>ERZ724505.366-NODE-366-length-29551-cov-28.883238_pt1 | contig 29551 bp, 52 predicted proteins | sample MGYA00376038_ERZ724505 | MGnify/ENA primary metagenome ERZ724505 (study PRJEB28724, sample SAMN07190884) | wastewater metagenome | isolation source: effluent of sewage treatment plant in Hong Hong | place: Hong Kong | collected 2016-03-17 ...
AGTGGTTCGGCGGGAGGAGCGGTGACCCGCGCCCCCGACAAATCACGACGGGCAGTTTGAGCTGCCTGTTGTGCCGAAGAAAGAATCCGATCTGAGCGTTCGCGCAGACCTGCGATGCTTGCTTCAATCTGGTCGGGAGAATCCCCCGCGACCAAGTCAATGAGTTCCGGCAGGATTGACTCGCGCTCCTGCTCGATGCGCTGGGCGCGGTATTCCTGCACCTGGGCGAAGTTGCGTTCCTGTTCTAGAAGCGCGAATGCGCGCTCACGTTCCAGGCGCTCTGCTTCAATCTTGGTTTCCCACTCCGCTTCCTTCTGCTGAAGCAGGGTGCGGACATCGGTCTCTTCTTCTTGCTTGCGCTTCTCTTCGGCTTCGATCTGTGCTTTGCGCTCGGCCTCGGCCTTCTGGGCCGCTTCTTGCTGGGCCTTGAACGCTTCGTTCTCTTGCTTGAGGCGCTCGATCTCTGGGTAGAGCTTCGACTTCTCTTCCTGGCGGGCCTTAACCAGATCGTCCTGCGTGAAGGATGGGACGGAGATGCCCGTTCCCGTGGTGAGTACCGCGTTCTGAGTCGGCGCGGACGTCGACGTTGTGGTGAACGTCGTACCTGCGCTATTAGAAACGGTGTTGTTGGCGAGCATGGCAGCGGCAGCTTCTTGTCCGGCTGCTTCAGCAACAGGAGCTGCAGTGGCTTCAGGGTTCACGCGGTAGCGCCTTCCAATTAGTAGATACTGTTCTAGAAACTGAGTGCGTCTCTAATGGAACCGCGTTTTATCTCGTTTGTCACCTATCAGGTACAGATTAGTTAGAGTCTGGATTGCGGCGCTGCGGAAGCTTGGTTCCGTACGCCTCAGTGAGCAGCGAGTTACGAAGTTCGGCCTCTTGGGCATCGACCATCGGGTCAGCGACCGGAGGGTTACCGGGAGGCCCAGCTTCCCCGTCACCCATGAGGTCTCCGTCGGCAGTCATGGTGCCCATGGGCATAGGCGATCCGCCGTCAACACCAGGCATCATGCCGGTGATGTCCATGATCTGCTTCTGGATCTGAGTCTGCAGAAGCACGAGAGCACCGTCGGCCAGCGCATCGTCGGACAGCTCCTTGCGGATCTCTGCCAACTTCTCATCGGGGAACTCTTCACCGAGAGTGCGAAGCGCACCCTCGCGTGATTCCAGCTTGAGCTGCATCTTGAGCTGGATCTCGTTGAGGATGACCAGCTTGTCCAAGGGCAGCGGCGGCGGGAAGTGAACGCCAGTGCGGTACGTCAGTGGGTCCATCGGGTCGAGCTGAGAGAGCTGCCCTTCCTGCAACGGGGTGTCCGTATTCGGATCCCAGATGAAGGTGTCCGGCTCCTTGAGCGCGAGCTGCAGCAGTACCAGCTCGTTGATCTTCTCCAGGCCCTCGCCGTATTGCGCGATCTTCTGCGAGTGGCGGTTCATGAGTGGCTGGAACTGGATGGCCAGAGCAACGCCGGATGTGTTAGAAATGGGCTGGACCTGGCCTAGCGCGGTCTCCGGGATACCTACCAGCTCGTGCATGTTCTGCTTGAGCTTGCCGAGATACTCCAGTGCGCCGTTGAGTCCTGCGCCGCCGCCTTCAAGGTTGAAGACCTGGGATTCCTTAGGAAGTCCACCCCAGACCTTCTTCGCGCCCTTTTCTAGTTGGCTGGCCTTGGCTCCAACGATCACCGTGACGGGAGCCGCGTGGTAGTTAATGATGTCGGCAATATCCAGCGCTACTTCGTTGTAGTGCATATTGAGTTGGATGATGTCCTGACAGTCACTCAACCCCCACGGGCTACCCGGCACGGGGATATTGCGGATCTGAACGATGGGGATGACGCCCAGTGGGTTGGGGCGGCTAGAGATCAGCTCGTCGTTGACGTACTCCTCGATCTGGTCCTCGGTCAGAATCTCGGTGTACGTGTAGACGCTGCGCGTGCCCTGCGGTGAGGTTCCCCAGAAGCGGTACTTGATCTTCATGCGGATGAGGCGGCTGCGGTCGTGGGGGTGGAACTCGGGGAAGCAGTGCGCGCTGGTTAGCGGGAGGATGCGAACTCGGCCTGGGTGAACACGTCCAGACGGATCTTCAAACGCCTCTTCGTACGCCACCTTGACGAAGGCATCTCCATTGACGGCCCCGTGGGTACCGATCTCAAAGAGAACCTGCATCTTGTCGTTATCGACTTCCCACACTCGCTTGAGCAGGGACGGCACAATCGCTTCGGTCTCTTTGGGAGACGTGAACTGCACGCCTTGGCCAAAGGTGAAGCGGTTGGTGAAGTCGGTGAAGGCGCGGTAGAAGTTGAAGCAGTGTTGTGGCTCGCCCGCTTCGCGGCGAAAGCTGTAGTGATGTCCCAGGTACATCGCCCAGTTGATCGAGTACCGGTTGAGTCGTGGCCCGTGAACTTCGAACTCTTCGTCGGCAAGTTCGACCAGACCGAGGGGGCTAATACTGACGGTGAGGTCTTGCCCCGCTGCCCGAAAGGACGGACTCGCAAAGTCTACCGACATGCGATCACTGTATCTGTTATCTCATACATCAGCTACGTCCTGCGGTCATACCAAGACCCGGTGGCCTTGCTGACGGTGAACGGCGCTGTGGAGGCGGCGGTACTGCTTCATGACGCTGTGGTGATTGGGTTCCATCTCCCAGCCGCAGGAGCACTTTGCTCCCCATAGGAAGGTGTTGGGCTTGATCCAGCACTTAATCGTGCGGTCAGTCCCCGCTCCGTAAAGGTGCTCGAACTTCTTCTCGAAGGCTTCTAGAAACGGATTGCTCATCGCTCGTCCCTATCCTTCTGGCGGGGCTTTTCGAGGCGTGTATCCCGGAATCGCCCTCCCATTTGCACGTACCTTTTGTGCATCCAGGCTGCTGCCGCTGGACTGGGGTACTTGGGGAACTTGGCGCGGGCCTGCTGCTGGAGCATGAACCAGAGCTTCTTGTTCGCTGGCTCCTGGTGCTTGGACTGCTCGCGGCTGTGCGTCGCTGGGGGTAACGGTCGAACTTCGGGGTTCACGCTTTCTCCTTAGACGTAGTGCCCGCGATCGGAGTGTCTTACGATCCATCGGAGTCCCTTTCATCCCTGGACTGCTGGATCGCCCTCACTCGCGTCATCGTGTTCGGACTGCGGAAGAATCCCCGGTTCACGACTGGCAGGTAGGGGAAGTGGCACTTGAAGTAGCCACACTCGCCGTCCTCATGAATGCCCCCGGCCCCCGCCCACTCGCGGAAATCGGAGTGGGCGTGGACCGGCATGGACTAGTCGCGAACTTGGTTCGCGGTCGGGCGGTCTTGGTGACCGCCGTCGCGGATGACCTCTTCGAAGCGTGGGGCCGCGTAATCGGTGAAGCTTCCCTGCACGAACTCCTGCAGGAAGGTCGGAGCCTCGACCCATGAAGCAGAGCCGGCGTGTGCCCGCTCCTTCATGGTCTCTTCGGCTGGCTTCTCGAAGACGTTGGCGTTGCGGTTGGGACGACCGGGTGCAGAGCTGTTGCCCTGCACGATGCCGGTGACGAAGTCCGCTGGGACGTCGGGGTCAGTTGCCAGACCCTCTTCGAAGCGAACCGGTCCTTGGTTACCGATCGGGGATGGAGCACCCTTGCGCTGGAACTCAGTCGGCGCGCGCTCCGGGAACTGCGGTGTTGGTGCCAGTGGCGACTGGGCATCAGCCATGATTACTCCTTAGTAAGGGACGTCCCTGTAAGTATGGTGTCGAGTACAGCAGTTTGTCAGCTAGTAACCCAAGTGATCGAGCACGTCGTACACATGGGCGTGGCGGTATGCCTTGCCCGTGTACAGAGAACTCTTGAATCCCTGTTCGCGAGCTTCGGCGAGGCTTGTGCCGTGTTCCCGAAAGATGGAGTCTTGAACGCGTGGGCTGAGCACCGGGCCGAACTTGTTAATGATGTGCCCCGCGTACGAGCCGTCCCCGTAATGCGCCTCTGCGTTCTGGTACGCGTCGGCTTCTTCGTGGTACTTGACCCTGGGTTCCATCGGCATATGTACATCATGCCATTGGTACGAGATACGCGTCAGCCGAACCAGGGCGCGGAACTCTGTTGGACTTCAGGCATCGTCAGGTCGCGCGTGAGGGAGCAGGCCAGCGCGAGGGAGTCCACGTAGTCATCGTGCGCTCCTGCTTCATCGGGGGCTTCGACGGTGAAGTGCTGACCCGAGAACTTCTTTTCCGCGTCGGTCATCTGCTGCATGAACCGCTGGTAGTTCTTAAGTCGGCGCGTCTTTGAATGAGCAGGCCAGCCAATCATCTCGCGCTGAATGAGCGACTGCAGATGCTTCCAGCGACGTGACTGCTCGACCTGGGAGCTGGTGACCGGGATGACCTCGGCACGCGGTAAGAGAAGGTCGAGGCGTTGGGCAACCGCATCTCCTACACCGTTGGAGTCCACGGCCACTGCCAAGACGTCGTACGGGGCCAGGAAGTTGACGATCTGGTAGTACTGCGCTTCCCAGTCGTCACCCTGAATCTCCAGCCAGTTCAGGACTCGGTGATCGAAGAACCCGAACTCATCGGGGGTATCCCAGTTGACCCACACCACGGTGACAACCGTGGAGTCAGCTTTGCGGGCAGGGTCAATCCCGACGACGACGGGACTCTGGTGCCAGCTCCGCACAATCTCCTGGCTGGTATCCCCCAGGTTGTCGAAGGCGGTTTGGGTGATGAACATGCCTCGGTCAAGCATCCACCTGCAGTTGTGCGATGCCAGTCCTTCCGCGACGTAGGTTCCTGTGTCGGTTTCTATGACGACAACCTCTTGCTCACCCGCGTCCTCAAGCCCGACAACTCGTGGGTGAGTGAAATCCACGCCTCGGTGGTCGTGGCGTCCGATGGACCCAAGCGTGTTGAGATCGAGCTTGTCGAGAAGTCTCTGTGGCCTAATAGAACCCAGGAACCGGAGCAGATTCGCTTTACCCCCAGCAACGTAGAGATTCTGAACGTCATCTCGCCGTCCGCTCTCCCAGCTCGAAAACCCCAGGTTCGCTAGGTGCTTCCGTACCTGTTCAAGCATGACGTTATCCCGCTGGGTGAAGCAAAGCCCAGTCATCATTCCGTCCGGGCGTCGCTGAAGACACCCCTCCCCTTCGAAGGCTGCGGCAAGGTAACCGCTTTCGTACGACGACTCTGTGCTCCAAGTGTCGGTCAGGCGGAAAATGCGATCACTTGTCGCGAGTTCTTCAGTGGCCTTCCATACGGTTCTTCCCCCGGCTGTGAACACCAGCCAGCGATGGTCTCGGGAAACCGTGACTGACGTGCCGTCGTCGAGCAGTACTCGCAAGCAGCGGCTGGTCTGACGAGTAACCCCCAGCACATCTGCTTCTTGGTACTTTCGGTGTTCGCCCTTACTTGCGCGTTCCTCTTCAAAGCCGACAAGCTTCATACCCGCACGCACGTCCCCTGCCGGGATATGCCGAAGGTCAGCCGTGAGGATTCGCGTATCGGGAGTCACACAGAGGTAGGACATCTGGAACTCGTCGGAGTCTTCTCCGATGCGGAGCATCTCCTTCTTGACGAACTTCGCATAGTTCTTGTTGACCTTGGCGACCTCGCGCCAGTCCCACTGGTAGTGGTTCTTACGCTTGCCTTTGCCGGTAGCCATTCGCTTGTTGAGCTGGATCGTCTTGTAGAAGTGGTTCTTGACCCGAGCTGGGGTTCCCGTCTTAACCAGCGTGCCTGCCGTGTAGGCGAGCATGGGGCTGATGCTTTTAGAAACGACGTGGTCGTCCATCTCCTGGGACTCATCGAGCACGGCCAGGTGGAACGTCTTGGATTCAATCTTGGCGCGCGGGTTGGCGGTCATCATGAGCATGAAGCTGCCGGACTTCTTCAGCGCGATGCCTTTGGTGACGCCGGGGTGGCGGGCGGTGATGTCGTCAATCTCTGGGTCGCCAAGGATCTCCTGTGCGCGCTCGCTGGTGAGCCGGGAAACAGTCCGTCCGAATAGTGTTTCTGCCTGACCTTCGACCGGGGCGAACATCCCAACCCAGAACCCGTTGGAGAACTTCCCCAGCAGATCCGGGTAGATCTTTGCCAACCGTGGGAGGAGCACCATGAGGGTGGCTACGACATCGGCCACTGTCTCGGTCTTACCCGACTGGCGCGAAGCCAGCGCAGAGATCGTCTCGCCGTCACCAATGATGACCGACTCAATGACCCGGCGCGCAAACGGCATTTGGTAGGCGTGCAATGGGTGGCCTACGAGGATCTCTTGGAATGCAATGACCTTGTCGATGAGCGTTTCGACGAACTTGGGAGACAGCTCATCTAGCTCGTCATCGAGCTGGTCGTAGTCCTCTTCGTCGAATGCGACGTCGTCAGCGGAGATCTCAGTGAACTGATCGTTGGACACCCTACGAGATTAGCTCTTATGCACTGTATGGGCTACACAGCCAATAGAAAGGCGAAAGGCCCCCTACAACGCAGGGGGCCTTCCAGTTGTTCTCATGACTGGGCGGTCTGACAACGAGACTTAGTTTGGACTACTCCTCGTCGTCCGTCAACAACCAAGGGAATTGAGCTGGAAGCGGTGCCCGTACCCGGTCCAGCGTTCTGTAGACCAGCGCATGGGGTGATCCCCATATCTTGGATATGGCAACCGGGGAGAACCCCTTGGTGTTGAGGAAGTCCCACATGTCCTGGCGCTCGGACATCTCCACGACGGCCAGGTCAGCTACGCAGATCTCACTGCAGTAGATCTTCGACCTCGTCGGATTCTTGTCCGAGGTGAACCCGATGCTCTGATGGCAGCCCCCGCAGGCAACTACCCAGAAGTCGGCTTCTTTCCCCCGCTCTTCATTAGTCTTGGTCATTATTTCCGCCCTCAACGCGCGCGGCGGCGTCCAACAAAGAGCTGGCAACACTGGTGAGTACGTGCGGGTCAGCAGGCAGCCAGTACCCACGACCGAACTGGTTCTGGCTGACGATGAAGTCGCGAACGTCGATGTACTGCAGGCCCTCAACGGTGATGATGCGGACCTTCGTCACGAGATCGGGCGACTTCTGGAAGGAGAGGAGTTCGACGGGTTGCGCCCATCCGGGCAGATCCCACTTGACGTCGTATTTGACTGCGGTTTTAGTAGCCATCTTGGGTACCTACTGTTCTAATTCATAACTGCGACTGGGCGTTGGGTGCTCAGAGAATGATCTTCTGTACCTCGTACAGTACACCATGTATTTGATATGAAGTAGATATGTACCAAGTATTTGTAATAGATGTTTCCTGTGTAGCTACTACACGGACCTAGCCTGTAGCTCTTCCACGAGGTCCACGACTACATCTGCCCACATCTTGGCCTCATCGAGGGTACCCGCCCGACAGGCGGTTCCTACCTCGACCAGGGTGACATCGACCCATTGGTGAAGCTCAGTCGTGGATGCTCTTTGCGCCCTCCGACGGGCTTTCGAGATATTCCGTGAATGCTTCGCCTTCTTGAACATATGACCTCTTCTCCCCCAGGGATACCGCCCGGAGTAGCGCTTCTTCCTCGTCCTGTGGCTTGCCCCACCAACCAATAACCAGAGCGCGCGTGCTCAGTGGTAGGCGCACCACCAGCGATTTCGCGTGTCGAAATGGGTATGACGTCTCCTGTGTATCTCCTCGCTCACACACAGGGAAGTCAGTACTGGGGTAGGACATTCGGTGGAGGAAGAGGCGTCCGATGTCTCTGGTCTCGGCCACTCGTCCTCCATGTCTACCGGTTCCGTGGGCGGGGATTCGCTGACTTTGACGACGCGGCCTTGGTGACTTGCTTGCGCCTGCGTGCAGAGTCCAGCTTGCCCTTGTTGTACCGCTGTGCTGTTTCCAGTACCCGATACAGCCTTTGACGCATCATAGGGTCAATGTCACTACCGTTGGCAACACCCCTGGGCTTCGAATCCAGGAATTGCCGGATGTATCTCCCCTTGGACTGATTGGAGCGGAACTGCTGCCACTCAGACTCGGTGACCTGGTAGTAGTTGTAGTAGACGCCATCGCGGAAGACCACCGTGAGCTTTCCGGTCTTCTCGCCGTGGTTGATCTGGTACCCGGCAGCCACAGTACGAGGTCGGTGAGGGTTCGTCGTGCTCGTCGGCACCTCAGACAATGGCGCGGCCTCTGTGTAGCCCTCAGGTTGCCCCAGGTATTTCTCGGTTCCGGGGCGAATAGGAGTCTGTGCGTAGTTGCGGTACGTCTCGCCGATATCCGGCTCGTAGTAGTCGCCGCCGTCGTCGTACAGCGTCACGATGTCGTGGAGCTGACTGGTGGTCGGTCGCTGCGGAAGGGCCGCAAACGGGTTGACCGTCTTGCCGTTGAGGTACTGGTCTAATAGAACGGCGTCTTTCTGAGCGTCCCCGTGCTTGAGGAGCTGCACGTCCTCACCTGGGATGAAGTCTTCAAGCGTGAACGGAATGGTCCCCGCGCGTTGGCTGGTGAACCGATCGCGCAGACCACGGGCCTGACCCGTGACGCCGCCGCGTGAGCGGATCTCCTGCGAGACGGTCTTCCCCGACGGCATCCGTGTCCATGCCGTCGGGGTGTCCCTGTCGATGGGTCTCGCCATGGGCTACAGCGAGGTCGCGGTGGAAGTCGCGGATCCTGTGACGTAGCCGCTGCGAGTAGCGGTGATCGTGGCGGTCGAGGAGGTGGTTCCTGCCACTCCGCTGATCGTTGCCAGACCCGAGCCGTTGATGGTGACCGTGCCGCTTGCTGTGGCTGTACCGGCCCACGTCCATGCCGCGTCGTAGTTCGTGATCTGCACGGTGAATCCGCCGCTGGTTGACGTCGGTGTTCCGAAGGTTGGCGTACGTGCTGCGCTGAGGCTGGTGCCGCTGACCGTTGCGCTGCCTCCCACGTACCCGGTGCGTGTCGTGGTGATGGTGGTGACACTCGCGGTGTTGGCCGCAACCCCGGTAACCGTGACCAGGCCCGTACCCGAGTTGATGGCGACCGAGCCGCTTGCTGTGGCCGATCCTGCCCAGGTGTACGCCGCGTCGTAGTTGGTGATTGCGACCGTGTAACCGTCGGCTGTGCGCGTTGGGGTTCCGAAGGTCGGGGTCAGCGCGTCGTACTTAGCGGTGCCCGACGTGTTGCCCGTGCCCTTGGGGTAGCCGCCGCGAGAGGTCTTGACGACCAGCGTCGCGGTTTGGTGCGAACTCAGGCCGTACACGGTGACAAGGCCGGACCCGTTGACGTACGCGAATCCGTGGTTGACCACTGGGGTGTATGTCCAGTTGGCGTCGAAGTTGCTGATCTGAACGGTGTAGCTGCGGTCGCCAGCGGTGGGGCTTCCGAACGTCGAGTTCAGAGCTGCGCGCGTGGCCCACGCGGTCCCGGTCCATGCAACCTTGAGGCTGTTGACCTTGGCGTACCCGGATGTCCATGCCTGCAGATTCGGGGACGGGATGTAGGAGTACTTGTCCAGGTCACCGACCACAGAGATGTCGGAGTCCGTAATGCGGTCACCCTGTTGGAGGGACTTGGCACCACGGTGAGGAACGTGGCGGTTGGGGTCGGACTTGATGTCGGAGACGATGGCCTCGGAGAAGTAAGCACCGGACGCATCGAGGGTGACGTTGTCAACGAACAGGTCGCTGAGATCGCCGTCGATGACCTCGCTGGATTCGTCGAAGTCTCCTGCAGCGATGGACGTGAGAAGTCCTCCTGCGGCCTTCCAGTCAGCGATCTTCTGCGCCTTAACCGTGGCGTTATCTCCCCCGGAGACACTCGCCGCAGTCTTCACAATCTCGGTGGTCTCCGCTTCAAAAGCGACGTAGTCCATGGTGTGGTGCCCTTCGAGTCAGTGGCGTGAGTGCCTACGCCAAGTCTGTAGGAGGAGCACCACTTCCGTCTGCGTTAACTCAGACGGATCTAGCTTGCGGAGACCCAGGATTCGCCGTCCCAGCGAACTGCGAAGTCATTGACCGTTGCTGTGACTCCGGCTTCCCATGGTTGACGGTTCGGGACAGGCACGACGTCGCCCAAATTGAGGTCGTTTGCCTCAGCGAACTCGGCGATCGCCTCAACAGCACCGGCTTCTAGAAGAACCAGTGCGTTCGGGACAGGAGCCTCGTGTTGGAACGAGTCGCTGAGCTTTCCGCCACGGACTTCACTCGGGACGTCAAACTTCCCGTCCTTGACTGCCTGGAGCAACCCGCCTGCGGCGTTCCACTCGTGCAGCTTCTCCTGGCGCTCTGCGTCGGTGTCCGTTGCCTTGACCCCGGCTGCCGCTTCAGCGACCGCGTTCAGCTCGGCGGCGAAGGCCACGTAGTCCGCAGAGACAACCTCTGGGTCTGTCGGCACAGCCGTATCGGCTGCCGTCGGGTGGGCATCCGCCACGACAGGCGTCTCCTCCACTGCGACTGGCTCTTCGACGACTGGCTCCACAACAACGGGAGCGTCTTCTTGATAAGTGGGTTCTGCGGCTGGTGCTGCGGACTGCCGTCGTGCGGCCATGAGTCAGTTCTCCTTGAGTGCCAGGGCTTCCTTCTGACCCAAGTTTGCTGCACCTCTGTGCATCCTGTCTGCCCTAATCAACACTGATGTGCGTCAAGTTCAGATTCCGCCACGATTGCCTCGCAGACGTTGCAGCGGAACAGAGGGACGCCCTGCATTCCATTGGCAGGAGTGGCACCTGGTGGGAACTCCGGCTCTTCGACCGATTCGCGGTCAATGACCGGTGCGCGCAGCACATCTGCGTCGAAAATGTTGCCGGGGCGGTACACCTGTGAGGGGACCGGATGCGCCTGGACTGCCTTGATCCGCTGGATGTGCATACCGCCACGTTACTCCGGTTTGGTCGGAATGACCCTTTCCGGCGCTCCTGGGGTCGCCAAGTAGAACATCACCCTCATGTAACGGGTAAGGGATCGCCCTCGCGCTACGAGGGTTTCGATCGATACCTCGGTTTCTGTACCACTAAGCGCCGCCAGCAGTGCCTCTGCTGTCTCGATCATCGGACGTGCGTCAGTGACGAACGAGTCGGGGAGGTGCTGTGTTGCTGCACTCGTAGTCCAGAACGCCAACCCGTCTGCAATACCGAGAATGTCGCTCAGTACCTCCGAGTACGCGCTCGGCCACGGTTCCGCTGGGTGTTCCACGGCGTCGCGCAGATCAGCGACGACGAGTGCAATCTCCGCGATGGTTCTGGTTCTCCGTATGTACGAGTCGCTGGTCATGATCTCGCGGGCGGCTACGTTCATGGCCGCGTCGCCGGCAGCCTTGACTTGATTGCGTTCGGTAACGGTCAGGAACCCGCAGGAGTCCTTGGGTGACTCTCGGCCTTCCCGGACATCCACGCTGTCAGCCGACAACAGGCCCAGCGTGCCCGGTGGCAGCCCGAAGGCCGCTTCTATCTTGGACCGGGTTGCTCTCCGGGGCCACCGCTCCCCAGACAGAAACGTCGAAACGGTCACGACGTCGATATTTGCGGCGCGCGCCAAATCAACGGTGTTCCATCTCCTGTGGGCTAGTTCTTCCGCCACACGTATCCGTACCGATTCGCGCACGGATGGGCGTGCATCTTTCATTTCGGCCTCCTTTACTACTACCACCTCTGTCAGCCGTCTGTTCCCAGGATGGCACACCGACTTATCAACTACTAATGATTGGTAAGTGTTAGACCTACTGGGTGATTCTTGTGCGTTGAGTCACACTCGTGACAATGAACCAAGAAGAGTCACCCACTTGGTCTAACTTATTCGAACAACATAGAAGTTGCTGAAAGAGCCTTTACCGAAGTGACACCAAGAGGAAGACGTTTCTTGGAAAAGAAGGCGAAGAACAGCAGTAGTCAACCCTAACTGCACGGGAGAACCACGAATAATGATCGAGATCAAGAGCGCTACCCGCCAGACCCGCTTCCATTACACGGTGGTGTCTATCCCCGCTGATGCCGATGCCGATACCCATGATGCCGATGCCGATACCCACCTCACCGACGAGGAGGACGAGCAGCATTGGGAGAACTCCGACGCGAAGAAGTACTTCGAGGAGATCTACGGAGCTTTCGGAACCGACATTGAGTGGGATGAGGACGACGGGTGGTTCATTGTCACCCACCCGGAATCGCACGAGCGGATCTCCGCAGAGGGTGCCGTGCTTGTGCGAACGCACTCCGGGAAGCACGGAGAAACACTGGCCCTGACTCAGGAAGAGTTCGAGCAGTTCCTCGCAGGTGACATGTAACAGGTTGGCTCACACATAGAAGAACCCCTCCACTAGAGGGGTTCTTCTATTAGGGGGCGACCCCCAGACGTATTAGAAAGCCAACGAAGTCACGGACGTTGCCAAACACCGTCAGGAACTTCTCCAGCGCCGAGCGATCTAACACGGGCTGGGTTTTGTGTGGGTGGAAATGAAGTGCTGCCTTCATGACTCCTCCTAGGACACAGTGAACCCTTTCTTCTTTGCTAAAACCTTGAGGCTGGCCTTGCCGGGAACCCCGTCGGCAGCCTTACCGCGATAGCCCAGCTTGCGCTGCCACTTCTTGTAGGCCGCACGGAACTTGGCGTCGCACTTACTCCCGCCAGAAATGCCCAGTGCCTTGCGCACCGTGGCAACTCCCGCGTACGACGTACCACGACGGCACGCCTTCGCCAGTGCCGCTGCGCTGACAACGGCCTTCTTGTTGGGAGCTGGGGCTGGAGTTGCCACTGCCTTGATGATGGGGCGTGGATTGGGGTTGCGTCCCCCTGCGTTCGGGAAGTACGGAGGCGTCCAGAAGCTGGGCTTGTAGCCCCACTTCTTCTTGAAGACACTCAAGGGGACGAGGTCGATCTTCCCTGCCCGGTTGATGTCATTGGAGTAGACGCGACCGTCACCGTTGGACAAGACAACGTGCCCGTACTGGCCCTGGTTGACGAAGTACACCAATGCGCCCGCTGGAATGGACTTTGGATCCTTCACCGAGTGCCGCAGCTTCTTAGGCGTGGCATTGCCACCGGCTGAGGCGCTGGGGTAGCCGTACGAGTAGTAGCCGTAGTACCAGGACATCGAGTGGGCACAAAGGCGCAGGTAGTTCTTGTCGGGCCTCTTAACCTGACCTGCGGCGTAGGCAACCGCCTCTTGCGGTGTCCACGGGTTCTTCGTGCCGCCCGTGACGTACTTGACGGAGGGTCCACCTCCCAGGCCATCCACAAGTGCGACGACCTGCACCGGGTCTGCCACAGGCGCGCTGGCTTCCGGGGGCGTGATTCCGTTGGGAACGGTACCGAGCTTCGGCTTGGGGACGTCCTTCACCGAGGAGCTGGGTAGCTCCTGCGGATTCACAACAACGGTGGGCACCGGAGCAGGCGGTGTGTCAGGACTGGTCCGGTTGCCCGTGACGACGGCGAAGACCACCACGAGAGTGAGCACCGCGACCAGAGCGATGAAGCCCTTCCACTCGGGCGCGGACTTCACTTGCCATACCCATCTGCAGCGAGGAACGGAAGGTACTTTCCGATCCAGTCATTGACCTCTGGGATCGCCATGGTGCGGGTGACGGTTCCTGAGACGCCGAGGGCCACGCCGACAGCTCCGACCGGTGGAACGTCAGTTCCAACCAGCAAGGGAACGAGCGCGCAGAAGCCGACGAACGCCTGGAACAGCGTGCGTGCGGTGGTGCGCCACGGGAACTCAGTCTGAGTGGGCATGGTGGGTGCTCCTTTACCAAAGGTATGGGTTACACCACAGTAGCCGCGTTCTAGAAACGTGTACGGCCAAACTCAGGGGTGGTCAGTCGGGCGAATTATCTGCGACTGGTCGATACCGTTGGTGTGCTCCATCCACATCACCTGGTTGTGCAAGGTGGCGTCGGAGTTCTGCCGCGCGGCGGCGGCATCGGTCACCGCCCCCTCGATCTTGCCCTCTAACTCGCGCTTCAGGTCAGCGATTGCAGACCTAATAGAAAGTCTGATGAACCAAGCCATTGCCGTATGCCCCGCCAGGATGATGGTTAGAAACAGTCCCAAGGTGGCCACAAGAACACCTGCCCATGCAGCGTCGAGTTGCAGAGTCGCCTCCGCAATGATGAGCGTGTACATGGCGGCTCTACACCCAATCAGAAAGTACGGTCGCGGTACCGCCCACCGGCAAGACCAGCTCATTCGTAAGGTTGTCGGGGGCGATGGTGAAGTCCTGGGTAATTGGCGCACCGTCAGCGGTGGCAGTGAGGCGGAATCTGAGAACGTCGGGGTGATCCGGCACCGTAATGCGGAAGATGGACGAGCTAGGCCCAGTGATCGTGCAGGTCGTGCCGCTCTGTTGAGTGAGGGTCATCGTTCCGTTGCTGCCGGTGGTGTCCACCTCGACGATGGTGTGCTCGACGTGGGCGATGACCGGGTCTCCAAGCTTGGGACCGATGAAGCTTCCGCGCCCGTACTCAACAGCGGCGTCGTCAAACCAGAACGCCTGGGTGAACGAGATGCCGGTCAGCTTGCCCCAGCGCATCGAAGTGATGTCGTTGGTGGTCGTGTTGACCGTTGTCGCGACGCTCGCGGTCTCGACTGGGCTGGTGTTGTCGCCGAGGTAGTAGGCGAAGGAGATCTTGCCGTCTGAGGTAGTGGTGCCCTTCTCCACGAACAGTTCGAGACGGTAGGTCGTGCTCGTTGAGAGTGCGCTGGCGAACGTGTAGATGTAGGCCCCGGCTGAGTCGGTGACCTGGAGCTTGCCGTCGGTTCGCATACCAACCGCTGCCATACCGCCGCTTGCGTGGCGGGCCTGCAGGATGTTGCATGTCGCGCCGGGGGTGGTAGTGAACTGGAAGTAGGTACGGAACGCGAGCTTGGCGTTCGTGCGGTCCCACCCGAGGATGGCGGTGTTACCGCTTGTGCCTTCCAGCTTCCAGCTTGTCGATCCGCCGTGGGTCCACGCGTTGTCGTACGTGCGCGTACCGCTCGTGGCGATGTCGAGAGCGTCACCTGCGGAGTTGTCCGCACTGTTGGCCGTCGTAATGGAGGTGCCGGACGCGGCACCTTCAGCGTTGTTACGGAGAAATGTTGTCATGCGCCGCTATTCCTTGAGATCGTGGCAGCGGACCCGCTCGAATCAACGACGTTGCCTGTCTTAGTCGCCTTGTCGTAGGTGGTGCTGTCCATGAGGATGTGCTTGCCCGTACGGAACGTGGACAAAGCACTGAACCGGTTATTAGTAACTGTGACTGTTCCGCCGTAGGGGCCGCTTCGTGGGGAATGGCTGAGGTTGATACCTACTGCCGTTCCGAGGTTGCTGATCGAGTAGACCCAGTTCTTGTCGATCGTGACATTGGAGGTCGCGCCAACATCCTGGGTGACGATGATGCCGGAGGTGTGTTCGTGGAACCCGACTCCATCACCACCGCCGGGGTAGCCAACTTCAATCGAGTTACCGATGATGGTGAAGTTCGCACCGCCGTGGACCTGGATGCCGTCGTTGTGAGTGCGGTTGTCGGAGTGGCCGGGATCGGGCGTGTACCACTTGATGTCATGGATCCAGCAGGCAGAGATCGTGACGTTGGAGTACTGCGCTCCAACACCATCGACCGAACCCCATAGGTTGCAGCGGTAGATCTCGAAGTCACGTCCCTGGATCGAGTTGCCCGACTCGATCTGAAGGAATGACGTCATGATTTCGCAGTCGTAGAACTTCGTGGTCGTGCCGCGCGCCTGGAACGCCTCGACCGAGCCAAAGCCTGCCTCGACGGTGGGGTTACCACCCTGAATGCGGCAGTTTCTAAAAGTGACCCCGTCGTGACGAATCTTCACGCGACCAGTGATGTCTAGGTTCTGTACAACCTGGCTGGCCGCAGTCGTGACGAAGTCCCCAGTCCACGTTGTCAACGATCCGAGTGTTCCGGTGGTCGCGGCAGACGGTCGGTAGCTTCCGGCGACGAGGTTGTCGCGGAAGCTAATAGAACGACCGCCCTCTGTCTGCCACCGTCCAGCCGCGTTGAGGGTCCAATGCTGTGCGGGCATCTAGACCTCGGCTCCTGCAGCCCGCTTCCACGAGTCGCCCGCAAGGGCACCTGGCGGTGGGGGTGCGTCAGCGTCGAGAACACTGCGCCATTCGACATGCTTTCCTGACCCAACCGAGGGACGTGATGGCCACGTTCCGACGCCACCGGTACCGGGCCAGTAAGCGACTCGGTCAACGATGAACGCGTCAATCCAGGACACTCCGGCGGTTGCGCCCGAGTTGGCGGACAACACCTGGCCGTTGGTGCCCACAGCCACGCGCGCCGGAGTGTCGTTGGCCGTAGCAACAATCAAGTCGCCCTTGGCGTCGAGCAGGGATTCTTGGATGGTTCCGAAGTTTGCCCACTTGACGCCAGCCGTCTGCGTGGAGTCGGCGACCAGCACCTGGCCGTTGCTTCCCACGCCAAGACGGATGACGGTGCTGTCGGCGGTGGCCACGATGAGGTCGCCCTTAGTCGTGACCACATTCCAGCTCGCCGTGCCGCCACTTGGTGCAGGCGTCGCCCACTTCAAGCCCGTTGACGTGGTCGAGTCAACCGTGAGTATCTGGCTGTTAGAACCCACGCCAAGACGCGCCACCGTGTTGTCGGCGGTTCCGACATACAGGTCGCCCTTGGCATCGATCAGGCTCTTGGTGAGCCGGTTGGCGAGTTCCGCCGCAACGCTGGCGGCGTAGTTGGCGTCATCTCCGAGGGCGTCAGCCAGCTCGTTGAGTGTGTCGAGCGCGCCGGGTGCGCCTCCGATGAGTGCAGTGATGGCAGTGCTGACCGCTGAGTCTGCGTAACTCTTGGTGGCCAAGTTCGCGGTGTTGGTGATGCCGTGGACGTTGGTGGTGTCCGCGATGTGGGCATCAAGGTCCACGCCGCCGCTACCGCCAGCTCCATCACCAGTACCGATGAAGTGCCAGCCGCCGACGACCTTCTCAATGGTGGCCGTGCCAGCTCCGGTGCCAAGGTTGATGGCCGATCCACCCTCGGTGAGGGAGAACTTGAACGTGTTGGCCGTCGGTGACACGACCCAGTAGACGTTGTTGTTGGTCAGGCCCGTGGTTGTGACAAGGCTCTTGACGCGAACCCGGTCGGAGACCGTCAACCCATGACTCGTGATGGTCGCGGTGTCGGCTGAGTCAGACAGCGGCGCTTCTGTGGCCAAGGGCACGGACACGGTGACGAGGCTGGTTTCTGCACGAGACGGCGTCAGTGACGGATCGAGCGGCAGTTTGGAGAATGCCCAGTACTCCGGGGTCCGGCTGTCGTCCCAGTCGAGGTCCGCCCCGGTGAAGCGCAGCACCCAGAGGTACGGCTCCCCGGCAACAGGAACAGGGAACTGAATGACGTTGAGCATGTCGTCGGGAGTATCGACGTCTTGAGCACCCTGGAAGCGGAAGGTGTACGAGACGGCACCTCGTGCGCCTGTCTCACCCTTGACTCCCTGGGGGATGCCGAGCTGCAGTGCGCCAGTGGACGGGTTCCAGACAGCAGTGGGTGCGTGGTCTGGTTCCAGAACGGTTGCTTCCACCGTGGCGACAGGGGAGGCGGCAACGGTCGTCTCCAGGTCGTCGATGCGCGCGTCGATCGGTACAAGCTTCGCGTCGATCTGCCCGTCCACCTCGCTGGAATCTGGGTGGTCGGCGTAGATCCGGCTGACCGCGTCCTTCACATCCTGGTCGGACACCCACCCAGAAGCGGGGTCGTCAGGCTGCTTGTTGAGGAAGTCCAGCGCGTCAGCTTCAGCCATGGGTTTACGCTTCCTTACCTGCGATACCGAATACGTCTACCGCGAGATTACCGACGAGCCGTCGATCCTGTCCGTCTCAACCTTGTATCCGTTTCATAAGGGCTGCGTAGCCTGCTTGCTGACCTGCAGCCTGCTGCTTTTCCTTGGCCTTTTGGATGCGCCTTGCGCGTCGGCCCAGGCCAACGGCGTGCGCTTCAGCGGCAATGTCGTGGTGCTCGACTGGCACGAGACCCTGAGGATTGATGGCGTTCGCCGCCGCGAGGCGGTGGTTTCCGTCCATGATCTGGTACTTGCCCTGGGAACCGACCTGCCAGTCCTGGGTGGACGCCTGGAGCTGGATCGGGTCTACGACTCCGTGCTTCTTGATTGAAGCGGTGATTCCTCCGGCGTGGGCCTCAGATAACTTGCGCTGCATCATCTCGCCGTGCGTTTCCCTGCGCTCGAACACGTTGTCGGGAGTGGTCTGACGAACGACGTTGATGCGGTCACCGTCGGTGGGCTGGTAGTGCGTGTGGATCTCCTGCGGGGTCATGAACATAGGGAGCTGGGCGCTCTTGTTCTCCGGCCCGAGATTGTCCAGGGGCAGACGCTTACTACCCAGTGACGTGCGCGGCGACTTTGGTTCGCGGGGTTTGACCGGGCTACCCCATAGGCCGAGCTGCTCGTTCGTCATTTCCTGCCCCCGCGCGGCTTCGTAGAGATTTCCTTGATGTTCTTGGCGTCGAATACGGCGTCCTCGCCGCGCGAGCGACCCATCTTGATGGCCTGCCTGCGATCCGGCACGATGTCCGTTTGGTCGTAGACGACGGTCTTCGTGCGCTTGTTTTCCGGCAGGCCCGACTCGCCGCGTGCCTGTGACTCCTCCGGCTCAGGAGAACGAATCCAGCCGCCAACTGCGGCGCGGAGGGGTTCTCCCGCGTCTGATCGCGCAATGTTGTTGGCCTCGGTGTTCAGCAGGTGCGCAAGTGCGGTGGGGTTCTGGTCGACGTTCGCCGGTACTTTCCATCCCACCTGGGGCTTTCCCGTCGATGCGTTGCTAGCGCCGCCAACCCCGTACCACTCGGCTGACCCGACGGGGTGCCCCGCTCCTGGACCTTCGTCTACATGGGAGTACGCAGATGTCCCTCCAGCGAGAGACTCTCGCGCAATCGCTTTGGCGTGCTCAACATAGTTGTCGAATCCGTCAGGTGCCTGTATCCCCGACCTGCTGTGTGCATAACTCATCGCACTTAATATGTGGTTTACTGGTAACACCGGGGAATCGATCTCGCGTGCATCGGGTTGAGACTTGTGATGAGGGTCAAAAAACCCGTGTGGATCTACTCCCTGTGTCATACAACAACGATAGGAGCTACACCATGGGCGGTCAGGCTAAACGCGAGGCGAAGAAGTTAGTAGAGACATTTGGTTGGCAGGTCAGTCACGGCGACGACCACGTCACGCGCCTGTACGGCGTCTGCCCGTTGTGCTTTAACTACGAAATCATTGACGAGCCGTGGCCGATCGAAGACAAGAAGCGAGAGAAGAAGCTACGCAAGGCTGTCGCGAAGAACCACGTCTGTGGCCCAGTCAACAAGGCAGGACTGCGTGACTGGGAAGACGTCCTGTAAGAGCGCTAGTAGGTGTAGCCCGCACCTTGGTCTTCGCCCTGGCGGATCGCGCCATAGTCCACATTCGGCGTTGAGCTGATCTCCTGTTGCGGCGGAGAGTTGTGCAGGCTCTGCGCTGCGGAGTACAACGTATGGGCGGTGCGCGCCGTCTTTACGGCCTGACCAGCACCACGCATAACCGTTCCGAGTGAGGATGCCGCTCCGGCTCCTTCAGCCGCTCCCGCAGCACCTGCGGCTCCGGCTCCAGCCGCAGCACCAGACGCGGCTGTAGCGGCTCCTGTGGCGGCAGTGGCTGCTCCGGCTTCCGCTCCGGCGGCACCAAGAACACCGAGTACCTCAGGTAGCGCTACCAGTGCTTGCGGCATGTGGTCTCCTTACATACGACGGTAAGTCGTCCCGGTAGCCGGTTAGCTCATCGGTCGGAACAAAACCGTGCGCCTCGAAGAGCGATTCCAGACCGGGATCTGGGTTCGTACGAAGCGTAACTGAGTTCTGATCCATGTACTGGGTAACCGCATCCATAACTTTGTGCGCGTTACCAACACCGCGCATATGTGCCGGAACCGTGATGTGCGCGAAGAAGCCATCCGGGTAGACGGTGGCCGTCCCATGCGGCGTTGCTAGCTCGAATGGCTCGCCAGCACTGAACTCTGAGTTACGCCCCATATGTAAAGGATACGCCCTAATCGGGGTAGCCGGAGGCTTCCCGGCGTTTCGCTACGCCGATCCAGTAGTCGGCGTCTTCGTCGCCAAGTCCCTCAGCGATGAGGATCTCGCGCGCTAGTTCGTAGTCTTGTACAACCAAGACGGCAGTACCAGGCTGAGCGAGAGCTTCTTCAACACTGGAAACGTCGACGGCACCGCTGAGGTGTGAGTCGTAGAGCCACAGATGGCTGGTCGTTGCGTATCCCATGCGCGTACCTTACCAGACCTCATATCAGCTATGCGTACTACACGCTGTATTACTTGGCTCCCTCAAACAGGTACCGAGGATGGAACTGGCCTTTGACGTATTGCTGGTCCTTGGGAACCTGTGGGCGGTCTTCGCGGGGGAACCCTGGCTGCTCGCTGACTGGCGTGCCCTCACGAAGTCCGTTGGCGCGGTGAACCACCACGGGCAGGAATTGACGCGAGGTCTCCATGGCGGCGTTCAGGCGGTGATTTCCTTCGCCCAGGCGTGCGACCCCGGACTGGGGGTTGTACTCCACATGCAGTGGTTCGCGAACGCCCTCGGACTCGATGCTCTTGGAGAGGTCTGCCGTGTCGTAGCGCAGGTCGTTGCCGCGCAGCTTCTTCAAGTCGTCGCGGTGAACGAAGCCCAAGTCAGAGCCGAAGTAGTTGGTGAGGTTGGGATGACCGAGCTGTCCGGCGAACTCCTCGGAACGGCTCATCGTCCACGTTTCTTGTTGTTGGGGTCGAAAGTGCTGAAGTTGCGAGGATCTGGGTCCATCTGCGGATGCTCCGTGCCGTTGGCGCAGTGCTCGCATGAATTAGCGTGGTAGGCGGCTACGTCGTCCTTCGCCCACCGGAGCTTCCCCACGGTGTCGTGAGCTGCCTCATTGCCGTGAAGGGCGATGTTCCACTCGCCCAAGGTGTTGGTCTCGACCACATCCCCGTGCTCGGACACGAACCTGCTCGGCTGCGGCATCCCACTCATTGGCTCGTCGCGGTATGGGTACTTGGCCTTTGCCCACTTGACCTCGTGTCCTGCATCGAACTCCTCGGAACGGCTCACTTGACGTGCCCCCGAATCACGCGAGCAAGTAGTGGGTGTCCCGAGATCAGGGCCGCAGTGGTGCGGTGGTGGCCGGAAAGCAGCGTGCGTTCGCCGGAGTCTTCGTTCTGGAAGATGATCGGGTGGTCGTTATCCATGCCACGCCCCTTGTCGAACAGGGCGTTTCCTTCTGCCCCGCCGAACTGCTTGGTGCTCAGGTAGTGACGCAGTGCGCCATGTTGCAGACCAGGCTGGCTGGCATGGATGTCTGTAAGGCCATGTGGATCGGCTTCTATTAGCGGCACCTTGTTGATGTGCTCGGTGCGGTCCCAGTCCACGCTGGACTTGCCTTGGGCGTACGGGACGCTGGTTATGGGGCGCATCGAAACCCCTACGACGTTGCGTCCCTCGAACTTAGACGCTGAACCAAACAACGCAGCTCGCCCGACCTCGTCGCCCACACCGACGAGACCGGACACGTTGCCCTCACGCAGGTGGTTCTTCACGGCGGCAACTTGTTTCCAGTCGCCGTCGAAGTCGTAATCGCCGTTACCCGTAGGACGCAATGTCATTAGTAGCGGTCCTTCAGCGACGTTCGCGCCGACCAGATGTCCGGCTCGTGGTTGACCGGCATGAGCTTGTCGGGGGCGTATTCGCTCATGACAGCGATGCGGTGGTGTCCCCCGAGAACCTCTGGACGCGGATCTTCCTTCTCCTGCAGCGAGTCCCATCCGGGACGCGCCCGGTCCTTGAACTGGAGGCTAATGGGGTTTCTGACGTTGAAGTTGCTGTCGCGCAGACGCTCATAAACGCTCTTCTCTTCGGGCAGGTCGTCGTACAGCTCGTCGTCGGCACCTCGGTGATTCGTGGACTGCGGGCTGGTTTGGTGATGCCCGTACTCACTAGGAGCGTCACCAGATTCGTAGAGCTTGCGTTCGTACAGCTCGTCGTCGGTTTCGTCCCGGTAGTTGTTTTCCCCGTCGTACACGTCTTCCCGGTCACCATCGAGGGCGCGGTAGTGATGGCGGATCTCTCGCGCGGTCATCATGAGCGGGAGCTGGCCGGACTTAGGGTCGTGCTGAGGGAGCTGCCCGACGCGACTGGTGGCCGCTGCTTGGGCAAAGTGTTGGTTTCTAGAAGTCGGGGCCAGCTCTTTTGCTGGGCCGAATAGTGCTTCCTGCGTCGCCATGTTACCCAGTATCTGTCATATCGGGTACGCCTGTCAGCAACAAGCAAGGGGCGCTACCTGAGCAGCGCCCCTTGAAGTCTCACCAACCCTATTGGAGAGGCTTTAATAGTAGCAGGAACCATGATCCACAGCTATTACTCCGCCTAGCGAGTCGGGAAGACCACGCGCTCGATCCCAGCGGCTTTTATTAGCGGAGCGCACAGCTCGCACGGTTCGTCAGTGATGTAGATCGCGGCCCCGAGACACCGATCGCGTCCGGCCCGGATCACGGCGTTGGCCTCGGCATGGATGACCGTGCAGCCACTAGCCGCGTATCCGACACCAGGCGCAGCATTGGAGCTGGCACGGGGGCAGTGCCCGTCGAGGCAGGACTTCTCCCCTGCTGGCGCTCCGTTGTAACCCGTGGACACGATGGTGTGGTTCTTGACGATCACCGCGCCCACCTGGCGGCGGGTACATTCGCCCCGCTTGGACACGGCCTCAGCTATGCCGAGGTAGTAGGAGTCCCATGATGGGCGGGTCACTGCTGCGCACCTAGTTTGGTTGTCACGAGCGCAACCATTGGACGTATGCGACGTTCGCCACCACCGCGAATAGCAGCAGTGCTGCGATACCTAGCCATTTGAGTGCCCTCACTGCTCCTCACCTAGTGCTGAGTGGATAGCGGCAACAGTTGGGCACGGGTACAGGGCTGGATGGCAGACACTGCAAACGGGTGACTTGAAGCCCTTGACTGGTTGGTGCAGTTCCAGCACTACCGCTATTGCGTCACTTAGTCGGTCAATTTCGTTGCAACATTCGCAGGTAGACCCGTTGCCTAACTCAGTTACGGAACCTGATTGCGGGAGCGGGATCTCCCCCACCACTTCGCCTGAAGAATTGATGAACTGCATGGATTCGCTCACTGCTCCCCCTCACCTAGTGCTTGACGGATAACGGCACGAACATCTACCAATGCAGCGGTGTAGCCGGATACCCATTCACTGTCTAATGGATACCCGCATTCCACTACTTCTCCCGGCATGTTCAGCGCCGCTTCTACTGCTGCTACCAGTGCGGGGATGTCCTGATGGCTCCGCCACACCACGCTGTAGACGGCGTTGTAGTTCATCGTCGTGGTGTGGTTCGCATGACTTGCCGCTTCCGCCCGCGCTTTGATTGCGTCGAGTCGGCTAGTCATTGGGAACCTCCCGCGACAGGGAACGTAACCATGTAGACGTTGTGCCAAGGAGTGAAGAACGGCGGGAGATCCTTCGGGTTAATCCCGATGCCTGCCTCGTTGCACACGAAGATCTCGCCGTTCACCCATTGACTACTGCTAACGAGCGACACAGAGCATTTGTCGCCTGGGCGCATCCAACCCGGCTGCTCAATCATCGGTGGCCTCAACTAACAGCAATCTCGTGATCGTGTCGCCAGGTTCGGTGATGTCGTCCCATCGTTCCCAATCCGGCTCTTCGCTTCGCGGGCTGATTTGCCAGTACCCATACCCGTCTTCCATGCTGGCGAACCGCCAGAACTCAAACCCCGTCCTGTCCACCCGGAAGAACGATCCAACGGGCGGCTCATCGGGACGTGTTGGCGGCTTCGCCTTCTTGGGTTTGCGGACGTACCAAGTGCCGTTGCCAGGTGCAATGTAGGCGAGGCCAAGCCGAATGGATCTCGGGCCAACTTCGCTCACGACGACTTCCCGAATCACCCGGCCTCCAGTGATTTCAATAACCCACCTCACTTCATCCCCGACCTTCAACGTGGCCGGGTCTACCTTCATCCACTTCTTGCTCATGCGTCCTCCCCCGGCTTCCAGTTCTTTGACTGCTCCGCTACCCACCGCATCGCGTGGGCGAGTTCCTCATTCGTCAGGCTGACGAGTACCTCGTTACTGGAGTTCCTGATCGTCATGCCTGGTTCCGGTGTCAAGTCGTTCACGCTGACTCCTGCTCGGCGTCCCACACCACGGCGACGTGGTAGTAGTCGGTGTGCTCGTCCTCGTGGACTTGCGAGACGGCAACCGACTTACCGTCGGGGTCGGTCGCGATGAAGAACGGCGCGCGTTCCTCGATGACCAGCTCGATGTCGTCGGGTACGTCGTGCTTGCGCCGCGCCATCCCGATCATCTGCTCGTCGAGGGACTTCCAGCCGTACTCTTCTAGAAGGTTCTTGGTGATGACAATCTGCTCTGCGTATTTCATTCGCCCCAGTCCTTGATCTTCTTGACGTCCCATTGATCGAGCAGCTCGCGCGACACCACAAGGGCCAGACCAACGAAGCCCTCATCGACGTCGGTGACGACCGCGAGGGAGTGCCACTTGGCTTCGTGGTCGCGGGGTGGAACCGACACGGTGATGGAGAGGGTCTCGCCAGGTTCGTACTCAGTCATTGACTTCCTCCCCCCAGGGGAGGAGTGACTGTGAAGTGTTGCCAATTACGGAACACAGCGAACGCTTCCGAGTTCGTAATGACGTACAGGTTGTTGTGCTCGTCGATCCGGTACGCCTCGGCGGTGGTAATGACCAACGGCGGCATACGCGGCTTTTCGTCGAAGATCCGAACTTGCCTAGGCTTCGAGAAGCGCACGGGCTTATCCATTGCTGCCTCCTGGTGAGGCGCAGCACCCGTCACAGCCGTGAACGGTGTCCTCGGTCATGTCGTCAGGGTCGGGATGCCCAATGCCGTGAGGACAGATGCGTTCCATGATTCCTCGGTCGTCGCGCCAGTGCTGCGGGAAGGACCGCATGGAGTGGTCGCTGGGGTTGTGAATGGTGCATGGGTCTCCGTTGCAGTCTGCCTTTCGGTGGACCAGGACCAACCTCTTCGAGTTCTCCAACCGAGTGAGCGTGAGGTGGGCACCTTCCGTCATGTGCAGGTACATGTGGCGCACCCACCGGGCGTCACCGAGTGCAGTGTGGCGATCCTCGTCGTCGGCTGGCTCGACTCCGATGAGGCGGGAGAGAGCCTCGGAGTCCCAGGGCAGCGGCACTTCGATGCCATCCCCGGCTAGGTAGCCAACGACCATCGATTCAATGTCGATGAGGTGATAGTGGAAGCGCGGTGCCTCCATGCCCCACTCGGCGAACTTGGCGCGGATGAAGCGGGCATCAAAGTCAGGCACTGCCCCGACGATGTGCGCGCCGCCAAGAAGCTTGTTAAGGGCCTCGCATACGTCTAGAGGGTCATCCCACGTCCAGTCAGGAGCACTGGTGCGCTCGTGATACCGGTTCACCTCCACCGCTTTGGGGTGCATGTTCTCCACGACCAACTCGTGCGGCTCCAGCCGGAAGACATGCTCAGTACCGTCCTCTTCTACTACGGCGATTTCGAAGAGCTGCTCCATGTAGGGGTCAAGCCCAGTTGTTTCGGTGTCGAGGAACACGAGGCGGCTCATGCGTCATCTCCTGTCCGAGCGAGAGCGGCGTTGCCCCAGAACATGACTTCTTCGAGCTTGGTGATGGCGAGTGCCTTCTCACGGCCTTCTGGAAGCTGCTGGTTGAGGAAGTCGGCAAGCTGTAGGCATTGGTTACGGACGCTGCCGTGTGCCATGCGCTTCTCGTCAGTAGTGGCGGCGTGGAACGCAAAGCGGTGCATTAGGTCTTCTGGGTTCATTAGTTATCTCCTGAATATTGTTTGGCTTGCTCGATGTATTGGTAGAGGTCATTGGCGGGCCGGTAGACGCACTCGCGATGCCCGTGCTTGTCATTACGCACGCAGCGCATTTGCCGATGGAGCACCCGCACGGTCCTCTGGCAGAAGACGTGACTTAACAGGTACTGCTCGTCGGTGGAAAAATAGCCCGGTGGGCGATGGTTCAGATCAGACATTGCGCTCCTCATGAATGCAGTCGTTGACATCAAGTGAAACTTTGACCATCGGATGTTCCTCCTCTAAATCGGTTGCGTGGTTAAGAAGTACCTCTCGTGTCTCGTAGCACGCAGAGCAGTTAGGACAATCAGGACACAAGGAACTTGCTAATTGACGAAAGGCCCGTGCTGCTATAAGCGGTGCTGCGGCTTCTACCTCTGCCCGCACCAACATCTTCTCTTCGCGTGGGAACTTCCATGTAGTACTCACACCCCACGCCGCCTCGAATGCCGCTTCGGACACGAGATCAGACATGGCGCTCCTCATGAATGCAGTGGTCGTCGCACGTCTCGTTGGCCCAGTCACCCGCGCAGGTACACCACGTACGGGTTTGGGATTCCTTGTGCGTCGCCTTCTTCTTGTGGCTCTTGCGATGTGCCATTAGTCGCCCGCCTCGCGCTTCTTCTGTTCCCACTCCTTGGCCTGGGCGAGCGCCCATGTTGCGATCAGCGCGAGGTCGTCGAACGACAGGCTGGCCAGCCGCTCAACAGACTCGCCCTGGAACTCATTGCTGAACTGTTCACCGAACGGTGACGGCCCGGATGCCACGGCGCTCACCGCCAGCCCTGAAGCCGACGGAGTTTGCGCTTGAGCTTCTTGTGTTTGCGCTGAAGTTCGAGATAGTTGGGGTCGACCCTGACCACAGCCTCAGCCAACTGCTGATTCGATTGCTGAAGTTGCTTGATGAACTCCGCGTCGGCGGCGAGCTGCGCGCGCAGCTCGTTGATGTCCGCACAGCAATCGGGACAGTCGCGCTGGCACTTGTCGTGCTGGACGCGGCAAACGCAGTCCATGCACTCAACATCGCTGCAGTTGCCGCAGTCGAGCGACTCGTCGTGCTCCGTGTCGGACGCCTCCTCATCCCAGGAGTAGATCGTGACGATGTTCGGCACCGGGATGTTGACGATTCCGCCAATATTGCGCGCGACGTGGAGCTTTGTGGGACGCCAAGTGGAGTTACTCGCGGCCTTGTTGACCTGCTCGCTCTCAATACCGAGGAGCACACCGGTCACCACTTTGACCTCGGTTCCCTCAGTCACGTACGTGACCTTGATTTCGAGGCCGGTACGAAGCTCTTCTGGGGCTAGACGTAGGAAGTTCACTGGAAATCCTCGCTGAACTCCGAGCTGAAGCTCTCCTCGGTCTTCTGGGGACGCTGTGAGAGCTTTGACCACACCAGCGTGCCGATGACCGTGAGCACGGCCCACGCGATGACGAGTAGTACCCAGATCATGAGACCACCTCGGGATCTGGCGTCGGGAAGGTTGTGGACCCCAGGACGCGGGCTTCTGTGGCCCGTGCGCGGTTCTCCAGCTCGTCGAGGCGCTCGGAGATCTCGATGATGGCGACACTGAGCGTGGCGGTGAGAACACCGATGTCGCTGACGATGGTCTCCAGGCGCTTATCGTGCGCCTTGAGCGTCTCCCCGTGACTGCTCGACAAACCGGTGAGCGTGCGGATCTGTTGGTTGATCCCGTGCAACATTGAAAACCCGAACATGTAACTCCTATCAACTGTGTGGGGTCAGCTTACGCACAGAACAGCGACAGGAAGAAGGATTTTGCCCAAAATGAGCGTGTCGTCCCCGATTTGTGGGGGCCGCTGCGACCGGGCTTCAGCGCCAATCGTAGCATGTAGATGCAAGGCGGGTTACGCACAGGGTTACCCACACTGTGGATACTCAATACACTCGGGTTATGACCTGCCAAGCCAGCAAAATCGTGGAAACCAGCACCGGAACAGTGAACATCACCTGTGAGCTACCGCTGGGTCACCCCGAGAACGTCCACCGCAACGGGTACATCCGCTTCAAGTCGTGAAGAACAGGTCCAGAATCTTGTCGATGAACTTGTTCACGGCCTCTAATGCGGCCCCCGAGACCCGATTGCGCGTCTCCACGGCGTAATTGAACGCCTCCTGCAGCTCGTTCATCAGAAACCGTGCCGGTTCTCGTAGCGCTGCTGCTCGCGCGACTTGGTATAGGTACGGGGTTGGTTCACCCCGGCGAAGTCCCGGAGCCGCTTCTGCAGCGGCGTTGCAGTACGGCGGCGCTGGATATGCCCGGTGTAGACCGTGTCACTGCCGAACTGCACCTCAGACAGGGGAAGATCCCAGTTGTCATCGGCGGAGGGGCGGGCATCACCAGCATCTGCGGCCATTTAGCCAGTTTCTCCGGTACGGGAGCGCCCGTCTGCCTAAAAACCCCTCAGATTTGCTTACAGGAGCTTGAGCTGGGTGCCTTTCTTGCGCGAGCTGCCGACAACCGGAACGGGTGCCACGCCATACGCGGCGTGGGCGAACTGACGCGATCGTTCGCTGACCTCAACCGGCGGCTTCTTGAGGTTGTTGCGCAGCCGATGAATGTTGTCCACTTCCCATTCGGAATCACCGAGGGACACGTCGTTCTTCTGATCGGCGGGAGTCTGCGGGTGCAGCACACCGCCCTGCTTGTAGTCGCTGACCAGCTTGGAGCTGCCCGCCGACAGGTTCTGGCTGGGCACCGCCACCTGGCCAGTGCGCTGGTAGTGGTCTCCCACGGCGGTTTCTAGAAGCCGCTGCACAATATGGCGGCGCGGTGCGCCCTCAGGCCGATTAGCCGTGGCGTACAGCATGTCCACCGTGGCGGGGGTATGCCACGACTTAAACAGCACCCGCTGACCGTCGGCCTCGGGCGGATGCTCCTCATCGGGATGCACATCGCGGTACTTGGCCCGCGACGCCGGGTAGTCGTACTCGGTGGTGGCGTGGTTAATGTCGACGACCGCGCCGGTCAGGCCCTTATCACTGGATGCCGTCAGCCCATACGTGGTGTAGTGCGCCGATCCACCATTACGGGTAGGCATCCGCACCACCGGCAGCTTGTCGAACTGCGCGGCATTGAGTCCCGCGCCAGGATTAAGCTGCTCCCACGCGGCACGCTCTTCCGACATGTCCCTAGTGTCTGGTGTATCTGGTACGCCGTCAGGCTAAGCAGTGACCTACTTAGCGCGCCGACGTTGAGCCGCTTTCTGTTGGTCCTTGGCGTTGAAGAAGTGCCCCCGCGCACGCCCCACCAGCTCGCTGAATTGCTCAGGGTTAGCTTGGGCCGTGGCCGCCAGGTGCTTGAGCGTGCCCTTGTCCGTACGCACGCCCATATGGCTCAGTCCCTCGGCGAACATGTTGAAGCTAATCTTCTTGGGATGCTGAGCTAACGCGCCCTCAATGATCTCCCGGTGACTGCGCTGAGCGTTGGGCCTGACCTTGCGCTCAGGAACCGATCGCTGCGGCTTTGGCTCAGACTTCGACAAGTCCACCGGCCCCAGGTTGCGGTAACTACCCTGCCCCGGAGCGCCGCCCTTCTTCATACCCACGCCCCCGGTGTACGACTTCTCCACGGGAGTGAACTGACGACCAAGTGCCATGTCTCTAGTGTCGCTGTTACCGGAGCACCTGTACCGCTAAACGACGATGCCCCGCCCTACCTAGCCACTGGGCTGTGTGTAGACCAGTCCAGGGAATCTTTCGGTGGGCGGGGTCGTCG
>ERZ724505.367-NODE-367-length-29547-cov-9.453784_pt1 | contig 29547 bp, 31 predicted proteins | sample MGYA00376038_ERZ724505 | MGnify/ENA primary metagenome ERZ724505 (study PRJEB28724, sample SAMN07190884) | wastewater metagenome | isolation source: effluent of sewage treatment plant in Hong Hong | place: Hong Kong | collected 2016-03-17 ...
GGGCAGGGGGCAGGGGGCACCCTCGCTCCTTGTGGTGTGGGAGGGCCTGCCCGGACAGTGTTGACTAACTAGAAATCTGTGTAGTAGTATCCGTGCCAGCGCCATCGAGCGCCCACTCAAGAAGGAGACCATCCCCATGTCCAAGTTCCGCGTCGAGATCGCGGGCGCCCCGGGCGTCCCCATGCTCACCCACAACGAGCGGCTGGCCAACCGCTTCGACGAGTACACGAAGGCCATGGCCGCCATCACCTCGAAGCGCACCAAGACGGACGAGGACGTCCTCGAACTCGCTCGCCTGGAGTTCCTCGGCGGGCTGTACCTCACCGATGACGGCCACGTCGGTGTGCCCACCTGGAACATCTACCGCACCATCCAGGAGGGGGCCAAGATCAACCGCAAGGGCAAGATGATCGAGCGCGGTGTCCAGATGCTCGGCGCCGACGTCATCCCGATCACCCACGACGGCCCCGCCACGCCGCGGGCCATGTGGGAGGCTGGCTGCTTCGACCAGCGCTCGGTGAAGGTCGGGACGAGCAAGGTGACCCGGACCCGCCCGCGGTTCGCCAACTGGAAGATCACCTTCGACTGCATCACGCAGCCGGACGTGCTCGACGACGACTCGTTCAAGATGGCGATCGAGAACGCCGGGCTCATGACCGGCCTCGGCGACTACCGACCGCGGTTCGGTCGCTTCGAGCTGATGAGCCTGGAGGTGCTGTGAGCTTCCTCCCCCAGGAGCGTTCGCGAGCGACGCTACTGCTGAGGTACGTCCAGAGCGAGATGAGCGAAGCGGGAGCGACGGTCGACTACGCCCAGATGTTCGACATCTGCGACATCGTCGGCCCACCCCTCGACGAAGCCTCCACCATCCTGGCCGGGGTCGTGTCGAAGGTGAACGCCAAGCTGCACTCCAGCGGCGACTGGCGACATCTCATCAACGTCCCGACCGTCGGCTACCGGATCGCCACGCCGGAGGAGGTAAGGCTGGAGGCGTTCGGTCGGCTCGACCACATCAACCGCCAGCACCACGAGATCCTCCGCTCGACCGAGAAGGTGATCCGCCATCCCGACATCACGGCTGCTGAACGGGTTCGGGCGGCGAATGCTGCTGCGAACCAGGGAGCACTGATGATGATCTTCAAGAAGGAGTCGCGCCGGTTGAAGAAGGCGTGGCCGGAGGAGGAGCACTCCCCCGTCCCCGTCGACCTCCCCGAGGACACCGAACCTCTCCCTCTCGACTGACGCTCTTCATGGTTGGGCTTGGCTGGGTACGGCCGGGAGCGGTAAGGCGCGGTACGGCCAGGTGGGGCTCGGTTCGGATCGGTGGGGCTCGGCAAGGTCGCCCATCGTCGGTTCGCTGCCGACGATGGGCACTCATCATGGCAGGGCGCAGCAGGGTTGGTCACGGTCCGGCATTGGTGCAGCCCGGAAAGGTAAGTACGCCCCCGAGAAGTTCGCAGCTTCTCTGGGGCACCACCCATGGGTCAGGTTCGGTCGGGTACGGAGCGGAGCGGTGGGGCACGGAGTGGACGGGTTCGGCTCGACGAGGTAGGCCCGCCCATCGTCGGCTCAATACCGGCGATGGGCACTCATTCTTGGTGCAGTAGGGCCTGGTGCAGCAAGGTCGGGCAGGGTAGAGAAAGGTCCGGCCAGGTGACCCTCCAGAGATTCGTAGCTTCTCGAAGGGCATCATCACGGCTCGGCGAGGTAGGTCGAGGAAGGGCAAGGTCGGCCAGTGCTTGGTGCGGCCCGGTCTGGTTCCCCATCGTTGGCTCGATACCGGCGATGGGGACTCATCTCGGGCGTGGTTCGGTCTGGAGCGGAGTGGTAGGGCTTGGCGATGGCCGGGAGCGGAGATGCATGGTGATGCGTGGTAAGCCAGGGACACCCCACAGTGGTTCGCAGCCATCGTGGGGTACTTGCCCAAGGCGGGGAACGGACTGGCCGGGGTGGGACGGGCTAGGCGAAGGCTGGGTCGGGTCGGGAGAGGAAAGGTCGGGCAGGTTCGCCCCGAGATGGCTCGTTACCACCTCGGGGCACCTACATGGTGGGGCTGAGTCGGGGTCGGCTCGGCACGGTATGGATGGGTGGGGTAGGGCTAGGAGTGGCATGGAGACGCGACGAGGCCCCGACCGGAGTGATCCGATCGGGGCCTCGTTCTGACCCAGGCTGCGAAGAGGGGAACAGCCTGTCCCGTGGGGTCAGAGCTTGGGCGGGCGTTCCTGGGTGGTGCCTCGCAGCGATTCGAGGTGGGCCCAGGTCTCTGCGTCGACTGCCGACTGAGCGACGATCTTGTTGACCCCCACGCCCCATGGCTCCTCGCAGTCCGGCCTGGCGCATAAGAGCAGCGGAGATCCGCCACCTGCCCAGAACGGAACCCCACGCCGAGCGTTGGTGATCGCCTGGACGAGGCCGCAGTGGTGGCACCACCCCATGATCTCGCCGGACTCTCCGGCATCCAGGAGTTCGGCTTCCTCTGCGACGAACATCGGCGCTGTCATACGGGGGAGATCATGCCACAGATCCACTCGACGACAGAAACCATGGCCTCCTCGCCGAACACAAGGAGCTGAACGCCGGTCGAACGGAAGGCGGCCCACTTCGCCGGATCGTCCGGGTCTTCCCACCCCTTGGTCTCGATGGCGATCTGCTGCTGGGGGAGCCAGAGATCCGGGGCGTACCAGTGGCCGGGAGACCACTCGACACCGTGCTCTCGATCGAAGCGCTCGACCTGGATCTTCGCCACCCGCAGGGCGCCCCAGACGAGCGCTTCGTAGCTGGAGTCGAGGAGTACGTCGTGATCGCGGAGAACGATGTGGTGCTTGGTCTTCGTGTGCTTCATGGCGCACTCGTTCGAGCAGTAGAGCCCGGCGTTCCGGCTCGTCTTGCGGAACTCGAAGGGCTTCGAGCACGCCCGGCACACCCGCGTCTCCCAAATGGCCTCGTTGCGCTTCCGGCCACCACGATTGGCGTATCGAGCCCGACACTCCTCAGAGCAGTACATGGCGTGGCTCTTGTTCCTCGGCGGAAGCTCCACACCACAGGGGCATCTCCACTCCTTGCGCACAGCAGCAGCTCCGGCGGCGTTGCGGCACACCACTCCACAGAACTGTGCTTCGGCGCGAGAGTGGGGCACCTCGAAAGGTGCCCCACATCCCTTGCACTTCTTGGTGATTTTGCCCTTGCTCGGTCGTCCCATGACCCAGATGGTAACTCCCCCTCAGGGAGTTACGCAACATGGGTTCACGGCTTCACAAGCTTGGCAATGCCCCTCGCGTTGAGGATGGTCATGTTCACCATCTCGTCGAAGACCCAGCCCTTCCAGAAGGCGGCGACCCGGTGGTTCTCCTCGACGTCGAGCGAGTAGAGCACCGGGAACACGCCCAGGAAGTTCGGGTCCGGCAGGAGCCAGGCCGTCTTCGGGGTGACCATGACCGAGCGAGCGATCTGGAACTCGCCGAAGGTCGTGATCGTCTCGCCCGCCACCACGCGGTCCTTCATCGCGAAGCCGGTGGTGTTGATGTCCCACTTGTAGAAGTCGCGGTAGTCGGCCGCGCTCACGAGCAGGCGGGTGGCGGTCAGCTCGTGCTGGTCGATCAGCGCCGCCGTCGAGTACAGCGAGTCGGCGGTGAAGTACCCACCGACCTCCGTGACCGTGTGCGTCGGTGTGACCGTGTGGTCGCTGCGGGAGGCGTACGCCGTCAGGGCGACCTGGAGCAGCGTGAGGAGACGAGCGTCCTCCTGCTTCATGATCGCCTGGCGGGTCTCGTCCTGGAGCTGCTCGACGACGTTGATCCGGAGGTAGACCAGGTCCTCCTTGCGGATCGCGGGCTGCGAGGCGATGCGGAAGAAGTCCACCCGCACGCGCTTGCCCTCGAACGGCGTCACGCGGACCTCGCCGTCGTGGCCGCTCATGACGTACGCCTGGCCCAGGTCGTCGAACACGTCGTACTCGACGGGGGTGCCCGGGGTGATCGGGTCCTCCATCAGCACGTTGCGGACGATGCCCTGGTAGCGCAGCTTGAGCTGGATCGGGCCGATCATGCCGACGCCGAGGCGCTTGATGCCGTTGACCTGATCGCTGAGGATCGTGGCCATCCGCTGCATCTTCTGCTGGGTGGAGAGGACCGAGGCCCCGTCCCCACCGCGGCGTCGGATGATCTCCGACACGTAGTCGTCGCTCTTCTTGGCGACGCGGGGCTTGAGGCCCGGAGCGAGTGCGATGCCGCTCATGGTGATGTGATCTCCTGTTCTCGATCGAGACGGCTCAGCCGTACACGTCGCTCGGGGTGAGGCCGGTGATGATCAGGCGATCGGTCGCCGGGCGGCTGACGGCTCGGGCGATCGGCTTGGTGCTCGCGCCCGTCGCACCGGCGGGGCAGAGCTTGCCGCGGGCCGAGCCCGAGGCGCCGGTGTAGGCGTGGACCAGCAGCGCCGTGCCGTTCGTCGGGAACGTCCACGTCGCCGCCGAGTCGAACGCCGGGGCGAGGATCTCGAACTCCGAGCCGACCGGGATGGTCCACACGGCGATCGAGTTCACACCGCTGTCCACGGTCTGGTCGATGCCGAAGACCGGGGCGACGTAGTGGCCGCTGAGGCCGATCACCACGCCGGTCGCGTCGATCAGCGTCACGACGTCCGAGACGCCCGACGACGCCGTGGCCTTGCCCATCAGGGCCATGCCCGGGTAGATGTCCACGCTCTTGTCCCAGGTCGGGTCGAGCAGCATGTCCCGGGGAGTGGCGTGCTCGAAGCCGTACAGGGGACGGAGCGTGCTTCGGATGTGCGCCTGGCTCAGCGGTGTCCGCAGCATGTGCTGTCTCCTTGATCTCGGGTCGGGCTGGCCCCTTCCCTACCAACGAGGTGGAGTCGCTTGAGACCGGACAGGATCGATGCGCAGAAATCTTGGGAGTGGTCAGATGTCGTGGCCGTCGGCATCACTGACGGGGATCGGGATGTTCGCCTGGGCAAGTGCGCTCTCCAGTTGAGCGATCCGTCGCCGCTGCGTCACCTCGGTGCGCTCCAGCTTGGCGATGCGCGCCAGGCTCAGCTCCAGGCGCTGGTTCTGCCCGTCCATCAACGCCCGCATGTCGGTCAGCATCTGGCTGTACGTGTCCGCCACGATGCCGGACGTCTCCGCCTGCGTCTTGCGCCGCCCGAACCACAGCGTCACGGAGGTCGTGATCACTCCCGAGCCGATGACGGCGAGAAGCACCGTCAGCATGACTTCGCTCTTCGGAACCGATCCGCCATCAGCGGCCATGATCCCCCACTCGAACCCGCCCACCTTCACTCTCCCTTCGGACCCGCTACATCGCTGATCTCCGGCAAGACCTCTCGGGCCTGCTGCCGCATGTAGTCGGCAAGCTTGAGCGAGTTGGTCCTGACCGCCAGGGGAAGAGCCATCCATGGCCCGAAGGTCCACGCGAGGATGCCCACGGGGCGCATGAATCGAGACCAGTCCGGAGACGGTGCGATCAGCAGCCACCAGTAGGCGATGTGGTAGATGAGCGCCAGCAGCGCTGACATCCAGAGAGCGGAACGCAGCCAACTTCCCGGGACGTGGCTGACGACCCGGGAAGCGACGACGACGTTGATCACGACTGTGGCGCCCGACGCCACCAAGAGCACGAGCGCGACGGCAAGATCCAGTCCGTTCATGGTCTGGCCATCCCTCTCGCTCCGCCTCGGTTGAAGCGGGCGGTCAGTCGAAGAGGCCGACCTCGTCAGCCGAGACGGCGAGCCCGGCGAACCCGCCGACCGCCTGGATGCCCGGCACCGCCTGCGAGGCGAGGCTCGGGGTGGAGCGCTGGGCCACATGCGGAGCACGAGCGACCGGCCGCTGCTGCGAGCTGTTCTTGACCACCTGCGACAGCGTCACGATCTCGTTGCGCACCGCCTCGGGCTTCACCGTCGAGGCGATCTTCTCCGCCACGGCGAGATCGTTGCCGCTCTCGATGCCCGCAGCGATCCGCAGTCGAGCGAGCCGAAGCGCAGCGAACACCTGAGCCTGTGCCGTGCGCACGGCCTGCACCCACGAGTTGTCGCCGGAGAACGCCGGGGCGGTCTCGGTGCCGCCGGAGGCGTCGGGCTCGACCTTCGTGACGCTGTCCTCGTACGACTGCGGCTCGGCACCACCGGCGACCGGAGCTGTCACGTCGGCCGTGGCCATCGGGGCGACATCGGGGAGCACCGTGCCCGAGTTCATCAGGTCGGTGGTGGCGTCGGAACCCACGTCGGTGAGCGTCGAGCCGCCGGAGGTCACATCGGTGGTGGCGTCGGGCTGACGCGCCTCCTCGGTCGACACCCCGGACTGCGCCGCCGGTTCGGGGACCGGCTGGCCGGGGTTGTTGACGTCGGCGCGACGCTTGATCCCCGCCAGGTGGGCAAGACGAGCGTTGTCGGCGCGCAAGGCGGCGATCTGCTGGGCCTGCTGCTGGACGATGACTTCGGACGGTCGCATGCGGGTTCCTCCCGTTCTCTCTGCCCCTTGTCGAGGAGGCACTTCACTCTGGACAGGATCGCCCTCCCCATCTCCCTCCTGAGGAGGTGTGAAGGCGGGTGCCGACATGAGGTCTGGGTTGATCCATCCGTCTCGCATGTCGGCCTTCTGGGCAACTTCCAGATCCGGCTCACGGAAGGGCTCAGGAGGCGGCATGAAGCCACACACCGAGCATCGACCCGTGCTGTCGAACTTGCTTCGCTCACCGCACACCGGGCACTCGATGAGCCCGAGCGTGTCGACGACGGCGGGAGCCTTCATCTCGCCCCAGGCGATCCTCTCGACAGTCGCCATCTTCGACGCTCCCTTCACGAACGGCTTGTGCCGCGGGATCTTGGTGATTGGCGATCGACCGTCGCCGAGCATCTGCATGCCCATCGAGCGCACGCCGGTGTCATCCACCCCGAGGAAGAAGGCTGTGGGATCGGCGGGTGCCTCGACCAGGAGGCTGTTCTCGAAGAACGAGATCTTGCGACAGATCTCGTGCACGAGCACGTCTTCCTGGGTGCCGTCGGGATTGCGCCGGAGCAGCCGCTGGCCCTTGTGGCGCGAGACGTGGACGCAGTACCTATCCGGCGTCGAAGCGACGTTGCCGCAGTACGAGCATTCGCTCTCCGCGACGTCGGCGCCCATGCTCGTGCGCTCGATGTCACCCGCCAGGATCGCCTTGGCCAGCTTCGGGAAGCGGACGGCATCGACCTCCATCAGCACCTCGACCCACGTGTCCGGCGTGCCGTCAGGAGCGACGTCCTCATGGAGCGCAGCGTCGATGATCACACCGCGGGCGCGCCGGTGGTCCTTGTTGTGGTGGTTGACGAAGACCGGCTTGCCGATGAAGGTCGCCCACGCCTGCCGCAGCTCCTCGGCGGGCCAGGTGTCGAAGTTGTCGTTCGTCCTGCTGCTGATCGCTCGTGAGCGGACGTAGAGGAATCCCTCGCGGGGCTCGTAGTTGAAGGTCGCCCGATGGGCCGTGCGCATGAGGCTGTCGCCACGATGGGCGATACGAGCCTCCAGCAGGCTGGCGTTGGCGAACTTGATGAACACGGCATCTCCTCCACCTCTTGTGGCGGGTTCGAGGTGGAGGCCGACAGGATCGAGGTGGCCCCGGAGCACCGGGTTCATGTGTGGGTCGCCTGCACGCATACCCACCAGTGCCCCGACGTTACGGCGTGCGATCGCCCCTCGATCAGGTCTTGAGGGTAGAGGTTTCTCCGGCGGTGTCCCTGACCTTTACCTCCACACCGCGCCCGACCTTGCGCCGAATCCACGCCATGGCGTCGGAGACGTCGTCGAAGTCGAACATGGCGACGCGACGGTTCCGGTAGACGCTCCAGCCCGTCGGCTCCTGCTCGATCCGCCACCGATCAGTCGTCGCCATCGTCCACCTTCACCTTCTTCTCCATTCGGCCGAGGAACTCAGCCATCTGCTCCTCGGGTGCGCCGATGGAGCGGAGATCGTTGTAGCGGAGGATGTCCACCTTCACAGCGGCGGCCTTGGCGACGCGGGCCTTGATCCGCTGCAACGTCTTCGGCCGATCGAGGTTCTTGTAGTAGTTTCCCGAGACCCACGAGAGCCACACCGAACCGGAGCCCACCTTCTCGACGTGGGCCTTCATGGCCTCCAGGAGGATGAAGGGGTCCTTGCTGGATTCGTAGGCATACGAGTAGGCCATCCAGGCGTACTCGGCGCCCGAGTGGCGGATGGTGGGCACCACCTTGAAGACATCGATCAGCCGAGAGAAGTCCTCCTGCATCGCCTTGACGACGGTCGAGGCGCCCCATCCCGAGCCCTGCATCATGTCCGAGATCCGATCGAGCGACGTGGTGAGGCCAGACGTCACGGGGATGGACTTGGCCAACCGAACGAACCCCTCGGCGAGATCGTCTCCGAGCAGCACCTTGCGATCGGCGATGCAGACTCCATTCGAGAAGACGACCTCGTAGAGGTTCTTGATCATCTCGATGTCCCAACCGAGACGGCTGATCTCGATGACGTTGGCCGAACCGATCGCCACCTTGGACACGCGGTGGGCGTAGAGGTTCCCGGCGGCGACAAGATAATGGGACTCCGTGAGACCGGCGTCGTAGATCATGCGGGCTTCTTCGATCTCGCTGTCGGTGGGTCGGGCGTCGTAGCCGAAGAACCGACGAAGATGGCCGAGACCGGCCTTGGACAGCCGGAGCTTCAAGGCGTCGACCGAGGTGACCGGATCACCATCTTCGTCGAACAGGTCGTCGACCGTGGCGCCAGCCTTGATGAGGTCGGCGAGGGTCGAGGCGGGGATCTTGGAGAGCTTCTCCATGAGGAGGAAGTTCCGAACCCCGAGCCGCTTCATCTGCTTGAGGAAGCTCTTCGAGAAACCGGAGCGACGAAGCCTGACCAACGCCTCGACATCGTCGACACGACTCCCCATCAGTTCCCAGATCTCCTCGATCGCCTCGGGAACCATGCCGCAGTTCTTGAGCTTGAGGATGTCGTCGTGGGTGAACCCGAGATCGAGGTAGCTCAGGTAGGACTCGGGAGAGATCCCCACAGCGATGATCTGGACGAGCCCGAAGGTGTCCACGAGGCCGCGCTCGACGATGGGGACATAGGTGTTGTAGGTCTGCGGGCCGATCTTGTTGCGATGGAACTCCCACCGCTCTTCAAGCGTCAGCCCGGTCGCCTCCCAGGCGGCAGCGGTGTCAGAGATGGAGTCGGTGCTCACGAGAGATCGTCCTTGAAGCCGAAGAGGTGGAAGAGACGGTCGAAGGTGGACTCCGGCAGGCGATCGATGATCACTCCGCAGATCCCGAGCAGGAGGGGGAAGGCGATGATGGCGAGGAAGGTCTCCATCAGTCCAGCGCCCCCCGCTCCTCCAGCGGGCAGGGACGCCCACCGGGGTAGCCGTGCCCGACACCATCACAGATCGAGCACGTGGGACCCTCGTAGTAGTCCTCGACCTCGACGGCGACCCGGGTGGCTCGGCCTTCGTGATCGATCAGGTAGGCAAAGCCGGTGGCGGGCGAGACGAAGTAGGTGTCGCGCAGCAGACCCTGGCTCTTCTTCTTCGGGGAGGTCGAAGTGGTCATGGCGCCAAGCTACTACACAGGAACCTTGCTAGTCAACTGCCCGGCGGGATGACCCAGGGGGACGGCCCGCTCACGTACTCGTACAACATCTCGGAGTTGGACTCCTCGTCAGCTCGGATGCGCACGAGTCGGCCGTTCATCTGGAAGAGGTTGCCCGGAGGGACGCGGAACTGCTGGAGGACAGCGCACGTCAGCGTCAACCGGACGTCACCGGAGATGGAGTCCTGCATCTCGACGCGAAGGTCCGATACGCGGAGCAGGCCCTTGTCGCTCAGATCTCGCTCGAACAGGTGGGTGGCCCTCTCCACCTCCACCTGGAGTGCTGCATTCTTCACCACCAGATCCCGACTGGTCATGAACACGGTGTACGAGGCCATCGGAAGGACGAACTCCAGGGCCGTGCGCTGGAGATCTGCGATCTTGCTCGCCTGCTCGCCGTTCTCGCGCAAGAGATCTGCAATCCTGCGATCGCGCTTCGTGATGCTCTGCCGAAGGATCTCGATGTCCGACCTCAGCCGGACCTTCTCGACGGTCTGCCTCTCGATCACACCGCGGGAGAGCAGCAGACCGCCCAAGCCACCCAGGACGAAGCCGATGGCCAGAAGGAGCACCTCGATCATCGCCGCCACCTCTCGGGGAGCAGCTCGGAGATGGTGTTGAGGAGCATGGTGATCACCTCGGCGTCCCACGCTCGCAGATCCCACTTGTCGGCGACGTAGTCCGAGTGCAGGCCCCACCCCTCCCAGGGATAGGACTTGCCGTGGTCGACAGAGACGAAGAATCGGGCGTTCCGCCACGTGTCCCTCCCTCGACCACCATCGGCACCGTTGAGCGACGCGACAGCGTCCTCGTGGATGATCGTGAGGCCGTAACGGGAGGCGTCCTTGGGCTCGAAGGCGATCCGGGCGAAGCCGTTCAACTGGAGCTGGACGGCCGCCCAGTAGGCGGTCTCGTTGAGGATGTTGGAGTCGATCCGCTCGCGGACCCGTTCGGCGAGGGTGGTGGGCATGGTTCAGCTCTCCTTCGGAGCGTTGGCGTGGAGGATCTCCAGCGCACGGATGTACCGCTCGTGCAGCTTGTGGCCCGGCGGCAGGGTGGACATGTTGTGGATGACGTCGCAGCGCTTCACGAGCCACGCACGTCCGCTGGCAGTGGTCGCAGCTCGCAGGACCGCATCGGCATGGGACTCGCCCTCGCGATGGGAGAGCGCATCGACGATCTCGGCGACGGTCTTGCCGAAGATCCGGCGGATGTCTTCGAGCGTGGCATCGGTGTCCTCGACGACATCGTGGAGGAGCGCAGCGACCCTCTGCTCGATCGAGCCACCGTTGTCAGCGACGAGCTGGGCCACCGCCTGCGGATGCTGGATGTACGGGCTCCCATCGAACTTGCGCACCTGTCCCGAGTGGTAGGTGCTCGCCACCTCCAGGGCGAGCGAGAGCATGGCACCGTCTTCGAGACGATGCCGAAGCACGTCAGCGTGGACCGTCCATCCTCTGTGTCCGCACGAGCAGATGTACTCGTGCATCTCTCCCAGCGAGCGCGAGGTGCGGTTGTGGCTGGGGTTGGGCTTCGTTCGGCCGGTGCGGGTGATGGTGTGCCGCTCCCGCTTCGGAGCGACCCCCGTCAGGCGGGCCGTCATCCGGTCGATCGACCTCTGCTGGCGCGCCTTGGGGCACAGGAAGTAGACCGGCGCCGAGCCCATCAGCGGTCGCCCTTCTTCGAGCACTCCGGGCCGTACCCGGCGAGCACCGACTCGGGGGTGGTGAGCACCCGGTTGCAGCGACGGCAGTGCTTCGACTTGAGCGCCTCGTCCGGGTCGGCGACGAGCTGGGCGATGTCCGCCATCAGGGAGTCGTTCGAGCGGAACTTGCGGAACGGGATGACCCGGTCCGGCTTGATGATGGCGCACTGGACGTAGTCGCCGGTGTTGTTCGGGCCGTAGAGGTAGCTGAGGATCGGCTCGCCCGGGGCGAACCGCTCGTCGGACGGCTGGACGTGGACCCGGAAGGTGCGGTGGCCGGTGGCCGTCTCGACGGTGTAGATGCCGGGCCAGAGCTTCTCGATCATGCCGGTGATCAACGGGGCCGGAACGGTCGTCTCGACGGTGGGCGGCTGCTCGAAGAGGTGCTGCTCGACGAACTGCTCGACAGCCGGAGCGACCGGAGCGAGAGCGGCCACCTCGCGCTCGACGACCCGCTCGCGCAAGACCATCAACGACAGAACGGCGTCTCCCTTGATGCGATCCGCACGGTACATGCGGAGGAAGGTCTGGGCCAGATTGAGCCCGGAGTGGTGCGAACACCACTCCGCCAGCTCGGCGAACAGGACGCTGCGCTCGGCTTCGGTGGCGGGGAGGGCGACACGAGTCGTGGTCATGAGACGATACTGCCTCACAACGATGACGCTGTCAAGGAACCTAGCTAGTGGTCCCCTTGGTCGTGACGGCGAAGACCTTGATGAAGGTCTGGCCGGTGACCGCCAGAGAGAGCTGGCCAGCACCCTTCGATGCGGCGAGGGCGTCGGAGTAGCCGAAGGAGGTCTGCACCATAGCCCCTGCTGTGGCCAGCCCGGAGACGTTCGTGCCGCCGACGATCGGCGACGACTGGGCCAGCGTGGCATCGGAGGACGGGGCGACGCAGACGGTGTAGCTCGATGCTGAGTGCGAGCACGACCACGCGAACGAGACCGTATCGGATGCGAGCAGGATGCTGTTCTTGGGTTGGCGGAGGATCGAGATGTGCGGCGCTCCGTCCGTCAGCGAGTGGGTGACCGACGACTCCACCGTTCGACCGGAGGCGAAGATGATCCTGACGTTGATGGTCTTCGTCCCTGCACCGACCGAGAGCACGATCGGCATCTTGGGGACGTAGGGCAGCACGGCAGAGTTGCCCTCGATGGAGGCGATGCGCGGATGAGAGTTCGGATCGACGTCACCCCACACGAGCATCCCGACGACATCGGCTCTCCCGCCACCGGCCGCGTCAGGGTGGTACACGGCCAGAGAGATGTCGCGCCACTCTCCCGAGCCCGAGCCGTCCCCGAGCTGTACCAGCGGATCGTCGCGGGTGAGGTTGTCGACCCGGTAGACGAACGTCCCTCTGGCCGACAGCAACGGGTCGGGAGGGTAGTTCGAGGGGATCACAGCGAGATCGTGGCGACGAGGTTGATCGAGTCGCCGGACTGGAGCGGCGCCGTCGGTGTCACGAGCGACTCGAAGGCCATGGTGCCTCCGCTCGACGCCGTGAAGAGACCGTACTTGGCGATGGTCACGGTCCGGTCGGCGAGGAAGAGCTTCGACAGGGTGTAGGTGGCGCTGCCGTCGGTGTGCGCGTAGATCGCCTGAGACCGCCCCATGGTGCCGCCGGTCAGCTCGCCCGTCAACGTCGTGTCTCCCGCTGATGGAGCTGTCGAATCTGCGGTGATCCCCATCCAGTTGGCCGCGGCGTAGTTGCCCGATCCGGACGACGAGGTGTCGCCCATGATCCGTGCCTGCCAGTCGCGACCGCTATTCGTTCGCACCCTCGTTGCCTCCCGTGATCGTGCCGAGCGGCTCAGCGGGCTCTCCCACTGGCACCTCGGCGTCCTTCTTCGTCGCTCGCGACGTGGCTCGCTGCCTCTTCTGCGGAGCGGGCGGCAACTCGGCATCCCCCTCGGGGAGCCCCCATGAGGCTGGGCGCCGAGCCGACTTCTTCACTCGGAAGTGCTCGCAGAGATAGGTGTGGATGGCGTCAGCGTTCGCCCCGTCGACCTCGATCCACGACGGCGAGGTCTTCTCGGCCATGTGATGGCTGATGGTGAGGACGATCGACGTGACGGCTTCGTCCACGCTCAGGTCGTCGGGCAGGATGAACGTGGTCACCCGCTTGCCCAGGAGCGATCGATACCGGAGGACACCGACCTCGTCGTAGTACCCCTCGATGGCATTGGTGTTCCCGATGTCGACCTTCATGGACGTCCTACCCCTTCACGAGCGAAGCAGGGCTGAGCGTACCCTTGCGCCACGACGCGACGATGCACTTGAACGCCGAGAGCGTCGCCGCTCCGGCGGCCACGAGGAGCTGCTGCCACACGACGGCGTTGAAGGCGTTGAAGCCGATCGTGGCGACCACGGAGCCGGAGAGGGTGATCCCGAACGTCCACCAGACCCGAACCAGCACGTCGAGCCAGAGCTTCTTCGGGGCGGGCCGGTAGCCGATGAGGGCGTTCTTGATGACGTTGAAGAGGGCGACGATCAACGCCGACACGAGCGCCTTGACGCGAGCGGAGTCCATGGCGTCGGCAGCGATGAGGAAGGCCGCTGCGGCCTGCCACAGCGTCGAACCGGCCTTCTCGGCGGTGTCGATCAGCCACAGGCGAGTCTTCTGGCTCAGGGGCATGGTGGTCTCCTATCCGTTGTGTTCGATGGTGATCAGACCTGGGGTCACCGTGCCTGGATTCTCTGCCGCACCGAACAGCTCCATCGTGCGCGCCGTGACGCTCATTCCGCCGACGATGGAGCTGTTGCTGGAGTAGAGGAAGATTGATCGCAGCCGGGACGCTGACGGGTCGGTGAGGTGCGGGAGCCAGGCGTTGATGATCGAGACCGTGGTGTAGTCGGGCCCCGATCCGTCGCGAGCCATGGCATAGAAGCTGGATGCGTCGTGCTCATCGGTGAACGAGATGGGTCCCGAGGGGGAACCCATGGTGCTCCACCAGAGGTCGGGAGTGACTCCGCCCGGGATGCCGATCGAGGAGACGCGTCGGAGCTGGATGCTGGCCCCCGTCACCGTGGCGCCGCGGATGGCGTTCCAGATGTCGTCGCCGTAGAAGTAGGCCCCCACATAGCGCCACTGGTTCGAGTCGTACCCCTGCACGACCCGGTTCGTGTACCACGAGTTGGCCGGGTAGTTCTGGTAGGGCGAGCCCGTGGCGTCGATGTAGGTGTTCGAGGTCCAGGGGCGCAGGGTGAAGGGCGAAACCACTCGACCTCGGGCTGCTCCAGTCCACTGCATCGACCAGACGGTGGTCGTCGATCCCACGTTCCCGGCGACGTCCACGGGCGTGAGCCGCCACTCGGTGGGGACCCCGAAGCCCGGGATGAACGGTGCCCACGACATCGCCTGCCCGGGAGACCCGTAAGTCGTCAGTGCAGCCACGAGCGAACCGGAGCGGAACGCCTGGATGGAGAGCGAGGCGAAGTCGCTATCGCTCGGGTTGTTCCAGGTGAGCTGCTCGACGTTGTACGGCAAGAACCTCGCCTCGACGTTGAGCGGAGGGGTGGGCGCCACGTTGTCGCGCAGGTAGCACTGTCGCCACGTTCCCGAGATGCGCACGTGCCCCTCGACCACCTGGCGTTGCGCACCTCCGACCTTGGCCCAGATCCCATCGGGACCGACATCGCGCCAGGTGCCTCCGACGTTGACGTGGACGGTCACGTGTACCTCATCTCGCTCGTTGACGCCGACAGATCAGACACGAGCGGCGCCCGTTCGACGGTGAGATGTAGATGTTCTCCTCGACCCACGGGTGCCCCATCTTGCATGAGACCTTCAAGATCCCCTGCTGCCCACGTCGGATATTCTCTCCAGGGAGCACTGCTTCCAAGTGCTGAGGGTTGACGCAGGCATGGACTCGGCAGAGATGGTCGATCATCATGCCCTCGGGGATCGGCCCCCGTGACTGCTCGAAGTACCAGCGATGCGCTCGATACCGAGGCTTCGACATGATGCCGTAGCCGTCCTTGTCGAGGGCTCGCTGCCAAATCCAACACCCGCTCTCGTTCACGACGTACTCGACAGGCGAGAGTCTTCGATGATGGTTGGCAACGAAGGCGTAGTGCTCGCCCTTCTCGATGATCCTTCCGTCCGGGTAGACGTAGCGCCTCTTGGCCCTGTTGGTCTCCAGCCCACACCCGCACGCGCACAAGCCTTCCGATCCCATGAACATCGAGTGTAGAGGCTGATGACATAGACGTAGTGTCCTAGGAATAGCGAAGCCAGAGATCCCCGTCCTGCCCACCGGTCGGAGTGCCAGTGGACAGGTAGACGCGACCCACGCCATGGGCGATCGGCATCCACGAGGCGGCGAGGTAGCCGACCAACCGGTTGTTGTCCGTGGTGGCCACGAGCTGTCCCGTGACACCGGCGGGCAAGGTGCCGGTGGTCAGCTTGCGCACGAGGTCGTTCTGGTTGGCCGAGCTGAGCTTGGCGTAGGTGACCGCCCCGTCGGTGATCGCAGCGGTCGGGATGGTGCCCCACTTCAAGCCGCCCGCCTGTGAGCTGTCGGCCAGGATGGTGGTGTCGTTGGCACCCACTGCGAGCATCGACGGCGTGCCAGCGGCAGACGCCGTGACGAGGGCCCCCTTGGCCGTCCAGACGGCCTTGCGGAGGTACTGGGTGTGGTCGTCTCGGGCCGTGTCGAAGATGTGGGCGTTGGCATCGACGTAGTCCGCTGCGACCGTGGTGTGCTCGATCGGAGCGCCCGACAGGTGGGTCACCGCGGTCGTACCATCCCACCCTCGTGTGACCGTGAAGGTGGTGGCCGTCTTCGCCGTGCACAGCACCGCCTCAGCATTGACGGTGCCACGCTCCAATGCGAGCGTGAACGGGGCTGCGGGGAAGCCCGACGTGCTCGACACCGTGATCACCGTGGCGGCCGGGTTGATGTCGCCCGAGATCTGGAGCAGCGGGGCGGTGTTCGTGTAGTTGCGCAGAGCCATCAGCCCATCCAGTCGTCGTCGCCGTAGTCGGTGGAGGAGGCTTCTGCCTCCAGCAGCTCGTAGTGGGTCCCGGTGATGTCGAGGCGGTCCGTGAGGTTGCGGGCGCCGGTCATGGTCGCTTCGCCCTCGTTGATGAGCGCCTGCTGTTCGTAGGCCGAGAAGTCCCGCAGAGCTGTCTTGGCGAGGAACGCCTGGGCGGCGCTGGCGATGTCGGCCGAGTCGGCCTCGGGGTCGCTCTCCATCAGGTGGCTCAGCCGCGGGTCGCCGGGAGTGAACGGGGCGTCGGCCGAACGGTCCTCCTCCTCGCCCGCATCGATGGTCCACGGATCGTCGGGCCCGAGGCGACCATCGGTCGAGGACGGCACGAGCGGCGAGCCCGGGAAGCGATCGGGATCGTCCACCCCGTCACCCAGTACGGACTCCTTCTCCCCGAGCGAGATCGGGAGCGCAGGTTCGGGCTCGTCGTGGAGGACGGCCGTCGTCGGCTCCTCATCGGCGATCACGGCGACGGGGAACGAGCCCGAGGCGCCACCATCTCCGTTGGCCACGTCGGCCATGAAGTCGCTCATATCGTCGTGGAAGTCGGCCGGGACTCCGGCCTGTTCGAGGATCTCGGCGGCCGAGAGTTCGGCGTTGCCCGCCCGGATCTCGACCTCCCAGCCATCCATCAACGAACGCACGGTGTCGACGTGAGCATCGCCGAAGTCGGCGTAGCCAGCGGTCTGACCGTCCGGCCCCTCGATGACGATCTGGGCGGCCTGCTTCGCCGTCTCTTCGTCGAGGAGATCCTGGGCCATCTCGATGGCGGGCTGAGGCGGCCCGGACCAGGCAACGTCCTCGGTGCGCGCCGTGCAGATCGAGCACTGGCGGAGCACGGTGGCCCCGAGCTTGAGCGACATGTCCACCTGCTCCGCCGCTCCCGGGTTGAGGACTCGCCCCTGATGGCCGCAGGAGAGCTTCTCGCCGAAGTTACCGGTGACGAGCTGCACGACCCCTACGACCTTGATGGCCTCGGTGATGAAACCGTCAGCCTCACGCTGCTTGCGCAAGAAGTGCACATAGATCTCGTTGCGGCCGAGCCACCGCTCCAAGCTCTCCAGTGCATCACGCCGAGTCGCCTCACCGTTCACCACGATGTCGCTCGGCTTGTAGTAGAGCCTCTCGCTGCCGCTATAGAGGCCAGTGATCCTGACGTACCACAGCCTGTCGAGCGGGCTGCGGTAGATCCATCCGATCCTCTCGCCGTCGAAGACGATGTTCTGACGGTCAGTCCCAGGGTTCAGGGTGAAGGGGCCGATCAAGGCGGCCTCCTTCACAGTCTCCCAGTCGGTGTTGTCGACCTCGCGACGAGTGAGCGGCGTGTTCTCGACGTGCTCTGGGTCGAACCAGCCGATTCCCATCGTCTCGGATGGGAGCAGTTCGACCGACGTCGTCCAGCTCTCGTGAGGCACGCACACGAGGATGCTGACGTAGTTGCCCTTCGGCATGGCACCCGAGATCTTCCAGTGCTCGGGCAGGAAGAGGCCGGTCTCCTCGCCGAACTCGCGCAGCGCAGCCGAGAGCGGACCCTCGCCCGGTTCGAGACCACCGCCGGGGAACTCCCAGGTGCCGTAGGTCTCCTCGTCGTCGCCGTGATAGGGCGTGCGCTGCGTCATCAGGACCCGACCGGAGTCGAGCGCCTTGATGATCAGCCCGGCATGCGTGAAGTCGCCCTCGTCGAAGATCTTCTGGACTTCGTCGGGGATCTCGATCGCCTCGGTTGCAGCGGATGCTCCGCCCGCCTTCGCCACGGCCTCACGGCGGATGCCCGAGGAGTCGTACCCGTAGGCGTCGATCTCGCCCAGGAGCATGTCGAGCACCTCTTGCCAGTACCGCTCGGGATCGTCCCTCTCGACGAAGCCCATGTTGTGGACGTTCTCCATGACGTCGTCGATGACCGACGAGTTGAGGACGTCGTCGCCGGTCTCGCTGGCGCGGTAAGCAGCGTCCAGGTTGCGATCGATGAGGTCGATCTGGTTGCGGATGGCGTGGACCTTGTCCGAGTAGAGGATGGCGAGCGAGATCAGAGCAGCTCGGCTTCCCACCCCTCCGACTCGCAGGCTTGCCTCCGCCATGGCCAGCGAAGCCACCTGCGCGTCGAGTTCCGGCCGAAGAGCGGCCTGTGCGTCGAGTCGGGCAACTTGAGCGGAGACGGAAGCGAGATGAGCCTCCATTGCTGATCCGATGGATGCTGCACGATCGGTACGCCAGTCTCCGGGTCGACCGCGCTCGGGTTCGAGGGCTGGCTGCTCGGTTCGCCATTCTGGGGTGGCTGCATCTTCGGTGACCTCGCCTCCGAACATCTTGCGGGACTGCATCTCGAACAAGAGGGCCGTGATGTGGGCGCAGGCCCGGCCTTCGTACTTCTTCCACGGGCCGCTGCGCATCCAGCGGTAGGTCTCCCATGGGCACGAGCACGTGGCGATCCCGACCTGGTTGGTGCCCGGGACCATGGTGACCGTGGCCGTGTAGAGCCCCGAGTCCCCCTTGATCTCACCGGTGATCGTGTCGCCAGCGACGGCGATGATGCGCACCCCACCCTCCTGGCGGATGCGCTTGGCCTTGTTGCGCACGTCGACCCAGCGCGCCGTTCGAGTGACGGTGACCGGTACCTCTTGGATCGCACCGACCCGCTGGCCACCCTCACCCCACGAGAGCGTGGCGTCCGGGTAGGTGAGGCGCTCTCCCGAGTTCGGGCCGGGCTCGGAGACCTTGCACGAGAGCTTCTGTGCCTCGTTGGTCTTCCACGGGCACTCCCCGCGGTTGTAGGGCACCCAGACGGCGTAGCCAGCCTGTGCCGTGGCCGCCTCGTCCATCTCGCGAGGGAACCAGCAGTCGTCGTTGCGACGGAACCGACACCAGTCCTTGTGCGGGATGCGCCGGAGGTCGTCGGCCGTGTCGACACGTCGAGCGGGTGGGAGCGAGTCGTTCACCCGGTCCACGGCCGGACCGACCACCTTGCGCCACCACCACGGCTGGTTGTCGTCGTCGAGCGAGTCCTTGATCGGGTTCGACTGCGGACGCCCCTTGAGCCACGAGGGATCGATGGGGCGCGCCGTGTGGAGGGAGCCGATGGTGATCCGGCGCCCCATGCCTGTGGCGGGCTCGACCCCGACAAGGTCGGGGCGATCCCAGAGGATGGTGCCCAGCTCGGGGTAGTCGATCGAGGCGATCGCCCAACCCATCTTGGCAGCATCGTCTTCGGACAACAGGGGAAGGGCCGTGCGCGCAGCGGTGCGCCGAGCCTCCTTGCCGTAGTCCTCCAACTGGCCTCGATAGCCGATGCGGATGATGCGGACGTGGCTGCCGCCGGGCCGCTCCATGATCACGCGGATGTTCCCGACCCGCAGGCGATCGGTGGGGATCTTGAACCCCTTGAGCCGCTTGACGTCACCCTCGCCCGTGCGCAGGTAGCGCTTGATGGCTGCGAGCACCCGAGAACGATCCGTCGGATCGAGCGAGCGAGAGTCGTCCTTCGCCGTCTTCGTGACCGTCGCCGTGAACATCGGCGGAGTCTTGGGCGTGGTGGGCTCCTGGGGCGAGCGCGCCCCGATCAGTCCTCGACGATCTCCGGGAAGGCTTCCTCGATCGGCATGTCGGTCGAGTTCGACCCCTCCATGATCCAGTCGATCTCGTCCGCGGAGAGAGGCTCGTCGGAGCCCTCCTGGGCCGCCAACACCTGCATCCGATCCGGGTTCACGCCTTGACGGTACCACGGAACCGCCCAGATGCAAGGAGGCTGCCCCGGGGGACAGCAGCACTGCCGTCCGTTCTGCCGTGCGTGTGGCTTCGCACTGCTGTCCCCCGAGATCCTTGGCCGCATCCTCTTCGTCGGCACACGACCGACAGAGCATGCGGTGGCCGTTCTTGCCGCCGCTCCGGCTGACGCATGCAGCGGTCCCGCAGCGATCGCACACGAGAGGGACGTCGCTGTACCGCCGAGCCGTGCGCTCGTCGATCAGGGCGAGCAGGTCGACGCGACCGTACTCACCGCCACCCCGCCCGTCGTCGAGCACCACCTGGTACTGCTCGGTCTGCGGGTAGGGGCCGTCGAACACCTGGGCCACCGTCCCGGGCCCGTCGACCGTCACCACACGATCTCCCGGCTGCGCCAGCCAGTAGATCGTCGGATCGACACCCGACACGTGAGAGCGGTCCTCCATCATCACCCATTAGCTCGGCGCGACGGGTCAGGAGACAGGGACGGGGTCCTCCTCGGCCTCCTGGGCGAGGAAGAAGAACCTCGGGTCTCGAACGCCCACATGGCGGGTCAGCCAGGACCCGATCACAGGGACCTGCTCGACCGTGATCTCGTCGTCAGCCTCGATGATCCGGTCCGCCATGGCGATGCGCTCGTCGATCTTGACCGCTGTCGAGCCGACGCCATCGGTCCACTCCGTCTCCGGCAACGAGGAGACGAGAACGGCAGCTCGGGGCATGCCCTTGCGCTGCTCGTCGGACTCCGGCACTCTGTTCGTCTCGTCCATCAGCACCCGGTTGCGCGGGAGCTTCTTGATCGTCGATTCGCCTGCCGTCTGGTCCACGCCAGCGACCTCCCCTGTCTCGATCTGCTCCGGCGTCGGAGCGAGCCCCATCGTCGAAGCGGGGTCGGATGTGCCGATGAGCGGCACCGGCTGCTCCTCGGACGCCTGAGGGTCTTCCCCGGGCGTGATGACCTTCGGCTCGAAGTCGTCGCGCAGATCCTGCGGGATCGGCAGGCCCTTGCGCTTGAGAGCGAGATAGGTGTCCCGGCGGGTCTCCTGGGCCTCGACGGCCTGGTTCACCTGCTCCTTGCGCGTCGCCTGGATCTCCTCTTCGAGGTCGATCGGGATGTTGACGAGGCGGGTGCGCATCGAGATCGGGACGCCGGACTGACGCAGCGCTTCGAGCAGGGCGTGGAGGTTGTCCTCGTCCTTCATGTTCATCGAGCGGATGCGCAGATCGGGCAGCAGGAGCTTGGGGCGTCGCTCGATGCGCTTCTGCCCCTCGTCGTTGGTGACGACGATCTCCTCCATGATCGGGACGGCGCGTCCGCCCTTCATCTCGAAGTCGTAGTGACCCTGTGCCTCAGCAACCACCTCGGCACGGAGGCGGACGAACCGCTTCATCCGCTTCTGGAAGGTGGTGAGGAGCTGGGTCAGCAGATCTCGGTTCATGGCGTCGGCGGCGTAGGTCTCACCGGCCGACGCCCCCGACAGCATCGTCTTGCTCATGCCGAACGCCTGGAGGATCTTGCCCTCCAAGCGCTCGAAGTCGGAGGTGAGATCGGGGATGGTCTCGCGACCGAAGACGTTGTCGATGTTGACGGCGAAGTGGTGGACGGCGAGGCGGAAGTCCCCGGCGAGGGCAGCGTTCATGTCCTCGGTGAAGGCGTCGAGATCGCCCTTGGTGGGAATCCAAGGGGTGTCCGTCCCGAGGTCCGTCGCCGAGGCGCCGATGCGGGCGAGGATGAACGGGGTGTAGAGCCGGTCGGCGATCGCCTCCTGGGCGGCGTTGAGCTTCTCCTCCTGCATGATCGAGCGCAGCGCCCGGACGATGATGCTGACGCCGCGGGGCGTGAAGTAGTCCACCGAGAGCTTGATGTGGTGCATCACCATGTTGCTCACGGGAATCCACACCCGAGGATCGTCGTCCTCGTCCGACATCGAGAGCAGCGACTGATCGCCGGAGCGGGCGAAGGCGATCAGCTCGGGGTACGCAGCGATCAGCTTCATGTACTCCTGCTGAGGACGGCGCTCCAGGATGATCTTGCGGATGTAGCTGGGGAGCTTCATCTCCATGCGCGGCTCCATCAGGAACGGCGACTTCACGACCTTGACGTCCTCGGGGAGCATCAGCTCATCGCTCTCCCACGTCCCGAGCAGCTCGTTGAAGGTGCCGTAGGGGATGGCCTCGCCGACCTTCCAATACTCCTTCCCAGCGTCGATCAGGAACTCGTCGTAGTGGAGCTGGTCCATGAAGAGCTGCTGGTAGAAGTCGGCGATCTCCGGCGACTTCGGACACACGATCTCCATCCCGGCGAGCGGGTACGTGGCGTAGGTGTCGATCACGCTGCCGATCGTCGGGTGGGTGATGGTGATGACCCGGCAGAGGTCGCGCAGATCCCGGAGCACCACCGGATCGGTGAAGTCGAACTTGATCGGCGAGTTCCGCCAGTAGAACCGCGGGTCGCCGGGACGAGGGGTGACCAGGCTGACGTTGAGGCCGGTCGAGCCCTGCTTCTCCATCGAGGCGCGACGGTTGAGAGCCATCTCCCGAGCGATGGGATTGCCGTCGCTGGATGCTTCGATCGAGCGCGCTTCGGCGAAGAGGCTCCGGATTTCGTTGAGAGCTTCGCGGTTCATGGGTCAGCTCTCGACGAGAAGATCGCGCTCCAGCTCGAAGGCGAGGTGAACGGCGAAGGCGTCCTCGTCGACCTGGATGCCTCGGCGGACGGAGAAGACCCGGACGCTGGGATCGAGCTTCTCGACGCTGCCGAGCTTGAACGGCGGGGAGGAGGCGAGAGCATCGGGGTCGGTCTGGGGGTTGACGGGGGCGGGCTGTACCGGCTCTTCGGAAGTGGCGGGATCGAGCGCCGGATCGGGGGCGGTGGGCATCCCGCTCGCTGGCGGGATGGCGTTCGGGTTGCTGGGGGCGGCGTTGTACTTCGGCTGCTCCATCACGAGGAAGGAGCGGTCGCAGAAGGTGCAGTTGATGGTCTCGTCGCTCTGGCGAACGATGGCCCCCGAGCCGCAGAACGGGCAGTTCCCCGTGTGGATAAACCCCTCGATGGTGAAGGTCTCCGGCCCCGGGACGACAGCGCAGAAGACCTCCTCGACAGCGTCTGTCTCGACGACCCGTTCGACAGTCCAGCCGATGCGCTCGGGGTTGGAGCGTTCCTGCTTGCGCATCCAGCGCTCGCGGTGCTCTGGGATCAGGAAGAACGACTCCTTGAGCGTGGACCCGATGAACGTCAGGGAGTGCAATTCGCCATCGACGTATCCGCTTCTGATCTTGGAGACGATGTCGTACGAGGCGATCCCCAGCGCCAAACCAACCTGCTGGGCGAACTCCAGATCTTCGAGAGACGCAGAGCACAAGGTCACCTGCCCGGCGGCGTCGACTGACCCGTCAGCAGCGAACCATCCGGACAGGAACCCGAGCAGATAATGGGTCGCCTCCGCCAGGGAGGGACGATCCTTGAAGTACCCGGGCAAGTCAACGACCGTCACGCCATCCACGCCGTTCGGGGTCTTGGCCGGAACCGTCCGGTGCGATGCGAAGAACGGAAGCAGAGCGGCGTCCTTCTCGCCCCAGAGGGTGACCTTCGATCCACGTTGCGCCCTCGATCCGTCGCCATAGACAAACCCGTGCATGATCCCCACCGGAGACGGGTGGGACTGTCCGATCTTGGAGACCGGGAGGCACCAATCCAACCTGTCACCGGGCCGAAGCTCGACCGTGGTCTTGAAGACCGGCTGGTCTCGGTACTTGGCGGTGGCACCTCCACGCTCCCTGCTCAACCAACGATGCCCGTCGGTCGTGCGGATGACCTTGGTGCGCTGGTTACGGCGAAGGTGGACCTCCCAGATCTTCTGCTCCCCGAATGGGTGGATGTGCGCTGGCACCCATGTGGCGAACCCACCAGTCCGAGACAGGACCATCTGTTCGGTGCCTACCGTGTCGGCGAAGGAGACCCATCCTTCCGGAGTCAGATACTTCACCTCCCCAGCGAAGCAGTGCGACACGACCTGCGGATTGCTCATGATGTGGCCGACGAAGGCCGACATGGCCTCAACGAGGCGGCGCTTCTTGCCCATGGGATCTCCTGTTGCTGATGGCCGCCTGGATGACGGAGCCCAGGACGTGCGAGGTGAACTCGTCCGCTCCATCGGCCAGCTCGGACCTTACCTCCGCCCATGCCGGGTCGGATTCGAGCGCAGCAGCGACGGCCTCGATGGCGGCCTCCGCTGCACTCTTGGCGGAGGCGAAGACACCCTCGATGTCGAGGGCTCGATAGAGCGCCGTGTGCCCCCCTGTGGCGAGCACGGCGGCTGAGGCGACGGGCTGGATGCGACGAGCGGGCACCTCGAACCCGAACTCGTCGTCGTCGTCCTCGAAGACGCTGCGTACGATCCTGGCGTCCGCGGCGAGGTACCGAGTGGGGATCTGCTCGAAGGCCCCGTTGGCCTTCCCACTCGACCACCGGATCGTGGCGTAGGTGGCCTCGTCGGAGATCACCAAACAGCGGTCACCGGCCACCGAGCCGCGCTGGGTGGTGGGACCGACGTACGACGCGAAGGCGCCCTCACGCAGCATGGCCCGCCCTGGAGAGGATCTCGGCTGCCGTCTTCGCCACGATCCGCCGACGCTGCTCCTCGGAGAGCGAGGGAGCCTTCTGGCGGACCAGGGCATCGATCGAGCTGAGCCTCGTGACCGGGTGCCGGAGTTGCCGAGCAACCCCTTCGCAAGCAGCCACACCGTGCTCGATGTCGATCGCCGATCCCGAGTGCTGCGTGCCTCCCGGCTCGGAGACGCACCAGCGGATGCCGTCGGCGCTCGCCGTCACCTCGAACAGGAGACCGCCGATCGTACGATCCCGCCACCCCGTCGGCTGGATGCCCTGGGCGCGCTCGAAGAGCCCGTCGAGGTACCCGAGGCGGTACCCCGAGTCCTCGGAACGGGCCCCCGTGCGTTGCAGCGCATCCCGGCGGCCGTCTTCGTACGCCAGCGCACTGGCTACTTCTTCGCCCACGGCGGGCCGTCCTTCTTCTTGTCGTCGTCCTCGTCCTTCTTGTCCGAGGACCCCTTGTCGGCGGGCGGAGCGTCGTTCGCCGGAGCCTGCTGCTGGGGCGGCTGCTGGGGCTGCGGAGCAGCGGGCTGGTTGGGGGCGGGGGCGGGCTGTTGCGCCGGAGCAGGAGCCTGCTGGCCGCCCCAGGCGAAGACGTTGCCCGCGCTGTCCTGCCACTGGCCGTTCTGCTGGCCGACGCCGAACTCGCCCTCAGGCCCGTTGAAGAAGTAGACCCCGTTCTGCTCGCGCACGAAGGTCACCTCGATCGAGCCCGTTCCGCCGTCGGCCATGGTGTAGCTCATCATCGACGACTGCCCGACGTCCATCATCGTCGGGTCGCTCGGCGTCTGCTCCTGGTCGGTCTGGCCCTCGGTGGTCGGGGTGGTCGGGGTGGTCTGGTCCTGGGCGCCACCCGGGCTCGGGTCGGACGCCTGATCCTCGGGCTGCTCGCCGGGCTGCACGGGGCCGTCCTGCTCGCCATCCTTGTCGGAGTCCGTCTTGTCGTTGGCCGGGTCGGACTTCTTCTCGTCGTCCTTCTTCGGCGGGAACTCCGCCACACGCCGACGACTCTCGCGCTGCTGATCCATGCGCTCGTCCACCCACGAGGTGTTGAGGGTGAACTCGACGTCGTCGGTCGAGGCGACGTCGTCGTTGTGCCACTTCCGGCGCGCACCGTTCGAGTCGAACCCGATCCACACCTTGCCGTCGGGATGGCCGGGATCGGGGTCGGTCCCCATGACGTCGGGGATGACCGTGCCGTCCTTGAGCTTCACCGACTTCGGCGTCTTGGTGTAGTCCGCTGCCGTCTTGGAACCCGTCCTGTTCCGCGGATCGACCACGACCGAGCCCAACTCCAGCTCGGGATGCTCCGCCTGGAATCCCTTCCAGTCACCGAGCACGAGATACGCCTTCCCCACGATCAGGTCGTAGAACAGAGTCGCCTTGCCGTTCTTGAAGGCGGCGTACTCCTGCTTGTCCAGGACGTCTCGGGTGGTGATCCACTCCCCGTCCCGCATGACCATTGGGAACTCCTCGACGGCCACTGCCGTGCGTCGAGCGGACTCCCGAACCTCGGTCGAGTCGGGCTCGTACTCACGCTCCCAGCGCTTCTGCGCCTCGTCCATCGAGCCGAACGGACCGTCGAGCTGACGGCCCTTCTCCTTGGTCACGATGCTCCACTCGGCAGCCTGCTTGGCGGTCGCCAGATCCCTGGCCGACCCCTCGGCGATCACTCGACCGCGGACGTCGTCGTAGACGCCCCAGGCCACCAGCGAAGGGCTCGTCTGAGCCGCCTCGGCCGTCAGGGACCCCGTCTTGGCCGTCCACAGCTCGCCCTGCTGGGCCCATGCGAGTCGGGAGTAGTCGGCATCCCAGACCGCCTGGTTGTAGACCCTCTTCCAGTAGTCATCCGATGACGGATCGAGACCGGCGGCAGCGGCATCCTCCTTCGCCTTCACCACGGCCAGGCCGTAGCGCCCGGACAGGCCCTCGACCAAATCCTGGTATCCGGAGATCTTCGAGCTGAACAGCTTCTTGGTGTAGATGCCCATCTCTCGATCGAACGCCCACTGGTCGGCGTCGCCACCGTTGATGATGTCCAGGTGCGCTTCCAGCTTCGAGAAGGAGATGTTGAAGTACCGATCCTCGCCTCGGTTCGAGGACCGGACGGCATCCATGAAGTTCTCGGTGATGCCGCGGCTGTAGCCCGGCCCGTACACGAGATACGGAGTGAACTTCTCCAGCGCCTTGCGGTGCTCGGGGTTCTTCACCGCCGCGAGCACGGCATCGGCCTCGGACTGCGTCATCGCCGTGTGCACCGACGCCGACTTCGTCTTCGGCTTCTTCTTCGAGCCACTCCACCCGCACGACGGGCACTTCGCCTTGAGGACCTCATGGTCCCCGTGGTCGAAGATGCGCGCCCCTTCGTTGACCGGAGTCTTGCACTTCGGGCAGGTGAGGGCAGCCGTCCGGGAGGCCGTCGCCGTCCTCGCCTCCCGCACGAGTCCCTTCTCCCGAGTGAACGCCTTCGCGCTCTCCATGTCCGGGAACTGCAAACCGTCATACTCGGGATGCTTGATCACGATCCCCATCCCACCCCACTGGTTCGGAACGGAATCATCGGTCCGAGAGACGCTGAGGGTCACCGCTGGCGAGTACGGCTGCGACCGCGTCATGTAGGCGATCCCCCATTCCGTATTGGTGACTTCCATCGCCTCACGGCGCTGACGACGGAAGAAGGCCCGCTTGGCGGCGGAGCGCTGCTGCTCGGCCCGACGCACCTCCTGAACCCGGTCGAAGTCGATCGACAGGCCGTCGAGGACGGCGGAGTGCACGATCGGGAACAGCATGGGCGAGGACGCCGTCACGCAGGCGACGACGCCCTCCACCCGCTCGGCCACCACGGCCATGCGGTCCTCGAACTCCTGGGCGGTCGACGCCTGCATCACGATGCCGTGCACGTCGACCAGCGCCTTGTTGGCGGCGGCGATCGCTTCGATCCGCCGCTCCTCCTCGACGTCGCGAGACGCCTCGATCCAGAGGGACATGGTTGCTGGTCCTTTCTCAGTGGCCGAAGCCGGATGCGGTCTGGTACTGGGGGGTGCCGTCCCACAGGTAGGCATCCGAGTAGCTGTTCAAGTTGAACGACGGGCGATCGCTGTAGCTCTGGATGCGCTTGGTCATCACCTCACCGACGAAGTGATCCGGGACGGCCACGACGCTGTCGCCACCGGCACCACCACTGCGCACCGTGCGCTGAGCGACCTGGCGCACCTTCACGCTCGCGCCGGTGAGCCCCACGACCTGGTAGAAGTCGACGTTCGTCTGGTCGTAGCCCCACGACGAGTAGAAGATGTCCCCGACCTGGATGCCGAGATCGACCGGGTTCGGCATCGCCTGGTGGAGCGACGCCTCGTTGGCGATCGGGAAGTCGGGGGCCTCGAAGGCGAACTCGTCCTGAGCGTTCGGGTCGCCCTCGGCGATCCAGCCGAGGTTGGTGTCCTCAGGCGCCCCGGGGACCGTGACGTCGGGGAGGCTCGACTCGCCGTAGCCGTTCTGGCTGTCGGCGCTCGGGCTCGGGACGTCGGCGGCGCTGCGGCGGCTGGCCGTCGCAACAGCCTTGTCGCGCTCGGAGGCGTACCACTCAGGCGTGACGTTCTTCTTGATCCAGTCCATCGCTGCGCTCTCGATGATCCCGAGCGTGCCCGTCTCCCCCTTCGCCACGACCTTGCCCGGGTACGGGTCGACACGCACCTCGTACGTCGGCCAATCGAAGGTCATGGTGACCATGAGGTTGCCCTTGCCCTGACCGAGCGCATCGACACCCAACGTGCGAGTCCGAGGCTGGCTCTCCCCCTGGGCGCTCTTGAGCGGAGCGGACCATCCTGAGTCGCGCACGATCTGGCCGACGGACGCCGACCGGCGAGCGCCCATGAGCGAGAGCTGCTCGCCGGAACCCTGGGCGGGCACGATCCGGTCGATCATGTCCGCCGTGACGGCCATGTCGATGTCGTCGCCGATGTAGCGCGCCATCACGCGCCCCGCGGGACCGCCGTCCTGCGGATCGGCATCGGTCACGATCACCTCGAACCCGCCCTGGATGACGAGCTTGTCGCCGACACCGACCCCGGGGATCGACCCGAGCTTCGAGGCCGTCCAGAGACCACCCCGCTCCTGCTTCTTGATGAGGACGTTGATCGCCGCCTCGGCCATGTTGTGACCCTGGGGCGCATCGTGCGTCAGGGAGTCGGGGGCGTACATCGCCGCCTTGACCACCTCCAGAACGGTGGGGAGAACATCGATGCCCTGGGCAGCGGCCTCGCGAGCCTTCTGGATGAACTTCGTGATGCCGTCTGCGTACCCTCCGGCATGAGGCACGAGCGACGTGGACATCCAACTCAGCCAGTCCTCCAGCGTGGTGTCGTCTTCGGTGGCCACCTTCAACGAAGCGGTGACCTCAGCCGGAGCGAGCGCATCGAACTGGACGATCCGCGGCCCGTCAGCCGAGGAAACGGCCACGGGGAAGGAGTCCCGGCCCATCTCGTACCCGAGATCCGCAGGGTTGATGGCCAGGTTGTTGGCGATCTCGTCGAAGCCGACGTAGAGCACCGTCGCTTGGTCTGCGCCCTCGACCCAGACCCTGTCGCCGCGCCGCAACCCATTGGGGCCCTCGTCGCTCAGGCCGTACGAGTTGGTGTACCCGACCCTCAAGGATGCGGTCGTGCCGTCCTTGATGTAGGGCATGCCCGGAGACTTCGATGCCTGCTGGCGAACGGTGATGTTCGTGCTGTACCGGCCAGGACCGAAGCTGACGATGACGTACGACGACTCCATCGCTCCGTAACCGCCGGGGTCGCCACTCGACAGGCGGCGGGAGACGGCCATCTGATGCTCCTGGCCGTCGATGACCACGATCACCGGATCGCCCTCGTTGAGCTTGCCGAGGAAGGCCGATGCCGCTGCCAC
>ERZ724505.368-NODE-368-length-29473-cov-10.709396_pt1 | contig 29473 bp, 45 predicted proteins | sample MGYA00376038_ERZ724505 | MGnify/ENA primary metagenome ERZ724505 (study PRJEB28724, sample SAMN07190884) | wastewater metagenome | isolation source: effluent of sewage treatment plant in Hong Hong | place: Hong Kong | collected 2016-03-17 ...
GTGATGATATTCCTTATCCTTATAATCCAGATGAAGGGATGTATCCACAATTACCGGGAGGTGATGGTGATCCCTACAATCCAGACACCGGCTATGGTAGTGGTGACACATATGACCCCGGACCAGATATCTCTATTCCAGATATTGAAGATAGTTTAGGTTCTTGGTTTGATCCTTAATAGGAAATAGAATGGCTAATTTCAATTTACCGGCAACACCTACTACACCAGAAGGAGCACTGGCTGGTTACTATAGAGGTACACAGTATAACTATGGTATAGCAGATCTTGAGAGACAGTTCAGGGATTCTGATCTGGCTAATCAGAGGCTAACCAATCTCTATCAGAATGAGTTTCTGGATAATCCTATGAAGGAAGCAGATAGGGGATACAAGATTGCTGAGGATGAATTCAAGAAGGGTCTAATTGACTCTGGTGCTGCTTTAGATGAATTTAATATTAAGTTAACACATTCTAAATTACAGAATGAATTGTTACCTATTACTAAAAAGCACCAAGAACTTCTTAATCAAAAGGAAGAGATCTCTCAAGCTGACGAGTATCTAAACAAAGTTGTACAAACCCTTAAGTCTAATCCTTTAGCCTATACAGGTATTTGGCCTCAGATCCAAGCTGAAATGAAGGCTAAGAAGATCAAGGTTCCTGATGGTCCTCTGAATCAAGAGACTATTGATAGACTCTCTGCTATGGCTGAGGGATCTAGACAAACTATGAAACAATTGAATGCTCTGGAACTTCAGCAAGAACGTCTAGATATGCAAGAAAGTCTCGGTATTCTTAGAGCAGCTACATCCAGAGCTAATACTCAGGATCTAATGGGTAAGCCCGGAACAATGCAGACTCCTGATAAGAGAGTCTTTGATGAGGCTAAGAAGGAAGAGGCTGCTACTGGATCTGTCTCTGTAGGTAAACTTGGTGCTGTTGCTGAGTCTATGGTTAAACAAGATGATAAAACCTTAGAAGGTCTGGAAAAACAATTCATCGGAGAGTTTCAACGTAAGCAAGCGTATAATCAATTACCTCAAAATTTTGATGTTGTTGGAGAGGCTAGGAAGATGGCTCAACGTACCTTAACTGAAAGAAATTATGAGCGTGCTTGGACTCTTCTTGGTATGCCTAAGATTAAGCCTGCTGAATTACCTGCTCTCCAAGCTCAAGCTCCTGAGTTTGCCAGTAAGGTAGCTAAGTTTATGGGTACAGCTGGACCTACTCCAAGTCCTGCTACTGGTAGTCCTACACCAGCAGTAGTTACTCCTAGCGTAAATCCTAGAATATCTAAGGGCGTTATTGGAGGTCAGCCTGTCCAAGCGGCAGCTACACCTGAAGTAACAGGTGGTACTTATAAGAGTGCTGCTTATAATAATCCTATGCCTGAACAACCTACACCTGAAGATCTTGAGCTTTGGAATAAGTACAAATTTAGTGAAGATCAAAAGATCAAATACATCCAACTCGTAGCTAAGAATTTAGATACATTATCCAGTGGTAAGATCGATAGAGAAGCCTTAGCACAGTACGTACTTAAGAAAATGCCTAAGTAATGGACAATCTGATTAATGATGAGGGAATCTCTTGGGATCAACCAGAGACTCCCAAAGAGTCTTTGATAGATGATACTGGTATCTCTTGGGAGAAACCTACTCCTAGTACTGGTCAGTTCATTGGTAATGCTGTAACAAGAGCTATTGCTGATCCTGTTGCTGGTGTTCTTAAGTTAGCTGCACCTTTAACGAAAGTAGTAACTCCATTTAACGATAGTGGATCTGAAGAAGTACTTCAGAAAGCAGCTAATTGGGTTAATGATACAGCCGAATCTTCTTTTGGGATGACTCCAGAATTGCAGCAAAATGCTTCCTTTGGTCAGAAGGTTGGAGGAGCAATTGCTTCTGCTGTACCTACTATAGCTTCAATGGTTAATCCTGTAACAGCCATAGGTACAATGTCTACGTCAGCTTATAACAGAGCTACAGAACTTATCCGTAAGTATAATATATCTGAAGAAGAAGCTAAGAGAATTTTTGCTGGAGATCTTGGTACTCAACTTGCTACTTACAAAGTAGCTACAACCTTTCCTAATGTGGTTGGAGATACTGGCAAAGAAGTATTTAAGAAATATGTGTATGCTGGTGGGGCTACGGCTGCTGTTAATGTAGGTTCTTCTTATCTTGAGAGAGTAAATGCTCAAGAGACTTTTAAACATACCAATCCTAAGCTTTCAGAATCGTTTGCTCCTACATGGGAAGATGCTGCTATTAATGGCATTGTAGGTCTTGTCTTTGGTCCTAGTGCCAAGTATCTTCATGACAAGGGAGCTAAGACATCTTTTGAAAAGTTAATTGAAGATAAGGATAATTATAAAAAGGCTCTGGATTTCTACGAAGACTCTTTCTTAAATGCTGCCAATCTTATGATGATTGGTACGACTCCCGAATCTCATGGAACACCACTGGGTCTTGGTGGACTAGAGAGACAATTTACTCAGAAGGCTCCTCAAGATCTTCGTGATCTTCTTCTAACACCTAATCCTGCTGCTAAGATTCCTTTGACTGATTTTCTTGCTGATCTTAAGAACTCTTCTTTTGGTAAAGATCAAAGCAATATAGATCTTACTCTACTTCTTAATGCTGTTGAGAATTTGGATTATGCTACTCTAGGCAGGTCTTTTGTCATTATTCATGATGGTAATGGAGCAACTTCTCTTGAGGTTGGAACTTTAGATCGTCCTGCTTTCGGTATTGCTGTTCCTAAGATGACTTCTAGGGATACCTATAGAGATGTTACTCATGAAGTAGGTCACGCTGTTACCAAGGGTATTGTTTCTCAGTTAGAGAATGCTTTAAGAGTCCAGAGAACTACTGGTCAAGGTCCAACTGATCCTAGATTGGTTCCTTTACTAGATCGTTATCAGAAAATGCAGGAGAAGTGGGTTGCTGCTAGAGATGTTGTTGGTACTAGGCTTATTGAAGACATGGCTAAGAACCATCCTAGTCTGTTACAACAAGCAGAAGCCCAACGTCTTATTGATACCTCTACTAAACAGGTTATTGACTGGGATGCTTTCCATGAGTTCTCTAAAGCTAATAACTATAAAGATGTATATGCTTGGACTGCCTTCAAGGAATTCCTTGCAGTAGCTCTGGAGAATCCTACACAACGTACACATACAGCACCTAATTCCCAGAACCTTACAGGCGGTATCTCTATAGTCAGGGATCTCAAAGTTAAGGATCAACAGTCTACTGGTGATGTTAATTGGAATCCTACTAGCAATGCCTTGACTAAAGAGTTATATGGTATGGCTGGCTCTTTATTTGGAGATCTTGGTAATTCTTCTTTCCTGAAGCATATGTATGATGGGATCTTCCAGCTTGCTCAGGGACAAGCTCAGTTACAAACAAAACCTGCTGATATGCTGGCTAGAGCAAAGGCAGTGGATCATCATTCTAGGTTCTTAGTAGCTGAAATTGCTAAGGCTTTGGAGACTAGTAATTCTGTTCCAGAGTTTACAATTAAGCTTGAGAACATCTCCAGTATGCCTAACTGGCGTAAGTGGGCATTGGATAATGCCTCGGCTATCTTTAAAAATAGTCCATATATCAGGATTATGGGAGACTCTTTTAGAGAGTTTGATTCTAGCCAACTATCTTCTGTAAAAGGTAGAACAGAGCATTTTCAGACTGTTGATGACTTGTTTGCGTCTTTCCCTAAAGACCTCTCCCAACAGAGGGACATCAATCCTACTCTAATTCGTTGGGTCATTGGTCCACAACAAAAGAATATGATGAATTTACCTAAGGTAGCTGGTGATATTCTTAGGTTTTATCATGAGCAAATGGGTCAGAATAATGACTTCAAAGCTAAGTTGTATCATAGCTTGGCACAACATATGGATCTGTTTAATAATCTTCCAGAGGCTTCCAGATTAAAAGTACAAGATCTTGCTCGTAGTTTTGATGGCGATATGAGAGCTAAGGTTGATATGAAAAGGCAAGGTATTTGGTGGCCTGATGACGCTATGATTGCTCGGAAAGGACAGTTTTCACCTGAGGAAGTAGCTGCTTATAAAGAAATAGGTAATATGGAAGCTAGAGCTTATGATGTATTGAAAGCTTATGCCATCAAGATGGGCTTAGAAGTACCTGAGCGTATTCCCGGTCATTTTCCCCATGTCTGGAAAGGTCCGTTCAAAGTTTTTATCAAGAGAGATGCAGACCCTAAAGCTGGTGTCAAAGAGAAGCTGTATATGGTTAAAGACTTTGAAACTAGACTCTTTGCTGAGGCTTTTGTTAAGAAGCTTGATGCTGGTCATTATCCCGGATTCTCTCTTCAGAAGAATGATAAGGGCGAGGGAGTTCGTGTAGCAACCATTAAGGATTACGAATTAGGTGTTATTGCGGCTATGATGCAGGATGATAGAGCTTACAAACAGTTTGTTACATTCAGTCCTGAAATGCAGGAAGTAGCTGGTAGGATTGATTCTGATCATGCCGTAGGATTTCAAAAGCACGCTGAGAACAGGTCTGAAATCCACGGATGGCTTGGTGAGATGCCTCGTAAGTATGATCTAATTGATAAGATCATGGGTAAGCCTTATAGAGATAAGAGAAACTATTTGGCTATCTATGAACAGTATGCCAAGGCTGTTAGTGACTCTTTTGCTAATGCTGTCTTTGCTGAAGATGTACATAATCGTTTATTTCTAAAGAATCAAAACATTCTTGAGAATAAGCATTCTGAATACTCTGAAATAATTAAGAATTTTCCAGTGCTTGCTAAACATCTAGAAGAGATGTTTATGAATCATACAGGAATGGCTGAGAATAAACTCAGATCTTTAGATGAGGCTGCTATGCAATTGTCATCTGATAAGATCGGTGTGTCTCCATATCTGTATAGACAAGCTATTAAACAAGCTAGAAATCTCCTGTCTCTTATCTTTACAAGATACAATCCCGGTAATTGGATCTTTAACTATACACAACCACAGCATACATATAGTTTATTGTATTTTGTTAATAAGCAGAGAAAGGATAATGGACTTTCTACAACAGATATTAGTAGTATCTTTACAGACATTGTAACTGGAAAGAAACTTACCAGAGATGAACATGAAGCATTAGCTTATGCTAGAGATAACCATATCCTAGATCCACAAGCTGAGTATCAAGTAAGAGCAAAAGCAACAACAAAATCACAAAAAGCAGTTGAAGCAGTTTCCTTAGGTAGAGTACCTACAGCTATTGAAGCAGGAGGAAGAGAGCTATCTTATTTGATTGCTTACAAGTATTTTAAGCAAGTGCTTGGAGATTCTATTGCAGCTAGAAGGAGTGCTACTGAGTTGATGGGTGAGACTATGGTGAACTATGACCGTAGTAATAGACCCTTGATGTTCCAATCCTTTGGCTCTGTAGGTGAGTTACTTAGTCCATTTGCTGTGTATCGCAATGCTTGGATGGGTAATTTGATTATGTTTGGTAAGATGGCCTTTGCAGATAAGGGTAACTTCGATGCTTGGAAACCTTTATTAGTATCTCAAGCTACCTTTTTAATGACTGCTGGAGCTTTAGGTATTGTTGGTTGGTCTGAGTACGATCAGATCATGAGATGGCTTAAGGGATGGGCACCTGAGGAGTTTGGAGATTGGCCTGATAGTCGAGTGATCATGGCTAAGATGAAAGTCCCTGATGCTGTTAAGTTTGGATTATTAGCTGAAGCTACTAAGTTCTTTCCCGGTACTCCTGAAGGAGTAACTATATCTGGGTCTGGTACTGCTGTTGGTTTGGATGATATGTTTGATCCTAATATTGTTCCATTTGCACAGGCAGTAGCTAAGTTAAGTGGAGTTACTCTTAAGGCTATTACTGGAAGTACACCTACTGCTTCTGAAAAGTATGAGGCTTTAAGTGGTGTTTTACCGGGACAGGGTAAATTTATTCTTGATAAATTATATCAAGCTCCCGGTGTCAATACTTCGTTTTCTGCTGGTAAACTTACTGGTGGGACGGATATGAATTTCGCAGATAGTGTTTCTCAAGCTGTTTGGGGTAAGCCCTCTTTAAAAACTACTAATGCTAGAGATCAAATTAGACATCTAAAAACAATTGATGATAAACAAAAGGTAGGTTTAAAGAGACTTGTGGAATTAGTTGTAGATAGATTAGCAGGAAGTAATGATCTAGAATTATCCGAACTCTATACTAGAGCTTTTGAAGAGTATGGAGTAGATGGTGCTACTTTAGATCAGATGGTTTATCAAAAGAAGATAGATAGAGAGTATCCGGTATTTAGTAAACTTCTAAATCAAGATCCCTCTTTTCTCAAAGATAAGAAGCTTAAAGGTCTTTCTGAAATGGGAGGTATTAAACCGTGATACGAAAGTTTACAATGGACTGGAGTCTGAACATCGGAAATGTAGTAACCATTTTAATGTTCTTACTTGCTGGTATAGGTGCTTGGTATGATGTCAAGACAGATGTGAAACTCGATCATAGAGAAGCTGAATTGAAGTTCCAACAGGTTGAGATGTTCATGAAAGATCAAAAGATCTTTAATGAAGTATCAGAGAAACAACGCGACCATCTTCTTGATGAATTGAAAACATCCATGAAGGAAGACAGTCGCGATGTTAAAGCTGAGATTAGAGAACTTCGTTCTGATCTCTTTAGAACACTTCCTCCCGGTTCACTCAATCCGCAGAAGCAACCGAAATAAGCTTCTCAAGATCAGCTATCCGGTTCAACCAGCCCTTCAAGAACTTCTTAAGGGCTGGTTTCTTTTTAACTATATTCAAGTAGTATTCTTTTCTTAAATTCAATACGTCTTGAGGTGTTGTTGCAGTCCTGAGCCATCCTTTTGCAGTGCCAGTACCACAGTTGACCGCAGAATCGAAAACGACTAGATTCATAGGATAGCCCACGCTCTCGCATCCAGCAGCTAACCAGTAGTCTGAGATGTAGATCTGTATAGCTTCTTGCTCGCTTAGATTCTTGATGTCGCATTCTGGATGTGCTCTCTTTGAAATACCATACTTAGTTTCCCCACCGGGATCATCAGGATCATTGGAGTAACCCCCTTCCCACTTGAGGGTAAACTCCACAGCCCTTTTAAAGTCACTGATGTTCATACTTCACATACTCCTGATAAGCATGCAAGTTCCTGACTTCCTGTGGTGTTATCGATCTTTTCTTCCACTTGCGTAAAGTCAAGACTAGGAAATGCATCTTTAGCTTTACGATATTCCTCTTCCGTGCAGTCCGTGTAAGGAGCTTGTTGATAAATATGGTCTGAATATGGCAAGAAGGCAATCCCTCCGATGTCATCGAAGTTCTTGTAGACCCAAGCTTGGACATCTAACCACTCTCCTTCTCTGACGTAGACAGTAATGCTTGGATTGTGCTCGCACCAATGCTTCTTAAACATAAGATAGTGCTCAAGTTGTTCCAGAGCACTAAGCTGTTTTCTATCAACTGAGTCTGTTGGCGAGCATTCAGGAAAGTAGAATACCTGATTAGAGCTATTGGTAAGATCAGGATCATTAGGTACTCCTTTCTGCATTAGATATTCAGTAACAGGGTCTTTCCTATCTGCTCTGACAGACCGAATATAATAATGACTCCATCTGGGATGAATACCTGAGCTACTGTTAACCAACTGACTGACAGTACCACTAGGCTTGACAGTAGTAATAGCAGTAGAGATATTAATACCAAGCTTACCAGCCCATTCCTTATTAGTTGAGATTGCATATGCCTTTAGTTGCTCCAGTAAGAATCCGTTGACGTTCTTAGGAGTCAACATAGGTAGATCCATGATACCTGTAAGGCTAACTCCTAACAGCCTCTCTTCTTCAGCGTTCTTCTTCCATTCTTTAGATATATATCTGAAATTTGTAAGGGTCGATTGAAAGGTGCCGATGATCGTAGCAATACGAATTTTCCTTTTGAGATCTTCAAAGGTGTCAGTAGATCTGCATATAACTTCACTGAGATTGCATAACCCGTGCGGTCTGAGAATAATTTCGCCGCATGGATTCGTCCCAAACTCATATGTCGCGTTTCTGCGGCCATTCTCTGCTGCTTTTTTCTTTGCTCCAACTCTGTTGAAGATGCCTCTTTCACCTGACTTGCTTTCATAGAGAGCCTGCCACTCCTTCATGAAGATGCCTACATCGGGCTTTTCAGTATATGCGGCTGAATTATTTGCCAAGTATCTCTGTTTATTGAGAGTCCCGAAATCACCTGATTTGGCTCGTTGCATCCTCTCATCTGTAAGGTTAGAGAGCGAGATAAGGGCACTTCGTCTAACCCCACCGACAACCACTGCTTCGGCAATGTGACAAATACAATCATGTAATTCCAAGGAGTTGAGCTTTCTACCGGCCGCTCCTTGGAAAATTTGTGTGAGTGCCAGAAAGAGTCTATTAAGTGGTTCTGGGCCACTGGCTCTTCCACCAAAGGTCTTGAGTCTTGCGCCGTGAGGTCTAACCCTAGAAAGATCCCACTTTGGAATCTTCCCTGAGTAAAGAAGCGAGATAAGCTCTCTAAGTGCAGAAGCCCATCCAATCTTAGAGTCTTGCACCACAATTGTAGTATCAGTCTGATAGAAGCTTTCCGCAACCACTGGAAGCTGATTCGTATCCTGCCTCTCGACAGAGAAGCCAACCCCTGTTCCACATAACAGGATATACATGATGTCATCGAAAGCCCTCTGATAATTAATTGGAGTATAACTACAGTTATATCCTGCAATATTGTCACGATCAAGAGCCTTTCCAGCAGTCATTAACGCCCTCATAGAGGGCATTACTTCAAGGGATAGAATAGCGTCATGTACCTCATTATACGGGAACGTATCTCCGAACTTCTCATACCAGAAATTGCAATAGCGAGTAACAGTTTCAGGCCAAGTCTCTCTCCTTCCTTTGTCTTCAAGATACCGGGCATAACGAGAGACATGCAAGTACTTTTGGTAATCAGTAGGTAGTTGTAGACTCATTGAAATCACCGGAAATAGTCTTCAAAGCAGAGATGAATCCATCAAAACAGTCTTCTTCTTGTTGAGTATTCTTACTAGGAATGAGGAGAGCCTTGTTAACATAGCTAACCAGCAGTTCTACTTCTTCCTTCTTAATGATCAGATCGCCTTCTTCATTGATTCTCATTAGCATTCACCTCAATGTATTTTTCAAGTACGTGCTTTGCTTTATATAGATCTTCAAGACCACCCTTGTTACGCCATCTGGTAATATACTTTACGATGTTACCTTGGAAGAAATCCAGATTGTTAGCAGCAGCATAGTCCCAAGGTTGGATCTTGATGTTCTCAAACCGATAGTGATTACCACCAATCTGTACATCATTAGGATTAACCATAGTACCCTTTGATTGGTCGGAGTAGTAGGATTCGAATGGTCAGAGAGAGTGGAATTGAACCACCAACCGCTGCGTCCCAAACGCAGTGCTCTACCTAGTTGAGCTACTCTCTGAGTGTTCTATCCTATGGCAATTAGCGCATAGTACAATACATTGCTTTATTTCCTCTAGAATTCTTTCTTTACTTAGAGTTCTCATACTAGATACATCCATATCCTTTGAACCTATATGATGAAAATCTAGGACTCTAGGATCTGTGTTACCACATTTAGTACAAGATTTCTTTAGAGATTGAATCCATAGTACTGTCTTTCTTATTCTTAGATTTTGAGTGTCTTGCTTACAGCGTTTACACTTCAATCTACGATAAGTCTTGGTTGAGGTAGTTAAAGCAACTTCAAAGTCTGCTTCGGGTTTATCCTCATTACAATACTTACAATACATAGATGCTCCCAAAGCAGATGCGCTACCAGACTGCGCTATACTCCGTGGTGCTGGAGGAAGGAATCGAACCCTCGCTCTAGGGTTTACAAAACCCTTGCTTTACCCCTAAGCTACTCCAGCAATTACTTACTTAAGATAAACTAAACGGAAGTTGTTAGACTTGTGGAGCATGGCTCTGTAGGCATCACGAAGACGAGAGTACATGCTTTGATAGACAAACGAACTGCTGTTGGGATCATACTTGTAGAGCTTTGCTGCACGTTCATAGTTCCACATAGCTCCACTAGTATAGTTAGCGGGTTCAAGCATAAAGATATCTTTAGTCATCGAAGTTGAGTTCTTGGAAACCGTAGTCTGAGTCTTCATCTGTGTCTTCTCCTGTAGGAAAGAGTTCTAATTCCTGCTCTAGTCTTGTCTTCTTTGCATGTATTCTCTCTGGAAATTTACGGAGAAGATCTTCCGTTGTAATGCCCAGTAGATCACATACTTCAGTCTCATCATATGTCTTGAGTTGATTAATGATTAAGTCTAAAGGTCTATCGTTCATTTAACTTCTCAATCTCTTGTACAACATCTACAAGCTTATTATATCTTACAGCTAACTCATTGTAAGTATCTACATTGCCTTTAACGACTTGGGTGAACTCAGCGGCGTCAAAGATTTGGGTCTTTCCAATAACTCCTGAGGAACTGCGGGAAACTTCTTGCCTTGGGCTGTCTCCTGAGGCAATTCTGGAGCCTTCAACGGCGTGGTTGTACACGCTGGTAAAGCCAACAGGCACAATGACAACATCATTGGGAGTAATGCTTGCTTTGATTTCATTGTCTGTTTCCTTCTTGATTACTTCAACTTCCTTGATTTTATCTCTGTAGATAATGACTTGCTTTGTGATAACTTCTTGCTTCTTCTGTTCCAGAGCAGCAAGTTCAGCTTGCTGTTGTTGCACTTGTGCGACCCAACTGGCTTGCTCGATCTTGAAGGAAGTCTCACAGGCAATACGCCCCCGATCAGCGTCAGCATACCCTCTTTTATATTCGGTGTATCCATAGTACTTAAGACCTCCTAAGGCAGAAAGCACTACACCTAAGATCACCAGAGGCAACCAGAATTGCTTAAGTAAATTAAGGATCAGTAGAGGCATTAGGTTTTTCCTTATCTCCCATCAGGTATACACCAAGACCACCTAGAAAACCACCACCGCCAAGGAGATAAGACTGTGGATCAAAAGGTAGACCATGAAATACAGCCCAAGCTTGGAAAACAATTGTACTGATAAAGTAGGCAAATGCCAAGACTCTTCCAGTGTCAAAGGTCTGGTTGTCATACGACGTTAGGATTTGTTTGAGGGCTGTTGAGTGCTTTGCCATACTTGTGCTTGATCCTTGAAATGGTAGGTGCAGTTACTCCGTATTCCTTAGCCAAGTCCCTCAAGGACTTGTCGCTTCGAAGAATATCTTGAATTTGTTCTTCTGTCAACTTCATTGGTCGTCCCATATTTTCTCCTGTATCTATCTCTTAGGTACTGCATACTAACATGTATGGCGAATTCTATGACAATTAGCACATAACATAATACACTTATCTAATTCATCCTTAATTCGTTTATCAGAAAGCATAAATAATAAAGCTGGTGTTTTATCTTTTGTTGTTGGGTTTAAGTGATGAAATTCATAAACACAATCAGGATATGATTTATTACAATCATGGCAAGTACTACCAAAAACAGTAACCCAATATGCTTTTTTTGCTCGTCTTTTTAATGTTCTAACATAATTTCTTTTGTCTTTTTCTTCTCTAGAAAGGCTAGCAAACCACTCTTTCATCCACTCTTTTCTATCAAACTTAACTGTATTTACCATACTTTTTATAGTACCTTTGTTTTAAATAGCTTATTGAGATTGGAAGCTCATCGAACTCCCCATCCCTGCAATCATGAAGCATCCAGATACCTCTCCAGTGCTTGTTAGTCTGTGGGTTCAGGTAAGATTCATCGTGCTGGTAAAAAGTTCCGACAAAGATTCCGGTAATCTGCTTCCCGTCCGCAGTATAATCGTAGGCGATGTCACGCTTCTGTACGTGACCCATGATGGCGGAAGTGTGTTTCTTTGTAAGGAGTGCGCGAGCAGAGGAGACAGGACGGCCAAGGACGCCAGAGGAAAAATAGTGGCTAAAGTTGATTCCTCTAGAAGTATACACGGACAGGTATGGGTGGCATTCCCATCCATACTCAGCATACCCCAAGTCGCTGAGTGAAAGTGTGCCATCAAGGATGCTTTCATTCTCAATGCACCGTAAGATACGTTCTTCGTGATTACCATAGAGGAGAACTTGTCTAGGACTATAGGTAGGAGTAAACTTGCGCTTTTTAAACGGACTACATAGTAAGGACATTCCTTCATGTGCAACATCGATATCATGTTGGTATCTACGTCCTTCAAAGCTTCTTTTGCCTTTATCATATGAAGAAAGAGATTCCATGTCTGCGAAGTCCCCAATGCAGATGATTTCATCAGGTCGTTTGTCCGCAATATAGTCTCCTGCCCAAGTTAAGTGATCTAAAGGTACTCCGGGTTTAATCTGACAATCAGGAATTACACAGATCTTGTAGCTTTCTGGACCGTCTTGGCTCACTGCCTTTGGCAGTTCGCTTTTGCTTTTTCTTTTTGACATCCTTAACCTTTATAATTGGTTTGAGAGTAAACAACTTGTTTGGATTACTCTCTACTTCCTTGATGTCTAAGTAATTGAACCCATGCTTCTCACACCATGCAGCATAAGAGGTCTTAGAGTTCTTATATAGTTTTTTGTTCTTATTACTGAAGACAAACACAATTAGCTTATCTGGGTGTTGTTCTTTGACGAGTAGCATCTTCTTACGATCCTCACCAGTAAGTCTACCTTTAGTCTCCACATAAACTCCTTTGATCGTCCAGTCCACCACATATCGATGCATCGATACAGGAACAGTATACGGAAGGACAGTAGTTTCGTAGGTAAAAGGGATGTCATGCTCTAAGAGGATATTTGCGAAAGCCTTTTCAAGTCCGCTCCTGACAGGAAGTGCATTGGATGCCAGATGGGTTCGTTCTTTTCTTGTTTGATTCTTAGCAGTGCTCCTGTATTGCATATTTTTTCCCAAAAATGTATACCGTATTGCTGAATGTAAAAGGGGATAATCTGTTCCAAGTAAGTCTTGTTGGATCGTTGTAAGGAGAATCTAGACACATTTTTATGTGTATCTTTCCCACAAAGTATATTAGCTGACTTCTTGATACCGATTCCTCGGATACCTGCAATGTTATCGGCTCCATCTCCAATAAGCATTTGTGTATAGAACCACAGCAAACCTTCTCTAGGAGTAACTGTATATAATGAATCTCTGACGAAGTCATAGTGTTTACCGGGTATCTGTCTTAAGTCTTTATCTATTGTACAGATGATTGTATCTTTTGTTTGGTTAATACCAAGGAGATCATCAGCCTCCATGCCAAAGGCAACTTCGGCTTTGTGGACTTCAAGCATATACTCTCTAAGTACAAGGAAATGTGGTGGTTTTTCCGCCTTTCGGTTAGCTTTATAATCAGGACTAACTTCGTAGCGAAAGTTGCTCCCGTCAGTAGGGGTGAGATATATCTGGTAGTCATTGGCGTTAGTAGCCTTCAGGATATTCTCAATAGACTTATCCAATCTAGCACAGGCAAGATGAGAGGAGATACCCCTCCCACCGAAACCAGTTCGATAGGTCAGGATGTCACCTAACCATCTATGAGAGCTTTCATAGATGGGTTCCCTCCTTTACACAGTCAACATCTGTGTTATGAAACTCTAAGTATGCTTTAGCTTTAGCTAGTAATTCTGGTGAGTCTTGAAAATGTCCTAGCCCTCTATTGCAATTAGTACAGAGAAAGTCTCGTAGCTTTCCATTAGTATGGTTATGGTCAAGGTGTGTGAGATGACCATTAGTAAGGAGTTCCACCCCACATATAGCACATTTACTTCCTTGTGCTATTAGCTTCTCTGTATACTCTAGAAGAGTAAGTTTATGTGCTCGTTTAATCCATCCATTTCTTTGTTTATCTTTGTACTTCCTATTGACTTTATTTTCGTGATGAAAGTTCCTTGATTTTGCATTGGCACAAACCTTGCAATAGTAAGCTCTACCAAATTTATTAGTAGAGTCTACATGAAAGGAATCATAACTTTTATGCTCTGAGCACCAAGAACAACCAAGGAGTTGGTTGTCCTTATCCCAAAACCTTGGTTGAAATTGGTTAGGCATCCAGAAGGGCTTTAATTGATCTCTGGCTCAACGTCCTCTTCCACACCATGTACATATGCTTCGAAGCGTTTCGCGGCCTCTAAGACCCGTTCTACTACGTTATCGGGTGCCCCGAGAGTACCCCAGAGGTTACAGGCACTCGCAATACTGGATTGACGGATGATCCAGACTTGGCGCATTGCTCGTTCCTCAGCCGTTTCCCAATTACCCTTCGACCCGCCAGTAGATCCGGTCGATGCCACGCTTCCACCACCAGCAGGAGTAGCCGATTCCCAATTCCAGAACTTGCCATCCTTGACTGCCTTGATGTCATAAACCTCTCCCGGCTGTGCATTAACCAAGGTGTTATAGGTTTCCTTCTGAGCGAAGGACATGATCTTCTTTTCCTTATCTTGACCATCTTGACTGTAATGGACAGTCGCCATGTTGTACTTGCCCTTGTTTTCTACTTCAGTCTTTTGTGTGATACGGATCTGCATTATAGCTCCTTGGTTGAACCCCAATCATTACCTACCTTAACTTCTACTTTGCATGGTAAATCGAATGGAACGCCAAACATAGTATGGAAGTTCTTGGGGATGTCTTCCCAGACATCTTTAATTATCTGCACGACTTCTTCTACATTCCTGTCTGGGGTATCTAGAATGATTGAGTCATGGACTGTGCTGATAAACTTACATTCTAAATCTAACTGTTTCCGAATACGCTTGAACAAACTGACTCTCGCAATTGCCATGAGATCGGCACCAAGTCCCTGCACAGGGTAATTAAGTATAGTAGTTCTAGGCCAGTTACCTCTAGAGTCTCTTTGGTAATCGTATCTCCTGCCTGTAGGCATAAGTAAATAGCCATTACGATTAACAAACCTCATTAAATCGTTGTGCCATCTATGTAGTCCCTTATACTTTGAATAGAACTCGTCAATAATTCCTTGCCAGTATTTTTCCGATGTTGATACATGAGTAAATTCTGGATCGTTAGCATAGGCAAAGGCAGAACCTCCATAAATGAGCCTGAAGACAAACGTCTTTGCAATAAGACGAGAAGGAAGCCTAAACCTAAGTTGATTGTCGGTGTGTTGATCAACTCCTCCTCGTATCTCATCATAACCCACGGTATCCTTGCTAAGATAGACAGCCCCAAGCCATTCAAGCTAAAGTGCCTTGGCATCAGCTTCGATTAGCAAGGCACTAACCTACCTTACTGCGACTGGAATATCTTTTGTTTCGATTCTGCTGACGACGATCAGCCCAGACGCAGTTTTCTGGGGAGTAACCAGCATCATTGTCGATTCGTTCTAATGTAAGACCCATAGGACGATCACCCATATCCTTATAGAAATTAGAGAAGGACTTCCAAGATTCACAATATGTAATTCCTCTATGACCATAGTTTACATAGGACTTATGTGCTCTATTGTCACATCTGGCTTTCATATCAGCCCAACATTGGTACTCTTTTGTTTTATGTTTACCGTGACGCTCACAACGAAATTGTCTAGGCTTACTTAGATACCGTTCCTTTTGACAAGGAATACAATAAGGATTACAACCATCAGGTCTACTCTTATTAGGATAGAACTGAGACTTATCCTTCGTTTGTTTACAACGGGGGCATGTTTTAATATTCATGCTTATATTATATCCTAAAGCTTTAGCATCAGCAAGGGCTTTCGCATCTGCTTCAATGAGCATTCCTCACCTGTAAGTAATTAAGGAGTTTAGCTTTCCCCGTTTTCGTAAGGAGTGGTACAACAAACTCCGCACCAAGTTCTTGTAAGAGACTATCAAAGTCTCGTACAGTGTGATACAAGAACGCTTCTTCCAATGCCTCTTCTTGGATCTTTTCAAGATAGTGACCTTCTTCGACTAACAAATCATCTTTGAGTTCCATGATTTCATTCATTTAGTACTCCGATTTAAACACTTGTTTGACTTCTTTGGCTATGTTCTGAAGGTTAGGATTAGAACTACTAAGTCTACCTGTGATAGCTATCGTTTGGTTGAACTGTCCGTGGATTCTCCCATCGTCCCATCCGTACTGTTCGACCAGCTTAGGATATCCTCCGAAATAAGTGGACTGTAGCTTCTCCAAGTAAGCTTTCCTGAGGAGCATGTCAATAAACGCTTTGGCTTCTTTGTTTCGTGCTTGGGACTTAAGAGCTTGCATAACTTCGTAGTCGGTTGAGTAAATTCTTTGGAGTACCTGCTTACCATCTGCTTCTCTCCTCTCATTCTCTAGATAAAGATCATAGTCTGATAAGGACTTTGTTGCCTTGTACTCCCATTCCTTACGAGGTTTAAACATCCCGGTTAGGGGGATTCTTCCGATGCCTTTCTTAGTTCCTGTCTTAATTGCTCCTGACTTAAGAGTGCGTGCAGTAGGAACTTGGCACTCATACTCAAAAGTACCGCCAAATAAGAGAACAGATAGTTGATGATTGCTACCGGAATTAAAACTAGGATGAGGGTAATGATGTTTAATAGAGTCAGTGAGAGATTCAATCTCCTTACAAAATTGGTCATTGAGTTCCTTGCATTGGGTTAGGTCAATCTTAAAACCATTGTATTCCATGTCCTCCAGTACAAGGAGGTCTGCATTGTGAAGCCTGATTAGATTCTTTTGGTGTGGTTGAATCTCTTCTTGAAGTTTTAGATAGAGTTGATAGGTGATTGTACAGTCATTTCTGAGGTACTCTGAAAGCAAGCTTCTGTCAATAGCTGGAGTGTCCCAACCATCTGCCCATAGTGCATGAATAGCATTACCAGACTTACCAGATATGTTACGACGAGTACACTCCTTATCGAGAGAGGACAGGACTGAGGTCTGATTACTGAGAATAAAAGAGGCAAGTTGACAGTCAAAAACATTAGGAAACTTAACATCTATATACCTCCTTAACCAATGTAAGTCAAACTTGATGTTGAAACCTACAAGTAAATCAGCTTCCTCAATTTTCTTCTTGATTTCTAGAAGCTCAGTTCCATAAGGAGAATCAGAATACTCAATGTCATACTCGAAATAATTAGTACCATCGTACAATCCTACAAGACATAGTTTGTTGTCCTTATGAAAAGAATGGCCTTTAGCCTTTGTTGTTGACTCTACATCTAGAACTAGTATCTTCTTCATCTAATATCTTTCTAGCAAATCTAACTAATTGCTCTCTTGTAGCGTTGGATTTCATTGAATTAGCTAAGTGAGATATTACTTGGATGTTTCCTTTTACATAACCTAGTTCTGGAATGATTCTATCTAAAGATAGTGTAGACATTCTAGGACTACCTCTAGTAGTTTGTGTAATTAAAGAGATACCAGTATAAGGACAATGGCTAGGAATTAATTCTAGTATGTCTTGTTCTGTTATGTTAAATGGAAGATTCTTTATTGTAGCTCTTCGTTTAGCAGAGTATAGCATTCGTTTAGCTGGATTCTTTTTTGTATATTCTCTTCTCCAAGCGTTAGCTTCTTTACCGGGTTTCATTATTTACAAGACCAAGATCTTCTTCATCTAATTCCTCAATCTCTTTCCATCTAAGTTCTTCTACCTGCTTAAGTTTGTGGTGAAAGATATGTCTTTCACGTTCTTCTCTTGAGGTTCTTTTCTCTTGCTTATCCGTGGATTTCATAAGTTTCAATAATCTTATTGGTGTTAACGTCAAAGTCCGCTGCTAACTTAATAGCATCCTGAGCAGAACAACCAAGAGACATAGCTGCAAGAGCATAAGCAGAGCCAGAACCAATGGAAAAGTACCTATCATTGATAGGAATAGGAATGTAATTATTAGTACACAGAAATAATTTACCGTCAATAAAAACCATAGCAGCAAAGTTTTTTGCTTTCTCAGACAGGTCCAGAGATCTCCAGTTAGAGTCACTAAATATCTCATGAGCTTTCCTTTCTTGAGGAATATTTCCGGCACAAGCAATAACAATTCCAGTAGGTAGTACTTTAATTTTGGTAGTGTAATGTTTCTCATTACCCCAAGTCAATTGTGTATCAGCAGCTAAGATGCCAGCTTTAAAAGCTATCGTAGTCATTTATTTGTTGTAACCATCCTTTGTGAAGGAATTGCTGAGTACATACTTTGTTTGCATGTTTAATAGCATGTTCTTTACTTTTAGCTAGACAATGCACAACAATGTTTTTGTATTCGAAATGAAAACAGTATGGACTGCTTTGATTGTAGAAGAGAACTAGGTAAGGTGTAGGACATTCTTCAATAATCTTACGTTCCCGGTTAAGAACAATCTTCCATTGTTTCCAACCTTCTCTTAACTGATCAATCCAAAAAGGATCTATTTGAGACTTCCATTGTAATGCTTTTTCTTGGTGTTCCTTAGGCCACTTGAGATGTTCCAGTAAGAGTTTGAAGTTAGATCTATTGAATACGTTTCTACCCATTACAAAGTAGTCACGATCCTCGATCTCAGCCATGTTAATAATCCTCGTATCTAGCAATCTCTGGTTTAATGATGACTTCCCACTTGTCATGCCTACGATCTTCTTTAGTGTATTGTGGATCTCCATCCAGTTTGTTCTTGGGTACAGACAAGTAACGAACTTCTTCTAGTCCTTCTTTGTCGATCTTTCCGATTCCTAACATCCAGTCTGCTTCTCCTTGCTTGGCTGTATGGCTTGAATCTACGTCTGTCATCTGTAACCATTTCTTATTCTCCCCAGTACCACCAGCTTGACACACTGCAATCACAGGTCCATAGGTCTTAGCTAATTCTCTAGCCCATTGGTAGATGGCTTTCATCTTCAAGTCATAGCGTTCACCATCGAACCCTTCGATCTTGTCAATCTGATCAAAGATAATTAGGCTTGGGGCGTGCCTTCGGCACACATCTTCTACTTGTTTTTTGGTTATCTTTGCTTCGTCTTTGATTAAGATCTTGCCTTTGATTTCTTCATCCCACTTCTTCTTGTAGTGCGGAAGATTAGAAAGGATAGTAGCTTGAGGTAGACCAAAGAGAGCTTGGTAGCATCTCTTCATTACCTTTGTACCTTTTTCTTCATTATTGAACCACACCAAAGGAGTAGCAGCCTGCTTCGCCATGTGAGTGACAGAATGGGTGAGAAAGGTTGTTTTCCCTGTCTCAGGGCGAGCAAACAAGAATCCAAAATCTCCTTTTCGAAGCGGCCCGAGTACTTCATTAAGGCTCCTCAGAGGCCATAGAAGCCCCGGTGTTAGGTTATCTTGTTGGTGGATAGCTTCAATATCATCAGAGACAAACTCTTCTCCCTGAAGGGCTGGTTCAAGCTCGCTTCCCACAGATCTGATTTGTTCAATGGCGATTTCCAAGTCAGTAAGTTGCTTGTGTCCTTCGCTAAAAGCCAAGGATGTCGCAGCCAGAGCGACAGCATATTCTCTAATAGCAATTCTTTTGATCGTTGGCAAGACCACGGATTCAGTAAGCTGAAGGTCGTGAAGCTGTGTAAACAAAACCGAGCATTCATTTCTCTTAGCTTGAGGGTATTGTCCATAGAAAGCAAGTTGGAATTCATCTAGAGTTACATCCTGATTAGGAAGAGACTGTAGTACTAGGAAGAACTTATAGACTAATGGATGATTTTCCTTAAGATAGTTTAGATTGATACTACTAAGATACTTACTTCTAGGTTCTGCTTTAAATAATACTTTAAGAATTACTAGATAATCATTCATTGGATATCTGTTTTAGGATCATTCTGTGAGAAGATTGGTGTAGATTTAATACCATATTGATTAAGCTGTAAAGATATTGCTAGGCTTTCTTTACGCTTGTCAGGATCAAGCCAAACATCGATCCTATCATAGTTGTCTTTGATCTTCAAGATCAAAGAGTAGTTGACAGACGTACCTAAGAGAGGTATAGCACTATCTGTTCTAGCTACTTTTATGGCAGATACTACATCTTCTACAAGGATAAGTCTTTTAGAGGAACCGAATATTTTATAGAAAGACGTTTTTGGACCTGTAGTGAGGTACTTAGGTAGCTTATCCAATAAGGGTCGAAAGAAGCGCGATATAAAGATTTTTGGAGTTTTGTTATGTACATCGCATGTAGGAAACCATGCGATAACAAATACAAGGCTTTGGCTTTCTGTATCCCAGAAGATGTCGTTGTTTTTGATTTCATCTGATGTTAACCTGTATTTAAGAAGCCAAGCAAGGGCGTCAGCCCTAAGATGACGAGTCCAGCCTGAAGTATCTATGACCGTAGTCGAAGACGACGAAGTCGTAGGGCATACCGCATCACGTAGAACAAGACTCTTTTGAATCCTTGCTTTAAGTGTGGCGGGAAAGTACGTGTTGCAAGAGAAGCAGAATCCGTGACCATCCTCATATTCCCAGTAGGCATCACTGCTCGGGCATTTCGGACAAGCTTGATGCTTGTTCATCGTCATCCTTAAAGCGTCGATTCTTTAAAAGCATCTTATAGAGTTGGTATGCTGATTCAATCTCTCGTACTTCTTCAGGAGAATTATCACTTATACCTTCTAAAGACCAGAGACTCAAACTGAATTCGTTTGTTAAGTTCTTTATCTGATTTCTAAGATCTGCGGAAGATGTACTTTTATCGTTTAGACATTCTAGAAGAGTTTCTTGTAAGGTCTTAATTCTATTAAGTCTCCTATCTAGATCTGTAATCTGTCTAGCAACCCAGTCATATTTCCTAAGGCGTTCAAGACGCTTGAATTCAGGATTGATTACTTTTGTAACATATCTTTGGGTTTCTCTTAGACTAAGGGTAACAGTATTATCTTCATTCAGTTTCATTTGTCATATCCACAAAGACAGTTTTACCAAAGGGCATTACTTCTCTGGTAGTAGACAGCATAACTACAGGGTAGGAGGGTTCTTCCGGCCATGAATCGTAGCCATCAGACATGAAGACCATACCTTCAATTGGAGTGTCAAGAGACTCAAACTTACTAAAGCAGGCATGGAAGTTAGTACCACCACCACCGCAAGCAGTAAGCTTAATAGGAAGTTCATTGTGTTCCTCAACCTTTCGGATATCAGAGTCAAAGTAGACAACAGTTACTTTGGTTGGTTTACAGGTCTGGAAAAGATAATTGAGTTCTGACCCAAAGATATTAAGGTCTTCCTGTCCGATAGACCCCGAGACATCAACCCCAATACCAATATGTCCACAGCCAAGTCCGACTTTTGTAGGCAGATATAATCCCTGTCTAAGAAATCTTCGATTAGGTCTATGCCACGACCTCTCAGATTTAATTCTGACATTGAACCACTCCTGAAGTTCTCTACGCCAGTTAGTCTTGGGCTTAAGGATCTCACCCATAGCACGCTCAAGAGAGCCGGGAAGCTTACCAGCTTTCTTGGTTACTTCGACTGCTGTGATGAGGCTTTGTTTCATCTTCTGCTCAAACTTCTTAGCTTCTTCAGTACTGCCCTGTCCATCTTGTCCTTCCTTACCTTGCGCTTCTTGTACATCGAAACCAAGTACAGGAATTTCAATCTTTGTGGACGATTCAAGGAGCTTCTTAACGAGTTCTTCAAGAGTATATTTATCAACAGTATACTCCTTGTTATACAGAGCACCTTGAGGAAGTTGCATCATGAAGCTCTTGATAACTTCATTAACAAGGTAGTCTCCAGCAATATTACCTAGTTGCCATAAGTCTCTACGCATTTGAAAGATACGGGTTACGTGACCAAAGGCAGCATGAAGGATTTCATGGCAGACTACAGCAATCTGCTCCTTTTCAGTAAGTGATTCCATAAAAGTACGATTCCACATCATTACACCCCACTTATTAATGCCAGCAGTAGGGATGTCAGTAGACTCTACAAACTTAATGTTATGGAGGAGAGGTCCAAAGAACTTGTGGTGAAGCATAATCTGGGTACGGATACGACGTTCGTTAAACTCAGTCATTATTGTGGGTATCCATGTCTGATCATGTCGAAGTAGATTTGTACTGCCTTTTCAATAAAATGATCTTCAATAACAAACTTTGGATTAACTTTTTGAGCAGGTTTTGTCTTAAATACTTTACTAAGTCTCCAGTTATGAGTAGGGATATTGTCTGGAAAGTCAGTATATCTACAAGATAAGTGTTCTAATAGGATAGTGTACTCATTATCAAATGCATGTTGGATATTCTTGATTAGATTTTGTACAGAAGTGTTTACTACCAGTTGCTTGTTCAGTACAAATACTCTATTCAAATACATACTATTCAAATACATACTAATAGATAAATCTTTAAAACTCTCCCACAAATCTTCATAGTTTTTAAGATATGCATTACTAATGTTTTTAAGTTCTTGGATATCAAATTGTTGAAGCCTTTGAGTAGCTAGTTCTACAGCATATTTTTCTGCAAATGGAAACCCATAAGAATGCCTGAAGTGCTCACTAAAAATTGTTTCATGAGTATCGTATTTAAGTCTTCCAAGATGCTCAAGAAATTGCTTGTATTTCATAGCAAGTCTTTCTGGTTTTCGTAGATGAACTTGGTATACTCAGGAGTCTTGTTGTATCCTTGCTTAGGATAGTGCTCCAGAGCTTCTGTAACAAACAGAGTAAGGTACTCTTTGTTCATACGACCACAATACTGAACAAAAGCAGCCCAGTTCTTAGGCTTAAGCTGAGAGATAAGAGCATACACAAAGGCGTACTGTGCATCCTTATTTTTAGGAACCCTAGCCTTTTCAGGAGTATTCTCTACATCTGTGATTTCAGGGAATTCCATAAAGACTTCCTTATAAGCACAAAACTGGGTTGCAATTCCCTCTCCCACAAGACCTGAGAGCCGAGGAAACTCATTGCTATCGCAAAGTACATCGTTTGCCTTAGCCCAAGTTCTTCCGGTTGCATTGATCTTCCGGTCTGTTTTGAAATCGAACAACAGGTTGGGGAATTTCTTAAGAAATGATGTAATACTAAAGTCGATTCCATGATTAATTGCCCATTGATACCAGCCCTTAAAATCCTTTTCAATTTCATGCCATTCAACACGGTTGCTGAAGGCTGTGTTAAAGCTACCAGCACCAGCACGATCTTCCATGTTGTTACTAGCAATCAGAAGCATTACTCCGTCTGGAATCTTATGACCATACAGCATCCGTGAAGAGAGGATATTCTGAACAGCTTTCTTTGTATCATCTGTACCATTTGCTGCTTCATCGAAAAAGATAAACCCGCGAGCTTCCGGGTTGAGTACAAAGTCAGCATGAACCTTAGTCCTATAGTCACCATTCTCAATCCAAGGAACACCAAAGTCCTCAGGTGCCATCTGACTAAGAATAAATACCTTAACAAAGAAATCAGGATAGACTTCCTTGAGTTCATCAGCTACTTGAAGGATACCATCGGTTTTACCAAGTCCGGGTACACCAAGAAAACCCAAGTTCTGCTTAGGATTCTTGTAATAAGCGGACTTGATGATGTCCTTCATCTGTTGGATAGTAATCATTTCTAGACCTTAAGAGAGTTAACAATGGTTTCAAGATCAGAAGCAAAGGCAACGCGAGCAGGAGCAAACTTGCGAAGCTCTCCAATAGAGTAATTAGGGATGACCGTAGTAAGCACCTTATTGCAAGCATCAGCAAGCATAGAGTTGTTAAGGACGTTAAGCTTATTGACACGATTAGCTAGATCCTCAAGGTTAGTAAGCATAGAAGTAAACAGTCTACGTTCCTTGTCATCCTTGTTGACTGATTCAATTGCATTGAGCAATGCAACAACAAGCTCATCTTGCAAGTACTTGTTAGTCTCTACTCCCAAGTCTTGTAGGGATTGTTCCAATCCATCTGTAATCTCCTGCGGAACCTGTACACGATAGTCTCCCGATTGGGGTACTGGTCGGAATGAGATATCCACCTTCCAAGAACCAGCATAGGTATTGTAATCGGGGTAGTCAGCAGCATTACCAAGAGTCTTGAGCCGTTCAAGATCCTTCTTGACCATTTCATCATAGCAAGGTTCAATCTTCTTAAGGATGTCAGCAAGAGTGGCCTGAAGCTTATTGGTATCTTCAAGGTAGGCAGCACACTCAGGACCATAGATCATACGGAAACCACGATCAAGCCAAGGCAGAGAGTGTTTGGTATGGTATGTATAGAGATCTGTATAGCAGCTATTAAGGGCATTGACCAGAGGATCAGTCTTGAACAGATGCTTATAGATCTGTACGTCAGTATCCTTTTCGGTATTGTAAGCAACAGTAGCCAGTTGATCTTGAGTACGTTGGGTTGGACGCTTGCGCGTCATCTTAACTAACAGACAGTTCTCAAACATCGTTATACTCCTTCTTGAAGAAAGACAGAAGGACTTCAAGATCCTTCTTGTTGAGGAAGCTACCCTTGATGGGGATTACCTTACCTTCCTTACGTGCATACAGTACCCTAGTCCAGTTGTCCCAACCCTTGTCTGCAAACACATCATAAACGAGATTGTAGTAATGCTTGATTTCGAATTGATTCATGTTAACTCCTTAAAAGACTGCATCGAAGGGAATAATAGGGTATTGCTTCTGAAGCTTGTGGTTATTCAGATCAGAGAGATGATCATAGAATTCCTCAGTTGAATTGTAGTTACTGAAGAAGTTGTTGACTCTTGGACTCCAGAACCTACCAAAAGCAACATCTCTACCAATCTTCTTGTTAAAGTTTTCCTTGTCATGACAGATAGCATAGTTCCATTCAACAGTAATGGTGTTGTTATCGTTATCTCTAACGAAGTATGCTACTGTAAAACCACCATGATTGAGACACTTGAGGGGATTACCCCATTCATCTTGATCAACAGGTGGGCGAATATGGATATAACGCAGCTTCATAATAATTTCTTAGGTATATGTGGTACGTCCTGCTGGATTCGAACCAGCTACCGCTTGCTTAGAAGGACGTGGGGTTGATAAAAGATTAGACAAGCTACTTCTAATCGTGTATACTGGTGTCTCCTCTAGGAATTGAACCTAGATTGTGGGTTTAGAAGACCCAAGTACTATCCATTGTACTAAGGAGACAGTATGGCATATAAGAATATACAGGATCTTTATGAAAATCAGAAGAATCGTTGGATAGAACGTAAGGTTAAGGCAGTTGCTTACAAGGGAGGTATCTGTGTAGATTGTAAACAAACATTTCATCCGAAGATCTACCATTTTCATCATCGAGATAAGTCAGCTAAAGAGTTCGGTTGGACTAAGTTAAGATTACGTAATTGGGAGTCTATTCTTAAAGAGTTAGATAAATGTGATTTACTTTGTCCTAATTGTCATGCTCATAGACATCTATCCTATTGAGCTAAGGACGTAGGGGTTGGGAGGGATTGACGCTTGTACTGACGCATAGTACCACGGGGTACTTTCATTTGCTTGGGCTTGGATTGTCTTGCTGCTTCTTTCTTGATTGCCTTTTCTTTGTTGGCTTTGGTACGGAAGGTTTGTTGTTTGCAGGAAGGAGAACGCTTGTTACGACCATGCTTTTGATTCTTCTTAGCCATGATGTTTCCTTAGTTACATGGTTGAGATGGTGGGAAAGGCTTGCGAAATGTTCGTCAGAGTGTGGAAAACCCCGAAAGCTATTATGTACTTTCCACAATACATAGTAACTCCCATCCCATTGTTAACGTGACTTTAGTTCTATTGCTTTTTCTGTTGGTATTGTACCACAGGTGATGATTAAGTTACCTTCTGGTACAGTTTTCCAAGCTCTCCAGTAGGTGTTATTAGGACACTTCATAGTTATTTTGAGTTGCTTTGTACTGCGAGGTAGTTCAATGTCTTGAGCTACACTCGCAGTAACTAGAAGCATAGTACTAACGACCCATATTAGCTTCTTGCTGACCCCATTGAGCATCACTGATTTGTTTCTTTTGGATTTCATCGGCAGTCATCCAATCTTCGGGATAAACCCAACGATCAACAGCTTCGGGATATCTACGCCATTGGGTAGGATCAGGAGAAACCATCTGCATCCAAGCACCAATTTGATCACGATAGATACGAGGAACCAAGGGTTCTCCGTCAGCATTTTTTTCGTATGTCATACGGAGAGCATAGCTCCAACATAGTTCCATACCCCTAGTACCATCCATACGATTGACTTCAATAGGAACAGGCCAATAGCGAACCTTACCTTGACCATACAATCCTGTAGGTCTAACTGCTATCGTATTTGGTACTTCTTCTGTGGAATTGCTACCACCAGCAATAGCAATAAGCTTCTGTGCAATTTCAAGTAAACTATTCTTCAGATCTGTATTATCCATTAGATTCCTTAGTCAAATAAGTCACCTTTAAAACCTTTGTATAAGTAGTACGCAGCACAACCAAAACCAGCAAATAAAGCGAGCAAAGCGAGAAGCATGAGTATGACCGTAGTAAGAGTCATTTAGTTCCATCCTTATATTTATCTGGATCTGTTACTGGATACACCATGCTTGCATCAGCAGGACCAAACCATTCTTCAATGGTATTACCAGCATCTATATTAGCTTTACTAGTACAATGTTTGCAACTAAGGCTATAGGTAGGTGGTAATGATGGGAATCGTTTACCACAGTTATTGCAATAGATATGTTTAGGATTGTTGGTCATGGCTCCGCCTTCCCGGCGAGGGCGGCGTCGATGCGAATCAGCAGTTCTTGTGATCTACCGGCCTCACTCCATATTGCCGCGAAGTAGCTCACGGCTGGCCGCGCTTCCCGCAGCAACGCCCGCAGTTGCTCGTTCTCTACCTCAAGCCGCGTCGTTGAGTGAAACACTTTCCAATCGTTGAATGCGATCTGTAGATTCGCTAAATTTGCGATGGCGGTGTCCCGCTCCTGCCGCAGCGCGTCGATCGCGTCGGCCATACGATCCTCCAAGATGGAAGACTCGTCTCTCTGTTTTAGTTTAGCGTGCCCCTCTAGCAGCGCATCGAGTTTGGCGTCAGTCATACTTTGATTTGTCAACATAATTTTTCCAATATTCAGTTTCTAATTTATCTTTAGTTATACTATTTAAACCTTCATTTTCTAATGTGCTATATTGGTGGGGGTAGAGGGATTCCAACCCTCACGCCCAAAGGGCAGCAGATTTTAAGTCTGCTATGGCTAGCGATTACATCATACCCCCAAGGAGATATTGCGTTTATTTCACATAAAATAGCTGATAATGTAGCTAAGAAGACCGAAGATAGCAAACATTACAGCAATAGCATAGTACACATTCTTGTTGTTAGATGTCGGGATCTGTCCCGGTGTACGTACACGCTGTTCATCACGTAACAAGTACTCATGCCATTCAAGTTCAAGGCTACGCATATAGTTGGGAGTTTTGTAATCATTACATTTCATTTTGTAACCTTTCATAAGTAGAGAAGTATAGTACTCTACTATGACCGTAGTAATTATGCAACAGGCTATTGCGTATATGTCGTAGGCCCTGGCCCGCCGCCGTGCTGGTGGAGCGCCCTGAAATGTGACCGTAGTAACCCAAGCTGGCACACCCTCGGTGTTGGGGTAGGTGTTGCCTTTACCACGGGCGAAGCCCGTCTGTTCTTGACCGACATGGAAAAAGGGAGAAGCAAGGCCAAAGCCTCGCCTCTCCCTAGTTAACGTTACTTCACCACGATCCCAACGTCCTTGAAGAGCGCAAGCATTCCCGGTTGTGGCATCGAAACCTTCTCACCACGTTGGAACTGCTCCTTACGGATGCGAAGCAGAGCCTCACCCGCCGCCTTAATTTCTTCGTCGGCGTTGATGCCCAAGGTCTTAATCGCGTCCATCAGTTGAATGATGATCTCTTCGCGTTCTTCGGACTGAAGCTTGCGAGAGGCGACCTTGATGTTTCCGGCCATCGTCTTCGCAATGGTGGTAACATGTGCGGTGTACTCAGCCACGCGAGCCTTAGTCTGAGCTTCCATGCTCTCGGCAGTAGCACCGAACACGCCGCCTTTTTCCTTAACCTCAGAAGCGATGCGAGGTGTCCAGTAACCGATCTTGCGATGCAACCAGTCACCCGGTTGGCTGAAGTAACGAGCCAAGCTTTCCGGGGTGGGCTTACGTCCGTATTCAAGAGGACGATTGAGTGCTTCAGCAGCCAAGATCAGGCACGCTGCATAAGCTGTCGAAGCAGCATCCATATCGAACTTCTTGGAACGGAACTCCTGCCCGTCCATGAGAGGATTAGAGAGGGAGAGGCTTTCATCGAAGACAGGCGTATCACCGTCGCCCTTAGGAGCACCGTTGGTGTCGGACTTGTCAGTGACCGTAGTAAATCCCTTGCTCTCAAACAGGAACGAGGTTTGGCGAGCGAGGACTGTCAGTGCGAAGTTAGCTGCGCTAGGTCCGTAGGTCAGGTTGAGGGCGGAAGAGGTCTTGGAGGTTTCGTTCGTCATGATCGTATCCTAGTGAAGAGAGTTAACGAGTGATGGAGGTGTAGAAGTGAAACTCACCGTGTTGTTCCTTCTTAAGCAAGATGGTGAGCGGATCTCGCATGTTCATGAGACAAGAAGGCATAGTACCCGAGACTTCAAATGATCGTAGTACATCGTCAAGGCACGTTTCTTCGAACGTTTCAGCTTCGATTGCAGCGTCAAGTAACAGGCTATTCTTGAGAGTTGACAGAGTGTCTTTGTAGCTCATCATGTGCTCCAATTGGTAATTACAATAGAAGAAGAAAGCATAGTATTCACTTCGTATCATACGTTGATATGTATGACGACCGTCATGGAACCCACGCGGAGGGCTTTGTCAAGGGCGTCAGTGGCCGAAGGCCATCGAGCAGCCGTCAGGCGGTCATGCTTTTGGACCGACTGTCGGATGCGAAGACCCTTGACATAGACCGTGAGCGTGCTGGTTACAATGACGAGTCATATATATAACATACTCAAGCAAGGTGTAGAGCGGAGCGACAGCGGAGCGAACTCTTGGTGTTCGTAGGTTTGGTTTCTCGTCTGACTGTTATGTGGCTTTTGGTGTTATCGTTGTTGTAACGATATAACATTGTAGAAATGTGTAACAGTACGTAAGGAGGACAGCATATGACCGTAATCAAGCGCATCGTACAAAGGCCATTAAACCCAGACAACGTAGGGTGATGTGTACTGAAGGGAGATCGTTGAACTGAGGGCGATCTAGAGCGTTCTAGAGGCATGCCTACCTATCATCGTGGAAGAAAATTAGTAAGCAAGGAGATGGTGTAAGCTTTTGAAATGATATACCACAAGATATAGGGGGTATCACTATTAACATACACAAGACAAGCAGCAAGGTTTTTACTCCATGATCCTACACTGTCAAGCGATGGTGTAAGTTGTAAAGATAACGAGCTACTAGGTGGGGGTGGGGGGAAAAGTTGGTTCTTTGGTATGAGAGGGAGAAGAGCGTCGTGTAGGGAAAGAGTGTA
>ERZ724505.369-NODE-369-length-29469-cov-12.117529_pt1 | contig 29469 bp, 33 predicted proteins | sample MGYA00376038_ERZ724505 | MGnify/ENA primary metagenome ERZ724505 (study PRJEB28724, sample SAMN07190884) | wastewater metagenome | isolation source: effluent of sewage treatment plant in Hong Hong | place: Hong Kong | collected 2016-03-17 ...
AGGTACTCTCATCGTCTCATATTCCATTGTGTCACGGTATCACCCTAACGGGTGAGCGCTCATTCATCACCACTCCACAGACACGATACAAGTAGTAGCGCCATGGGCTGAATCTTCGTGGCGATGTGCGATGTTATTAGCGTCACGGTACGGGAAAGACTCACCACCGCACAGATACCCACCGCACTCGTTGCACCACACGTCGTACCACTCATCAGGCTCATACATCACTCGTCACCCTTCTCTTTGAACTACTCTCATCGTATCATGCTCGATTGTGTCACGGTATCACCCTAACGGGTGAACTATGCTACGTAGTGCTGTGTCGATATGCGTGACAGTAAGCGTGTCGTCCTCGGGCAGAGCACGGTAACCCTTAGCGTCGTAGAACAAGTCCCACCGATAGCGCTTGTCTATGTCGCGCACTGCCTGAATACGCGGGATACGCTCATCACGTGCACGGTACATGCTACGCCGCTCATCGGTATCTAGCGGCGTGATGATAACCCTTAGAGACTCTAGTGTATCACTCGATACCCTCATCACTCTCTCCCTCACAGTCTGAATCGCATACGCGTTCTAGACTCACGTACTCCCACTCATTCACCATAACCCACGGTACGCCGCTATCTGCCGCGATACTCGCAGACTCCGCACGCGTGGCGCATGGCGCACACAACTCAGGGTCGTCACACTCGCACCCATCGGGTAGCAACTCATCCACCCAATCCCGCCATGCGTCGATAGGTGAGTAACCCACCTCACACACAATGTCACGCAGACAGTCTATGTGAGTAGGCAGATACCCACCCACTAACCCACTCAGCACGTGATAGTGCGTACCCGTATCACTCATCACTCTCACCCTTCTCTACTGTCACGGTATCACGTACCCGTGACTTATGTATCTCACCACACTCAGGACAGAACACGGGATATACCACGGTGCTATTCATCATCACTCTCCCACACAGTCAGCGGGTAACGTTCCCCACCCAAGACACTGCCGCACCCGTCGCACGGTGCCCACGAGAAACCTAGAGAATCGTCCTCACCATTCTCCCAATCGGGGGGAGTCATGCCGCGCGTCTCGTACTCACTGTCAAGCCACCCACTAGTAACGGTCGCACCCGGGGGGATATCCCCTAACGGTTCACGGTCGGGAGTGTACGTGTCGTCACCCAACTCCCCGTTAACCTCCATAGCGTAGCAGTCATAACACACCTCGTACGCGGTAGCAGTCTCCGCCCTACCGTCATACATCACTACCTCAGTCAGCTGCATCATCACTGCTCATCCTTCCTTGTCCCTATGTACTTGCGTCGTGGCTTAGTCTCGTGACCACACTCGTCACACACGTACCAACGCAAGTCATACACCCGGCCGTTGTCGTCCTCGGTAATGTCGAATCCGTTAGCGTACGTTGCCTTACACTTGGGGCACGGTGGGTTCAGCATTGCCTAATCCTTTCTCTACCGTCACAGTATCAGACACCCGTGACTTATGAATCTCGCCGCATTCAGGACAGAATACGGGATAGACTACGGTGCTACTCATCATCACTCTCTCCCCACTCACACTCAACCTCCGACCACACCATATCGTCTAGCACGGGATAGTCACTCAGACTCTCACGTACCCTAGTCGCGTCATCCACGGGTAGTAGGATTACTACGTACCGCGCCCACGTCCAGTGTCGATACGTCACGCGCCACGCGTCCTCGACATCACTCAGCACCCTGAGGTTAGCCTCATCCACACTCTCGCCCGACAAACTAGGGTCAGGGCAGATATACGCTACCGCGTACACCGTAGCGTCACCCTCCCCCGCCGTATAGCGTGCGTCGTAACTCACGCGCTCCAACACTCCCGGCAGACTCTCAACCGCTACCGTATCACTCATCCTACTTATCCTCCCGAACACCGGAAACAAACTCATACCCGAACGCGTCACGATGCGTACCCTCGTGACCTGCCGAACGCACGCACGCACCGTATCCCGCGTACGACGCTAAACATACGTCACGCACCGCCACCCGATCCGACACCGCGTATCCCTCACACAGGGAGTACCGCGCATCGGATACCGCGTTGTACTTGTCTTGCCACGTAGGTTCCATCGCATCGTAACTCATCACAGAGCCCCTCTCATCAGGTACCTCCATTATCGCCATAAGCACGCACCCAACACAATACCCCATTAGAGTGAAACCCTGACTCCATAGATACCAGAGTCAGGTAACCCTAATCCACACTCACCCCCCGCGTCACGTGACACTAACCCGGTAACTGTAACATAGTGACACTCACCCTAGGAGTGTAACACTATTGGTCGCAGATAGACATTGTGAATCCATGCACAAGAACCTACGCTACCGTAACTTACGCCACAGTAACCTACGATACCGTAACTTAGGCCCGGGTTACTAGATAAGGGTAACCTTACCTAGAGAATAGGTGACTATTCACCCATAGGGAGAGTGTGGTGAAGCTACCCTAAGTGGAGGGGGGAGGGGGTCACGTGGCAGTAGCGGGGAAAGTTGACCCCACGGTTTTAAACGTGGCGAGCTATATGCTCTGTGTACCTAGAGACATATCTCTGTAAACGTGTACTAGTGTCGGGTGTGGGTACTGGAGACTTGATTCTTGTCTCTTAGATGAATGTTGGGTTAACTTTCTCTGTCTTTCTGGGATATCTTGTAACGTTCCACCCCCTAGTTACTTAGTGACTAGGTTCCTTAGTCATTAGTCGGGTGGAGTTAACAGTGGCCTATCGTCACTCAAGACTCACGAACCGGGACTCACAGTTAGACTAGATAAGGTTTGACTTGTACTTGTGAGTAGCGGTTGACGAGTACAGTTACTAGTTACTGCGGTTGTCTGATCTTCTCTGCTCCTTCTCTGTCTCTTCTCTGTCACCTTCCGTGCCTTTAGTACATGTAGACGTGTGACGTGAATGAGGGTTCCCATGTGTCCCTGCGTTGTCTGCGTGGCTGTGTCACGTGGTTGAGCGTGTCTTGATTCACGTCACACGTCGCTAACCTAGGGAGGGTGTCATTACTCGCCGTAAGTCACTGTCGATTGAGCACAAGAAGGCTCTGATTCTTGAGCAGATTCAGGCGGGGTTCACTCAGGCTGAGGCGTGTAGAAACGCAGGGGTGTCCCGAGAGAATCTGTACTACTACAAGCGTACGGATGAGGCGTTTAAGGCGGCTGTTGAGAAGGCACGGTGGGAGGGGAAGAAGGAGGTTGAGGTTCGTGAGGTTCCTGACTTCCCTGAGTTCTGTGAAGAGTTCCTGAACACGAGGCTGTTCCCTCATCAGTTGCAGTGGTTTGATTTGCTTGAGGGTCGCCCTCCGCGTGACTTGCACCCGAGCATGACGTATGAGCCTGGTGATCCTGACACGCTCATTATGAACACTCCCCCGGGTCACGCTAAGTCTCAGACGATCACGGTGATGTATTCGACGTGGCGTGTGGTGAAGAACCCTTCGACTCGTATCGTGATTGTGTCTAAGTCTCAGCGTCTTGCTATTCAGTTCCTTCTCACGATTAAGAACTATCTGACGCACCCTAACTACAGCAGGATGCAACAGATGTTCGGCCCTGTGGGTGGGTTCGATAAGGACTCATCCTCGTGGAAGCAAGACCTGATCTACGTCAGTAACGACACTCGTGACGTGCAGGAGAAAGACCCTACGGTTCAGGCTATCGGTATCGGGGGTCAGTTGTATGGTGCCCGTGCCGACCTCATCATCCTTGACGACTGCGTTGACAACAGCAACGCGAAAGACTTTGAGAAACAGATTCACTGGATTGAGACTGAGGTTACCTCGCGTCTGCCCGAGGGCGGGAAGATTCTCGTGGTCGGGACACGGTTGCAGGCGCAAGACCTCTATAGCGAGTTGCGTAAACCAGAACGTTACGGGGATGTGGATGAAGAGGACGGTTCCCCGTGGACGTACTTCTCTCAGCCTGCCGTGTTGCAGTTCGCTGACGACCCTAAGGATTGGGTGACGCTGTGGCCGTACTGTGATCGTCCTTCTGGCAACAGGGTCATTGCGAACAGTGAGGGGCTGTACGACAAGTGGACGGGTGAGATTCTGGCGAAGCGCCGCCGCCGTATGCCCCCGTCGTCATGGGCGCGGGTGTATCAGCAGGAACAGGTCAATGAAGAGACTGTGTTTCCTATCTCGCTCATCAACTCGTGCGTGTACGGCTACTCCCCCGGCATCATCCCTGACAGCACAGATGCGCGTAACCCTACTGCTGGTAGGCCCGGGGGGATGAACGGGCTGCATGTGATTTGTGGTCTTGACCCTGCCTCTGTCGGGCACACGGCTGCGGTGTGTGTCGGGTTGGATTTGAAGGACGGCATGAGGTATGTGCTTGACGTTCACAATCAGCCAACGATGAAACCCGAAGAGATGAAACAGTTGATCCGCGACTGGCAGGACAAGTACGGGGTGCACGAGTGGCGGATTGAACGTAACGCCTTCCAGGGCTTTCTCACGCAGGACATGGAAATCCGCTCCTATATCGCCGCTAGAGGCGGGACGCTCGTAGAGCATACGACGGGACGCAACAAGCACGACGAGTTGTTAGGCGTGATGAGCATGTCCTCGCTGTTCACGCAGCAGTTGATACGGCTGCCCCGCCCACAGACTGAGGGAGTGAAGGCACTCATCGAGCAGTTGTCGTATTGGAGTGCTGACCTTCCGAAGAGCAGTAAGACCGACTGCGTTATGGCGTTGTGGTTCACCCACATTCGCTGTTCGGAGTTGGTTCAGACGGTGAGCAGGAGCCGCGCCTTCCATGACAACGCGGCCATGTTCTACACGAAGATGGACATGGACAGCAGGACGATCATCCCGACTACCGAGTTGGTGGCGGCAGGCAGAAGCAGCATGTGGGGCTAGATATGAACGAAGGCAACGACCTCTACAGCAGGTTCGTGCGGCTGCGTGGACGTTTCCACGACCGCGACTCCCGCATGGCGCAGGTGAAGGCGGTGCGTGAGGGACGTGTTGCCGAGGTAGCCCCCGACCTGTTCCCCACCACCGGCCCCTTTCAGCAGCCGATTGTGGCGAACATGATTGACGTGGCCGCACGGGACATGGCCGAGAAGGTTGCACCCCTACCGTCGTTCAACTGTGCATCCCCGTCGATGCTGTCCGAGAAGGCACGCAAACGCGCATCACTCAAGACGAAGGTCGCTGTCGGCTATGTGACGAACAGCAACCTGCAAGTGCAGATGTACGACGGTGCCGACAAGTACGTCACCTACGGGTTCCTCCCGATCCGTGTCGAAGCCGACTACGAAACAAACATGCCGTTCATCCGTGTCCTAGACCCGATGGATTCGTACCCCGAGATTGACAGGTTCGGGCGGGTACGCGCCTTCTTTCAGCGTGCCCTGATCGACCGTGACGAGTTCCTTGTCCTGTACCCCGAGTACCGTGCACGGCTCAACATGCTGTCGGGCAGGCACGTAGAAGTGATCTTCTACCACGACGCGAAACAGGATGCGGTACTGCTCGCAGGCGGCGGCGAGGCGGTGATCGTTGACTCCACCCCCAACCTTGTCGGGAAGTGTCTTGTCCGTGTCGCGTCACGCCCGGGTGTCACCGACGTTCCCCGAGGACAGTTCGATGATGTGCTGTTCGTACAACTGGCGAAGGCACGGTTCGCACTGCTCGCCTTGCAGGCGGCACACGAATCCGTCAACGCACCCCTCATCGTCCCGACCGACGTGCCCGAAATCCCGATTGGCCCGGGTGCTGCGATCCGCACGAACAACCCTGCCGGGGTGGGGCGCGTCCAGCTGTCCCTGCCGCCTGAGGCGTTCAGCGAGCAAGCGGCCCTTGACCGCGAGTTGCAACTTGGGGCGCGGTTCCCTGAGGCACGCACCGGGCAGATGGATGCGAGCATCATCACCGGGAAGGGTGTCTCTGCCCTCATGGACGGGTATGACTCGCAGATCAGGGCACACCAAGCCGTGTTCGCCGCCACATTGCAGGAGATTGTGTCTCTGTGCTTTGAGATGGACGAGAAGGTCTTTGGGAAGGTTGAGAAGAAACTGCGTGGGTCTGCGAACGGGACTCCGTACGAAATCACCTACACCCCGAAGCCGACGATCAACGGTGACTACACCGTCGATGTGGCCTACGGACTCATGGCCGGTCTTGACCCTAACCGCTGGCTGGTGTTCAGCCTGCAAGCCCGGGCCGAGAAACTGTTTAGCCGCGACTTGATGCGCCGCGAAATGCCGCTCGATATTGACGCGGAAGAAGAAGCACGCAAGGTGGACTTGGAGGATTTGGAAGAGTCTGCGAAGGCAGCGATCCAAGGGTACGCCTCTGCGATCCCGCAACTTGCCGCCGCAGGGCAAGACCCGTCAGGGGCAGTGCAGGCACTTGGCAAGGTGATCGAGTTGCGCCGCAAGGGTAAGAGCATTAGCGAGGCGGTGCAGGAGGTGTTTGTTCCCGAGCCGGTCGAACCGCCTAACGATCAGTTGCCTGCCACACCGGAAGAGTTGATGGAGCAGGCTACCGCAGGGGCGATGCCCGGGGAGCAGTCGATGCTGCCACCCGAGTCGCAAGACATGGTGGGTGAGGCACCGTCAGGTCGCCCTGACCTTGCCACGATGCTTGCAGGTATCGACGCGAAGGGTCAGCCGACTCTCAGCGGCGGGGTTATGCGTTCCCGCGTAATCTGATTCCCGCGCTATAGACACCTCATAGGAGGTAGTCATGCGCCCTTCGCACTATCAGACCGCCGATGGAACTATGGTTCCTACCCCTCGCAGGATTCATCCCGCAGATGTGTTGACCGGGGCGAGTTACTTCACTATGAGGTTGTTTGACGCGGTTACCGATACTGCGAACCTTGCCTACGCCATGACGCTGTCGCACCGTGACGCGCTCGATGAGGCGACAGCGTTCCTGCGGGAAGGTCTGAGCGAGATTGAAGCCCTGACCTCCGCAAAGTTCCTTGTGTCTGGGGACGAGTACGGGGTGGCGTGGCATGAGGGTATCGAAGAAGGCTACGAAGAGGCGTTTGAGGTAGACGGCGACGATGAGTGAACAGGGGCATGGGGGCTACCGACGACCCCGTAACCCTGCCCCCGTGTCGGGGCCGGGGAAACATGCGCGCCGCACAGATGGAGGGCCGGGGGTCACTCTCAAACAGGCGGCACGGTACATGCAGGGCGATGAGTACGGGGAAAGCAAGGAGTTGAATGATCTTGCAGGGTCGGCAGATTTGGCAGCAGCACCGTCACACGAGGATGCACCGCACCCCGAGAGTGCTACACCCCGAAACCCTGAACTACCAGACCCGACGCAACGACCAGACGAACCGATCCTCACAGGAGTCGGGGAGCAGTTCACCCCGCAAATGTCCCCCGAAGAACTAGCCGACGCGGTACGCGCCGCCTATGTGGCACGCCCATCGGTGGCATCACGGAAACTGTTGGAGAAGATTGAGGCGCTTGGCCTATGACCGCAACACCTGTTGAGCGTAACTACCGCCCTGCCCTGCGTGCCGAGCGGAAGCGTCAGGCTGTCTACCACGACTCCGCTAAGAACGCGGAAATGTACCTCACCATGAAGTACGGTGGTGACTGGTGGGAGAAGTTGACGCAGGAAACTGCGAACGTCACCGGGGCACCTGTCAACGTGCCGACACAATCGGACTTCACGCAGGAGCAGAAGGATGCTCTGGCCGAGTATGCCCGTATGCGGTTTGAGGGTTACGAGGGTGACCCGACCGCACTTGACAACGCCTACAACGCGTTCAAAGGTTCGGTGCGTACAGGGCTGTCGGTGCTCGATGCCGGTGTGGACTGGACTAGGAACATTGCCACGTCTGCCGCCCTGTCTGCCTACAACCTTGGGAAGAACCCTAACCGTCACACGTTCGGTGAGGCGGTCAAGAGTGCCGTCCTGCCGATCACACGGTGGAAGGATGCCGCCTACAACACAACCTTGTGGACGCAGATCGAGACTGCCCTAGAGGGCGGCATGGGTGCAGGGTTCGGGGCCGAAGGTACGGGTAACGGCTTCTACGTCAACTACGACTCCCCGATTGGGGAAGAGAAGGCACGCCGCGCCTACGAGTACGCGTCATTGGAGAACGGTGAGGCTGCCTCGCTGGGCCGGTTGACTGCCGAGTCTATCGGCTGGGGTAAAGACACAGAGCAGTACAAGGTTCTCAGCGGCATCGTGGACGGTATTGCGATCCTGGCTCTTGACCCGCTCAACTTGTTCACGGGTGGTGCGTCGTCGGCAACGAAGGGCGCGAAGGTTGCTCAGGCGTTGAAGCGTGTCGGGATCACTGAGGACGAGTTGCCGCAGGCGTTGGAGTTGATTCACCGTTTCGGCCCGACGCTTGACGATGCCGATGCGACGACGCTGGTGGCTGAGGCGTTCCGCACGAAGGCACGTTCCCGCATCCTGAACGAGCACCCTGACCTTAAGGGTTTGCGTGAGCAGTGGTTGGACGACCGGATGAAGCGTGCGGCGCAGAGCAGCAGCCGCGACACCGACTTCATCATGGACAACCTTGCCGACATTGACGACTACCGTCGCCTTGAATCCACGGTGGATGAGGTGGTGAAGGAGTCGTCTGCCGCCACTGACAACGCGGTGTTGCGCGAGTTGGAGGTTGGGCCGAAGGGTGCCACTGAGCAGGAGGCCCGTGCCGCTGCGGAACGTATGGGTGCCGAGTTCGACATTGAGGACGCGATCAACGACGTTCCCGAGGGCACCTTCTTCCACGGCACCTCGCAGCCAGTAGAGGGTGTTAGTGACGCTCACTACTCCCCCGGCAACGTCTACGGTCAAGGGCTGTACGTCACCGACGACCGTGGCATAGCGCAGGGCTACATGAAGAAGAAGCCGCTGCGGATTTGGCCGACGAAGGAAAGCGAAGCCACCGACCCCCGCGTCTACACGGTGGAAGAGGTTGAGCCGGTCAAGTTTGTCGATCTTGACGGCCCAATCCCTGACAGCATCATGGGGATGCTGCGTGACGGGCAGGCGTACAGCCTCACCGACGAGTACGACATTATCCTTGACCTGATCGACTCAGGTGAAATCAAGACCCTCGCAGACGTGTTCGACCACATTCGGCGCAACCTGTATGCCACCATTGACGACAAGCAAGAGTGGTTCGACTCGATCCGTGCCAACTTGGAGGTTGAGGGTTTCGGCGGGTACACGCACAAGGGCGGCAGGCTCACGGGCGGAAGGCCGCACAACGTACGTATCTACTGGTTCCCTGAGAGTCAGGTGCGCCTCGTACCGTTGGAGGCACCACGGGCCAAGTTGGTTAAGAAGCCCGGGTTTGAGCGTGCCACCGACGACGGCACCACACCCCCACGCAGTGAGGACACTCCCCCGTCAGGTGGGGATACGGTGCTGGGTGAGCAGGCTGCCCCCTCCCCGATCCGCGCCTCAGCAGAACGGCTCGATGCCGACCCTGAGGATGCGCGCCGTGCCGCAGAGTACGCACGTAACGCTGCCGCCCTAGAGGACGAAACGGTGCAGTCGTACTTTGAGGCGACCGAGCAACTGCTCGATGCGTACCGTGCCGCAGGGCACAACATGTCCGACATTGACCCTGAGGACTTCGTTGCCATGCTGAACGCCTACCACGGGCTGCACAGCAAGGGCGCGGATATCAGCAAGGCGATCAATGGTCTTGTCGGCGGCAACTTCGACAACATTGCGAAACTGATTGCACGCACGGACAACCCCGCTGACCTCTACGACATGTTTCCATTGTGGGGTGCGGATACGTTGCGGAATCTGGCGAGCGTAACGGACCCACACCAGACGCTAATGATCCTGTTTAACGGGGTACTGAACGGGGATATCACCCGCGCCTCTAACCGTGTGGCACGGTGGAGTGTTCAGCACGGGCAGTCGGGTCACGCAGGTTCAGCGTTCATGCGTCGTGTCGTGAGCCTGTCCCGAGGTGGTGTGCCTAACTCGCACCTTGCACGGTTTGAAGATGCCGACTCTGTTGTGAAGTTGGCTAGCGACTTCATCCTTGAGGGTGCGTCCATGTCGTACCGCCGTAAGAAGAGCCTTGAGGGGTGGGAAGAGTTCAGGCGCGATTACCTGTCTCAGATGATTATGGCCCCCACCGCTGAGGCTAAGAAGCGTGTCTGGATCGAGTTGCAGAACGAGTTTCTTCACCGCATCCCGGGCTGGGATTCGATGGACAGTCAGGTTCAGAAACAGTGGACTGACAAGATGCGGTGGACGTTCAATAAGGACATTACGCAGGAGGCACGGTTCGCTGACATTCGTGCACGCATGAACCGTGGAATGCAGAGCCTCATCATGGGCCTTGCCGATGATCCTTCCACGTTCAACGAAGATTACGCCGGTCTGATCCACGCCGCCTCTGACCTGTCAGGCAACGTCGCCATGATGGACACGAAGGCCATTCGCAAACTGTTCAACGTGATCGAAGAGACAGGGAAACTCACGGCCAAGGGCAAGGCTGTCAACGTAGGGACGGCGATCAACGACTGGTTCGACCTGTACCTGCGTCCGATGTATCTGGCTATGCGCCCTGCCTACATGCTGTTGCAGGTTGCCGACTCTGGTGGCCGTGCTATGGCTATCGGTGCCACTAACCTGTTCACCTCGCCGTTGCAGACTATGGCTATCGCAGCGCACCTGACGTACACGGGTGACACCCGCATCGTCAAGACGCTGAACAAGATTATGCGGTCGGCACCGACGAACCCTGACGGCACACCGATGTTCGGTGAGGCGCAAATGTCGGCGCTACAGGGTGTGCTTGACGACCTGAACGACACCACGATTGGGCAACACCTGTTGCGGCATCAGTTCCGTGACTTCGCCACACGTAACTCGCAGACTGACTCCCACATGCTTGACCTTGGGTGGCAGAAGATCGACCGTGGCAAAGACAACTTTGACCGTGGCTGGGCACAGACCCTCATGTTCCACATGACCCCCGGCAAGTACGGGGACGGCATGTTTCAAGACGTGTTCGACGTGATGCTTGGGGAAACCCCGCAGCACGTGGACGAGTGGGCGAACAGCACAGGCAAGGTGTACGCGTCACGTGAGGACATGGTTACGGACTACTACTACAGTGGCCCGGGGCAAGACCTGTTCCACAAACTGATCGACTCAGCGCAGACGAAACGCCAGCACATTCCCCTGTTGCAGCAGATCGCTCAGGATCGCAACAAACTTCACTCGTTCCTGTGGGCTGACGACGACGCTGCCAGTGTCTACAACCGTGTGCACGACCTGACTGGACAGTTCGATCAGCCTGTCATGCAGACCATTCGGCAGATCACCCGGGCTAAGGCACAGTGGGCGCACTACCTTCACACCATTGCGCCGCGTAAGGCCGACAAGGCGTTGAGCGGCAAGGGCAAACCGTTCATCCGTGAGATCACCCTGCCTGACGGCAAGGTTGTGAAGTTGGATGTGGCGAAGCCTAACGCTGTGGAGAATCTGCTGGCGAGTGTGGTGCGCCGTGTACCTGAGGACGCGCAACCGTACGCGGTGCGGTACCGGGGCCATATGGCGAACCCCGACGAGTCTGCGATCAAGGATTTCTACGAGGGTGCGTTGTCGTGGTTCTTCGGGCACGCCGGGGATATGGAGAAGCGTCTTGGGCAGGCACCGATGCTGCGTGACGAGGTGCTGTTGGAGTCTGCGAAGCGTGTGTCTCTGCTGAGTCCTGCCGATGCGAAGGTGGCCCGTGACAGGATCATGGCTCAGATTCCCCGGGTGAAGCGCACCACGAAGCACCACGAGATTGTGGCCGCGTTGAAGGTGGGTATGCCGTCAGGGGATCAGAAGGGCATGTTCACTCTCGCTGAGGTGACTGAGGCGGCGCAGAACGCGGCGTACCGCAAACTGTCCGATGTGGCGTACGGTATCCGTGGGCGTAACGCCGGGGCGCAACGCCTCGCTATCATGCTCCCCTTCATTCAGTCGTGGGTGAACGCGGCACGGGCCTACATGAAGGCTGCCGTGCTCAACCCGAAGAAGTCTGCCAACGCCCTGCGTCTGCTGCGTACCGCGAACACCGAAGAGTCGGGTGTGCTCTACGACGTGATGCCCGGGGTGAACAGGGACGACGACCCGAGCAAGCCTCTGTTCTGGACTGACGACATGGGCAACCGGAACGTCAGCATCCCCTACCTTGGGTATCCGGTTCATATCGTGGACAGTGCTCTGGCGAAGGTGATGGGTGGCAAGGCTAACCCCAACTTTGAGCAGTTCGTGAACCTTCGTGTTGACCGCTGGAATCCGCTCAACTTCGGTGAGCCGCTCCCCGGTGTCGGGCCGGGGGTGACGTTCCCCGCGTCGGTGATCGACCGCCGCGTGGTCACGATCCCCACCGAGTTGCGTAAGTGGTGGTTTGCCATGCAGACCGGGGACGTGACTCAGGACAAGAACATCCTTGAGGGCAACCTGCCGTGGTTCGTGCGCGAGTTGATCCCTGCCGAAGAGGATGTGCAGGCTCAGATGGGTAACGCCGTCATGGCGTTGGTGGCTAATGACCCTGAGAAGTACCTTGACGAGAACGGGTACATTCTTGAGGACAAGGTTCCTGCCCTGACCCGTGATGCAGAGTCGCTGGCTATGGCCCTGTACCGGGGCAACCTGTGGCGTGCCGCTCTGCTGCGTGGCGGGACAAGCATCCCTAAGACGGTGAAGGACAAGAATGGTGAGTTGATTGGGCTTGCCTCTCTGTCTAACGAGTTCAACGCTGAGGTGGAACGCGCCGGGAGTGTGGGTGCAGGCTACGCCTACCTTGTGGACAAGTACGGGCCGCAGGGTATTGCCTACCTGATCGGTATGCGTGACCGTGTGCCGATTGCCAACGACGAGGGCTATCAGTTCGCTGCTGACAATCAGGAGTTGTTCGACAAGACGTATGACGTGATGGGGTACTTCTTCCCGTCGTCGGACATGAACGGTGATCCTGTCATGCGGCTGCGTAGCAAGCAGTATCAGCGAATGCTCACCGAGTCTGGTCAGAACCGTTTGATTAGCCCCGAGGATTGGGCGGCACGGTTTAACGAGAAGGCCAAGGCTGTAGCCGACCTTCGTCTTGAGCAGAAGTTCATTAACGGGGAGATTACGGAGACTCAGTACGAGGCTTCCAAGTTGCAGAACGGTGAGGACTATCAGATCGCGGTGAGTGCCGGGGCTGACACGAGTCGCCGTGAGGACTTGAGGCGGCAGATAGATGCTGCCTTGACCAACCCGACGTTGCGTAACACGGCGACAGGTAAGGCGTTGCAGACGTACCTCATGCACTACGACTTGGTTAAGGCTCAGGCTGAGGGCGGGTCGTTGGATGGTGAGGGGGATGCGCCTCTCCGCGCCTATCTACGTCAACAGGGGGAGGACTTGTGTGTGGAGTTCCCCGAGTTCATCCCGATTTGGCGTGGCACTTTGATGTGGGAGGTTGACAAGTGACGATTGACGTTGCACAGACTGTGGAGCAGGCGACTGCCGACTCCGCTCCCCCGTCGTTCCTTGAAACGATCATGGGCCTTGCCCCGAAGATTCTGCCCCTCGCCCCGTTCGGTGGTCTTGGGGCTATCCCCCCGGCTGTGGTGGCTAACTACATGGACGGGCGTGACCACAGTCAACGCAAGGATCAACTCACGGCTGGGCTGACCGCTGCGACTGAGGCGCAACGTGCTGCTGCCGAGGCGGGTCAGGCTGTGCAGGGGGCGGCTGAGGCGCAGGCTGCGGCAGGCACCACGAAGGACGGGAAGCCCGAGCCTTCCGGCTATCTGGGTGTTGACGACATGCGGGATGCGAAGGCTGTCGCCACCGTGGTAGGTAACGATGGGGTTACCCGCTACTACGTGAACACGAAGGACGGTGCCCGGGAAGTTCTCTACAAGGATTCGGATGCGTACACCACGCTGATGAACATGGGGAACAAGGAACGTCTTGAGTGGCGGAAGGCGATGTGGCTTGGTGGGTTCTACGACCCGCAGAGTTTCGTAGGCCCGATCACTGCCGACGACATTGCGGTGATGCAGGCTGCCATGACTGAGGCGAACATGACGGGTGTGACGTGGCAGGATGCTACGGCTTCCCGTGTGGAGCAGGGTGCACGTTACGGTCGCCCGATCACCGAGTCAGAAATCATGGCACTTGACGATGAGGTGCCGGGGCTTATCAAACAGTACGCGTCGAAGAACGGGATTGTTGTCAGCGACGACTTCATTGCCCGTCAACAGCGCCGTGTGTTGAACGGTAAGGACACACCGGAGTCGGTGCTTGAGCGTATCCGCGATCAGTACGTCAAGACGATGTACCCGCAGTTCAGTGACGAGTTGGATCAGGGCATGACGATTGAGGACATTGCCTCTCCGTATGTGGACATGGCTGCGTCGTTGCTTGAAATGCCTGCGGGGTCTATCGGGATGGACGACCCGATTGTGAAGCAAGCGCTACAGGCACGTGACGATGCCGGTAACCCGATACGTCAACCTATCTGGAAGTTTCAGGAACAGGTCACGAGTGACCCGAGGTGGAAGTACACGAACAACGCGTATCAGTCTTACGGGTCTGCGATCAACTCGATGCTCAGTGAGATGGGGCTGTAGTCATGGTGTACGTACAACCTGCTGTGTCTCTGAACGACAGGGCTAATGCTGCGGCTGAGGCTGCCCGTGCACAGAAACAGGCACGCGAGGCGGCGAAGAAGGCTGCCCGGGAGCAGGCACACCAGGGAGCCATGAGTGCGTGGCGGGTGCTGGCCGATAGGCCGGGACGCTACCGCCAGTTCAACTCTGAGTCACGAGCCTACCCTGTGAGCAACACCACTAAGCCTAGTAATGACAGCCCGTACAAGGCACCGAAGATGCCTAAGCCGCAGCGCAGTAACGAGCCGGATGTGCAGGCTGCCGCGTCCCCGTCAACTAACACGTGGTCTAGCCCGGGTGAGCGTGCCGCTGCCTACGCCGAGTATGCCGACACCCTGACCAAGTACGGGTTCAAGCGCGGCGAGGTGATGCAGTTTCTCAAGGGTCTGACGTACACACAGTTGCAGAATCCTGCCCTTGTGACGCAGGCGTTTCGTGAGACTGGTGCGTGGCGTGAGCGGTTCGGTGGGGTCACTAAGTCTCGTGAGAAGAACGGGATGAGTTACCTGAACGAAGGCGAGATTATCCAGTTGGAGGACACGTACCGGCAGATATTCACGGCTGCTGGTATCCCTAAGAAGTTCTGGCAGCGTGAGGACTTGCATGACCTGATCGCTAAGGATGTGTCTCCGCAGGAGGTTGCTGACCGTGTGAAGTTGGCAGAGCAGGCGGTGAACAACACTGACCCTGACTATGTGCGTGCGTTCCGCGAGTTCTACGGGATCGGTAAGAAGGGTCTTGTCGGCTACATGTTGAACCGTAAGCGTGGGGTTCAGGTGTTGCAGGAGCAGGTTGCTGCGGCTGAGATTGGTGCTGAGGCACGGCAGATCGGCATGGATTCTGTCGGCAGGAAGTACGCCGAAGAGTTGGTGGACAAGGATATCTCCCGGCAGGAAGCACGGCAGGCGTTCGCTAACGTGGCCGACACCGATCAGGATTGGCAGAAGTTGGCGAAGATGGGTGGCGAGAGTCTGTCCGAGCGTGGCCTTATCAACGACGAGTTGGGTCTTGATAAGGAAGGCAAGGTGGGGCAGAAGAAGCGTCGTCTTGCCTCGCAGGAGCGTGCACGGTTCGGGGGCAGTAACGCTGGTACTGCTGGGCTTGGGGCTTCTACGTCGGGTGCCTACTAACCTACGCTACCGTAGGTAGTTCTCGAGATTTCCGTACACGTGTACGAACACAAAGGTATCGTACGCGGTACATGAGTGTTCCCCTCCTATAGCCGATGTGACCCACAAGGATCGACCGGCCCCTATGTGGCGTATAAGACCGGCAGCAAGGAGCCTTACGTATCCTCCCCGGGATATGTGAGTGGCCTACAGATGATGAGGGAGTAATAAGTGGATCAGGACGGCGACTACGAGGACGGCCAGGAAAGTTCCGGCAAGGGACTGAGGGGTCAACTTGAACAGGCACTCGCAGACAAGAAAGCCCTAGAGGCTGAGGTTGCAGAGTTGCGTGGCAAGGCTCGACAAACCGAGGTATCGAACGTGCTGACCGCTAAGGGTGTCAACCCGAAGGTTGCCAAGTTCATCCCCGCTGACGTGGAGGGTGAAGAGGGAATCTCCAAGTGGCTTGAAGAGAACGCCGACCTGTTCGGTGCTACTCCGCAAGACGACGACACTCAGCAACAGGATGCAGGTATCGCCCCCGAGGTGAAGGAATCCGCATCACGGTTGCAGAACCTTGGTAGCAGTGCACAGTCTCCGAGCAAGTTGGCTGACATTGAGGCTCGCATGGCGAGTGCTCAAACGTCGGAAGAGTTGCAGGAGTTGTGGGCTGAGGCTCAAAGGTTCGTCCTCTAACAACCTCTAGCCAAGAAAGGCAAGCAAGTGGCTGCTCCTAACACCACAACCGCTGACCTTGCGAATCTCGTTACCACTGCGTACGACCGCAAGGTGAACATGGCGCTGCGCTCCAAGGCGCAGTTCCGTTCCATCGTTGACACGAAGCCGGTGCAGCAAACGCACCCCGGTGACTCCATCGTGTTCAACCTGTACTCCGACCTCTCCCCGGCTACCACGCCGCTGAACGAGGTTACCGACCCGACTGGTGTGACCATTGGGGACACGACCCCGGTCACCGTGACTCTCAACGAGTACGGTAACTACACCGTCGTCACGAAGCGCTTGCAGGAGTTCGCTCTTGACTCTGCGCTTGACAGCAACCTTGCCAACATCGTTGCTCAGAACGAGTTGGACTCGATTGACAAACTGGTTGAGTCTGTCATGGCTGGTTCGACCAACGTCATTACCGAAGAGGCTGGCTCGCTGGTTGGCCCGGGCGGTGCCGGTCAGAACGTGAACGACATTACCGGGACTGACACTCTCAAGAGCAAGCACATTCGCTACGCCGTCGCTAAGAACCGTGCTGGTTCTGTCCCGGCTGTGCGTGGCGAGTTGTTCGGGGCTTACATCCACCCCGACGTTGCTCACGACCTGCGTGCCGAAAGCGGCTCGCTGGGCTGGCGGGTGCCCCACGAGTATCAGGCTGGTGAGGCTATCTGGGCCGCTGAGGTGGGAACCTACGAAGGCGTGTTCTTCGTTGAGAACCCGCGCTGTGGTGCCAGCACGAACACCGGCACGGTGGACGTGTACCGCACCTACATCTTCGGCCAGCAGGCTGTTGCCGAGGCGGTTGCCGAAGAGTTCCACGTGGTTCTCGATGGTGCGATCACCGACCCGCTGAACCGCAAGACGGCGATGGGTTGGTACGGAATCGCGGGTTGGTCGCTGTACCGCCCGACGTGCTTGACCGTGGTTAAGACCGCTTCAAGTATCGCCTGATCGAAGCAACAAAGGTGAGGGGTCAGGGCCGAAACATGGCTCTGGCCCCTCTACCTGTTCCACCGCTTTACAAGGTTTAGAGGGCTTTAGAGAGGGCTTGCAATGGCTACTATTGTCAGTAAAGAGTACGCACAGGACGTGCTCAATGCGGTCGTGGGGACGATCTACACGGGTGACTTTGAGGTTGCCCTGTTGAAGTCTGCCCCGACGATCACGAATGGGACTTTGAGCATCACGGGTGCCGAGTTGTCCACGGTGGCAGACGAGGGCTACGCCCGTATCACTGTCCCGGTTGCTGACTTCTCCGCTGCCACTGGTAACAACCCTTCGTATCTGTCGAATGACAACGACCTGCTCACCGAGTACAACACGGGTGAGGATGCGTGGCAGTCGATCAACTACGTGGCGTTGATTCACGGGTCGAAGGTTCTGATGTGTTTGCAGACTTCTGCCCCGGTGTCTATCGCGTCGTCGCGTCGTGTTCGTATCCCTGCGGGGTCGCTCGTTCTTCGTATGGCTAGCGCCTAACCCGAGGGGGACTCATGGCTGAGTCTCTGTACTACTTCAATGAGACAGCGGGGAACACTGCTGTTGCTGCCGTGTTCCCTGATCCTGACGACGGTTATGTGCTCGTGCGGCTTGACCCTGCGAATGACCGGCTGTACTACGGGTTTGAGGATGGGGACGCTGAACGCTACTTGGTGAACAGCGGTGAGACTGATCCTGCGTTGCAGCGTCACGCGTACCGTAGGGATTACCACGACAACTACATTGAGGATGCTGCGTTAGGGTCGCAGATCGTGTTGGCTGTTGCCGACTTGGGGCAGGTGCATGTGTTCACCGCATCCCCGGGTGACACCACGACACGGGTTGTTGTGTTTGACCGTGACTGGTCAAGCCCGGGTGTCTACACGGTGAACATCGGGTACGACCCAACTGAGTTGACGTACTACCATGACCGCCGCGTCGATAGTGTGCAGTTCATTCAGACCACACCTGACTGGTGGATGGAGAACTACTTTCCCGAAGATCCAGGGGTTTACGGCGATTCGCCTACTATGTCTGCGTTTCTTGGTAGGGCTGAACTAAGCACGACTGTTGAGCGCTATCAGCAGGTGTCGGGGGTGACTGTCTACCCCCATGTCACTAGCCCTGTGACTGTCACCCCTGAGACTGTTGTTCGGACGGACGGCTACCCTGGCAACTACCCAACCTACACGTTGCAGAAACTAGTGTTCAGGACTAAGCCTACCGGGTGGGTTTATCGTGATTCGTGGCAGGACGACCAGGATGATTTCGGGTGGACTCTCTTCTATCAAACGTGGTGGCATCGGGCTGATCCTTTAGCCGACCGGCTTGAAACACACCAGCTTCGCTTTGGGTTGAATCACGGCAACAACCTTGGTGGCCCGGGGTATCCGGCCCAAATATCGTTCACCGCCGCTGACTTGTTCGACGCACGTGGCGACACATGGCTGCCTTATACCTCGCAGTGGTTTGTGCGCCACACGGCTACTGGGTGGCGTTTCGGCTTTGAGGGTGAAGAGAAGAAGTCACCCATTTATGACAATGGGTTTGAAGTGGCCTACCCGTTTGAGCCTGCCCAGGTGTTGACTGTCACCCCGAGCACTCAGTTCGCTGTTGACGCGTCTGTGGTTTCCGACTACCACGAGATTCATCTTGGCCCTGTGGTTGTAGACGACGTAGGGAAACTCTGGCTGTTCACGTTGCAGGTAACCCCACCCCAATACTCCTATGAGGGTGATTGGTCACCCACCGCTGTTGACGTGTATCCGGCTGAGACAGATCAGCCCGACAACCCTAACGACGGTATTGTCACGGTCACGGCTTTGCCTATCGACAACGACCTCACCGAGCAACTGTGGGCACCTGACCTTGACCCGTCCACTTTGACGTACTCGATCACCAAGTTCACGACGGCACCGATTGTGACGTTGAGTGATGTGGAGACTACGACTCCGCGTTTCGCTGCTGCGGTGACGTTGACGGTTGACGACCCCTGCCCTCCGTTCACGGGCACTCGTTCCCTCATGGCGGTGTTCACTGGTGATGGTCAGCAGTCGATCATCTATGTGGACTACGACGATCTTGAGCCTGACCCTGATGGGCAGAGTGGCAGCGAGAAGGGCAAACTGATCTTCGACACTGAGGGGGATGGGGCGGTCACGCTTCAAACTCAACTGTCACCTGATGAGTTGATGGTGGTGTCGTTCTACACGTACTCGTTTGACCCTGACGACAGGATCACGATACTCGCGCAACAGAACCCGACACAGGACATTACGGTTGTGGGTGACACCGAGGCTGATGCCGATGTGGTGTTGTTGTCTGACTACGAGGATGAGGATGTTCTCGTGATGCACGAGCCGCAACTCGTGTTCAGTGCGGCTGCGGTGACGATCCTTGAGGACTACCAGAACGAGGTGCTGTCTGCGGTGTTCGACAGCGGTGAGCACGATGCGTCTGTGACTGTTGCGGTGAGCATCGTGTTTGGTGATGTGGTGGTCGATGGGTGGTTTGACCTGTCGGCTGATGCGCTGGTTGGGGCTGAGGGGTACAGCGAGGGCACTCCACCCACCCCGGGCACGTGCACTGCTGGCACGTACACGGTGACGCTGCCCGAGGGTGCCGACCCCGACATACCGTTGACGTACATCGTTGATGGGCGGCTTGTGACGGTGATGCACAACGGGATTGTGGTGGGTGCCTTCTACCTTCCTGCCCCTGACCTTGACGACTTCTGTGTGACGGTGCTGCTGTCCACGGGTGATCCTGCGGTTGATCTTCCTGACCCTGATGTTGTGGTGACGACACCTACCTACATGGTGGACACGTCGATGCGGTCTACGGATGTGTTCATGGTGAGCGAGGGTGACCATGAGGGTGTCGTCTACTACGGGCCTAGTGTGTTCATCACTGCCGACAATGAGGTTGAGGTGATGTGGGACTTCGCCTCTCCTGACGACATTGAGGGTAAGCGTGTGGTGTGGCTGTTCGGGTACGAGAACCCGCCTATCGACTTCAACGATGCTGCGTTGATTGCCGCGTCTGGGAACGGGAAGTACCTGATACCTGTTCTTCCCTGACTATGACACGGGTATGAGCAACTGTTCTTCGTCATGCCCAACTCAGGATCACGCCTCGTGGGGAGAGTGTGTTCGCAGTAAAGGGCTACGTGTGGGCTGGGCTGCGAGCCACAAGGGTATTGACCGCACGAAGGAGAAGCGGTGGGAGCAGGGGTTACAGGAGTACCGGGATGCCCGGGCTGCCGGGATTCAGCCTGCGTCTACGAATGTGCGTGACGTGAGGGCTGCTGTCGCTGCGAGTGAGGCTAGTGGTACGGCGGTGAACGCCAGTGGCTAAACAAGTAGCCTTCCGCAATCAGATGGTGAAGTACGTCACGGGGGGTGGGGTGCCTTCGTGGGCTGGGAACAGCAACCTGTGGGTGTCTCTGCACCACACTGCCCCTGTTTGGTCGGACAAGCAGACGCAGTACGAAATCTCGTACCCCGGCTACGCCCGTCAACCTATTGTGCGTAGCGCGGCGGGGTGGACGTACAACACTGCCACCGGCACCGCCTCTAACGCTGCGGAAATCGAGTTCCCCAACCCGAGCGGTGGTTCTGCGGAAGAGGTGTGGTGGGTGGGGATCGGTACTGATGAGACAGGTGACGGTCAACTTCTCTACCACACGAACGTCTTTGAAGAGGTGTTCCTGATCGCGGTGAATCAGCCGCTCATCATCCCTGTTGGGGGTCTGCTGGTCAGGGAGACATAGCCGTGGCGTGGAACAACGTTATCCGTGGCTTCTTCACTGGGCAGTCCGAGTTTGCGGTTACGCTCTATGAGGAACCACCCCCGCCGCCCCCGCCACCCTTACCGATCAAGACGACGAAGGGGGCATCGTTCCTGTGGACGATCCACCCTAAGCGCAGGCTGAACGCGAATGTGGATACGAGGCGTAAGCGCCGCCCGTTCCGCAGGTTGTCGTTGAACACAGACTTTCGTGCGTGGCGAAGGATCGTTGAGTACACGACGAAGGCTATTGAGTGGTTGTGTCCTGACCCTCAGGTGCTTTACGGCGCTACGTACGGGGAGTGGAAGGCGACCGAGTACACGTACGGGGAGATTAAGTGCAACGGGTGGACGTACGGGGACTTTAAGGACGACATGCCGGTATGAGAGGTGAACAGTAATGCCTACTACTCCTGAGTTGGGGATCAGGTATCCCGACGACGACACCCCTAATGACTTGATGCTGCACTTTGAGCAAATGGCTCTTGATATCGAAGAGCAGATTCTTGCTGTGGGCGAGGGTGCTGATGGTGCGAGTGCGTATGACGTTGCTGTTGCTAACGGGTTTGTTGGCACTGAGGCTGAGTGGTTGGATTCTCTTGTCGGCCCTGCGGGGGCAGACGGGGCACAAGGGCCAGCGGGTGCTGATGGGGCACAAGGGCCACAAGGTATTCAGGGGCCGCAGGGTGAGACAGGGCCACAAGGCCCACCCGGGATTGACGGGGGTGCGGGGTCGGTAGGGCCACAAGGCCCGAAGGGCGACACGGGGGACACTGGCCCTCAGGGGCCACAAGGCCCACAGGGTATCCAAGGGCCGCAAGGTGACCCCGGCCCTGCGGGGGCTGACGGTGGGTTCGTGGCACGCACCACAACCTCGCACACCACAGCATCACTGCCCTCTAACAACACGGAGAATGTGTCGCTGACGTTGAAGCCTGGGTATCGGTTGCTGTGTATAGAGACTGACAGGGCGGCGCGGGTACGTGCCTATGACAGCACTGCGAGTAGAACCGCTGACGCATCCCGCCCTGTGGGCACTGACCCTACGGGGCAGCACGGGGTGGTCGTAGATGTGGTGACGACTGCTGAGGCGTTGACGTGGTGGCTGAATCCGGTGGTGGACGGGTACACGACGGATGCGGGCGACACGGTTCCGCTGTCGGTGACGAACCTGTCGGGCAGCACGGGCACCGTGACTGTGACGTTGACATGGGTTAGGAGCGAGTAAGTGGCTATTACACAGGTAAACACTCCGCTGGAGGTATATGCCACCACGGACGCCGGTTTCCGAATCTGGGGCAAGGCGTGGACTGACACGATGTATTCGCTGGGGTTCACGCAGGAGTACAGCAACATCGACTGGACTACGGTGACGATGCCGACTGTGGCGAGCACCTACGCCGGGAAGCGCGTCTACAAGTTCAACGATTCGCTGTCTAGCACCCGCGAGATTTACGTGTCGTTGGAGTTCGGCAGGATCGTGCTCGCCACTCCGCGTGTCTCGTTCGGGATCAGAATGACGGTGGGAACGTCGCACAGTTCCGGCACGGTGACGGGCGGCACGATCACGAACTACCTTTCTACCTGGGGCAGTTCCGCTGATGTTGGGGAGATCATCGGGGTCAAGACTGACTTCGGGTTTGCACTGTTATCCAACATACCGTTCTCCACGGATCAGTACCAGGCGGCGCTTCTGGTGGAGCGTGTGCGTAAGGACGGGTCCGCGTCTGCTGACGGTGTGTTGACGTTCATGTGCGGGAGCAGCGTGAATAGCACATCGACAGCCGCTACTGCCGGTTTGTTGACTCAGGTGGCGAACTACAAGGCGAACACTGTGTACGCTGCCGCGGGTAACGGAAGCCCCATGTCGGCACTCGCAAGCACCACTGACCCGTCCTACGATGGCGAGACACCTGTCTATCAGGTGCACACGTTCGGGGGGTATGACCCGTACTTCGGGGTCATATGTGCCGCCTACAACTACGGGGCCGCGCAGATATTCACGGCGACGGTTGATGGGGTTTCCGGCAAGTACCGCACACTCAACGGGGGAGCGTGGGACGGCACCCCACAGCGTTTCCGTCAGGCGTTCAGGATTCCTGACTGATGCCCGCGCCGGGAACGACCACAAGCACTGTGGCCGGGGTTTCCCCTGCACACGGTGTGGGTGTTACGGCACATGGTCTGCGGGGAGGGGGCACGGCCATGTCTGCCCCCACTACGGGGCAACTGTGGCCCCGTGGCAACCCATAACCGCTTCCACACCTATGCCCTATAGACAGGGAGGGTGTCGTGGCGACGTATGCAGATGTGCAGAACGAGGTTCTGCTGACCCTTGAGGGGTTCACTAACGATCAGGCAGTGATGTGCAAGGTCGGTGGTGCTGGTGCGAGTGATACTGCTACCACGATCACGGTTACTGGCGGGTCGTTTGCTGACGGCAGCGGTATGAGTACCGGGGTGTGGGAGATTGAGGACGAACTAGTGTTCGTGCCTGACTTCAACCGTGCTACCGGGGTGGCGAGTAACGTGATTCGCGGGTGGCGTGGCACGACTGCCGCCACTCATTCTGTCGGCGCGGTGATCCGCAACAACCCTAAGTTCCCTGTTGTTCAGGTGCGCCGTGCGATCAACGACACGATCCGTAACCTGTTCCCCCGCGTCCCCGCGATCCTTTCCCATGACCTGACTCTGCAAGTGAACACGTACCGCTATCAACTTCCCGCTAACTGCCGTCAGGTGTTGTCGGTGTCGGCTCAGGATGAGAACGCGAACTACGCGTGGACTGACCTTCGCACATGGAAGTTTGTGCCCCGACCCCTAGAGGGCGGCACGGTGATCGAGTTGCCGTACAACTCTAGGCAGCGTCTTGTACGTGTGACGTACGCGGCTGAGCCTTCCCCGCTGCTGCTGAGTGCCGACGACTTCGCCACGGTGACGGGGCTTGAAGAGTTCGCCCGGGAAGCGGTGGTGTGGGGTGCGGTGTGGCGGCTGTACTCAACTAGCGAGTTGGGTCGTGGCTACTTCTCTGCCGCCGATCAGACCATGATGAACCGTCAATCGGACTTCGGTAAGTCAACGGACATTAGCAAGTATCTGCTGGGTGTGTATCAGCAGGCGGTGACGGATGCCGAGTCACGGGTGCAAGACATGTTCCCGCCTGTCCGTCACTACGTTTGGGGCTGATTGTGGCACCACCTGTCTACAGTAACTCTGGCCCTGTCATGTATGACGTGGCGATCACGGGTCTGAACCCTGACACTCTGGCCGAAGAACCCATCCCGTTCCTGATGGGCAGTAGTGAGGACTACCCGTACATTCGTGAGTCTGATGGTGGGGTGCGGGAGCAGATCGACACGTCTGCCGAGGCTGGCGAGCAGTCGCTTACGGGTATGTGGTGGCGGTCGCAGGCATCGTTTGACTTGGGTACGGGCCTTGAGTTCTTTGACACTGCCCGTGACGAGTCGGTGACGAGGCGGTTCAAGGATTCCTGTGGTGTGGATGTGTTCACCCCGGGCAAGGTGACGTTGCTGAATGCGACGAGCAAGGTGGTTTCACACACCGACAAGACGTATGCCGCCCCGTACATGATCGTTGATGATGATGGTCAGGTCACCGAGGATGGGGTGCTGGTTGCCAAGTCTACGTTCGGCGGTACTCCTACCGGGGAGTTGTTGAAGTACACGTCTGCCGGGGTGACTACTTCTCTGCTGACGTGTGACGCGATCTACGACTTCGTTGTGCGTGGCCCGTGGTACTACGTCATGGCTGACGATGGGGTGTGGATGGGTAACTTGTCCACGGGGTACAGCAACCACACGATGATGTTTCAGGAAACTGCCGGTCAGGGCAACGTGAAGCGTGGGCGTATCGCCTATACGAAAGACCGTTTCCTTCTGGCTGTGTCTCAGGAGTCGGCCCTTGAGGATGAGGCGTTCGGCTACGTGTACGAGAAGGTGGTGTCGAACCCGTGGGACTTGACCGGGAGTATCGGCTCTGACTTCTCTGGCGCGATCCTCAAGGTTGAGATTGACGGGTGGCGTTGGACGGGTATCTGCGAAGGCCCAAACGCTATCTACATGGGCGGGTACGCAGGAAACCTTGGGCGTATCTACGCTGCCACTCTTGACGAGTCCACCCCTCCGGTGATGAACACCCCGTGGGTTGTGGCCGAGTTACCGCAGGGTGAGATTGTCTCTAGCGTTATCACGTACATGGGTACGTACATGGTGATCGGCACTAACTACGGGGTGCGTATCGCCACGATCAACCCTGATTCGTCGCTGACTATGGGGCCGTTGTCGATCAAGTCTGATACCCCGGTGTGGGGTTTGTGTGCGTCGGGTGACTTCGTGTACGCGAGTGGGAGTAGTGCCGTGCCGCACGGTGAGGTGCCACGTCCCGGGCTGTTCCGTATCAACCTTGGGGTTGACGGTACTGATCCTCGTTCACAGTTGGGTATCTTCCCTGCCGCCCGTGACTTGTTTGCCCCTGATGCTGACAACCCCGGGGTGAATCAGGTGTTGCGTGTCTGCCCGTTCGGGAACACGGGGCGCATGTGTTTCACGGTTGACAATCATGGCTTGTATGTGGAGTCCACGACTGAGGTGCCTACGGGCTGGTTGCAGACGGGGCGTATCAGGTTCGACACTCAGGAGAAGAAGGCGTTTGCGTTCCTGCGTGTGAACCGTGACGACGATTCTCTTGGGGTGACTCCGCTTGAAGAGCATGAGGGTACGTGGGGTTATCCTGACACGTTGACGTGGCTGCGTGACGAGGGGTTGTCGAAGGAGTTTGAGGGGCAGCACACTCGCACTGATCGTTTGAACGAGGTGCGGTACAAGTTTGTGTTGACTCGTGGGGATGCGGGTGCTGCGTTCACGGGCTATCAGTTGCGTGCACTCCCGAGCAATGTGGTGGGTAGGACGATCCGCCTGCCGCTGTTGTGTTACCCGCGTGAGAAGTCTCGTGAGGGTTTGGACATTGAGCGTGGCACGTGGCGAAGGATTCATGCCCTTGAGTTGATGGAGAAGAAGGGCGGCTATGCGCGCCTACAGAACCTCAACACGGGTGAGGACGAGTTGTGCACCTTTGAGTCGATTCAGTTTGTCACCACTCATACTCAGCAGTCACGTCAGGATCAGGCGAACCCGGGCGGGATGCTGCTGGTGACGTTGAAGGTGGTGAACGTATGAGGCTGATGCACAAGGTGTGGGCGTGGCTGCTGGCACCGTACCCTGGGTACGCGGCAGAGGGCAGGTCTTTGCCGTGGCGTGTGCTTGGTCGTGTGATTCGCCCGTTCTCGTTTGCAGTGTCGCTGGCTACAGCGGTGTTGACTGTGGGGATTGTGACGAATCAGACGGTGGGGGTGTCGCTTGATGGGGTGGCCGGTCACCTGATCGGTGTGGCTGCTGCTGCGTCTACCGTGTTGATGTGGTGGGGCTGGTGGGGTCGCAGTGTGTGGGCCATGACTCAGGGGTTGCTTGTTTCTGCCGGGGTGTGGGCTGCTGCCGGGGCGGCGATTCTGTTTGAGGGTGCGTCGTGGGTGTCTGGGTGTGTGGCCTTGTGTTGGGCTATTGCCTCTGCCGGGAGTTGGCTTCTTGAGGTGAATGATCCGAATGTCAAGGGGGGCTAATGTCCCCCTCAGACAAGGCAGCGCTAGTGGGTGTGGCTGTCTACTTCATCATGCGTCTGATTGACGCGTTCATCCCGCACGGTAGACATTTCAAGTTCATCGAACGATGGACGGTGCCTGATGAGCCTGAGGATTCCCCGGCTATAGACGAGGTATGAACCGCGAACCGTTGATTATCCGTGCCTCTGTTGTTGCTTTCATTCAGGCGCTTCTCACCACGATTGTTCTGATGCAGTGGTGGGAGTTGACTCCCGAGCAGACTGCCGGGTGGATGGGCGTTATTGCTTTGGGCGGAACGATGGTGACGGCGGTGTGGTCGCGGGGCAAGGTCACCCCGGTTGACGACGAGTGGTGATACGGACATGTTCGCCGCTGCGATCACTCGTGTCCTAGTCGGGGTGCTGCTGCTGACGGCGTATTCCGCGTATCACGGGGCGCGTCATGTTCGGTGAGCCTGACTACTGCCCTCTGTGTCTGATTCAGATGAGGCGGCGTGGCACTAAGGATCAGTGTCCTAAGTGTCACTATCTACAGCCGTGTTGTGACGGCGGATATTGCGAGGTTGATTGTGAGTGCTAGAGAGACACGGGTGTCTAAGTTGCTGCGTAGGCGTGCCCGTGCGAACAAGGCTATCGCCTATCTGCGTGACCATCACCGTCGTCGTTCGTTGACGTGTCGGCATGGTACGCCGTGGCACTATCACTGTGCTCACAGTGTTGCGTGTGCCTACGGGCGGTTGGCTTCTGGGTGGGACGCGTATCAGGGTTTCGCCCTGACCCCGCCTAAGTATCGTCGTGACGGCAGGAAGAAGTATTACGCGCCTCGTGGTGCCCTTGTGTTCTGGAAGGGTGGCAGTGAGGGGTACGGCCATGTGGGTATCAGTAATGGGCGTGGCCGGTTCTGGGGTGTTGATCTTCCTGACAGTTTCCATGTGGGTCTTGCTGAGATTCGTGACGTGGAAGAGAAGTGGGGGATGCGTTACGTGGGTTGGGTGTGGCCCGATCAGGTTGCCGGATGGTGAGCCGTGTGGCGTTGGGCTGTGCTGATTGCTGTTCTCGTGGTGGCTAACTACATGCCGCCTCGTGCCTGAGATTCGCTACCTTAGGTTGAGACACCCGCTACCTGTTTCGGTGGCGGGTGTCTCTTGTCAGTAGGCGGTGTCGAACCCTGCGAGTTTGGCTTCTAGATACGTGATGCGTTCGCGTTGTGCTTCGATGAGTGAGTCTGGTCGGCAGATGGGGCACAGTTCCCACGCTCCTACCTTTGACACTGACCATCCGTGATCTTCGGCTGCTCTGTCTAGGTCGTTGGCTTCTAGTACGGCTTCTCCGCATCCGTCGCAGATGAGTCGTTTGTAGGTTGGTACTTCCCTACTCATGCGTCACCGTCCAGGGCCACATGGCGGGTGTCTCTTGCTAGTAGGCAGCATCTGCACGGACTAGCATCAGTGATGCACACCTCGTAGCAGTTTGTGCAGTTACGCCAACCGTAGGAGCAAGTAGTGTGTGGGTCACTCATGCGTCACCGTCCAGGGCGGTGCATCCAGAACAGCGGTGGTGTTCACACGAGTAGATGGTTACCGTGCCCTCCACATGCTGATATGTCGCTGGCCCTTCGCACTCCACACAGCGCTCACTCATTCGGCACCTTCTAAGGCACGGAGGATGTTGCCGCAGGCGTGGACGTATCCGCTGTAGTAGGGGTCACCGTCCAGGGCGCGGAGGATGTCCCGCGCGTCTACTTGTATCGGGCATCGGCCGCACGAACACTGACTGAAGCGCTCGTCGTCGCACAACTCCCGCACCCGCTGCACCTTCTCCTCAGCGTCAAGCGCCCGCTTCTCCCAACTGCGACCACCCACACCAGTCTCACCGGACGAGAAACACCCATTGACTCCGTGAACGATCCCGTCGTTGGAGCGCATTCTCCGCACACTGGGGTCTAGGTACTCTCTCTTGCAGTAGCAGTCAGGCATCACTGTCTCCGTCGAGGGCGCGGATCGTGTCGCACGGGTACGGGTGACCGCAGTGCCCACACGAGTAGTCACGATCATCGAATGAATCGGAGTTGGGCCAGTGCAACTCACGCACCCGCTCAATGGTGGCTTGTGCTTCTTCAAGGTCAGCGACCATCATGTTGTGTTCGGTTATGGCTGCGTACACTGCGCTTCTTCTCATGCTCACAGGGCACGCGCCTCTCCACGGCACACCATCACGCGTGCCGGTGGCCCGTCGTCGGGGAAGATCATGTCCTCCGACCAGATGATTTCGGTTGCGTCGGGGTCGCCGCCTGCGTTTATCACTTTCATGCGTATCAACTGTTCAACGACTGTCTTGGCATCGGGTTCTTCGTAGACCTCTACGGGTGTCCAAGACCAGATGCTCACCACGTTGCTCATGTTACTGTGTCTCCCTAGAATGTGCATTCCCGGGGCGTGAAGCCCTCTCTCGCTGACTTTCCTGCCGTTCAGGTGCTAGGTGTAGGGTCATGTGCCCACAACCCTTAGCGTCGTTTCTGCGGTTTCGACAGGGAACATGTGATGCCCCGCAAGT
>ERZ724505.370-NODE-370-length-29418-cov-6.496203_pt1 | contig 29418 bp, 37 predicted proteins | sample MGYA00376038_ERZ724505 | MGnify/ENA primary metagenome ERZ724505 (study PRJEB28724, sample SAMN07190884) | wastewater metagenome | isolation source: effluent of sewage treatment plant in Hong Hong | place: Hong Kong | collected 2016-03-17 ...
TCTACGAGTTGTTTAGCGTAGCTTCTAGCGGATAACTCGTTCTGAATAGCCTCTTGATTCTGGGTAGATGTCTGCGTACCCACTAAGAATGGGGAAGCTGAAGGTATGGTGAGGCCATACGTCTGAATGCCCTGCGTAATAGAAGAGAATTGTCTTTCTTCGTTTCTACGAGGGCCTACGTCTGATCCTGTGATGAACTCTGGTCTTAGGCTGCCCCTAAAAGCTCCTACAATCGTCGGATCGCTTGCTTTTATAGGTCTTCCCTGTGTTACTTTTTCATCTAAGCGAATGTTACTTTCTGTGACAGTATAAATCTCTTCACCCTTTTCATCCTTTCCTACCCAATCAATAACCGAAACATGCCCAGAATCTCCGCCTATGGCCTGAAACAGACAGTCACCAACTTTCATAGGCTCACCCTTCTGTACGTTTACTGCAGCTTTTTTCTGGTCAATCGTGTTAAGTCCGTACGGATAGTTTGCCACCAGGTTATGCACAAATTCTCCACATTGACCTCCACGAGAACCTACGGGGAACGTCTTAGAGAATCCAGCATCCTTGTTGATAACGTTCTCTCCGTCCGTGATCGGGTGTATGGCTCCGGTTGACTTGTCCCTAAGTGCTGGAACGCCATTGATATATACCTGTTCTGAGTCTTTAGGATCAGGCATAAACGAGAACTCACGGGTTTGTACCTTGCCGCTAGAGTCATGGTACATTAGGACAGAAGTACCATCTTTTGATCTCTCAACAATTCCAGCGCCTTTAATGCCCAAGTACGAAGCGTCTGGTAGATTAAGAGGAACGCCGACAGGCTGGTTCTTCATCGTTTCAAAAATCTTGTTCGCTGTATTTATAGAGCTAGACTGCAGTTCTTGAACCGCTTTCTGCATGTCTAGACGTGTTTTTTCTGGAAGATTAGTTAAGTTTATCAACCCAGTTTGAAGTTGAACTTGATCTATAAGGTTTTGTACCTTTTCCTTGGATGCTTTGCTATTAACGTCTGCCTGGTAAGCTCCGAGCTTAATAGCCCCCATTCCTTGTGGGAGTTTATACTTTTGCTCCATGAAGCTCATGTCTTGGTCATCAAGCTGAATACCAGACTTAGCTACCTGCTCAAAAGCTGTATCAGCATCTTTAGAGAGCCTAGAATCAAGCTCTGTCATCTTCATCATTCTGTCAAAAGCAGCGTCTTGTTCTTGCTTGGCATTACGTACTAAGGCATCTTTTTTATCCTGTAACTGTTTAGCTAAAGCTGTGTTATTGTTCTCATAAGCAGTAGCTATTTGTTTTTGCAGCAATTGATCTTGAATGTTTAGACGGTACACTTTGTTATCATATTCTTGTTTTGCCTTGTCTGCTGCATTTTCCTGATAAGGGGTCGCGGATCTTCCCAGTTTAAAATCAACCGCTTTTTGTGTTCTTTGTTCTTCTCCAAACTGATTGGCAAGGATTGTAGCGTCTACGCTAGAAAGGGCTTGTCTAAGAGCAGCTTCTTCGTCAGCGTTTTTCTTTAGCTTAGCCGCTTTTTCTGCATACTGCATCTCTAATCTAGACTGGTCTTGTTCTGATTGCGATAGTCCTGTATTTGCAGACTGTCTAGCATCTGCCACTCTTTGTGAAGCTTCATTAGAAGTTAACACGTTTACATCTCTCGGTTGAGCGGATGGTGATGTTTGGCTAGAAGCTGTTTGTTGTGCGCTTCCAGCAGCAAACCCAAATGAGCTTATTCCTTGTCCAGCCACGTCTCTAATTTGAGATGGGCTTTGATTCATTCCTGTTTGGGAAAGAGGAGTTTGACCAGTTGTATATTCTTGAAAATCACTAGACAGCAACCCAGTCGAAGGATCTTTGAGCTGATCTGCTGAATAAGAAACCTGCATCCCAGTTAATGGATTTTTATATATTTTACCAGCTTCTGCTTTGAATTGGGCCATAGTAAGCTATGATTGACCTTTCATTAGAAGTCGTTTAGGGATCGTCTTGACCTGTTGGAGACGATACCCAAAGCGGACAAGCTCAAAGTTGCTATTTTCTCCGTCAGTGCTTAATTGTAGTGAGATATTAAAGAAATACGTGTTAGCTTTTACGGGCAGATAAAAGCGAAACTTGGGAATCGTGTCATTCGATGGAGACGAGCCAAGTTTCACAGAGCCAAAGGAAGACGCGCCAAAAGGATTATAGACCGTGTTATTAAACCGATTAGCCGCATCATCTCCCGTAAGAGTCCATTCCTGTTGTTGAGTAACCCCATCTTCATCGAATAGGGCCGTGACTAATACGGATGAGTTTTCATTCATTCGTATCTCAACATAGATATAGTCAATTAGTTTTTCATGTTGGGGAAAGTCAAAGTGTTCTGCCCATGTTCTAATCGTAGCGGTAAAAGGGCCTGTGAGGTCTGTTTTGTCGTCTATAACGCGATATGACGAGTTAGACAGGGAGGAGTGAAAATGGGCCTCATTCTTACCAGTAGTAGAGTTATAAACGGCCGTCCAGTCACTCACGTTCCACCCAACGTAGGGAAGATCCCATTGGATAGGTACAGGATTACCACTCAAGTCAGGCGTGATCTTCGTTAAATCTCCAACGATCACCGTGTCATTGGTAGCGCTATCTTCATCTTGTCTAAAAGCGTAAAAAACTAGGTTATTAACACAAATACCAGCTCCATCTGTATGGACTCCACGCTCCAGGACGCTCTGAATAGGCTCAGATAGAACGGAGTACATTGGCTCATTGTTAGCCGTGACACCAGTTAGAAGGACAAGACGCTTGTCAGGAGTAACAAAAATCATCCCCGCAGGGGTTGAAAAGGTAGCTTTTTGAGATACAGCCCCAAAGGTAGTGCCTCGATCATCTGTTGAAGTGAGTGTTTGGTACTTGGGAGAGTCTACCCTAGACCCAACTTGGATGAAGTCCAAAACCTTAACTAGACGCTTTTTGAAGCAAAGAATGCTTTTGTTTAGCTTTCCGTAAGCAGTTATGGGGCCTCCAAGCTCAACGTCCTTTGTGCCTCCATCTCCGTCAGAACTCCCAGGAGTGTAATCAAATGGGTCATCAAGTTTAGAGTATTCCCAGACGGTCTTTTTAGTTTCTAGGCGAGAATGTAGACGTCCGTCGTGTGCAAATAGGACACTTGAGAGGTGCGTAGCCAGTCCAGCTACCGCCTGGGGAGACTGAACCGCAAGACTGCCAGCAGCTACGACTCCGTTAGGATCAGGAGTTACACCAGTAAGTGTAGCCGTACCCTCACCACCAGTATATGTGTACACTATTCCGTTAATAATCACCGAACGAGTACCAGTTGTATAAAACCCTAGAGCCGTCCATGTGCTTGAGGCTATTGTAAGAGTGTTGACACCAGCCGCGCTAACGGTCGCATAAGCACCATTAAAGCGATAAAAACTATCAGTTCCATTATTGAATAGACAATGATTAGTGGTATCTGCTGTTTTACCTATATTCGCAAAGCTCCAAGTAGTATCAGCTGTCAATCCTGTAAGGAGCGTGGCCCAGTCTGTTGAAACGTCCCATAGCCAATACTCAATTGTAGTTCCAGTAACACGAAGCTCAAACTGCACGCCGTTTCTATTCTCGAACAACCAGGCACGAGATATGGGCGTGGCTGAGGCACCTTCTGTACCTATAACCTCATATCCCTGTCTAAGAGTTGGGAGACTAGGCCCAATGAGAGACACGTTCTGCCCTAGGGGGAATACTCCTCGATTTTGAGTAACGTCATCACGGTTTACAAACCCTCCGAAACGTCTATTAGGAAGAATGTCTGGGAATAGGAACCATTGCCCTAGGTTCTTCTCTGGGTTTGGTTGAACTGGTGTTTTACGGCCTACGTTTGGGAGCTTATTCAAACTAGGCATATTAGATCCTATTTATACGCTTGAATCTTACGGTCTGAATAAGAGAGTTTTGACGTGGGTAGTTCGCTGTGAGAGCAAATTCCTTTGGCACAAGCTCATTCGTAAACTTATTAGCTAACGTGGCGTTCTGAAGACGTTGGGCTGCGGCAAGCTCGCAAACCTTGTAGCGAATAGCAATATCAAACTCACCAGGAGCCATAATGGTGTCCGTCGTATCCGTAGCTTTCTCCTGATAGGTCGATGAAGCTGTCTTTATGTTGTAGCGCGAGTAGTAAGGAAGAAAGAAATACGTCCCAATAGAAAGGAAGATGTTGTCTAGTCTGTAAGTACCGCTTACCCCTGTTGTCCCGTGAGTAATGAGGATTTGGATATAGTCGCACTCGGAATCCGTCACCGTACCCGTAGCCGTAACATTGGCATAGTCAAGCGAGATAGGCCCCCAACCTCCCAGGATAGAAGATCCGTTGTGTCGAGTAGTGGCCGTGGCCTGGTAGTAATTCGAGGAATCGTTACCGATACGAACACGCACGCTTGTAATAGCGGTTGTATTTGTAGATGGACATTGAAGATCAAGAAAGAGGCGTCCTTCGCTAATATAGTCCGTAACGTCAAACTGTGGGGCATTTGTACAAGTAAGCGTCGTTGTGCCTCCAGATGGTGTAATGACAAACCGAAGCGAACCGTCTCCCTCTACCTTTACCTGATTATCTATGACAAGCGTTCCTCCATCACCAGAAATGGCCCATGTACCGCTATCTGTAAGGCTATCACACCCTTGAATGAGCGAAGCCTGACCGTCCTCTACCGTAGCTACCAGTATAGGCGTCTCTCGGTTCCACTTAATAGCCGTGTTATTCCCAAAAGGCCACATGGAAATAGCCTTTTCTGTGCCATGAGTAAATCTAGGAGAGAAGAACGAAGATGGACGCTTGGGTTCTATGATGGATAGAAAGTCGCTTGGCAAAGAGTATTCTTGCACCCATCTATAAAGAACTAGGTCAGTTTGAGCCTCCGTAGTAGGAAGCTTAAATGTTGTCCTAAAGTACTCATTGGCGTTATTGGCGAATAGGAGAAAATCCCCTTCATCAATTGTGTCGTCAATGATGTTAAGCTCTCTCTGGCAGTCCTCGATGAGAGTTGAAATCTGATAAGACATATTACTCGCTCCAAGCAGTCCATTTAATAGGGATCGTTTGCCCACCTCCCACGTTATAGGTTTGGTTGAAAATAAAACCAGTAGCCCCTTTAGATGAGATCGTTCCTTTGGATACGTCTGTGATCGTGCCAGCCGCGTTGTTTATAACGTGCCAGGCAAATGCCGATTCTTGATTCCATCCACCATTTGTAGTGGTAGCTCCATAGAAAGAGGTGTTCGTATCATCACCGAAAGCAATCTGACCACCACCAGCCCCTGGAGCGATAGCCACAATATTTACGAACGCTGGGTAAAATCCAGTCTCAACAAATGTTGAGCCAGCACTAGCGGGAAGCGTGGTTAATCCAGTTCTAATGAACTTTGGATTCACGATAGCGATACAACTAGACGATACTGCGCGGCCTACACGGGCCAAGAACGTACCAGAGGTAGTAGATACCTGACCGAGAGTCCCGTTAAGATAGTAATTATAACCAGTTGATAGACCCGAGAAAGCACAGATATTACCTCCTGGGGTAGCAATCGTTACGGTGTTATTCACTGAGTAAGCAGCCGTAGAGAACCCTACGAATTGATATGTAGAAGATGCTGCATTTGAGTTTGTCTTAAACAAAGTCCCCGTAGACGAAACAAACAACGCATCGCCAGCAGCTAAAGCCATTCCAGCCGTTCCAGTGACAGCTCCCCACGTAACTTGCTGGTCAAGATATGTTTTAGACACTGCGCCTAATTCTCCATAGGGAGTAGCCGATACTTGAAGTTTTGAGCTAGTGACATTTCCTGTAAAGGAAAAATTGTCTGTCGTGTCTACCTGAACAGATCCGTCTAACGCAAAGTTGATACCTCCCGTAGATGATGCGTTAATCCCTACTCTTTCTGGAACGGAGCCATCAACGGATAAACCGCGAGTAGTAGAAACATTTGAAGAAGTAAACCCTCCAGCGCCGACGTTATCGACATAATATTTTGTTGCAAATTCAGCCCCAAGCGTTGGTAGGGTAGTGGTAACAGAAAACTTTGGGTACGAGTAGAACGTCTTAATATCATATACATCCTGGTTTCCCGTACGGCTCAGGTACTCCGTGTAGAACTGCCCGACGTTAGAGATAACGATAGCGCTTCCTGCGTTGTGAGCAAAAGCGAGCGTCGTTGACGCGGACATTGACCCACCCTGGAATGAAAGACCGCGCACACAGCCAGTCCATGCAGTAGCGGTAACCCCCGTACAGTAGATAATTTCTTCCTTGGAAGTACCAGGCGCGATGTTTAAGTAGATACGAGCAGACGAAGAAGAGGATACATCTGATATAGATATCTGATTCCCTGCTGGGTCTTTAGTTGAGGCTACGTTGATCGTAGACGCAGATGAGGACAGGAACACGCTTAGGCGTGATTGGTAGCCTGTAACGGGCGTATAGGCCCCACCAGAGCCCCCTACAAGTTCACCGTCTGGAATCTCTAACGTCTTGCCAGCAACAATATAGTCTGGATTTTGAATATTATTAGCATCGACCAATTCCTGTACTGAGATGCTATTTTTTACGGCAAGTTTCGATAACGTGTCCCCTGGTTGGATGACGTAAGAAAAAGCCACAGCTCCAATAGGAAGTGTCAGGGCTAAAAAAGTGGAGATAAAGTATAGGATTTTCTTCATAGATTATGCTTTTAGTTTCATCACCCCACCATCAGGGATCGCGCTTAGAATCTGACTTGATACCATGACCCAGGTTTTATCTGTCCCGAACTTTCCACCCCATGAGAAAAAAGTCTTTTCGTCTGGGTACAAGAGCTTTTTCCCTCCCATGACTCGATAAATCTTAGGATCATTGTTCGATTTAATATCCTTGCCTTCGTATGTAGCCGCTACCGTGTTAACTATTTCAGGAATATCTACCGTCAATCTTCCTTGATAGAAGGCGCTAAAATCTGCGAACCTTACATAAAAGATGCCATTACTTCCCCAATTACTCCCGAATGAGTTTTGGCAAATGAAAACCTTATTTCCTATATCGTACCCCACACAAGCAAACGAATGCCCTCCCACATATACCCCACTGCCAATTGGCAAGACGTAAGGGTCTTTTAAGTTGTTGTAACCTGTGTACCATTTACACCCCGTTTGAATAATCCTGTCATTATCTAATGCGTGGAACCAATCGCTCTGGGAGGTTAGTAATAGTTGTGATTTTGCTTTATGTTTTGCTGCGTTTTCCTTGATTGGCTTGGCTAGGAGTGAGTAATGGCTAGAATACATGCTCCAATCATTCTTTGGCTCCTCTTTTACAAGACTTGCTTCCGCAATCCCATGCTCAATAACGGCTTGCTGCGCGTTTCTTAGAGAGGAGTACCCATTCCCAGTGATATAGCCCGCAGATTTTGCATACGCCACGAGGGAGCGAGGCGAAAGCTCAACTCCCTCGTCTTTTTCTTTTTGTAGAGTAGCCGCTGCGAAACAACAGATATTGTAAGGTCGCTGATCTTTGACTGATAGCGTGCTTATTTGTTTTCTGTAATTCTTTGGCGAGTACGCTATGCCGATCCCTTCATCCTTTGCTCTGAGAGCGCTGTACTTCCAATCTCGCTCATCTTCTTTGTCTTTTAATAGACCAAAGGAGGCGTTTACTGGCTTAAATACAGATAACGCAGCGACTTTTAGCGTGGTTGATAGGATGGAAAGGATAGACATATCTATGATTTACAACTCTTTTTTTCCTTCATTTTCGTCTTCTTACTCTCACCGCGTTCGTGCTTCATCGCTTTAGACATCTTTTTGGCTGGTTTCTTTGGCATATTATTTGCGTTTCTTGCCAGCGGCAGCGAGTTTAACCATTTTCTTCTTACCGTACTTCTCCATGCCTACCTTGGCTGCGACTGCTGCGCCGATTGATTTAGCTTTTGCTGCGCTTACTCCTTTTTTCTTGTAGGAAGAAGCCACTTTGCTGGATAAAGCGGCAAACCGTTTACCCGATCCAAGTTTTGCTTTCATATTAGGCTTGGAACTTCGCTCTGTCTTCTTCTGACAACGTATTAAACTCCTCTACAGGCATAGACTTAACGCCGTTCGTTTCTTCGCTGCCTCCTGTTGGAGCGCCTTGAGGGGAGAATGGCTCGTTTCGTTCCTGCCCTTGGCCGCTGCGGATAGCAAGAATACCACTGATAGCCGTGTTTACAGCTTGTGGGCTGCTAGTACGGATGAACTCGCGCACTTCGTTAGCGGTAACGCCGTTAGAAGCCATCAAGTCCAATTCCTCTTGCTCAAACTCTGCAACGTCGTGGGTAACAGTTCGTGACATATTTTCTATAAATGAATAATTAGCTACTTAATTATACCACATTTTATAAACCTCCCCGAAGCATCTCGACAGTGCTTTATAAGTTGCATTGTTGAGCTAGTTCCCTCTATAAGACTGGCCGCGGATGTATGTGTCGAGCGTACTTTTGAGGTCGGTGAGGGCTTTCTCAGTCCCCTCACGTTGAGCTTTAAGTCCAGCGACTTCCTCGCGCGTTGAGGCGAGTGTTGTGTTAAGCGTCGTGACGGTAGTGTTTAGGTTGATGATCGTGCTCTGTAAAAGCTCGATTTTAGTATTCTGTCCACCGTAAGTGATGAGTCCTCCCCCAGCTGCAATCGCTATGGAGAGCAATAACCCAGCAATAGATATGATCTCTGCTCTCGTAAGACTGCTCCTGGCTATATCCTTCTCCATAATCATACCTCCTCACCAGCCATCCACTCCTTGATTACCTTGGTGATACTTGGAGTTACCCAAGCGATAAAAGAAAGAAGCATAGGGTTATTGATCCCATGCGCTGCGAGCGCGTCGCTACTGAGATATGCGACCACTCCTAATGCGGCTGATCCTAGAGCATACACAACCAACCCTCTGGCTATCTTTTCTAGCGATTGTTTATCGAGACTAAAAGGTATCTGCATAATTTTAAGATGAAGAACGAGACGATGCTGCGGAACGCGTTTTGAACGGCGTTACAGCACTTGCCCAAGCAGAAGCGCCTCCAATGGTTGCTGTTGCTCCAGTTGGAGATGTATCTGCAATAGTTGACCCAGACCCCTCCGTCATAGCCAAGTCAAGAACCTTCCCAGCCGCTAGGGCCGTACTAAACTTATTTGAATAGTACATGTCCTGGTGCTCTTGTAGGGTGCAGCCAACGTTAAATATCATTGGTCGATATATGTTCCCCACAAAAGCAGAATTATCTAGAGAGTTCCAGCTTCTTCCGATGCATAACTGCCCAGGGTTTGTTCCGAGAGAGCCACTAATACCTGTTAATTCTTCGGGAAGTTTTACTCCATTTACGTATAGATACACGGCCGATCCTGTGTACGTTGCCGTGAGAAAATACCATTCCCCAACCTTCATTCTGAAAGCTGTGGTGGTGATATTTTTTGCTACGCCACCTATTGTAGAGTACCAGCGTAAACCCGTGGCATCGTTTAGATAGTCAAAGAAATAAGAATTTGTTGTTCCTACGTTTGAGTTATCGAATATGGAGCTGGTACTTGAGTTTTTTACGCGCATGTATACCCAAACGCATAGAGTGACGGCAGAAGTTGGATTTAATGCCGCTGTATTTGGAATGGTTAATCCAGCCGTTGTGGACGCAATACTTGAAATTGAGTACGGAGTCGATCTAAGAGCTAGACGTGGCGTAGAAATAGTCGTTCTAGCGCGTGTAGGTAGAACTGTTGTAGACCACGTTATGCCAGTAGCCGTAAGCGTATTTGACCCAGTACCGTCAGCGACAGAAGACCCGGAACCCTCTTCCATGAGGTAGGAATCTGCCAGGTACGGCGAAGACATGTTGCGGTAATACTCGTTCGCTACATCGGTTGCACTTAGTGCTTCATTATGGATACGCATGTCTTTTAGGTATCCATTTAAGAAGTACAAGTTTGTTTCAGTAGAGCTAGACGATTTACCGAAATAGAAGTTGTTATACGTACCAGTATTTATCGCGACTCCCCATGCCGTAGACTTAACTAGATTTGCGTTCACATAGAGAGAAGCTGTCGTCGTTGTAAACACCCAAGCTACGTGAAACCACGTATACAGGGGAAAATTAGCCTTAAACTCTGCCGCTGTTAAAGTAAGGTTATTTCCAGCGTTTAGCGTGTCTATGGCCCAGTAATACGTACCTGCGAGCTGCCCTAGAAGACCCGCGGGGCTTTGTAGACCGTTGACCTTAAACTGGCCTACACAACCGAGAGCATCGGACATGAGCATTACCCACCCCGAGAAACTACGCGAGCTTGTGCCTGTGTTTATTCCCGTTGGTGATGCCTTCGTCAAAAACGAAGTAGACCCATCGAATTTGATGGACTTCGTGTAAGAACGAATGGATAAGCGGGACATATCTTATGGGCTCGGTGTCTCAACGGAACCGATTTCAATCGTCTTTCCTACAAGGTTTTGGATCTTCGTTTCTTCCGTAGGCGCTGGATCAGCCTCCTTCTCTAGAGAGAGCGATGCTTCGTAGCGAATACCATATTCATCCAAGAAGGCTTTCAGCTCTTTCTCGCTTGTAAGCGGAGCATCGCACATGGTCTGCTCCACACCGTCCACGGAGTAGATGACGGAAACATGCCCCTTTTCTAAGTCAATCTTAGTGATAGTAAATGTAGAAGTAGGCATATTAGTTGTAGAAGAATGTGACATCCATAGCTGCAACTGCGATGGTGGCATAAAGACCAATACCAAACTTTCCAGCACCGCCAGGAATGGTTACAACCGTTGGTCCCTGAGCTACAGCAGCGGTAAACGTCATCGTATTTAGGAGAACCGTCGTAGCAGCAGATGTATTGTCCCAGAGCTTTAATGTCGCTCCAGCTCCACACGAGTTAACGACAAACCCAGCCAACTGACCTGCGCCAGACTTAATAAGTGCAGAAGCGGAGATGTTCGTGTAAGCCATCTGCGTCTGCGTCTTCATTACGTCATTTGTCTGATCTTCACCGCTAATCTTTGTGCCTAAAGTAGACCAGGCATTTCCATTCGCATCATTATTAACGGTTGACCAATCTCCTGACGTGCCTGCACTAGAACCAGGAGTATCGCGACGTACAGCACCATTTTTAACAATAATTTCTCCAGCGGTTTCTGCTGTATCCTCAGCGATAGCGATAGACGTAGCGCCAGAAGAAGCAGCTGTAACGGCGCTTGTTTTTTGCAGGGTTACGTATGCAGCGCTTGTAAGCGTTGTCTGTGTGGAAGCCTTTTGGCCCCACAAGATACCCTTGCGATAGTCAACGACATAATCACCGTTAGCCATTGACGTTGTTACACCACCTGCTCGTGCGGTCTTTTGCGCTGTCACCAATGCCTGTAAAGCACTCAATCTAGCGGCAAACGACAAACGATCAAGAGACTCTAAATCTTTGTAGGACAGTCTAACCTCGGACGTAAAAGCCGTGGAGGTGAAAGAAAGCGACGTGTTTAGTGGATTTCCAACCTGATCTCCGGAGCTGTTGGCAATAGGGCCATAAGCTAATACAGCCTCAACCATGACACCCGCAGCCTGTCCTGCGTCTACGGTGCGCGTTCCTGAGTTTGAGTAATAAAAAGATACGGTTTCACCACTTACCGATACTCTCGAAGATGAACCCCCGATATCCTCGACTGGTAAGCCACGTTCATCGGCTACCCAGCGCTGATCCTTCATCATCATAAGATTTTTAGTTATGCGTCTACAACGGTCGTGTCGTCGCCTGACTGCTCGTTAATAAGTTCCTTCTTAGCTGGTCGCCCACGTCGTTTTGGGGCTTCTTCTTTAACTTCTCCCTCAGAAAGATCCGAGACAGCTTCTTTGACAGCTTTGAGGTTGCGCAAAATACGTGTTTTTTCTTTTAGTTCTTTTTCTTCTAGCTTCTTCTTTTCCTTATCCAGCTTTTCCTGCCATTCAGCTTCATGCTCAGGGGTTTCAATTTTGAAGCCTTGAGAAATAGCCGTTTCAAGTTCTTTTTTTACCTCTGATTCAATGACGATCTTGCTAGGAGCAAGTAAAGCCACGATAGCCTCAAGCTTGTATTCGCGTTCAGGATCAAAGATTTTTACACGTCCTGGTATATCTTTAGCATGTCCAGATTTGCACATGCTCTCGATAATCTGCCGTTCTTCTAACGTGAACACGGACAAGAGGCTGGTTAAAGAGATTCCTTCTAAGTTTGGTGATTCAGACATAGTTTTTTATCAAACGAGGGAGGGAGTTTCCCCCCTCCCATGTATTTTTAGAACGACACTACACGACAATTTCCGCGAAGCGTTGATGTTGGGGATGCTTGAAGAAAGTTGATGTAGTTTCCAGCCGTCCAGATATCTCGTGCGCCATTCGTACCAGATAGCGTTGATGTTGGAACCAAGTTATTAACTCCATTCGTAGGAATAGAGACGAACCCATCAAAATAAAGTTGAGAACCAGTTCCGGTTGCAGATGCCGTCGAGCTTTGTGACACTGTAAAACGCTGTGTAGCGCCGCCAGTAGCTGAGCTTGTTGCATATACAAGATCGGCAAAAGCTAAGACTCTGTCAGCCCCAGTTGTGTTTCTAATTGAGCAGAAGGTTTGAGAACTTCCGCTAGATGTATAAGACACTACTTTTTCCGTTGGAAGAGAGGTTGACGTTACATTCCCTGTAACACTTAGCCCAGAAGTGATCGTATTTCCTTGTACATTCAATTCATCTGAGAAATCACCAGAAGTCCAATAAGTTACCTGACCAGCAGTAGCGCCTACCTTTTCATCACCAATAGTCTGATCTGAGCCACTTACGCTCACATTTACAGGTTTATCAGCGTTCACGTTTACATTGAGTGTTGAAACACGCTGCAGTCCAACGATGAGTGCGACAGACGCGATCACGCCTGCGCAAACTGCCAAGGCAATTCCTACGATGCTTGTTTTGTTAGTTTCCATAGTATCGGACTAGGGGGAGTTATTAGCTCCCCCTTAGTTCGTTATGTACTAGACAGCGGACGAATCACCCTTAGAACCGAACACGTGCTGCCAGCCCTGCGAGTAAATACCGAATAGAGTAGAACCGTCAGAGTAGCGAGTACCGTTCTGCGTGCGAACATCGTCAGCTAAGCGAGGATTCCAAGCGGTGGCTTTGTTAAGACGGGTCTGAGAACGATCAAGATCAATGACAAACCAGTAATTACGGTAAGCGTAAGGAATGTTAGGCAACGCAACGGATGCGATGTCGATTCCACGGTTACGCAAGGCTTCCGTAGAGGAAGGGTTGATACCGAGGTTAGCGTTGAGAGGGCCATACATGGACGTAATAGCTTGTTCAACAACGGATTGGTTCTCAAGCGCACACACAACACGGATGCGACGGACAGGAAGCAATTGGATTGCGTTCATTCCCTGAAAGCGGTTCATGATGTCGATAGCGGTAACCAAGTTTGGCCCACTGAAAGGCAAGTGCGTCGTTGGGAACATGTTTGACTGCGTTCCTCCGCCGTTGCGGATCGGGTGAGAAGCAGAAAACAAAGCTACACCGTCTCCACCCGTAAAGTTGGACGTACCAAAACCAAGGTAGAAGTGCTTAGCGAGTTCATCGTTGTGGTTGTAGTAAAGAGCTTGAACGTGAGAAGCAATCATCGACTTAAAGTCGCTCATGCGCTTCGAGCTGTTCTGCTTAGCCAACCAATGGATATCTTCCTCGGTATAGGCAATTTCAGAGGTAAACTTACGCAACGCTACCGTGACTGGATAGTCCTTGTAGAGAGCGTTAGAAGCATACTGCTGGCCTTCAATGGTGAGCGTACCAGCCCCTGGGCCAGACATGGCAGACACCTGTTCTGCAGGAATATCTGGTTCGTATTCGTTGTAAAGTTCTTGACCAAACAACTTGGTCGAGATTTCTTCGCTTGCGCGGTCGTATAAGGCGCGTACGTTTGCATCAATGACTTGAGACAAAGTACCGCGAGTGGTCAGTAAAGACATAACTCGTAGTTAATTGTTTAAGGTTTACGATTGAGCAAAGGCTAATACCTGAGGTTCAGCGACGCGGACAATAGCGAGGGTCGTGCTTCCGTCATTGTTTGGGTCAAAGCCCTGACAGAAGAATTGACCAGTAGCACCAGCGGCGAAGTTCAAGACGTACCCACCAGAAGTGGACGTAACGATATCTGCGTAAGCACCAATATCGGTCTGCGTGACAGCCTGATCAGCCGTGAATACCATGACAACTTCGTCAAAAGGAATGACAAGAGGCTTATACTTAGCAACGGTCTGATTATCAGAAGCCATTGTCACATCCTCTAAAGAAAAGCCCCAGATTTTCTCACCAGAAGAAGTGGCGCGTGCTAGAAAACCGTTGCTATCAATCGTTAAAGGATCAGCGTAAGAGAACTGTTCGCTGTTCTTGCCAATAACAGGGCTGGTAGTCCCTGCCTTGTCAGGAACACGAAGAAAGTATTGCGACATAGAAAAGATAAGTTTTTTAGATTAAATACTTATCAAGGAACTTCTTGGCTTCTGGATCAATTTTGTCGAGCATCGCCTCAGCGAGTTGTCGCTGGGATGATTTGAGTGAGCGCCCAGATTGAGGGGCAGATACATGCGTCGAGGTTCTTGTAGCTAGAGACGATTCAAACGCCTCTTGTTCAGCAAGCTGTTGACGGCTTTTAAGCGTTAAATCAGCGTTAGCTGCACCGAAAGCCATCTTTACATCTTCTAAGATGTTTCCAGACTTAACAATGCGATCTTTGTACATGCGGAAAGCAAGCTCTCTCTCATGTGGATCACTTGTAAGCCCTGCGATTGTCTCCCTCACGTCTTTATCGACTAATTTCTCCTCTAAAGCCTTAAAACGATCCTCGAATTCCGCAGGCGGCTCAGTTTTTTTAGAAGCTTTACGGATAGTTTCCTCTTTTCGTTGGATGATCTCCTCTTTTTTACGAAGATCCTCCTCCTTACGAGCGACTTCTGCCTCAAGCTCTTTCAACCTTGCCTCGTATGGGTTTTCCACCTTGGCTTCCTCCTGCGTTGCGGTGGTTTCAGTCGTCGCCTCGACTTGTGAAGCATCAGCCGTAGCGTCAGCTTGCACGTTTTGTTCTTCTAACATACTCGTTGTGCGCCAGAGTCAGCGCGATATCCTCTTATGGTGCGGGCCACACCTATTCGCCCATGAGTAATTAAAGAAAAACAGCCTCGCTTAGAGACTGCTTTCCACACTACATGCGCCTCACGACAAGCACATGGAGCGCGGGAAGCAATCTCCATTAGTGTCGTGATAAGTTTTACGTCTTGCCCATGACTTACGAATCAACTTACTAAGAACCCACGTACATTATACCATATTTATTTTTTTAACTGCGAGGGCAAACGCGGTTCATGATAAGAAGCAGCAAGAAAAGCAGCACGTTTCTTAAAGTCTTTCATGAACTTTATCGTAAGTCTATACGCCTGTACCTCTGCGACATTTCCAGATTTTAGGGCAAGTTCTGAGTAGAAACGCCGCATGGCTTCGTCTATTTCAGCATTGAATGTTTTATTATCTATCCACGTTCTCGCGCCAATAAGATACTCAGCGCGTTCTGATTCGCTCATCCCGATGATGCGCTCGTCCATGCGTTGAAAAGGCATGTTATATGCCTCAAACTCCCGCATAAAGACTTGTTCTACCACCCATTGCTTAAGTTTGTTCCACATATCGTGATCTTAGAAATTAGCGTTCATTCCTTGTTCTAACTGTGTTGGCGCTTGAGGCATCTGACCCGCTGGGCCCTGCGGTGGTTGAGGTTGGCCTTGTGGCGTTCCTGGGGGAAGCTGTGGGCCCTGTGGCTGTTCTTCACGTAGTAACTCCTCATCAAGCCCATTATTCTGGATGTATGTTCTGAGGAGCTTCTGGGCGTTGATTTCTGGGCGTTGGATAAGTAGGTTCATCGAACGCTCAAACTTCTGTTGCTCTAGTAATTCCTTGTTGTTCTGATAGAAGCCTACGTCTGGGCGGACATAGAAGCGAAGATTGCGAGCGTACTCTATGTTCACCTTTACCGTTTCTTTAGGCTCGCGTGATTTTCTCGCTGCCATCTCACCAGCTCTTAGTTTAAACGATTCCTCAAGTTTTTGGTCTTCTGTCATTTTTGGTATCTTCTCAAAGATGATCTCATACGTTCCTCGTGATCCGTCTGAGAGTGTCTGCCCTGGGATGCATATGGTCTTGATCGTTCTCTTAGGAAGGAACTGGTAGAGACGAGACAGGAGCGGAAGTGAGCGAGCCATAGCAAAGTGCGACACTTCCAGTCCGATACCCGACAAAATCTTTTGTGCGTTATCCTGGATAATTACGCTCTCTCCGCGTGTCATGGCCTTTTGCGTAGCTTGTCCTGACGTCTGAGGAGAGACTGTTCCGCTTTCAATCTCCTTCTCAGCCATTTGCATGATAAGTACGTCACTTTGAGAAACAGGCTCACCAACGCCCTCAATCCTAGATAATTTAACGTCTTCGCTTGTTGCCGTAACCGTAGCAGGAAAGTAAATCTCTTCGTCTGTAAACGATGGATTGTTAGAGAGAAGAGGTGGCATCGCATTAAGCTTCGCCTTGTAGCGCACTAACGTCTTCCAACCGTCTAAAAACTCCTTATCATAGCGGATTTTGTTAGGTACAGAGTCTCCGTAGTAGAACTCAGACTTACCAAAGCGGAAGGCACGACCTACTGAGATTGGATAGTATCCATCTTTGTAAGGGGAGATGGTATCGACAGGAAACATCAGCACACCGTTAATGATGACGTTATGCCACTTAGCTGTTTTAGCATCCTTTGGCACTCGCCCAAGCGCTTTCTGCTCCTTTAACTGCTTTTGAGTAAGATTCTCCCAGATATAAATAATCTGGCATTTATCTTGCTCAATCGTTCCTTGCCACCAGCTCTTGAATTCGGCGTTGTTATAAAACCAATACTGTGATCCTGGTTGTACACCAGAGAACGTATCCAAGTCTCCAAACGCTGCCTCAGCCTCCTCGTACGTTACGTTGTTCTTTACGCGGTACACACGTGGCTGGAGCTGGATTGAAGGCTGCCAGAAGTTTGGGATAAAGATTTCCTCGTTAGGGCAAAGCTCAGAGTAAAGCCCTTCTTCGGTAACCGTATCCATCACATGGACAGTCCCTTCTACAAAAAGTTTGTGACAGTACCTTCCCCATTTAAGCATCCCAGTCTCATCAGGATAGCCATCATTTACATGCGCCCATTCCATGAGGATACGCGATACCTTGGACATGATCCTATCAATACCCTGCTCAGAGTTTTGAGCGGATACCGAAGGAAACATCAGCTCGCTTGAGATATTAAAGATGAACGCATCTGTCTTGTCTCTGGAAATAGTGGAAACGTATGCCTTGGCTGGATCGTTTGGATCTGTTTGATCGTAATTTATGACAGAGTAATCTCTAACGGAGCGATCCCATAGCTCCTGTATGGTTCTTCCATCAAGAATATCTAGTGGTTCTTGACGAAGATTCCACATCTTCATGTAGTTCTTATACGCATCTGACATGAAGGCGCGCTCCTGCTCTTCATACGTTGGCCGTACCACTTCGCTCTTGTCTAAAATTGGTCGTGATATAACCGAAGTCTCAAGAGAGTTGCCTTGCATACTATGTTACTGTCTCTTCTTTATCTAAAAGTTGGGTAAATTTAAGTGACGTTGACGCTTCACGCATACGGCGCTGGCATTCTCCCATGACTATTTCAATCTCACCTAAAGACAAATCACCTTCCTTGAAGGCTGTCATAACGTCAGAACATGCTTTTCCTATACGCTTCTTAGCCTCGTCGATCTGCTTGTCTTTGATCTTGTCAAAGATGGATTCTGACATATTAAAATCTGTTTCGTAGTGATTTAGTCTTAGCCTTCTTGCTTTTCCAAAACTCTTGCTCTGTTGTTGTCATGACTTCATTAGGAGCACCGAATGGGCGTGTACCTATCTGTGCTATGTAGCAAAGTGCGTCTATGAGGTCGTCGTGTTTGGCGTATGGAAAGTCGATAAACTCGCCGCGTAGAGCCATTGTATCATCTTTTGCCTCTTTCCTAAAGTAAATCTTTCTACTTTCCAGGCGTCCTTGTAAGGCTCCACGAATGCGATCCTCCTTCCGCTTGCCGCCGTCCATAAGCTCCTCAACGATTGGAAACACGTTGCGCTCCTCCTTCAGCTCGTCTAGCCACGGCTTTACCTGATCTGCAAAAGCGTTCTTCTCAACACCTATCTTCCTAGGTTTCCAGTATTCCCATAGATTAAAGATTAGTTCCACCAGTTCCTTAGAGTTTACCCTGTAGCGTTTGACAAATTGAATGTACCAGTTGTTTAGATAGTCGATATCTACCACGACGACACCCGTATAGTCCGATCCATCCTTCTTAGAATCAGCCGCATCTATACAGATATACCGATTACATGTTTTACCTTCCAAGTCCTCACGCTTGAAGAACACATCCAAATCTTCCATGCGGAAGTCTCGGCGCTCATCGTCAATCGGGGTGTTAAGGTACTCTTGGTAGAACTTGTTTTGACCTTGCCCGTTAATCTCCATTTCCTTCTTGCGCTTCATGAGACGCTCGTATGTCCAACGTTCAGGCCATAACAACGTATTCTCAGGATCTAGTGGATCAAACGCCTTAAATATCTTCCCTGTATGCGTCTTGATCAGGTTCATTAGCAGCGAGTCGTGATGAAGGATAGTCCCTATATACTTGATCGTTCCATCCACATCTTTTGCGGGAACGATTCCCTGCATAAAGTTATCCGCATACTTCCTGCGTTGTTCGCTAGATTCTATATGCTCGTCGCTCTCAATGTCGTCTAGGATGATCTTTGAAGGACGATACTGCTTGCTTTTAAGACCGCGAATAGGAGCGTTAAACCCCTTAGAACGAAGACGAACACCGTTAATGAACAAATCTCCTTGAGCATCCTTTGACTTGTCGTCTATTTCCCCAGAATCACCGACCTTGATCAGCGACCCATACACCTGTTTTATGGCTACGTTATCAGCGAATATCATGCGGATGGTAGCCAAGACTTCGGACGCTTCACCGAATGACTTTTCAATGAGAACGATAAACGTTTGTAGCTTGTTAGCTATCTCGTACGATATGAGTGACTGATAAAGAGAAGTGTTGTGCGTGACCAAGTAATCATCCGTTATGTATAGCTCGTCTTCAACCTTAATGCACCTACCAAGACCTCTTTTTTCAAACTTGATAGATGTTATCGCTGCTTTTGTGCGTAAACTCCCCTTCCACACGCTTGATTTTCTTTTCAGCTTAAATGGATTGATGCCAATAATCCTCGCCGAAAATCGGTATGAGTGTTTCCAATCACTTGTGCTATCAAACCGTGTTAGTTGTTCGCTTGATGTTACAGTTCCTCCCAAGGAACGCACCAGATCAACAACATCATCAAAAAGTCTCTTCCTGGCACTTGAGTAGGTGAATTGTAGACCGTTTTTTAACACACTACCATCCGTGTCGATGAGACCTCGTAACAACTCAGATCTCTGCTCAATAGAGGCGAGTTTGTATATATCAGGTATATGTTTGTTATTAAGTAGGCCATTTTCACGAAGTAACGCTTGAATCTTACGCACGCTATACATGAACGGAGCTTTAGTTTTATGGCTATCGTATGGTAAATAATCGAAAATCTCAGGATCATTCGAGCATATACTGCCGCTTGCAGACGTACCATTCCCAAGCCAAACACCTAAAGTATAGGGGTCTATTGGTAATTCCTTTTCGTCAAACTCTAACGGTTTACACGAATCTATGAAGTACCTATATTCTACTTGCGTGCGTCCATCTCTTTTATCAAAACGCAAAGACTCAAAGTTTTTCAAAATCTCTCTGGTAGTCTTAACAATCTTTCTATCTCCTGTATTGCTTGGACAAGTTACTTCCCACAGGTGGTCTAGGTTGCACAGCGTAGAGCGCCCATCTCTGGTAGAGAGGCGGTACAGATCCATCTCCGTTATAGGGCTCATACCTTCCACGCGCTTCTTCTTACCGTCAGCGCCCATAACGTAATCTCCAGTCTTTATATCTCCCATCCTTACCCACCCTGTGGGCGTGAGTACCTTGCTGTCTAAGCTCTGGGCTTTAGCAAAACCTCTGGGAGCTGCTGTGTATTCATCCTTTTCAGAGAAATAGTCTCTTGCTAGCTCAAAGTGGAATGGCGGCGTTACGTCTTGGAAGAAGTCAGGAAGAAAGAACCTACCCCACATGATTGCCTTAACAACCTTTTCCTCTATGGATTCTGATAACGCAAAAAAAGCTCTTAGAGCTTCTATGTCCTGCGCTCTTACTAAAGCCTCAAGATCGTCAGCGTGCTTGTCGTACAGCTCGCGCCACATGACTATTTCTTGCCGCTGATGATAGCGATGACAGGAGGCTTGCGCTTCGTTGGTTTCATTTTAGGCATACAGATATTATAGCACAATTCTAAAATACTTTACCCATTCTTTAAATGTGTTTAGTTGTTGGTCGCTAGGGTCCACCCTGTAACTCCACTTTCCCCTACAACAAAAGCACGATCTATAGGCCATTCTAACCGTTATAGGCTTCATCCAGAACAGTTTACGCAGCCTTGAAAGTAGCGATCTTGTGTCAACGTCTCTCTCATCCACTAACTCCGTATCTGTGTTCTTGCAGCTCACGCACATATCCCTGGAGGCTCTATAAGCCCTCAAGATGTCTTTGTCGTGATACATACCATGTTTAGAGTTAAAACGTCGCTACGGGCTAATTCTTGCCTTTACGGGCATTGTCTAGGCGCTCTGTAAGTTCTTCGCTAGATAGCAGATCAAACTTGTCTCCCTTAGTTGTGTGATCAATAAGCGTAGCCAACACTTTGTCAGCCATGTTCTTCAGGATCACGGTATCGGCTTTTAGGGCTTTTAATAGGTACACATCCTTCACGCTGTACTCACCCGATGCGATCTTTGACTCCAATTCTCTAACCTTTGTGTCTTCCTCCCACTTTTCTTTATGCCAAATTTGCTCTTTCTTTGTTGGAGGACGCCCTCCGCTATTACCTAGAGCATTTTTGTTACCCTTTGGTGCGCCTGGCCCCACAGGACATGGGTTGCCCTTATTACCAACTGCATTTTTGTTTCCAATTGGTGCGGCCATATTAGAGTTTAATAGCCTTCTTATTAGTTAGCTTCTCCCAACGGTCTAAAATTACTGTGCAATACTTCGGGTCTAGCTCCATCATATAGCATTTTCGATTTGTTTGCTCACAGGCGATGAGAGTGGAGCCTGAACCGCCGAAAGGGTCATACACGTTACCACCACTCGAACCTTCAACTATCGCTTTCACAATAAGCTCTATCGGCTTCATCGTAGGATGTTCCTTGTTAGCAGAAGGACGTGGTATTTCCCAAACAGTATCCTTGTCTCTACCGCCCATGAATTCATGCGATCCTGTAGATTTCCAGCCATATAAAATAGGCTCGTGTCTGTAATGATAATCTGATCTACCCATAACAAATCTATCCTTAACCCATACCATGATCTGCCTTAAGTCTCCGTAATCTTTCATGACTTGAGCAAATAGAAGATGTAACGGTCCAGGCGGGACCGTGGCGTAAACAATTCCACCGTCTTTTAGAAAGATTCGTGCTGCTGAATAAGCCGCATCCCAGAGTTCGGACGTCCCCTCCTCGGTCATCGCATCATTTTGGATAGTAAGGGCTTCCTTGGTTTTTCCCACATACGCTACTCCATAAGGCGGGTCAGTAAACATCATGTCTGCCAGATTTCCATCCATTAGATCCTTAACTGCCTCGATATTCGTAGAATCCCCACACATGAGCCTATGGCTCCCAAGCTGCCATACCTCTCCTAAATGCACCCTAACGGGCTGCTCTAGCCCTTCCTCTTGGTCGTAGTCATCCTCCGTAACAGTTGTGTGGCCGTCTATGATCTTTTGTATCTCCTTTTTGTCCCAGCCAACTTCTTCTAGCAACCCTTCTGGCATGGCGAACAGTTTATCCATGTCCCATTCACCCGTGTTTTTGTTGGAACGTAGGTTGTATTCCTTAGCCTCGGCGTCCGTGAGCTTCCTGTTTGGCACGCGCACGTCAATTTCCTCCTCCCCACGTCCTAGCTGTATCATGGTTGCCATTCGCATATGCCCAGCAAGCAAAGTGTTGTCCTGATCAATGGCAGGAATCTCAACAAGGCCAAACTTCTTGAGGGATTTCTCTAGCTCCTTGGCTTGTTTATCGGTCATCTGTCTAGGGTTGTACTCAGCGGGTACGAGTTCTTTGACCTTTCGCTTCTCCGTTGACCAAGAGAGTTGTGTTGTCATCATAAACTCAATTATAGCACAAAACACCCTCTATCGTAGGTAGCCCCGTTGGCTGGTCCCCGATTCGTCAGGTCTCTGTAGGAGAGTCACAAGCTCTCGTTTGTACGGTCTAGTGCTCAAGAACAAGCCTACGACCAGGTTGACAGGGTGAGGTCAGCGCCTGGATTTTTGCTTGCCCTCGAACACTTTGTGTTCATTGGGTGTTTGCTCTCTCAAGCCAGCTTGGAGCGTCTGGTGGTGATCAAAGCTCACGCAGGGGCTTTTACTTACACAGTCCACCTTGTAAGGGCTTTCCGTGTGAAAACAAGACTCCGTACTTGTTCGCAGTTTTGCTCTGCCTCGCAAGTCTACGCCACTTCTTATCGCTTATTACCTTCAAAGGATTGTTTATGACAGACTCCACGTCGTCATCAGAACATCCTTTTAGAAGTTCTTTAGCGTTAGATTGTGTGTACTTACTTGGCATAGCTTTTAGCCTATTTGCTTACACAACCAAAAAACCCATCGGTAAAGATGGGAAGAATGGAACACGGGATAGACTTGACCACCTCCTTTTTCGGAGGTGTCTACAATGACATTAAAACATGTATAAGACATAAGGTCAAATCGTTAGCCCGTGTTAAAGGCTACGACCACTATACATGACACTATTCTCGCTAGCAACTCCCCGCACTATCCCCATAAATGTATAAGGTGTGGAAAACTCATCGAGGTATACTTATACCCTATGACTGAAGAACAAAAAATATCTAAAAGAGCTTATGAGAAGGTTTATAGACAAACAGAGAAGTATAAATCTTACCAAAGAGCCTATAGAAGAAAGTACCAACAGACGGAAAAGTCTAAGACATATAAGCATGAGTATTATTTGAAGGTTCTCAAACCTAAGCGGAAGAAAGTTCTATAATCGTCCTTTGTGCCTGGGCAGTTGGTACGGGTTTAGAACTACTTGTCTGTGCCAACAAAAAAATGACACGTTATCCACTTGCATATGACAAGCGCTTGCTGTATACTATGGATAGTTAATGATTAAGCACTTTTTATGACCCACCAAGAAAAGCTAGAAGCAATAAGAAAGGCATGTGTAGCGGCGAATCCTGAGATTATCGTAGAAGGACGTGAAAGCGGCATTACTCCGTGTGCCTGCTGGTGGCATAAGAACTATCCGCCAGATGGAAACAAATACCGCCCCATTCGCCTTGCGGATGTTTTGCTGGCTCTGCATGAAGCACCGCGTACGAAAAATGTTGGGATAACCACTCTTGTTGGTTCAATGGTGCTTGAAAGTTTTACAAAAGATGATCTACGCAAGGAATGGAACCTCTACAAAGACTCCCTAGAAGAACAGAGCAAGGAGACTGTAGCGTTTATCTATGATTTGTTGAAGTAATATGACCCTATCTAACCACACAACGTCGCTAGAACTAGCTATTGCCTTGAGAGATGCGGGGTGGCCTCAAGAAGGAAGTTTGTTTTATTGAGTAAAATCAAAACTCAATGATTCGCCTTGGGAGTTGATAACGAACGAGGGAAAGGAACAGATAGAAAATAACGGATGGCCAAGTTTTGACTTTGTCGCCTCCCCCACCGCAAGTGAGTTGATGGAGAGGATGAAGCATGAAACTACCTTGCTTATAACTGCTCACGAAGACGATAACGGATTTACTCTTATTGTCACGCAATCCTTATAAATCCATTACAGCAAGTGCCAGCCATGTGCTTAAAATACATACTTAAATAACCATGCTACCAATCATAGGAAAAGCCGAAGAAAAAGCACTCGTTTTAATCATGGGCTATCTCTCAGAGGGAGGGACGCCATCTATCAAGTTTGTCCAAGAGTTCTTTAGAAAATATGAAATCGACCAAGACAAGTTCCTCGCGTACCTTAAAGAACACGGGCCCTTCTCAACCAGGGAAAGGCTCAGGCAGCAAAAGATGCTTAGGTAAAAAGAAACCTACGCTTTCAAAACTCACAAAAGAGCTAGATAAGGTTTTCAGTATCTATATTAGAAAGAAATACGCTGATAAGGATGGGATAGCCGCGTGCTACACCTGCGGGGTTAGAAAGCCTTGGAAAGAACAACAATGCGGCCACTTCGTATCGAGGGCGCACAGGTCAGTGAGGTGGGAGCAAAAAAATGTCAGGGTTCAGTGTTACGCATGCAACTGCCTTAGATCAGGGAACCTAGCGGAGTTCACGGTAAGACTTCAAAGAGAATGCGGCGCGGAGTTCGTGGATCAACTCCTAAAGATGAAGTACCACATCGTCAAACATTCAACCGTAGAGCTACAGAATCTTATTGATTGGTATAAGGGACAAATTAAATAAACATTATCATATATGCGAATACCAACTTGCAAAGTGTGCGGTTCTCAGATGTCTAAAAGCTGGGTTGGGATAGTTACTAAATGGATATGCTGTAAGCAAGAATGTTCTGAACATGATAAACCAGTAAACTCATAATATGAACTTCAACTTTCCAAACCCTGTTAAATCAGCACAGATGATTTTCCGCCTCGCGGATAGTGATGCTGATTTTTTGCGTGATGTCGCTAAACAAAAACATACCACCATTACAGAGGTTATTAACGTATTCCTCAGGGCTGCCATTGAAGAATTTAAAAAACAGAATGAAGTAAAATAATATGCTTATTGAACAACACCCAAAGACTTGGTACGCATCGTTATTTGCCACAAATGATAATGCTCAAACGGTACTTATTGGGCCGTATAATGAAGATGAGTTGATACAGGAAGCTGAGACACGCGGCGCTATCAAAGAATTAAAGAAGCAAAAGGGTTGGGTTATCGAGCGGATGGTGGCTATCAGCAAGTTAGACCCACGTGACCCAGATTATGCTTTTAGGCTTGTATATAAAGGAGTCATGGCCAGTATCGATGAAGCGCTTTTCCGTTTAGGAGCATCAAGATATGAAGAAACCGAAAAAATCCAAGAAACAACCTAGAGCCTACGCCTTCGTCCAAGACTGGGGCCTGTACCCAGATCAAACAATGGTCGTAGTAGGCACGAAAGACCCAGAGGACTTTTTCACGTTCTTTAAGAAGTTCAAGGTACACGCCCTTCTAGCTAAAGACTATCTAACATGGATGAAAGCTCACGGTCTTGGGAGTGAGGGTGATAACGGTTCCTTTTCATGTGTGGATAGCGAGAATGGCCGCATGACGGTCTTATACCTAAAAGAATGGCCTAAAAACGCTTCATGGAAGAATTACGAGACTCTCCTACATGAGTTGCACCATGCTGTGAACTTTGTTCTCGTGAAACATCGAGGCATGGGAGATGAATGGGAGGCCCAAGCGTACGCGCAAGAGCGTTTGTTCCACGCCATTAGAAGAAAGCTAGATAAGGTGGATAAGTGTGAGATGCACACCGTATGAAGAAACCCGTTATAGCCCCGTTAAACGCCTCAGACGAGTGGAGGTGTGACACCTGCAAGAAGACCTTTACTAAGAAGCAAATGGTATGGAGAGAGGATAAGAAAGGGAATAAGACGGATATGTTTTGCTGCAATTGCTACTTCAATAAATAACCTAATTAAAGCGGTATTAAAGAAGGAGAATGTATGAGAGTAAAAGGAATACCAAAACATGAAAAATGCACCGATGAACAATGTAAAGTAGAGCTGGGAATATCTGGCCTAACGACGGATAAAACCTACATGGCAGGTGATCCTTCTACGCAAGAACCAATATTATATAAATAACTTATGAACCTAACAGATGAAATGAAACGCGAGATCATGCGCGAGATGGGCCGGAAAGGTGGGAAGGCTAATACTAGGGCTAATCTAGTCAAAGCAGGTAAGAGAAGCGCAGAACTTAGGCGCTTAAAGAAGTTAGAAAATTTAGCTAAAAATAGCCAAGATTTACTTAATTCCTAGGCTGTGGATAAGTAGGCTTTACAAGAGAACAAGCGCTTGCTATATTGTAGACATGGAAGGGACGGAACGCGGAGGCAAGAAAGACTGGTTACGACTGGTCTCATCCTGCCACCGCTTACTACTCACTCACGACACTATATGAACTTACTCAAAGCGTTTGGGATCGAGGAGGCAACAGACAAACTGTGCAAAGAAGTGGGTATAGAAACAATCGACTGGCAGCGCATGACGGATGAGACAATCGAGGAGATCGGAACGACTGACGTTAATGACTGTATCGAGTGTGGTGGCGAAGCCAAGTTAGCATCTAAGTATTGTAACGCTTGCTGATATGCACACCTACGACGAAAATGCGCTAGCAGACAAGTTAATGTGGGACTCAAGAATAGACCGCCACAATCAAGTCAAAGAACTGTTTAACATCAGTCCTATGGTCTTTAACCACGAGTCCTTTTACGAGAGTCACCGTAATCAGATCGCTATCATGGCAGGTAAGGCATACGAGAACATCACAAAGTCAAAGATCATGTCAGAGCAAACAGCCTTGCGGAATGTCTACAATCAATATCTACAAGGCCTAAGAAGCGAGAAGAACCTCAAAGAGTACGCAGAAGAATCTCTAGGGATCGTCAAAGCACTGTTAGAAAACGACTTGGCTCTTGTCGCCTAGGGACGAGGGGCTTAGGCCCTTTCCTCTAGTCGAGAATTAACTCGACTTAACGACATAAGGAAATATCTATGTCAGTGACTATTCAACGTACAACAGACGCAAAAGAACCATCACTCGTACTCTGTATCTACTCACAAGGAGGCGTAGGCAAAACAACTTTAGCGACGACAGCGCCTAAGCCAATTATCCTTGATTCAGAGAACGGCAGTAAAGCACTTGGCGCACGTGGCATCGACGTGCCAGTCATCCATCTTAAAACATGGAGTGACGTACAAGACGCTTGGAAGATGGTAAAAGACGATGCGACATATCAAAGCGTCATCATTGACCCAGTAGGAGCCTTCCTAGACCTACTTGTTGAGAACGAAAAGGCTGGAGGCGACATGAACCTGAAGAAATGGGGGCAAGCGAAGGAACGGATGCGTCGATTTATCTGGGCAGTAAAGGATAGTGGCAAACACGTCGTATTTGTCGCTCATGAGAAGGAGGAGAAGGACGATGAGCAGGTACTCCGCCGTCCAATGCTGCAAGCAAACCTATGGCAAGAGCTGGTAAATCTTTGTGACGTCGTAGGCCATCTACGCATCGACAGCCAAGGCAAACGTGGCCTACGTGTCCAGCCTGAACAGAAATACTACGCTAAGGATCGTTTCGATGCTCTGGGTAACATGGTAGACGACCCAAACATCACGACCATGATCGCTAAGATTCATTCCGCATACAACAAACCACCTTTCGAGGATGCTAAGCCAGCTATCAAGAAATAATATGGACAAGGTTACTCTTTGGAAAAAGGAATGGACTCGTAATGATGGGAGCGTTTATCACACCTATTCAGGGTCAATGAAATTAGACGGAGAAGAAATGTGGGTAAACGGAAGTATAAAAGATGTAAAGAAGAAAGATGGTACTTCTACCGAGGTAATCGAGCTTTCATTTAAGCCTAAACAACCTAAGCTAAGTGTAGACGTATCAGGCGTAAACTTCTAATCCTATGGACAACCGCGTACCTTTTGCCGTAGCAGCAGTAAACGAATTAACTAGGATCAAAAAACAAAACCCCGCCAAGTGGACAAGTGGTACAAACCTAGAACGTCTAGCGGAGAAGTTAGGCTATAAACCATCCTACGGGGCTAGAGAAGCTCGCAGGTTAGCCGCTAAAGGGTTTATAGATAGGTCAGAGACGGAGGAAGGGTACGTACAGTACAAGGCCCATTAAAATCCTGTTCTACCCCGCACGTCCTATGAACGTAGAGATAAGGCACTTATCATGCCTCATGGATGAACGACGTGGTGGATAGCGATGCTCTGATTGGCGTCAGGGCGCTCGCTGGCGCTTCTCAAGTCGATGTTTTATTAAGCATGGAGTATCGACCTTGAAGCGCGCCAACGGGAAGGCTTAGCCACGCGCTAGGCCCTCGTCACATGCGATGATGAACAGGCCGGAATGATGGTGCAGCCCATAGAGACCGACTCTATTTGCGGGATAACGACCCGACGGCCCGCGTGGACACCGCGTCATCATCGCAGTTGGTGAGTAATCTAAGCTCTTTAATCAATGTTTATATGCCTAATATCAAAACAAGCCACATGATCACTGTTAAATCCTTGATGGAAGAGCTTAAAAAGCTACCACAAGATTCTTTTATCATCATGCAAAAAGACGGTGAAGGTAATGGCTACTCTCCGATGGCTGGGGTGGATGAGGCGTACTATCAACCTACTTCAACCTGGTCAGGCGAGATGGTATCAGAGGATCTGGAGGATTATGAGGACGAGGAACAGATGGAAGAAGAGAAAAAAAGCGCTTTGAGGGTTGTCGTCCTTTGGCCAGTAAACTGATATGCCCCCAATCATCGAAGATTTCTGGCCCCGTGTCCTAGGTGGCGCAATGTGGTTCTTTGGCACCTTCGCCTGGGGTATAGCGGTGATCGTGTTTGTGGGATGGGTTTTAATCAAGATTATTTTATAGATATGCCTTCAAGAATTGATAAACTTACAAAGAAGCAGGAAGCGGCAATGGCTGACTACGCAAAGAAGTGGATAGAGAAAGGGCTTAGAACGGGGGATGCAGACTGGGATACATTCGATAAATACATGCCAATTTGTTATCAGAAAGCAGGTATTCAGTATCCAAAAAACATCGTTCGCGTTGCTTCTCCTTACGTTGGGGCTCTAGCTGCGGCGATCTCGGAAGGAGTTTGGAAAAAATATGGCGCTGTTGATGGCGCTGTTGGTGGCGCTGTTGGTGACGCTGTTGGTGACGCTGTTGGTGACGCTGTTGATGGCGCTGTTGGTGACGCTGTTGGTGACGCTGTTGGTGACGCTGTTGGTGACGCTGTTCGTGGCGCTGTTGATGGCGCTGTTGGTGACGCTGTTGGTGACGCTGTTGGTGACGCTGTTGGTGACGCTGTTCGTGGCGCTGTTGATGGCGCTGTTGGTGACGCTGTTGGTGACGCTGTTGGTGACGCTGTT
>ERZ724505.372-NODE-372-length-29407-cov-48.847915_pt1 | contig 29407 bp, 38 predicted proteins | sample MGYA00376038_ERZ724505 | MGnify/ENA primary metagenome ERZ724505 (study PRJEB28724, sample SAMN07190884) | wastewater metagenome | isolation source: effluent of sewage treatment plant in Hong Hong | place: Hong Kong | collected 2016-03-17 ...
AAGATGCAAGGACTGATTCCAATAAGACTAAATACGAGCAGATTCTTGATTTAGACAGCATCCCTAACCAGCAGCACAACTGGGTAGACCGTGGAGTAGTTATGTCATGCGAAGGGGGTAATCACCCATATCACCAAGTGTACAAACGCCGGTAGGTGATCTAGTGGGGTTGTCGTGCCAAATATAGACGACAGTCCCACTGGGTTTCCTCCACCCACCGCTCGCATCGGTAACTGTAGACCTACGGCAGGTATAGCCAGACCAATAACAAGATAGGAGAGACTATGGCTGATGAACAATCAACCAACCCTACCCCAGAGGTAGAAGCTCAAGATACAGGTAGCGACGACTTCGACGATTTGTTCGATGACGACGCAGAGGACACGACAGAGACCACAGACTCTACAGAAGACACGGCGGCCACCGAGTCGGATGAAGAAGCTGAGGAACAATCTGAGCAATCAGATGAAGAGTCAGACGATACAACGGATGACTCAGAGTCCGAGGAGCAATCCGAAGATTCAGAAACAGATTCACAGGAGGAAGACACAGCCTCCGATGAACCTCAAACCGAAGAGGAGCGCAAGCGCTTTAATGAGGAAATGTACAAACGCCGTCAAGCTGAAAAGCAGTTGCGTGAAGAACGCAAGGCTAGAGAGCAAGAAACTCTCGACCGTTATCTAAAGGAAGCTGAGGATGACGAGCTTGAATACCAAAAGCGTGTGATTGAGGTGAACGCCTTTCAGGTACAGCAGGAACGCTCACAGGTTATCCAAGATCGCCTAGAGACTGACTTACTGCGAGCCGTCAATGATATTGACCTCTTTAAGTCAGCCCCGACAGAGATCAAGGAAGAACTTGCAGCGGCCGTAGATGAGTTCGAAGACAACCATGTTGTTAAGGACGAAAAAGGCAACCTAGTACGAGTGAATGGCAATGTGTACGAATTTTTACAAAAGAAAGCCGACTCTATTCGGAGGATTCAAGGAGTTGGTGAACGACAGGCCAGTAAAGATAAGTCTGAAACTAAAAGCAGAACGGTCACACCGCCGTCGAAATCACCAAAACAACCAAAGTCCGATGATGCCATCAGCGGCTTCGATGAAGAAGCTAACAGGTGGTAATGAGTCTCGAAAGGACTTAACGCAATGGCTATTAACTTAGCATCGAAGTTTGAGAAAAAGACCTCTGAACTTCTTAAAGCACGCCGTAAGACCGAGGCTGTAGTAAACAACGATTACAGTTGGGATGGCGTAAACGCAATCAACGTTTACACCCTTACCGACCCATCAATGGGCGACTACAACCCTAACGGCTCAAGTTCTCGCTACGGTAACCCTACCGAAGTTGAGGACACAATCCAGACATGGACACTCTCACGAGACCGTGCTTGGACAAAGACAATCGATAAATTGAACTACCAGGATACTCAGGAAGTACGAAAAGCTGGTAAGTATCTTGCTCAGGCAACCAAGAACGTTCTTGTACCTGAAATGGACACTTACATCATCCAGACAATCGTAACTGCTGGTGAAGTAGCAAACCGAGACGACATCGCCTCTGATACTGCAACTTCTGCATCTAACGCCTACACCAACTTCACGCTCATCAATGCTGACATCAGCAACCAAGAAGCAGAAGAAGACGGTCGTGTTGCTTTGATGACCCCTAGCTACTACAACTTCCTTAAAAGCTCAGGTTTCGTTCTTGACAGCGATGCTGCATACAAAGATCGAAAGAGTGGCGACTATGGTTCTGTAGACGGCTGTAAAGTTGTCATCGTTCCATCTAGCCGTATGCCTCAGTACACCGACTTGGTGATCACTCACCCAGTTGCAACTGTTGCACCTGAAAAGCTAGTTGACTACACCCTACACGACAACCCAGTTGGCGTTAGCGGTCAACTGCTTGAATACCGACACCGCTACGATGCTTTCGTAGACACCAACAAGACTGGTGTAATCGGCATTCACAAGACCCAGTAGTACTGGTAGTTCCTAAATAAGGAGCATATATGGCACTAACAAAACAAGACATCATCGAAATTCAAGAAGCAGCAAAGTTCAACCACATGCGCCGATTGCGTGAGCAAAAGGAAAAGCAAGAGTTCAAGAAGAGCGTGGAAGAAAAGATCGCTGAATCAAAGAAGCCGGTGAGTGTCGATAAGAAAGGTAAATAACCATGTCAGTAGACTTGAGTGGCTTTGGCCACAGAGAAAGTGTTGATGTTGCTACTAACACTACCCTCGCTCTTACTACCCACAGTGGTAAGGTCGTGAACGTTACAGCTACATGCACGCTCACACTGCCAGCAGTTGGTACTATGCACCGTTTCACAATTCGTGTCGGTAAGCCTGGCATCACTGTAACTATCAGCCCTAATGCCAGCGACTTGATCGCAGGTGCAGGTGCTGCAAACTCTGGCGCTGGTGCAGATAACAAAGACGTTATCTTCACTAACCAACCAGCCGGAAGCTACATCACCCTTGAATACGGTGATGCTAACGGTTGGGCAATCGTAGACGCTCTCGGTACATTCACATTCGAGAGCTAATTTAACAACTTGTGACCTCTACGCCACGGATTACGGGGCAAAAGCATGACCGTAACGGTATACAGAGGTCACACCAAACTAAGAAAGGAATAATATGGCAGATTCACCATATATCGCCAGAAACATCACAACGGGTACAACAACTACCGTTAAGAGTGGCTCAGGTGTGCTAAAAGCTATCACCGTCAACACAACGGCAGCAGGTGCTATCACTATTTACGACAACACAGCAGCTAGCAGTACAAAAATCGGCACGCTTAAAGCATCAGTTGCAGAAGGCACTTACGAGTACAACGTATCTTTTGACACTGGTTTAACTATCGTAACCGCAGCAGCCAGCGACATAACAGTTTCATACAGGTAGAACATGGACTTACAGGGTTTCAAACAAGCTATAGAAAAGAACCAGCAATTAGCCGATGATTCTATTCGTCAGCAGCAAATTGTTGATGCTCAACTACAGCTACAAGAAACCATAGTTAAGTCATTCAAAGTACTTTTAGACTACTTAGACAACAAGGTAACAAAAACAGCGGTAGTCAATCAGCTACAGAGTATCGGAACGCCTGATGCTCTCAAAGTCGTAGATGCCGTCAATGATCTACATACGACACTAAAAACACACGAGAATACCGACCTTAGCGAGATTACGGGGGTTATGCGTGAGCTTCTAAAAGAGGCGAAGCAAATACCAAAAGAAACCCCCAAGATACCCGAAACAAAGGTAATCGACTACTCTAAAGACTTTGCCAAGCTCACTACTGCAATACAAGCCGTAGAAAAGGTGGTGAAAGAGCAGGAGCTGGTTGCAGAAGCCCCAATAATACCCGAAACAAAGGTAAACGTTGAGCCTCCTGACCTAAAACCCCTACAGACATCCATTAAAGACGTTGTGGCAGCCGTTCAGGATATTGTTATACCAGAGGCCAAACTGGACACAAAACCTGTAGAAACGCTCCTAAAGAAGTCAAACAAGCTACTGCAAGAACTACTGGAGAAACCCGTAGGTGGTGGCGGTGGTGGCGGTAGCACATGGATTAGTGTTGACGATAATGGCATACCAGTGCCTATACAGCTAGATAACGGTGCAGTACCGATCACCGGCTCAATAACAGCCTCAGCCTCTACCCTCGCAGATTTCAACGTAAACGACATGGAAGAAGGCACTACCTCTTACTTCGGCTACACAAAGCCTAACGGTACTTGGATGGTGAAAGCACTAACCGATACATCAGTGTCCTATGCGACCGAATCAAACAATGGTTCGGTTACATCGTACACAGATGCGTGGACGAACAAAGCAACACTAACGTATGAACGCTTTGATGAGGCGTTTTAAGGAGAATAGATGGAGAAGATGACACCATCAGCTAACAAGCTAGACTTTGCAGTTCGTCTACTTGAAGAAAAGCTGTGTCGAGAGTATGACCTTAGCATAGAAGAATTGCGCAAGAAAACAGTAACTATTAAAGGCGGTGAAGTCACCGTGAAAGGTAAATAATGAGTAAATCAAATACTTTTGAGAATGACTTACTACAGTTGATTTTCAATAACGTAGACATCGCTGATATTGGCGATTCTAGTGGCCTACAAAACTCTGCAACAGCAGGTTCACTATATGTAGCACTACATACAGCAGACCCAGGTGAAGCAGGAACAGCAGCAACTAACGAATCAGCTTACGGTTCATACGCTCGTCAAGCAGTAGCTCGGACATCAGGCGGTTGGACTGTATCAGGCAACTCAGCTACTAATACAGCCTTGATTCAGTTCCCAGAGTGTTCAAGTGGCTCAGAAACAATTACACACGTTTCTATCACTACGGCTGTATCAGGTACAAGCAAGATTCTATACAGCGGTGCATTGAGCGCATCCCGTTCAGTATCTAGTGGTATTCAGCCACAATTTGCAGCTACAAGCCTAACAGTTACAGAGGACTAAACAATGGCAGATAAGAAGAAAAAGCCCATCATTGTAGATATGAGCGCAGGGCTACTAGGAAAGAGCAAACTTAACTAATGATTACTGGAATCAACCAACTGGTTCAGGCAGAGCTAGACGGCAAAGAACGTTGTTATACTTGGAGTAAAAGACCATCACAGACAACTACTGCTGGCCTTTGGTTTGATTTGTCTATGAGTCCAGGACGACCAGTACCTAAGTATTGGTTTGACGCTCCACCAGGAATTGCCAAACAAATTAGCTACTCAGCAGATGGCGGCTTAGAGCATGGCGGTGGTGTATCTCCAAGTGAGAAGTATTTACGACTTACGACTGGGATTGCTACCGCAGCAACAGCCCTACCGCTAACGATGATACTTTGTGACTACCTTCTCTACTACCCATCTATAGACGATTCTGTGCTAGATGAGCAAGTGATGGACAACACCGTTACTCTACCTCGATACACAGACGGAGAGGGCGTACAAGTTATTGCCGTATCTGTAGCAGGTAGGACGGGCGGTGCTAGGTTTTACTTTACCTACACCAACTCTAAAGGTGTTACTGGCAGGACTTCACAGATATGCTATCAGAACAACTCGTCGGCACTTGGCGTGTTACAGAATAACGGGCAGAACAACAACGCTTCTGCAAACGCTTTTTGTGGACTACAAGACGGCGACACAGGTGTTCGTAAAATAGATTCAGTAGTTATGTTAGACGCAGACGTAGGTTTGATGACATTCATATTAGTCAAGCCACTCGGCACATCTGTAATACGAGAAATAACCGCCCCAGTAGAAAAAGATTACTTTATGGCATCGGGTGTCATACCACGCATCTATGATGATGCTTACCTCAATTTTCTTTGCCTACCGCAGGGTACTTTAGCAACAACAACCCTTATGGGCGATATTAAGACGATATTCACATAGAAAGGAATTATCATGCCAGGTTTTAGTTCACAAGACCAAATAATACAAGCACAGACCAACGGTCAAACATGGAGAGCCGATTGGTCAAAAAACATGAACCCGACCGCAGCAGCGGTAGCTAACGAGTGGCACACGCTCTTTAGGGGTAACGGAAACCCTGGGCCAGACGCAATTTTTGATGCTGGTTCTAACCTTACCTTCCAAGCCGTAAAAGACACTACTACAAGCGCAGCTTCAATACCTCACGGCGGTAACGTTCAGCCAACAGCTTACAAATACCTGCTCAGTGGAAGTGCAGTAAGTGCAGCCGCTACAGCACAGCCAAGCGTAGTTACTTTAGTAGATGTAGTCGGCTTTTACCGTGTAACAACTGTAACGACAGCCACTGCTCAGTCAACTACTAATACACTAGGACAATCTGACACATTCACGGCCAACGCTGATACAGACCTTTGTACTTGGTCTTCAACCGCCAATATACCATCTAACATACTCACAGGTACTCGTGTACGCTTGACAACTTCGGGAACATTACCAGCAGGTTTAGCAACTGCTACAGACTACTATGTGATAAAGATGAGCGATACGACGTTTGAACTCGCCACCTCATTTGCCAACGCAACCGCTGGAACACAGATTGACATTACAGATACAGGTACAGGCACTCACACCGTAAACTGGCTACTACCACGCTACACCAACGGTGCAGGGCTTAACGCAATGTTCTTTAACCCATCTGCTACAGCACTTGGTGCAGCAACACCTAACCTTTCAATCGGTTACACAAACTCATCTCAGGTAGGCTCTAGGGCTACCCCGACCGTTTTACCAGTAGGTAAGACAGCCGCTTCTAATAGTCATATTCTGTACACTGGCGCAACCGGTGCAGGTAAATACAACTATGCAGTCCCTAGACAATCTGGCGATGCAGGAATCGCTCAGATAGATTCAATCCAAAACTCCAGTTCATACGTTTCAGGCTCATACACAGTAGCTCTTTACAAAGAACTAGCACGTTTCCCCGTAACCACTCTAGGTGTAGCAGCAGAGCGTGATTTCTTAAACCAGCTACCAAGCCTACCTCGCATCTATGACGGTGCAGCACTTTACTTCGTGCTAGGAAGCGGCGCAGCTACTCCAGCTAACTCAGCTTTCTCTGGAAACTTAGACTTTATCTGGAACTAATATGGCACTACTCGGCAATTACTCAGTCATACTAAAAAACCCTGCCACGTTTATAGGTGGTACACAGGTTAGTAATTGCCGTAATGCCTTTGGTTCTAGTGGTCAAAACCGACAAAGATATTACCCAGGGAGCGACGGTGGTGGCCTACCACTTACTGCCTCACTCCCAACAGGTACAGAGCCACCATTTAGCTATTCGTTAGCTTACAAAGGTGGCGAGATGACATCTACAACACAAATATCGGGTTCAAGTACGTTGTCTAGCTCAATATCCAACGGCATCAATATAATCTCCAGCATTAGCGGTAGTGGAACTATAGATACTGCTGGTATGTCACTTGTTACATCAATGATTGTCACTATTGCATGTAGCGGTAGTCTAACCGGCTCGATGGTCGGTACTATTCAAATGGCAGCCGATTTAGCAGGAAGTGGGGATATAACTGGTTCACTCAATATGCTATCAGGTATGGTAGCTAACTTGGCTGGTCAGGGACTCGTTGCGTCTGATTTGAAGGGCAAGCTATCTATGGCAGCAACTATCTATGTAAACGAAGGTGCGGCTACAGTAGATCAAATTGTAGAAGAGGTTGTACAAGCATTGGTAGACTTGGGTCTTGGCGGTGGACTAACATCAGAAGAACACGAACAGTTGATGAAGACGTTGACCACAGGTAAGTTTATAGGACTAAAGTAGCTAATCTGCTATAATATATAGCATAGTATTGTAGACTCGTCGCAGGAAACAATCTTAGGGCTGACGTATCATCGAACCCCCGTACTCGACTCAACGCAGAAGTAACGGACAGTAAATATCAATTTTTCTGTCTGTTTTTCATTTATAAACAGATACGCACCTAAACAATCGAGAACTACTACTTGCAAAATGTATAGTTATGTGGTATCATGTAGCCATGAAGAAGTATGTAATAGCTGGAGTGCTTATACTAGCCATTGCTACTTGTGGGCTACTACTTTTACCCAATAACAAGCCCGAAGCTCAACCTAAAGTAGACAACCGACCGATTGCTACTACAGCACCAGTTGCAACACCTACCCGCCCTGAATTGCTTGCACTCACCAACCAAGCACGAGCAGAGAACGGATTAGCACCTCTAATCCTTGATGAACGGCTAAACACTTCTGCACAACGTAAGGCTGACGATCAGGTTAAGTACAACTACATTGGACATGTAAGCCCAAACGATGGGAAACACGGTTACGAATATGCACATGAGGTTTTTCCGGCCTGTATGAATGTAGGCGAGAATTTAACTCAAAACACAAGAGTTAATAATTCAAACTATGCTTTTAACGCATGGATGAATAGCAAAGCGCACAGAGATGCAATATTAAACCCAAATGGTTTGTATGTAGGCTTTGGTATATCTGGCAACCAAGTTGTCGCACACTTTTGCAACGCACAGTAGTTCTCTACTAACAGGAGAACACAATGGCACTACAAGTATTTGGTGCTCCCTCTGATCCTCTACAGATTCAGGGCGGCACAGATTTTTACCGAGTAGGCAACTCTGGCGGCAACACACAACCTACATATAACGACGCATATAGTTATGGTCGCTCAGGCGGCGGTGGCGGCGGTGGAGGTGGTGGCGCAGCAAGCCCTAACCCCAACGACGTAGCCTTTCTTGACGTACAATCAGCTAACTTACGGCGAATGCTACAGTCCGCAGATGCAGGACTAAATAACGGCCTCACAGCTCTTACAGACAGCTACAACAAAGAAGTATCCGGCGCTAACCAGCAACGCAGCCGAGCGCTAGAAGATTACGCAAAACAAGGTGTAATCAACGAACAAGATAAAATAACCAACCTAAACACTATCGACTCCAACGCTCGTAGTCTGAACAACAGCTTACGACGCATCATTGGCATGGCCTCTGGTTCTAGCTCTAGTGCTTTTCAGGATGCAGCCCCTAACGCTGTAGCACGTCAAGCATCAGGCCAACGAGATGGAGCGTTGAGCAGCTTCGGACGCAACTCAGAAGCCCTATCTACAGCTGAAACACGAGCAAAACAAGACTTTGACGCTTTACTAGAGAATCTAGCAGCACAACGACGACAAAAAGAAAGCGATCTTCGTGGCAGCGTACTAAACCAGAAGAACGACATCCAAGCTAAATTGGCTGACATCGCAGCTAACCGAGCTCAGGTACTTGGTGGCGGAACCAGCCAAATTCTTGCTGCACGAGCACCATACCAGAACGCTATCAACGCTAACCAAAATGCACTTGATGGTCTGTTCGCACAATTCCGAAGCCCAACATACGACATTAAGCCGGTAGACGTTAAGCCAGTAGACCTCGCTAAATACAGTGTTGACCGTGCTGCATTGAACACCAACGCACAAACAGGCACACAGAGTGCATACAGCCCTTACAACTACTTCTTGAATAAAGATAAGCAAGACCAAACTAACCCTGTAACAGGAGCCTAACATGAGTTTACTAGACGTACTACACAACGCACTTGGTGGCGGTGAGATTAAACGAAAGCCACAGACACGAGCGACAGCAAAAACTGCACCAGCCCGACGCATGGGCGCATTCGAAGATGGTTCAGGTGTTGGTGGTCTCCAACAGCGACGACCGCAAGGTGTGCCACTACAAACACGAGGTCGCTTCGAAGATAGTCAGATGGTTCCAGGCGCACAAGGCTTAGTACCTATGAGTGCCGATGTTGCACAGCTTTACGGTAGTTCTGATATAGGTCAGAACGAAGGGAGTCGTAATGCTGGCCGACGATTGCAACAGCCAATCTACAGTCACCTCCAAGCACCCATTACAACATGGCAGAACACTGACGGCCGCTTACGAGACATGATCAACCCACAGGTTGAAGAAGACGGATTCTATTACTACTAAGGAGGCCAAGTGGCTTTTAACCTACGCAAAATAGCAGAGCGTGTTATTGCACAGGCTATACCTGGCGATAATAAAACCTACGCTACGGTAGCACGAGCACAAGCGCAACAAGCACCTCCTGCTCGAACACCAGCTCAAACACCGCAGAGACCGGCTGTAGCGCAACGACAAGCACCAAACACCTCTAACAATTCTTTGTTGAGGGGTGCTAGTCGTGGCTGGAATCAGATAAATATGCTCGATAACGGGCGTACATGGGTAAACCCAACCCCAACCTCAGACATGAGCGTCAAGCAACAAGCCACTAGACTTGCTGTAGACAACGTAGCCAAGCCAATAGCTCGTAGTGCCAATACACTTGCCGGTGCAACAGTTAAAGGTGCTCAACAGAGCGCAGACATTGTAAATCTAGGTCGAGAAAGCCTACTAGGTACAGATAACTCTTACAGACAGGCGTTGAACCAAGCCACACAACGTTCAAACGCACCTATCCAATTTTCTAATAATGGTGGCCTACTCGGTGCTGGTACACACTTCAAAACCGCTCAAGAGCTAGATAATCCAGTTAAGCTGGCAAGTGCAACAGTAACTACAGGTTCTGACCTTGCAAGTTTTGTAGCCCCCAGCATGTCGCTCAAGGCAGGATTCCAGCAGGGTGGTAAAACACTTGTTACTAAACTTGTGGGTGCAAATGCCTTAGATAATGCAGTAAACAATGTTGCTTCTCAGGTAAACGAAACTGGTAGAGTAGACCCTCGTGGCGTAGCAGTATCAGCAGCACTAGGCGTAGGTATGCCGGTAGCCGGATATGGTGTTGGTAGAGCCGCAAAGGGTGTAGTAGATGCTGGTATAGCAGCAACTCGACTTGTACGGAACAAGGGCATAAAAGCACCATCACCCCTGAACCCTAGCGAAGTAGCCGATCTATCCAACTTCCGACAAACCGCTGGCACAGGTGCAATCATGGATGAGGGAGTATATCAGCGTGGCGTTCAAGCAGCTCAAAAAGCTGGTATTGATTATCGTGACCCTACGCAGGTAGATAACCTACTAGGCGCACACAGAACCTTTGATACACGATTAGCACAGCGTAATGAGGCGTTGCAGCGGTTTAAGCCACAGCCTCTTAATGAAGGTGGTTTTGCTAAAGTACCTAGTGTGGATAGAAATGAATTACAGAAGATATATCGTGGTCAAGACACGGACAAGTTAGATTTTTCAAGCGACAGAATAAAGCTGACCCCAGATTATCGTGGAGTAGCATTTTCGAGTGATTTAGAAATGGCAAAACCATATGGTAAAAACATCGTCGAGCGCTACATTCCAAAAAACAGAGTATTGAAAGCAAAGGATATTCCAGCTAAAGACCTAGAGAAGTTAAGAAACGACTGGAAAAGAATGTCTGGCGTAGATGATAATAATCCATTTTCAGGTAACGATAATGATCTATTCCAACAAGAATACGAGATAAACAAAATATTAAAGATTGCTCAAGACCAGGGCAAAGATGCAGTAGACGTTGCTGATATATATCCATTCGTAGCTCCTGAAGCAGAAATCCGTGTAATAAACCCAGGCGCTTTACAGGATTTGAGCAAACCCACTAAAAACAAGCTAGGCCTTACCAAACTAAACGAGGGTGGATATGCCCGTATACCCGGTGGCACTAAAGACCCTGCACCAGACCTATCACCACAGCAAAAGACCTTCGTAAATGAATACGCTAACATGCTCAAAGACATGGGACAAGGAAACGGAGTAGATATAGGTGTTGACGGCCAAAGGTTGAGCAACAACTTCCGTGCTCCTGAACTTAAGGGCAAGAATATGACCGAGTACGACTGGTTCCAGCAAGCTCGTAAAGAACTTGAATCAGGTAAGGGTGCTTATGGTGCTAGTGAGGAGTATGCAAAGTTGGCTACGGCAAACGGCTATCCCAAAGCAGCAAAAGGCCAGAAAACACAAGCACAACAAAAGTCGCAACTAGCCCCCGAAGACCTCCCCACACAAAAATCGCCCACAGCACAATCAGAACTAAACCAATCACCGTCCAGTTATCAGGATCAAAGAACCATTTCACCTGTTTCATCTACTAATAGTGCCACAAAACAGTTAGATAGTAAAGACTGGGGCAACCTAATGCGACAGGTTGATGAAGAGATGCCTTTTGACCAGTCTGTTGCTAGAACTGCTCGATCGAAAGAAACGAAGAAGCTCGCAGAAGCTATCAATAAAGACCAGCGCATAACTAAGGCTGCACAAGAAGCACAGGTATCCGGTAAAGAACTTAACTTCTATGCCAAAAAAGACAAGAACGGGCGTACAGTAGGTATTGAACAATTCGACCCATCAAACAATCGTATTGAAGCAGGTTTTGTAGTAGACAAGAACGGCAATAATCTCGGAAATCATATAAAGGTAGATGGTACGGGAATACAGGTCAATGTCGGGGGTGAATTAACTAATCTCAGCAGAATAATTGGCAACCCTAATGACTGGAAAGGTGCATATCGACCAAGCGAGACGATGAGTCGCAACATTGACCGTGTTGCGCCTACCAAAGAGATCGCTGCTGCAACCAAAGACTTCGTTATTGGCAATAAAGTACAGGCTGAGGCGAAGTACAGAACCGAAGTACAAACTGAGTATAACGCTCTTGGCAAGCGTATTGATGAAGTGACTTCTGCTCGACCTAAGAGCGTATCAAAGAAACAGTACGATGACGATGTTTTTGCGGTACTTAACGGCGATAAAACAGATGCAGACATCCGAAAGGCTTACGATAAACCTGTTGCTGACGCAATCCTGAAATACAAAACTGAAACCCGTGCTTTATATGACAACCTTCTTGAACGCATAAATAATGAGCGAGTAAAGTTTGGTCAAGCACCTATCGGTAGACGCAACGACTACATTACCCACTTACAAGAACTATCAGGTGACCAAAAGTTCACTGGTGAAGTATATAACGCAGTAAAGAACAGCTTCACTGATGATGGCATGGCTCGAACTCGTGGTGGAGTACCGGCTAGTATCTCTGGTAGGACTGAGAATTTCAAACCAGTATCAGCATGGAACAAATATCTTCAAGAGCGTAAGGGTACTTCATCGCTTCGTGACCCGTATAAGGCAGTAGAAGCGTACATCGAACCAGCCCTGTACAACATACACATGACTGAATCAACGGTGCGAGCACGAGCATTAGAATCTGCTTTTAGAACTGCTGATGAAATAGCAAGATTAAGCCCGGAAAACGCTGCAAAAGAAGCTGGTAGTATCCTCAAGCAGTATAGTGGCCAACAAGGTAACGCTAAGATGACAGACGGGCTTGCTGAGTACGCTAATGCTCTTGCAAGAAAGACACAGCGAACCGATCGCCAAATACTTGACATGTCACAGAGCACAGCACTTGGGCTTCGTGGCTGGCAACAGCTACAACGTATTGGCGGCCGCGGCACAATTCTTGGTAACGCTTCTTCCGTACTAGCGCAACCACTAAACCAGGGCGTTGGCATAGCAGACGCAGGAGTGGCTAACTGGTTTAAGGGTATCGCTAAAACTATTGGTGGTGACGATGCTATCAAACAATCACCGTTCATTACTGCTCGACGCACTAAAGCAGATGCACCGCTGAGAAGCAAAGGTGAAAAGGTGCTTGATGCTGGTGGATATGCCCTACAAGAGGCTGAGTACGCTTCTATAAAGATTATATGGAACTCACAGCATGCAAAAGCACTACAAGCTGGCAAGAAAGGCATGGAAGCAATTCGTGAGGCAGACTACAACACAGAACGGCTTGTAGCGGGTCGTGGGATAGCTGATAAGCCAGAACTTTATAGGAGCACACTTGCTAATGGCTTCTTGCAGTACACCCTTGAAGTAAATGCACAGTGGAAAGCCGTTATGAAAGACTTTACTCCAAAGCAGAAGGTAACTTTCGCTGTAGCTGCACTAGGTATAAACACTGTGATGGGTGCTGTAACTGGTTTTGAGCCGCTACCCGACCCTCTAGGCGCAGCAATAGACACTGGCGCAGATTACATGGATAAGAACGATAAACGAAGCGGTAAAGCTAAGGCTATTGGTGGCGCACAACGGTTTGCAGACCAGTATGTTAAAGCTAATCCAATAGCGAGTGCTGGGGTAAATACTTTCCTAAACCAACAACAACGCCAAGCAATCTTTGGTAAAGACGCTCAGACTAGCCAGTTTGAAGGTGTTGCAGCACCTGTACAAGTTGTCAGAAACTGGGCTGATGCCGGAATACAAGCAGCTAAAGGCAACGCTGGAGCGGCAGCAACATCCCTGTTAAAAACAGCTCCGTTTGGTAACCAAGCCCGTAAAACTATACAAAGTGCTGGCATGATTAACCGAGGTTATGCTGTAGATAGCTCAGGTAACCCAACCTATGCAGCGCCTAGTAGCCTTGCCGGTAAAGCACAGGCTCTTATTTTCGGCCCCAGTTCGACAAGTGAAGCTCGCAAATACTACGACAACGACCAGAGTAAAATATCTAGTTCCGCCGATCTAGCTCGTATCCGCAACAGCTCAGACAAACGCAAGACTGTTGATGAATTGCAAAACGCACGACAAGAAAAGAAAGATAGCAAGGACGGCACGATACCTACAGAATTACAGAAAGATTACGAAAAGTATCTCAAGAACAAACTTACCCCTGTTCAGGATAAATTGATGCAAAGTTCTGCATATAAAGAAATGAGTCCGGCAGATCAGAAGAAGGCTCTTGATCTTGTTACTAAGAAATACACCAGTGCATACAAACGTGAATATATGGCCGAGAAGAACATACCTATATCTAAACAACCAAGTAAATCAGACGAGAGAATAATCACAGGTAAGACCGATGTGGTTGCTGAAAGTAAATCAAGTAGTAAAAAAACCTCTAAACCTTCTGAAAAAGACTACTACAAGGTAAAAGACGCTGAATATAAGGACTTTAAGAACAAATACGAAGCTGACAAGAAGGCCGGTAAACTTACTCAGCTTCAAGACCTAGAACGCAGTCGAAAGCTACAGAAACTAGCAATTGGCTCTAAGTATGACAAAGAAGCCCGTGATCTTTGGGGCAAGTCTAAGGCTATTGTTTCTCAGTACATAAACAGCCAACCACCAGATAAGGCTAAGAGTCTTACTGACCAGCTAACTGCTTATGACCGTGAACTATATGAAGCAGGATTGGCTAAGTATGCAACCTTCAAGAATGGTATTGCACCAGTAGGTCGTGGCCGTAGGGCTGGCTCAGGGCGACGTAGTGGTGGACGACGCACCGCTAGAGGCGGTAAGCGCGGTGGACGTGGTAAGAAAGCATCAGGTGGCGTAAGCAAGGCTTCTCTAAAACAATACATGCTCTCTGACATAACCAAACAGCGAGGCACCCAGTATAAAAAGCTGAGTGACATTGTGAAACGAGCGACTATAAGCAGCAAAAGTGCTGGCTCTGCAACCGGCAAGAAAGTAGCTTTGAAGAAATATACCCCTAAAAAAGGCACGGTTAAAAGAGGTAACATCTAGTTTACAAACCAAAAATCTGCTATAATTAATACATAACCCGGAAGGCGTGACATCGTACCGGCCAAGTAAAGGCCAGCGATGTACGCAACCACTCTTACAACTCAGACACTCGGAGTCCCTAAATGACATTAGCGGACTTCTATACTCGTGTTAACTATGCCCTTAGAGGTATTGACGAAGATGCCCCTACTCACGGAAGCGACGAAGCTAACTTCTGGCTAGATACGCTTAACCGTAAGAAGGACGAACTATATAACGACATTTCAAAGAACTGGCGACCATCATACTCTGTTGAATCACTAGGTGCTGTTTCTGCCAGCGCAACACCTACCTTTAACCTACCTGCATCATTCTTAATGCTTAGTGGTGACGAACAGCGCACCAACGGTGCTGGCGGTGGTCTCTATATTGTTACAACTGACGACAAGCGTGTTGACCTGGAGGTTATAAACCCTAATGAACGTCGCTCTAATACCCGTGCAGCTTTTATAGCAGACTTCAACCCTCAAAAGGTGTATATCACTACTGAAATCACTGCCGATGAAGAAATTGTTGGCGGTACTCTTTACGCACCTGGCTACTACATGCCTGATGACATAGAGGACGAAACGGATGTATTGCCGTTTCTTGACCCTAACTGGGCTGTTATGTCAGTAGCCTCAGAAGTTGCCTTTGCAGACATCACCTACGAAGATAAAGCCCCTGATCTTAACGCTAAAGCAAACGATCTATACAAAAAGATGGTTGCTATGAATCGTGCTCAACTGCACAACAATCCACAGCCAGTTAAGTACAACATGAAGCGCATTGGTGCGAGGTTGAAGTAATGGCCTATCAATTAAATGCTAACCGAAGTAAGCGCAAAGCACGCCGAGTGGTTAATTTGCATCAAAACAAATTCCCGCTTGGTTATATTTCTACGATTGATAACTCTCGACGACCAACCACTTCACTTTCAGACATGACCAACATGGAGATGATTCAAGACAATGTTGTACGTCCACGTCCACCACTTATTCGTTACGGTACGCAACCGGCTAACACAGTTATAGGTAGAGGTAAGATACGCTACAATGGCTCACGCTCTATCTTATGGGCGCAAAATGTTGCTGGTGTCGGTAAGTTGTATAAACAGACTGACGGTGGCTCATTTACTCTAATTGGTGGCACATACGACGATGAAGCATGGCTTTCATGTGTTCAGAGTAAGAATAAGGCTTACATCTTTAACGGAGTAGATAACCTTTCATACGTCGATCTCGCAACCAACACCGTAAGCACATACACCGAACTCACAACCCCTGTAATATCATCTGTCACTAAAACGGGTATGACAGGCTCGACATTCCCACATTATTATCGGGTCTCTGCAAATAATGACGTAGGTGAATCTATTGCTTCTGTGGCTGTTTCTGTAACTTCTGGCAAGCCTAGAGATAACTGGATAGAAAATACCGACTATAACACTATTAGTTGGAGCGCAGTCACAAACGCTACAAGCTACACAGTGTATTACGGCACAACTGCTGGTACTACTAACGAACTCTTTACGGTAGGCGGTAACGCTACCACCTCATTTATAGATTACGGAACTGTAGCAATCAACCCGTTCAAACTCGCTCCAGAGGGGAACTCTACTAAAGGCGCAATCTTTAACTGGATGTATGTCGATGCTAAAAATGCTCAAATCTTCGGCATCACCAACGACAATAAGCTCTATTATTCAGCCCCTGGTACTGGTGACTTTTCACCGTACAACGGTGGCGGCTGGGTAGCTATTGATGAAAACGGCGATACACAACTTAACTTTGTTGATGGTTTTAGAAACGGTAAGGGTGATCCGGTAGTAACCGTATCGGCTCGTGGTGCTGGTGGTCGTGGCAAACTGTTCCACGTTGATTTTCAAACATTGACCGTCGGCGATCAGGCAATCGTATATCCAAACGTTTATGAAGCAAACGGTATGTCAGCAACGTATGCCCCCCGTGCAACCATAAAAGGTCGTGACTCACTCTGGTACTACACAGGACAAGATTTTAAGAGCACTGGTACTTCTCAGAATATACTGAACATCTTAACCACCAACTCTGTTGCAACTGGTATCGTCCCTGACATGGAAAAGATAACAGTGTCTGCTCTAAATAAAGCAGTAGGTATTGAATATCAAGACAAACTGTTCTTTGCACTTCCTGTAAGCTCCACCCGCAACAATGAGATTTGGTATCTCGATATGGCTCGTAAGAACGCTTGGGTACTACGCTGGCCTATTTATGCAGATGATATGTGGCTTTATGAAGATAACAATGGTGCTACACACTTCTGCGTACTTGTGAATAACGTAATCATGGAGTTTACTCGTGCCGGTTCACGAACCCATGTTGACGATGATACACCGTGGACTTCTCGTGTAGCTTTTGAATCTCTTATCTGGGATGAAGATGGACTAACCCTCGGTAAAATCCGTAACCAGTACTTCAAACTCCTATTCCCCAAAGGCACTATAAACGCCACCGCTACCGGTTTAACTCGTAAGGGCGTACAGCAAGCAGCTGGTTCAGATACGTTTACCGTAACTACTACAAAGACCGGTATTGGTCAGTGGCAATACGGAAGTGCGTTTTTAGCAAAAGATGATGCGTATAAATACCGAGATTCAGTAGGTGAGATTAAAAGCTACGGCAAGAGCGTAGCCGTCCTAAACATTAAACCGAAGGGACTTCTAGCCCAATTAGACTGGGAAATAACATCTAATGCAGCAGGTTCAGATTACATATTAAGCGCAGTAAACACTAAGGGCTTCTCGCTAGAAGACCTAGTACTTAAAACAAGAAATAACTAAGGAGATATAGAAATGCCCGCCGCCACAGACAAATTCATGAAAGTCGGAATGTCAACCGCAACGACACTATCCGCACCCGGATACACAATAGGAAATACCAGTATTACAGTAGGTTCAACTACTAACTGGCCTACAGATACAGGCATAACTTTTGCAATAGATACCGTAACTGTAGTTAATGGTGTAGAAGTACAAGATGCAGGAAGCTACAACGAATATGTTGGTACGGTAGCCACCGGTACAACCATAACAAATGTAGCTTGGGCTGACGGAGATGGTAATAAAAACTACTCTGCCGGTTCAACAACCCGTGTGTATATACCTGTTTCAAAAACTCGTGAAAACAGACTTGTAGACGGTATGCTTGTAGAGCACAAGCAAACAGGTGCTCACGGTACTGTAACCGCTGACAGTATAACCGTTACTGGCAACGTAACCGCTGCAAACTTCGTACAAACTGGCGGTTCAGGCGCTGATGGCTGGACTGTTGGTCTTGCTACCCCTAACACCGTAACCTGCAACGGCAACCGCTCCTACGACCTTGTTTTTAACGGCACAGACCTCACAGGAACTCTTTCTCCAGGTATGCGACTTCGTACTACACGTACCGTAGCAGCCCCTACCCAATGTACCTCCCTAAACGGCTCCTCTCAGTACTACTCTAAGTCTTCTCCTACTGGTATGACCTTTACTGATGACTTTGTTGTTAGTGCTTGGGTGAAATTAAACAGTTATGGAAACTTTGCAATCGCTTCTCGGTTCAATGGTACGAATGGCTGGATTCTTAATATATCTTCTAGTGGTCAACCAACATTGACTGGATTAAATGGTGGAGCAGTTAATCAAAGTAGTATATCTTCATACCAGAGTATTCCTCTTAATAAATGGGTTCATATAGCAGCACAATTAGATATGTCAGCCTTTACTGCAACTACTACGACTTCTTACATTATGATTGACGGAGTAGATGTACCTGCTGTTGTAGCAAGGGGTGGTACAAACCCAACTGCACTTGTACAGGCAGGTAACTTAGAGATTGGTACTCAAAGTGCTGCCAACTTCTGGAACGGCAAGATTGCGCAGGTCGCCATCTACAACGCCAAAGTAACTCAGGCTACTATGCGTGGCTACATCTCTCAAGGTCTATCTGGCTCTGAAACAAGCCTAATCAGCGCCTACAGCTTCAACAACTCAATTAACGACCTAAACACCTCAAACGCCAACAACCTCACAGCTAACGGTTCTGCAGTAGCTACTAACGCAGACTCACCGTTCGGCACACAAGTAAGTGGTTCAATCAGCTCAACCCTAGACTACGCAATCATTCAGAAAGCTACATTTAGCACCAACACAACCCTAACAGTCCAAGTACCAGAAGGTTGTACTATCCCAACATCAGGTGGTGTGTCCGCAACCTCCTACTCTACCCAAAAAGCACCTTATGGTATGCCAATACAAAGGGGTAAGTGGGAGCTGGTGTGCGCTATGGGAGCGCAGATAAACACAGGGAGCATTGCCTCCAATGCCATATATAACCTTAACGAATCAATCAATCTACCTGTAGGCGAGTGGAGTTTATCCTTTGCTGTCCCTGCTTACTTCGGAGATGCAAGCTCACAAGCAAATGTCGGCTTCTCAACCTCTAATTCAGCATTTTCATATCCAACAGGTATGGCTATCACCAATGCATCTTCAAAGGCTGGTGGCGGTAGCGGTACAACAAGCTACATAGGGATTTACATCTCTAATTTAGCGTACACTCAGTCCTCTCAAATACCGATTTATGTTCTTCTACAAAACGTATCTGCTGGAGCAAAAACATTTATTGTCGTCAATAACGAAACAGCTGGCTTCTTTAAGGCTGAGTGCGCCTACCTTTGATGGAGAAATGTATATGACTCAGCAAGAACAAAAGACAATTAACCAGGTTCAAACCAAACAAGCAATCATGGAAAAGAACCAAGAGGATATGTCAAAACTATTGGAAAAACAAAACGACAAACTAGACAAACTAGACGCTAAAATCGACGAACTAAACACTAAATTTGATGAACTAACTGGAGCTAAGAAAGCCCTTATATGGGTTACTGGTGTACTCATCGGAGTAGCTTCTGTAATTCTTGGATATATAAAGCTAGGAGGTAAATAATGGCAGGTTATCCCGGAGCAATATGGAAACCAGCAGCAGCTGGGAACTTTGAAGGTGGTCGTCATGGCTACGGAATTACCCGTATAACCTTTCACCACATCGTAGGCGATGCCCCTGGAGCAATCTCTCGCTTTCAAACTAGAGGTGTGGAAGTATCTGCACACTATGTTATCGGCTCTAACGGTCAGGTATACCAGTGTGTAGATGAAGGAAACACTGCTTACTGTGATGGCAACTATGACTCTAATCTCAGAACAATCTCAATCGAACATGCAGGTGGTGTAGCAGGTGTACCGTACACAGAAGCTATGTATCAGGCTTCCATAAAACTTGTAAATTACCTGATTAAGAAATACCCGACAATTACAGAGTTCAAGCGCCATCGAGACGTTATAGACAAATCACGCTATCCCGGTGGCACAGCATGCCCAGGCACATTAAACGTAGAAAGAATAGTAACAACAGCGAAAGGAGCATCTATGGCAGGAATACCAGATGCAGATAATTACTACTGGCGATATGGCCAGAAACTAGCAGAGCAAGTTCGAGGGCGTCAATTAAGCCGTGAGGAGTTTAGAAAGTTTCTCGTAGGCCAAAGCGATTTACGAGTTGTTGAGATACTCAGCGATGACCCAGAAGCAACACGCACACAAGAGGCGCAAGTTGTTGGTCAACTAGCCGTTAAAGACAATTGGCAAGGCCAGATTTATAAGCTACAAGACCAGCTAAAAGCCTCTAATAACATCATCTCGACTCTACAGGGCAAGGCAGACATCAGCGACAAGCTACAAAAGCAGGTAGACGATTTAACCGCTAAGAACCAGGCCCTAATCGACCAACAAGCTAAAGACACCGAAACAGGTAACGCATTTATCCGCTTTATCGGGCGACTATTTAATAGCAGTAAATAAGGAGTAGTTATGGGCAAAGGCAAAAAGAAGAAGTGCTAACTAATAAGGAGTTATATATGAAAGACATTGCAATTCGAGCAGCTAAAACCTTTGTACAAGCGTTTCTAGCAACCCTCGCAGTATCCGTAGCAACAGTAAATGACGTGCCTACTTTGAAGGCTGCTGTCGTTGGCGCTGCTGCTGCCGGTATCTCAGCAGTATGGAACTACGTCGTAAAATCTGCGTAAGTACCTAACCCGAAGGAGGGTTACGTGAACAACTCAACTAAGACTATCACGCTGGACATCGAGACTGCCCCTCGTGTTGGTCTATTCTTCGGCAGCACCTACCAGCCCAACATAGCTAAGGTGATTGCTGAGTCATACGTTTTTGGTTTTTCGTGGAAGCCACTAGGTAAACGTGTGCAATCTTGTTACATATGGGACTTCCCCCTGTACAAAAAAGACCCTACAAACGACATAGAAGTCATCAAGAAGTGGATTGAGGTTGCATCTGATTCCGACATCGTTATCGGCCACAACTCTCGTTCTTTCGACGATAAGGTTATGTTCGGCAGGGCAATATTCCATAACCTACCAGCCCCTGAACCCTTTGCCACAGTAGACACCAAAAGCGACCTTAAACGGGTAGCTCGTAACGACAGCAATAAGCTCGACGATCTCGGCTACAACTACGGCTATGGTCGCAAACATGACACTGGCGGTATAGAACTTTGGTGGGCCTGCATGAATGGTGACAAGAAGGCGCAGAAGAAAATGGTCAAGTATTGCGAACGTGACGTGAAGCTCACAGAGAAGCTCTACTTGCGTGTACGGCCATATATCAAACACCCACCACTAAACGTGCTAGAAGGCCGTCCTGACGCTTGTCCGAAGTGCCTAAGCAAGAAAGTAAACGCTGGTATGAAGTACCGAGCCACAAACTCCAATTTATACCAGTACTTTAGATGTATGGACTGCGGAGCATCACTAAAACGCCGTATAGCAGAAGTAAACGTAAAACCGGAGTACGTCAATGGATAAACCACTACTATCACCACTAGAACTAGAAGCCACTATAACCTACAACTATGAAAAGCTTGTAGACGCTCGTACTAAGCCAGATAACCACGAACTAGAAGACCTATTTGAGGCTAGAATGAATCGTGCATTAGATGATAACGCCGAAGTTATGGTACACATCGGAAAGGTTGCCACCTATGAATCGTGAAAGCCTAGAAGCCGGTGTACTGTTCAGCTATGGAATCGGCAAGGGACTAGTGAAAGAAATCTTGCACCCACGAGACAAAATAGAACTGATGGAAAGTATCGGTGTCGGTATTGGAATACTGGCCGTAGCTGCCGGTGCTATAGCCATACATAAGTCACTTACCTCTGTACAAAACGAGCAAGATTTGCTATAATAGAGCTATAGAATCGTTAAGATAAAGTTCTCCTATTTTACATTGACACCTACACTATTGAGCCCGTAGAGTTCATTCCAGGACTGGCTTAATACTATTGTGGGCATATTGTTGGTAATGACGGCAGAAACACAGCCAGATAGCGTTTCGCTCCAGTTGATTACTTGAGTTTGATTAAACGAGGTTTAGAGTCCATAGGGTGAAAACGGGTTTAGATGGATTTAATCACCAGCCCAAGAATCGGTATCCAATCCGACTAATCCCTGAAATGTCATTACTAACACCATGTCCATAATAGATAGGATTGAGGGGGTGTCCGTTGGCGACCTCTGTATAGAAACGGGTAACGGCTCTCCGAGGGATAAGTCCGTGCCTCCTCAATCAAAGGTGTAGTTAACAATCCAATATTGTATGTAGCGTTGGAATAAGAAGATGTAGGTTAGCACACGGCTTCTACCGTGCATCACTTGAGGCTAAGTAGAAGTATAGCCCCGAAAAATATCAAGCGAGTTAGCCATTCCAACCTTGCACACAATATGCAAGATTAGCTGGTGACAGCGAAAGTCGGTTGCGCTGCCCCGTACATCGGGGTCAACAATCAGCCAGCAACTAAGTACATTAAATATTCAAAGCTGGTTTACATAGACATTACATAGAGTAAATTCTGTGTTTACATAGCTAGCAACCTTAATAGAAAGTAAGATTATGAACGAGAATATTAAAATAGAGTTCCCAGAAGGTATAGATATAGACGATCTCCTGAATCTGCTACAATAAACCTGCATTTCATATGTATAAGAGCCTGTCCCTTTGCGAGAGAGGCTCTTTTCATTGTTACTCCTCTATAAGCAGTTGTGTAGGAAACGAGAGGCTTTTGTCGGAATAATCTGTAAACACTTGAACATAACCCTAAAGTCTGCTATGATAATAGGGAACAATCATCTTGCAACTCCTGATCGTGAAAGCATCGGGAGTTCTACATCTAAAAGACCTCTTGACACGCTTCTCGCGAGTAAGAGGCTTTTTTGCTTCTTAACGCCTACACTTTAAATCTGCACGGGCAAAGGTGCAGAGCCACACTCGGACTCGTATGACGGTGACGGGAATAGGGCAGCAAGCACACAAACTTGAGGGCATTGCGATGATCAGGCAGTGCTTTGAAACAAACCTTGAGGGTATCACGAGGGTGAACACCAAAAGGCTAGCTTGCTAATGTCTTTGAACATTTACAATCTGAACAGATTTTCAAGCGTGTCATATAATAACACTGCCAGCCTAAATCTGTAATCAGGTAACAAGAATAAGGGTATACACAATACCTAAGTTAATACTCAAGTTAGTATCAAAAGAACATCTCTGTAACTTAGTTACGGTTAATTAAATATTACTTAAATTACTACATTACAGTCTTGGCAGTGATTAGCTGACGGGGTGTATTATGTAAAGCCATCCCTATCACAAGACGATAGTTGCTTGTCGTACGGTGGCGGAAAGAGACACCCAATGACTATTAACGAGGCATTTGAGGCTTTCGAGATAGACGAGCTGTTGAGTGAGCATAGATCGCCTAAAACGATAGATTCTTACAGATGTGCTAAACGTTCTCTAGTTAAATCAATAGGGGAAGATATACATATTGGCCTTCTTGTATATGGCCACATTATTCAGTGGAAGAAAGATATGTACGACCGGGACAACACAGGCGCACACATGGCACTACAACTCAGGGAGTTAAGACGTGTTCTAACGTATCTAAAGGGGCATGGTTTCGCCACACTAGATGCCTCAGAGATTAAAATACCTCGTTACAAGAACAATAAGACTGGATGGCTCACCATTAAAGAGATTCAGAAATTCCTTAGTGTTATTGAAACACCGCGCGATAAAGCTATCTTCGCTGCCATGTTCTCATCGGGAGCACGCATATCAGAGCTTCTATCACTGAACGTAGACAGCATCAAGGAACATCAAGTTGAAGTTGACGGCAAGCTTGAGACAGTCGGCATAGCTAAAGTAATCGGCAAGGGAAGTGAGCCCGGGGAATTGAACTTTGACGAAAAAGCCTTGAAAGCGGTCAACGCCTACTTAGCTACCAGAGAAGACGACCTAGAGCCTATGTTCATCTCAAGACAGCATCGACGTATTAGCGTACAGCAGTGTATCGTCCTAACTCACCAGTACCTAAAGAAAGCCGGTATAGAGCGTAACGGTGTAGGCGCAACCCATATTATCCGACACAGCTTTGCGACCGATCTTGAAGTATCCGGGCAGGGTATTAGTGGTATTGCAGTCCAAATGCGCCATAAACAAATAGCCACAACCAAGCGATATATGCACGGTGAGAAGCTAATTAAGTCCAGTGATTATAAAAAATACCACACTTCTACCCCTGTTAAAGTATAAGCATTATAGAAAGCATATTGACAATAAGCAAACAGTAGCGTACAATACAGATAGTTCATTCACAACTTAATCCATCGATTGAGTAAGAATCACTCTTACCGGTCTGAATTTGAACCGAAATGTCACTGGTTCGAATCCAGTCGCCGGAGCCAATAAGAGAGTCCTACTTAATCAGTAGGGCTTTTTTATTGACCGATAGGAGTTGCAAGATGATTGTTTTGTAGCTTCTTAGGGAAGCCCCTAGCAATCTGTTAGCCAAGTGCGCTGAGATTAGCAAATAGCGTTGAGAGCCTTTAATTAGGCGGAGTAAAGAAAGGAAGCCATGAAATTCATCATAGCGGCCTTGCTCAGTGCGGCCATTTTTATGACAGCACCGAACGCCCTTAACAATTCAGAGGCAAAAGCAGCGGTAGCGCAACAGGCTGGAAAAGTACGCCAAGAGGCTACAGCCCCAGCAAAGATCGCTTCGCAGTCAGTCGAAACTCCTGCACCGCTAACGCCAGAGCCTCAAAAAGTAACAGCAACGTGTCGAACCGAAATAGCTAAATATGATTGGTCACAGGACGTAGCCCTAGCAGTAGCAAAGGCAGAGAGCGGACTTGACCCTGGGATAGTAAATAACACTCCAGCAACAGGCGACTACTCGGTAGGCTGCTTCCAAGTCAACATATACGGCGCTTTAGCCAATACAAGACCATCGGAGCAAGAGCTGAAAGACCCAACGGTAAACGTCAAATGGGCTTATGAACACTATGTCGCAAACGGCAAGAGTTTCAAGGGCAAATGGGGCGTGTGCCGCCAGAAGGTTGATTGTTACTAACGGAGGGCAGCAATGCCGACATAACGTATGTAACTAAGTTCTAGAGCGGTTACAGCCTCTTATGCCGGTTTCGTTGCCCTCCCCTATATTAACCATTTACTTACCCAACAGGCAGGTGGAGGAGAACTTCAACCAATCAACATTCGATTCTTGATGCCGCCTGTCTTTTAGGCAAGTAAAACAAATAAGAAGGAGCAATATATGAGCAATAAGAAGATTGTAATACCTGTTCAGTACGAAGAAGATTTACCCCCAGAACACATAGAAGGACACGACATCATCGTGAGGGTTGATAAGAACCTTACAATTCAAGAACTAATAAAAGTGAGGCCATTCTAATGACAACTACACTTGAAGATAAGTTTGAAGAAATGAACAACAGAGTGCAGGAGTATATCTGCATTGAGTGTGGCATCCTAACCGACTACTACAAGCCAGGTTTGGTGTGTGGTCGTTGCGAACAACGTGGCGAAGCTCAAATGGAAGACGCTAGGGGCAACTAATGGATAACGAACCGAGCAAGGCAGACCTAAATAATCTGCGCTATGTTGTAGGACTTAACAAGCCAAGAACACAGGTCGTTAAAGAAGCAGAAGACCCATATTTATACCGTCGCTGGAAAGCAGCTCAAGATCTAGGTGTTAGTCCTGATCAGCTTAACGATGAGCCGGACGAAATGTCAGACCACAGCGACGATCAAGGATGGGATTAACAGCATTAAGAAAGGTGGAACTATGAAAGACAACGCTAAGAAGAAAGCAAGTGTTCTAAGCAAGGACACCAAGACTGCTACAAAGAATTTCGTACGACTAGTAGAGGCAGCAGCCCTACTCACCGTAAGTGTTTATTCTGGAATAAGCTCTTACCAACAAGACTTCTCAGGCATCGGCTACAAGCTACTAGCATTTGCAGCAATCCTGATTGGTCTACGAGGTGCAGAACTTTTTGTACGACATTTAGCTAATAAGTAAGGAGGCCACATGGCTCAAGAATATGAAGTAACTTGGTTTCAGCCAACAGATTTTGCCGATAACCACAACAACTACTGGTGTAACGTAGCCTTTCAAGGTGTTAGCGAACCACTAAAATGGGTTGTTAAAGACCCCACAAAAGTAAAAGTGGGCGATAAAGTGTTTGGTGAAATCAAAGAGCAAACCAGCAAGGCTGGTAAGCCATATCAGAGGTTCTACCGAGCAGAACGTCCTGACGATACACAACAGTCACTACCTACAGGCGGTGGCTATAAACGGGACGACTCACACATCCGTGCTCAATGGGCTATAGGACAAGCCATAAGCCACTTGGGTGGCGATAAAGATAAAACACTAGAAGATGTGGAGACACTAGCTGGTGCTCTATTTGTAATGGTAGACCGTGTGAAAAACCCAAAAGTTGATGCCCCAGATAAAGGGGCTAAATCAGTAGAGGAACAAGTGGCACAAGAGCAAGCCAAACGAGATAGAGACATCATTCACTCTCTCGAAGAAGGAACCCCAATTAACTTAGATGAGATTCCATTTTAGCCATGAATGTTCAACTACCAGCAATACTAAGCGGTGTCAGCTCTCGAAAAGACGGGAGCTACTCCGTGAAGTTTGACACTAGAGAATTAGGGCAAGACGCAGCCATGTTGTTCGCACAGATGAACAAAGAGGGTTGGCTACTTTTCGCACCTAATGAGCTAACAGAAGCAGATGTGCCAGACGAAAAAGCAGATTCTATGACCGGACAGAAAACACAGGCTCAACGCCTACGGGGCGTGATCTATCGTTTGTGGGAGCAGAACGGCAGCAAAGGTAATTCAGAAGAATACTACCGCTCTGTCATGGAAGGTCTAATCGACCAACTAAAGGGAAAGCTAGAGTAACGGAGGGTAAAACAATGGTAAGTAAAGAAGCTACTGATTTCATATTTGGTCTTGAACAATGCAGAACTGATAAGGGCATGGTGTGGCACGGAGATGTACCAGAAGATATTTACATACTTTTTCAGCTGCCAACGGATTTCAAAGGAGGCTACATCACAGGCGTTTATGTTGAGTTACAGCCAAAATATACAGCCTTTGTACCAAAGTGGGAGACAAATCAATGAGACAGACATCGATTCTCGCATACCGTTCACTAGATAAATCAAAAATCAGTGAACGTCAAAAACAAGTAATGTACGCACTAGAAGAAATAGCACCAGCTAACAATCGTATGGTATCTGCACAATCAGACCTACCTATCAATGTTGTTACGCCGAGAATGAATGAACTAGTTCAAAAAGGGCTAGTCGTAGAAGCATACAGAGATACAGATTCAGTAACAGGTCGCACAAGCATCTTTTGGAAGCCTAAGAACACTCCGAGAGAGTACGGGGATAGTTACTAGATGATCGAACGTTTGTGCCTAAAGTGCAATAAGCCTGTTAAGCCCCACATGCCAAAAAGTAGGATTCGGTGTAGGTGTGATGAAACAGAGTAGCTTCAAACCTAAACCATGTGAATGTGGCAGTAAATGGCATAGCTCTTGGCAGTGTCCGCTTAAACGTAAAACTGTTATGAGGCGAAGCAAACGTGCGATTAGGGGTGAATCCGTAAAAACTAAATCGAGAAGGATGAAAACAAGATACGAGTGGCTAGCAGCGAACCCACCAGATGAAGACGGATATTGGTATTGCTACATAAGCAAGCACCCGTTATGTCCGAGAAAACTGACCATAGAATCGCTCAATTTAGAACACAATTTGAGTAAAACCAGAAGGCCAGACTTGCGAGACGACATAACAAATATCTTTCCGGCGTGCAGGTGGGATAACCAAGCAAAAGGCAGCCTCAGCGCAAAAGAATATATGGATAAGGAGATTAAATGACTGACGATGACTTTATTAAGACATGGAATAAAGAAGCAACTACACAGGCTGTTGCTGATGTTGTTGGCATGACATATCACGCCACTGCACAACGAGCAACACGGCTTCGCAGGAAAGGACACAAGCTAGAACGTAAGTACCTCTCAGCCGAGGAATATTCACATTACGGGAAGCGAGGCGGTAGACCGAGGGTTAAACATGACTAATACAGAATTACTAGAAAGATTTGAGGAACATTATGGAGTGGGATATTTACATATCAAGAATACGAGGCGTTGTGCGAGTAGATGGACTATGGATTCTCGTTGGAGTCTTCGCAACGCTGCTCGTTTTGACAATTTTGTTAAGCTGGCTCGATCCCCGATTCAGCAAGTTACTAGAGCGTTTGTTAGTGGGTTAAAGGAGGGATTGAAGCGATGAATCTTCAAGAACAATTTGAGATCGAGCTAAAAGCATTAGGGAAACAGGGTATGTGGCCTCTAATCTCACATAGCTGGGCAAAGTATGCACTTGAAGAGGCTATCAAGAAAGTCGGTGCAAAATGAAACTACTAGGCTTCCACATCCTCACAGAAAAACAACTAACCAAAAAGATATTAAAGGCCATTAAGAACTCAAGGAGCTAACTATGAAAGACATTAAATTCAAACTTACAGGCGAATCAAAAGTAAACTGGGCTGGCGTAACTCTATTCCGTATTGAAGCGATTGTAGATATTAAAAGCCGAGGTGTTCAAAAAGGCGATAAAGGTGGCTGGCTAGAATCAGAGAAACTTGACAACGGTAACGCTAGGGTGTCCGGTGACGCTTGGGTGTACGGTGACGCTGAGGTGTACGGTAACGCTAGGGTGTCCGGTAACGCTTGGGTGTCCGGTAACGCTTGGGTGTCCGGTAACGCTTGGGTGTACGGTAACGCTAGGGTGTCCGGTAACGCTTGGGTGTACGGTAACGCTAGGGTGTCCGGTAACGCTTGGGTGTCCGGTGACGCTTGGGTGTACGGT
>ERZ724505.373-NODE-373-length-29340-cov-7.300802_pt1 | contig 29340 bp, 25 predicted proteins | sample MGYA00376038_ERZ724505 | MGnify/ENA primary metagenome ERZ724505 (study PRJEB28724, sample SAMN07190884) | wastewater metagenome | isolation source: effluent of sewage treatment plant in Hong Hong | place: Hong Kong | collected 2016-03-17 ...
CACAGGCTCCTTGCACGGCGGTGTTGACCGGAATCTGGGCTTCATCGAGCTTCATACCCACCCCGGATGCACTGGCGATTTCATTGAGACTGGTGGCCACGCCGCCTCGCGTGGGGTCGCGCAGAACGCGGATGGCGGCGCCTGATTCGATCAGGGCTGCGGCCAGTGAATGCAGCGGTGCGCAGTCTGACACGATGGGAGAGTCGAATTGCAAGCCCTGCCGTTGGCTGAGCACGGCCAGCCCATGGTCACCCACGGGGCCCGACAGCAAGATGGCATCGCCCGGCTGGGCTTGCGAGCCAGACAATCGCAGGCCGCAGGGCCGCCAGCCCAGGCCACTGGTGCTGATGTACACGCCATCGCCTTTGCCTCGCTCCACCACTTTGGTGTCGCCCGCCACGATGGCGACACCAGCCTGATACGCCGCGTTGGCCATCGATTGCGCGATGCGCTGCAACTCAGCCAGGGGCAGCCCTTCTTCCAGCACGAAGGTTGCCGTCAGGCTGGCGGGCTGTGCGCCCATCATGGCCAGGTCATTGACTGTGCCGTTCACAGCCAATTGCCCTATGTCGCTGCCAGGGAAGAACAGTGGGGCCACCACGTGGGCGTCGGTCGCCATGACCAGATCGTGTCCAGCCGGAGGTTGCAAGGCGCCGGTCAGCACCGCGCCGTCGTCTCCCGTGTCTTGCCACCCGGCGGGCCAGGTGCGTTCAAACGCGGGCCGGAAAATGTCGTGGATCAGTTGATAGGTGGCGCGGCCACCTGCGCCATGGCTCATGTCGATGCGGCCGTGCTTCTTGTCTAGCGGGCGCAGATAGTGTCGGGCGGTGGTCATGCGGCTTGCCGGTGCCGGCCATAGTGGTAGTGGGCAGCACAGGCGCCTTCCGAACTGACCATGCAGGCTCCCTGGGGGTGTTCTGGGGTGCACACGGTGGCGAACAGCTTGCATTCTTGCGGCTGGCGGTGGCCCTGCAAAATGGGGCCGCACAGGCACTGAGGGTGGTCGGCCACGGTGTGGGCGGGCACGCCAAACTTGCATTCGGCATCGAATGCGGCAAAGGCCTCTTTCAGGCGCAGGGCGCTGTGCGGCATGCTGCCGAGACCGCGCCATTCGAATGCCTCGCGCAGGGTCATCACCTCGTCGACCAGGGCTTGCGCTCGCAGATTGCCTTGTCGGTTCACCGCTCGGGTGAATTCGTTTTCCACTTCCGCTCGCCCGTTGTTGACCTGATGTACCAGCATCAGGATGGCTTGCATGATGTCCAGCGGTTCGAACCCGGCTATGACCACGGGCAGACCATATTGGGCGGGGAATGGCTCATAAGCCTGGGTGCCAATGATGGTGGACACGTGGGCGGGCCCCACCAGGCCATCCAGCGCCACGGGCTCGGCCTGGTTCAAGATGGCGTGCATGGCCGCCGGGGTGAGCACGTGGTTGCACAACACGCTGAAGTTGTGAAGGCCCTCGCGTTGGGCGGTCAGCACCGCCACGGCAGTAGGGGGCGTGGTGGTCTCGAAGCCAATGGCCAGGAACACCACGTCCCGATCGGGATGCTGCCGTGCCAGGTTCAGGGCGTCGTCTACCGAATAGACCACGCGCACGTCGGCGCCCAGCGCTCGGGCCTTCAGCAAACTGGTTTGACCGGAAGCGGGTACACGCAAGGTGTCGCCATAGCTGGCCAAGATCACGCCGGGCCGTCGGGCCACGGCAATGGCCTGGTCGATGCGGCCAATCGGCAAGACGCACACCGGGCAGCCTGGGCCATGAATCATGTGGATGCGACTGGGCAGCAAATCGAGCACGCCATAGCGAGCCAGGGCATGGGTGTGACCGCCACAAAACTCCATGAACCGGTAGGTTCGCCCTGGTTGCACGGCGGCGGCAATGGCTTGCGCCAGTTGGTGTGCCAGCACCGGGTCACGAAATTCGCTGATGTATTTCATGGTGCAGCCTGTTCCCCCATGCGGGCAAACAGCGCCAAGGTGGCTTCCGCTTCGTCGGGGTCCAGTTTGGTCAGGGCATAGCCCACATGCACGATCACATAGTCACCCGGCTGGACCTCATCCAGCAGCGCCATGGAGATGTGTTTGCGCACACCAGCCAGATCCACATGACCATGGCCTGTGGCGTCGACATCAATCACGCGGGCGGGCAGGGCAAGGCACATGGCGTCAGCAAGCGGGTGAGGGCAATGGGGTTTGCAAGGCGACCCAGGCCTGCCCCAGAGACAGACCGCCATCGCCACAGGGGTATTGTGAGGCTCGCCAGACTTGCAGGCCTTGTGTCTGGATCAATTCGGTCAGAAGATCGTCCAGCAATCGGTTGACCAGACAGCCGCCTGTCAGCACCACGGTGTTCAGCCCCTGCTTCAGGCAGGCTTGGCTCGCCCATTGCGCCAGGCCGTGAGCGAGATCGGCATGAAAGCGCGCGGCGGCCTGATGCCGCCCCTGTTCGGTGTTTGAGGCTTGGATGAGCGACTGCATCATGGGGCGCCAGTCCCATTCGCCGAGGTTGGATGCGACGATTGAATTTGGCGAAAAGCCAGAAACAGGCCAGGCAGAGGTGGCGCTGGCTTCTAGCAGCATGGCCGCATGGGCTTCGTGGTCGGACAAGGTGGCCAAGCCCAGCAAGGCCGCAGCCGCGTCAAAGAGCCGGCCCAGGCTGCTGGTGCCCGGGGTGTGGCGATGCCCTTGTTGTTGTAGCCAGCTTTGCAGGGCCCTGGCCTGGGCTTGTTCGGGCCAGCGCAACGAAATCTCGTCGGTGCGCCCCAGTTCATGCAAGACCGATGCGGCCAGGCGCCAGGGCTCCCGCGCTGCTTTTTCGCCGCCGGGCAAAGGCAGGGGGCGCAAATGCCCCAGGCGAACGCATTCGGCTCCGTCCACCCTCAGCAATTCGCCTCCCCAAGGCTGGCCGTCAGTGCCCAGGCCGAAGCCGTCCAGCGCCAGGGCGATCACTGGCCCTAGGTCATGGCCCTGCGCGGCTCGTTCCGCCAGCACCGCAGCCACATGGGCATGGTGATGTTGAACGGGAATCAAAGTGGCGCCGTGGGCCTCGGCCAACTCAACGGCGGTGCGGTGGCTGAAAAAGTCTGGGTGCAGGTCGCAGGCGACAACCTGGCGATGGGCCCCGCTGGTGGCGCCTGGACTCATCAGCGTTTGCGCAAGCGCATGGGCTTGATCGCGGTAAACGTGCCGGCACGCTGCGCCGTCCAGGTCCCCAATATGGGGTGAGACCAAGGCTTCCATTTGCCCTTGCGGGGTAGCGCGAACCTGGCACAGCGTGGCCTTCAGGTCGCCACCGCTGGCCATGACATGCGTGGCATGCTGGGTTGGGCCCCACAACATGGGTTCGGGTGCGTAACCACGTCCTCGACGGATCCAGCAGGCGCTGCCATCGGGGCGCACCCGCAACACAGAGTCGTCAGCGCGGTGCAAGATGTCACGGTCATGCAGCAGCAGGGCGTCGGCCAGCGGGGACAATTGTTGCCATGCTTCGTGGTTGTCGATGACCAGCGGTGAGCCAGAGGCATTCGCGCTGGTCATCACCAATAGCAGGTCTTGGGGCTCATCCAGCCAAGCGGTACCGGCAGGGCGTTGGGCAGCCTCGTGAAACAGCAGATATTGCACGGGTGCATAGGGCAGCATGGCGCCGAGGGTTGCCAAGCCAGGGGCAATGCCGGGTAACTCGCGTTGGGCTTGGGTGGTTTGCCGCAACAAAACGATGGGTCGAGCTGCTTGTGTCAGCCAAGCCGCCTCTTGAGGGGCAATGGTGGCCCACGGCGCCAGCGATGCCAGATTGGCTGCCATGACCGCCAGCGGCTTGCTGGGCCGCCCCTTGCGTTGCCGCAGGCGTGCCACGGCGTTGGCATCGTGCGCATTGCAGCACAGATGAAAACCGCCTATGCCTTTGATGGCCACGATCTGCCCAGCTTGCAGCAGCGCCAGCGTTTGGGCGATCGGGTCCGCGCCTGAAGCAGTGTCACTCAACAAGGTGCCATCGCGGTGCCACAGGCTCAGGCTGGGGCCGCAGTTGGGGCAGCAGTTGGTCTGGTCGTGGAAGCGATGGCTGCTGGGGGCATGAAGCTCTTGCTCGCATTGCCGGCACACCTCAAACAGGGCCAGACTGGTGTGGGCGCGGTCGAAAGGCAGGGCTCGGACCACGGTGTGGCGCGGACCGCATTGTGGGCAGTGAATGAAGGGGTGGCGCCAGCGCCGGTTGAGCGGATCAAACAGCTCGCTCAAGCAGCGCGGGCAGGTGGCCAGGTCGGTGCCGATGTGGGTGCCAAGGTCTGCCGCCGAACCGCTGGAAACGCTGTCCAGAATTTGAAAGGCGCCAGCGGCAATGGGGGGCCAGTCTGGCGCGGGCTGAGGCAGTAAGTCGACCCGATCCAGGCGGGCCGGAAAAGGCATGAGCGACAGGCTGCTGACCAGCGAGTCGATCGCGGCCGCAGGCCCTTCCAGGCGCAACGCCACGCCTTGCGGGGTGTTGCGAACCCAACCACTCAGCGCGCGCTGGGTGGCCTGTTGGTACAGCCAGGGGCGGCAGCCCACCCCTTGCACCAGGCCATGCAGGATCAGGTCGAGGCGCACCGCTGTTCGATCCATTCCAACCAGGCATTCAGGCCTTCGCCACTGGTGGCCGACACCTGCAGAATTTGCGCCTGCGGGTTGACTTGATGGATGTATTGCATGGCCCGATCCAGGTCAAAACGCAAATGCGGTAGCAGGTCGCATTTCGATAACAGCACCAGCTGTGCGGCCTGGAACATGTCGGGGTACTTCAGAGGCTTGTCTTCCCCTTCCGTTACCGAAAATACCAGCACTTTCGCGGCTTCGCCCAGATCGAACCCTGCGGGGCAAACCAGATTGCCCACGTTTTCGATCAGCAACACGCCGTGGGGCAGGGCGGGCAGATCGTGCAGGGCGTCGTGCACCATGCGGGCGTCCAGGTGGCAGCCCTTGCCTGTGTTGACCTGAACGGCGGGCACGCCGGTGGCGCGAATGCGTTCGGCGTCCAGACTGGTTTGTTGATCGCCTTCGATCACCGCCACTGGGCGGCGGCCTTGCAGCCGGGTCACGGTTTCCACCAGCAAGGTGGTCTTGCCCGAGCCAGGGCTAGACACCAGATTCAAGGCCAGTGTGTGCTGTGCCTGAAGATGCTCACGAACGTGGGCCGCCACATGGTTGTTGCCGGCCAGGATGTCGTGTTCGAGTTGCAGCACCCGGGTGTGCAATCCTGTACCGGTCGGTTGGGGGGGGGGATGGTGTTCGGCAGACTCGCAGCCGCAGATGGTGCACATGGGGAACCTGCATGAATGGCGGGATCAATCCATGCACCATAACGGACTCATGGTTTCCCCGTCGTCGGGCAATCCCCCTATTCGGGTGGGGCTCAAACTGTCATAAATGTCACGTTGTTTGACTTGAGACCCCTTCATGAGATCGTCCAAACAGTTCAAACGTCTGGCCAGCTCCGTTGCTGGCGTGGCAGCAGCCTCCGCATTTTTGATCGGTCAGCCCTGGATGGGTGTGTCGCTGTGTACGGTGGCCGCATTTTTCGGGTTGTCGGCGCTGCACCGCGTCGGTGGCCGTCAAGAGCGCCAGGTATTGCGGGCGCCCATTCCCACCCTGGAACAGCGCAAGCGCATGTTCCAGGAAATGGCCTGATTCAGCTGGCATTGGTCAGTGGCTTGACGCGATAGCCCGTGCGCGGGAAATGCACGTGCACTGTGCCGCATCGCTCGCTTTGAAGACGCAGCGTCAGTTGCGTTGCGTTCAAGCCAATCAATTCGCCTTCCACGCATTCTTGCCCCATGACTTCGGGGCGAACCGCTACGCGTTGGCCCACTTGTAAGCCACTGGGGTCAACGACGGTCAGTGCTTCGTAGTCCAAGGGCGCAGGTTCGGCGTCTCGGGCCGCGTCTAACGCCATCTGCGCGGCCAATTCGCTGCGGGTGCCTTGCCCGTAAGCTTTGATGCGTTTCATCCAGGCCAGGGTGGCGGGATAGGCACTCAGATCCAATCTGCTGACCTTCACGAACCACAAGGCGCAGTACAGCGCAAAGTCCCCATGGCTCGGCGTTTCGCCGCCGATGAACGGCTGCGACTGCTTCAAGCCTTGTTCCACCCAGGCCAGCTCGCACTCCAATGCCTGGCGGGTTTGAGGCCCTGAACGCTTTACGGCCTCTCGGCTCATGCCGGTCATGCCACTCAGGGCGGCCCGGTCGGCCAGGAATTCATCGCTGAGAAAATCCACGATCTGGCTGAACGTGTGGGCCACGGCTTTGCCGAAGAAGTTCACGTCTACCCAGTGGGCAATCACCTCGCTCCAGCCGGCTTCGGTCATCACGGGTTGGGCCGGGGTCAGCTTGTCCAGCACACGTGCAATCAGGCGGGTGTCGCAGTAAACATCGGCGCCGATCTGCAGCACCGGCACTTTTCTATAGCCGCCCGTTAGGGCCGTCATGTCAGGCTTGGGCATCATCATCGGCACCACCACCGATTGCCAGGCCAAGCCCTTGTAGCCCAGTATGGCCCGGATCTTTTCCGCATACGGCGACTCGTTGTAGTGGTGAAGGATCAGCGTGGGGGTGTGAGAGGTGTTCATGCAGCCCATTGTGGCCAAGGTCACACACGCCTAAAATTGTCGCAATAGACATATTTGATGCCAATATGGACAGTAAGCGTGCCCACCGACATCGCGTTGGTGTGTTGATCTGCCGGCAGCACAGCCTGGCCAGCTATGGCCTCGTGCTGGATGCCTTTCGCATGGCCAATCAACTAGGGGTGGCACATCAGTTCGATCTGGTTCGCGTCAGCCAGGACGGTTTGCCCGTGCCACACCCCGACGGCGACTTGCGGGTGGATGCCGGACTGGATGGCCTGTTGGGGGTGGATGTGGTGCTCATTCCCTCCTTGTGGCTCAATGGGCCCGAGGCCGTGGCAGAGCAGGCGCAAACCATTGCGGCGCTGGCGCGACTCGACCCGTGCATTCTGGTGGCAACGCTGTGTACCGGCGCCTATTTGCTGGCAGCCAGCGGACGGCTGGACGGCAAAGCCGCCACCACTCATTGGATGCTGGCCAACGGCTTTCAGGCGCGCTACCCACAGGTGCGCGTGCAAGCCAGCCAGAACCTCACCCATCAGGCTGAAGTGGTTTGCTCAGGTGGGTCGTTGGCGGCTGTCGATGTCTGCCTGTATGTGGTTCAGTTGCTGGCCGGGCGCGATGTGGCTCGCAACCTGGCGCGACTGTTGGTGACCGATCTGCGGCATGGCCCGCAAACCTGGTACACGCCACCCCAAGGCTGGCGCCGGCACGGCGATGCCGGAATCCACCAGATCGAAGCCTATATTGCCGATCACCATGCCGAGCCCGTTTTGCTGGAGCAACTGGCCGAGCGCCTGCACACCAGTGTGCGCACCTTGCAGAGGCGCTTTCTGGCCGCCACGGGGCTGACGCCCATTCAGTACCAGCAGGCCGTGCGCATTGACCGCAGCAAGGATTTGCTCGAAACCAGCCGATTGCCCATCGAAGACGTGGCCGAGCGCGTGGGCTACCAGGACCGTGTGGCATTTGGCCGCGTATTTAAAAAGGTGACTGGACTGAGCCCGGCGGGGTACCGCCAGCAGCATGGCGCCAGCAGCCAGGGCTCGCCAATCGGATGGAGCGAACAGTCTGGACAAGCACAGTCAAGCTGAGACAATGCCGGCATGACCATCGACTCAGACTCCATCATTGGCCAGACACGCGACTGGCTGACCCGTGCCGTTATTGGCCTCAACCTGTGCCCGTTTGCCAAGTCGGTGCATGTGAAGGAGCAAATTCGCTATGTGGTGTCTGATGCGGCCACGCCTGAGCAACTGGTCGAGCACCTGGTGACCGAGCTGAGCCTGCTGCGCGATGCCGACCCCGAAGAAATCGACACCACCTTGCTCATTCACCCGCTGGTGCTGCAAGACTTCGACGACTACAACGCCTTCCTGGATGTGGTGGACGCCGTGATCGATGAAATGGAGTTGGAAGGCGAGTTGCAGGTGGCGAGCTTCCATCCTCAGTACCAGTTTGATGGCACCGAGCACGACGACATCGAAAACTACACCAACCGGTCACCTTACCCCACGCTGCACCTGCTGCGCGAAAGCAGCATCGAGCGGGCCGTGGCGGCATTTCCCAATGCCGAAGACATCTATGAAACCAATATGGCCACCCTGCGCAAGCTGGGCCTGGAAGGGTGGCGCAAGCTCTGGTTGCCGTGATGGCAATCAGCCGCGATGCAGCTTGAATGCGGCCACCTTGTCAGCCAGGCGCTGAGCCTGATCGCGCATGCTCTCGGCAGCGGCCGCACTTTGTTCCACCAGGGCCGCATTCTGTTGCGTCATCTGATCCAGTTGCGTGACAGCCGTATTGATCTGGCCAATGCCGTCAGACTGTTCCGCCGTGGCAGCCGTGATCTCGCCAATGATGTCATTGACCTGCTGCACGCTCTGCACAATGGCGCTCATCGAGGTGCCTGCCTCTTGCACCAGGCGTGAACCGGTTTCCACCTTGTCCACGCTGGCGCCAATCAGGGTTTTGATTTCCTTGGCAGCGTTGGCGCTGCGTTGTGCCAGCGAGCGAACCTCGCCAGCCACCACGGCAAAGCCACGGCCTTGTTCGCCAGCGCGGGCGGCTTCCACAGCGGCATTCAAGGCCAAGATGTTGGTCTGGAAGGCAATGCCATCGATCACACCGATGATGTCGGAAATCTTGCGCGAGCTTTGGTTGATCTCGTCCATCGTGGCCACCACATGCGACACCACTTCGCCCCCGCGACTGGCGGCATCGTGGGCCGAGGCGGCCAATTGGTTCGCTACGCGAGCGGCTTCGGCGGTCTGACGCACAGTACCTGTCAGATGCTCCATGGAGCTGGCGGTTTGCTGCAGGTTGCTGGCGGTCTGCTCGGTCCGGCTCGACAGGTCGGAGTTGCCAGTGGCGATTTCAACCGAGGCCACCTTCATGCTGTCGGTCGAGTTACGCACTTCGGCCACCAGCGACTTCAACGAGTCCTGCATCGACTTCAATGACAGCAGCAAGTGGCCGGTCTCATCCTTGTCATGCGCGTCAATCTGCTCGCTCAAGTCCAGCGCAGCAATGCGGTCACTGACTTCCACAGCCTTGGACAGGGGCTGGGTCAAGGTACGTGACAGCCACAAAGTCAGGGCTGCGCCCGCGCACAAGGCAAACAGGCCGAACACGATCAGGGCTGTGCGGCCCGTGCTGTTGGCCGATTGAATCGACAAGGCTTGCTGGTCAATGTCGTCGCGTTGGCGCTTGACCAGTTGCTGAACCAAGTCTTGCAGCTTGGCAGTAGCGGGCAGAAACTCGTTTTGCAGAGCTTGCTCGGCAACCGCAGTGTTGCCAGCCTTTTTGGCGTCGAACACGGCGGCGCGAGTGCGCAGCATGTCTTTGCGGGCTTCGCCAATTTGCTCGAAGAGTTCTTTTTCGCGAGCACTGGCCAACAGCGGTTCCAATTGCTTTTGAATTTCGCTGGACACCTTGGAGGTGGCCGCTGCTTCGTCAGAAAAGAGCTTGGCCACAGCGGGGTCCTGGGTCATGGCCGCAGCCTTGGTGCGCGCTGCATTGACCGATAGATTACGGAACCAGTCAGTGGCCAGTCGCTCGGTTGTCAGTGAATCCTGTGTCATGGCTCGGGTTTTGTCGCTGATGTGCGACAAGGACCAGATGCCGATGGCCGACCCAATGCTGGCGAGCAACAAAACCGAGGTCAGTACGAGAATGATCCGACGTTGAATCGATCCGGAAGTAGAAACTTGAGACATGGTGGCTCCGAGATGCAAAGGGCCACGCATCAACCCTGGCGGGCCGTGACCTGCAGACTTATTCGGATTGATTCGCACCAACTTGAGGCGTTTTGTCAGGCAGCAGTTGGATGCCATCCAGTTGCGAAGCGCAGATGTCGCGCACGATTCGAATGAAGTCAGCCAGATAAGGGCGGCTTGCCAGTGCTTTGGAGGAAATCGCGTACAGCTCGCTCCACAGGCCTCGCGCACCAATGCGTTTGGCCAGCACGTAGTCATGGTCGACGTAGCTTTTGACGCCCCAGTTTGGCAAGGCCGCCACGCCACGTCGGCTTGCCACCAACTGCAGCACAGCCACGGTCAACTCGGCTTTGCGCCGGGGTAGCTCAATGCCAGCCGGCGTCAGCACCTGACGAATCAGGTCAATGCGCTCTTCCGGAACCGGGTAGGTGATCAGGGTCTCACCCACAAAGTCCTGCGCTTCAAGCCGGCGCTTGTTACGCAAACGATGCTCGTTGGGCAGCACGGCCAGAATCTCGAACCGGAATAGGGGCGCGACATGCCAGGAGCCGGGCGGCGAGGGGCGAGCCCCGATCACCAAGTCCGCCCGGCGCCGCTCCAGCAGGTTCAGTGGGTCGGCATGAAAACCTGCCACCAGATCGACCTCGACCTCAGGCCAACGACGACGGAACTCGTCCATCACCGGCATCAGCCAGTCGAAGCAGGTATGGCATTCCAGCGCGATGCGCAACTCGCCTCGCGTGTCGCCTTTCATGCGAGTCAGGTCACGCTCGGCGTCATGGATTTGTGGCAACACCGTGCGAGCCAGGTTCAGCAGCCGCTCGCCAGCCGGGGTGAAGTGCATGCCGCTCTTGCTGCGTTCGAACAGAACCAGGTCGTAGTGCGTTTCCAGTGCCTTGATCTGATGAGACAAGGCCGACTGGCTCAAGTGAACCCGCTCGGCAGCGGTGGCCAGTTTGCCCGATTCGGCAATGGCCAGCAGAGAGCGCAAGTGGCGAATATCAAGCATGAATGAAATTCATGGATGGTTGAAAAAATGTCGCTTGTTTCATTTTAATGGCATCGCCACACTCCGTGCCATTCATGACTGACTACTGACACGGAGCCTCTGACCATGACTCAGACACACATTCTTGGCTTTCCCCGCGTGGGCGCGCAACGTGAACTCAAGCGCGCATTGGAAGCCTTCTGGCAAGCGGCCCCAGCTGATCGGCCGGCTCGCCAGGAAGCCCTGCAAGAGACCGGGCGGCAACTGCGTGAACGCCACTGGCGTGTGCAAAGCGAGGCGGGCCTGAGTTGGGTCACCGTGGGCGACTTCGCCTGGTATGACCACATCCTCAACTTGTGCGCTACCTTGGGTTGCCTGCCTGCGCGGTTCGGTTTTGCACCTGAAACCTTGTCCTTGGCGCAGTACTTCGAGCTGGCGCGAGGCAACGCCCAACAGCCCGCCATGGAAATGACCAAGTGGCTCGACACCAACTACCACTACCTGGTTCCCGAAGTGGGCCCGCAGACCCGTTTCGATGGCGGCGTGACCTGGTTGCTTGATGACGTAGACGAAGCGCAGGCATTGGGCTTGCCCGTCAAGGTGGTGCTGACCGGCCCGGTGACTTTCCTGTATCTGGCCAAGTCGCATGGCGCGGCCTTTGATCGCCTGAGCCTGTTGCCTCAGTTGGTGCGGGCCTACGTGCGTTTGCTGGGGGCCCTGCAGGCCAAGGGGGTGGAGTGGGTACAGATCGACGAACCCATTCTGTCGCTGGAGCTGGAAACCAATTGGCTGGCTGCCTTTGAATCAGCTTATGCCGACTTGCAGGGCTGCGGCGTCAAGCTCTTGCTGGCCAGCTACTTCGAAACCACGCAACACCATGCTCGGCTGATGTCTCGTTTGCCCGTGGCCGGTTTCCATCTGGATCTGGTACGAGCCCCCGAGCAACTGGACGAATGGCTGAACTTGTTGCCGCCGCAGGCCGTGCTGTCTGCCGGGGTGGTTGACGGACGCAATATCTGGCGCAATGACCTGCAAGCCAGCCTTGCCAAGCTGGACAAGGCTTATCGCCAGCTAGGGGATCGCTTGTGGGTGGCCTCATCGTGTTCCTTGCTGCACGTGCCGGTCAGCTTGGCATCAGAAGTCCGGTTGGATGCCGAGATCAAGTCATGGCTGGCCTTTGCGCAAGAAAAGGTGCAAGAGGTAGCCATCCTGGGCAAGGCGTTCAATCAGGGTGTCGAGTCTGTTGCAGGCGCATTCAACGAGGCCTTTGCCGCATTGCAGTCCCGACGTCAATCGGGGCGGGTGCATCACCCCACCGTGCAAAAACGCCTGGCTCAAATCAACCCAGCCATGGCCGAGCGCCCCAGCCACTACGCCCACCGCGCTCGCATCCAGAAAGAAGCCCTGCAACTGCCGCTGCTGCCCACCACCACGATTGGCTCTTTCCCCCAAACGCCGGCCATTCGTCAGGCCCGTGCGGCATTCCGCCGTGGTGAACTCAGTGCCTTCGACTACCTGCAGCGCATGCGCGATGAAATTGCCTTGGCTGTGCGCAAACAGGAAGAGTTGGGACTGGATGTGCTGGTGCATGGCGAAGCCGAACGCAACGACATGGTCGAGTACTTTGCAGAGTATCTGTGGGGTTACGCCTTCACCGAAAACGGATGGGTGCAAAGCTACGGGTCGCGCTGCGTCAAGCCACCCATTATTTATGGCGACATCTTCCGCCCTGAAGCCATCACGGTGGAAACCACCCGCTATGCCCAGTCGCTCACCGACCGCCCCATGAAGGGCATGCTCACAGGCCCGGTCACCATGCTGCAGTGGTCTTTTGTGCGCGATGACCAGCCACGTTCGACAACGGCGCTTCAACTGGCCCTGGCCATTCGCGAAGAAGTGCAAGACTTGGAAAAGGCCGGCATTCGCGTGGTGCAGATTGACGAGCCTGCCTTCCGCGAAGGTTTGCCTTTGCTGCACAGCCAGTGGCAACAATACCTGGACTGGGCTGTGCAGGCCTTCCGCATCTCGGCCGCCGGTGTGCGCAACGACACCCAGATTCACACCCACATGTGCTATTCCGAGTTCAATGACATTTTGCCGGCCATTGCCGCGATGGATGCCGATGTGATCACCATTGAAACTTCGCGCTCGGCCATGGAGTTACTGGATGGCTTTGGCCGCTTCGCCTACCCCAATGAAATCGGGCCCGGTGTGTATGACATTCACTCGCCACGCGTGCCCTCGGTCGATGCCATGCTGCATCTGCTGGAGCGTGCCTGCCAGGTCATTCCCGTTGAACGCCTGTGGGTGAACCCTGACTGTGGGCTCAAGACCCGTGGTTGGCCTGAAACCGAGGCAGCCCTGGCGCACATGGTCAAGGCGGCGCACATTTTGCGCTCGCGCTTGAGTCAGCTGCCCTTGGCCGCATGATGCGGCGCTGAGACAGCGCTAGGCGTCACGAACGGCGTCATCCGAAGCGGGGGCTTGGGCGTTGTATAACGCTCAGACTTCACTCGCCCAAGGATGGCGCCATGTCGAACCAGATTGCCAAGCTGACCTTCGTATCGATCGCTTCCTGGGCTTGCCTTGGCGTGAGTTACGCGGCCTCGCCGATCGAACCCGGATTGCCTGAACGCGTTCGCGCAGCTCAGGCTATGGCCAACAATGCGCCGCAATGCCAGGTGGCGCAACCCTTCTATTGGGAAATTGGCGATGGGCGGCGTGTGTTGGCCAGCGGCCAGGCCGGGCGCAAGGCGCCTGATGCCCAGACCCGGCTCCAGATTGCCTCAGCCTCGAAGTGGATCTATGGCGCCTATGTGGCCGAGCAGCGGGGCGGGGCCCTCACCCAAGACGACATCCGCTACCTGAATTTTCAGAGCGGCTACACGCGCTTTCACATGTGTCGCCAGGGCCAAACGGTTGAAGAATGCCGCACCAGCATGCTCAACCGACGAGGGGCGCAAGACACGGACTCCATCGGTCGCTTTTTGTACAACGGTGGCCACATGCAGCAACATGCGGCTTTGATGGGCCTGGGGGCGCTCGACAACCAGGGCCTTTCGCAAGCCATCTTGCGCGGTCTGGGCAAAGCAGGGCAGGGCTGGGACCTGGTTTACAGCCAGCCGCAACTGGCCGGCGGGGCGCAAAGCAATGCCAGCGACTATGGCCGCTTTTTGCGAGCGATGCTGTCGGGCGATCTCAAAATCGGGGGGCTGCTGGGTAGCCATCCGGTTTGTACACAACCTCGATCGTGTCCGGGCGAAGCCCTCAAAACGCCGATTCCAGTGACCGAGTCGTGGCATTACTCTCTGGGCCACTGGGTAGAAGACGACCCCGCCGTGGGCGATGGCGCATTCAGTAGCCCGGGGGCGTTTGGCTTCTATCCTTGGATCGATGCAGGGCGCCAGTTCTACGGCATCGTGGCCCGTGAAGAACGGTCGGGTGTGCTCAGCGGCGATCCTGATAGCAAACCGGCTGTTCGCTCCGTGGAGTGTGGGCGCCTGATGCGCCAGGCCTGGTTGCTGGGCCATGCACCCTGAACTGAGACAATCGGCGCTTTGGATCGAATCGGTTGAACGGATGGACTTGAAGTGGCAGGCCCGAACCAGGGCAAGGCATGGACTGGCTGGGCTGTTGGGGCTCGTCGGCCTATTCGGTGGTGTGGGTGCGCGTGGCGAAATGTTTGTCTGGTCGGGTGATGTGGATGGCCACTATGCCTTCACACAGGCCGCCTACACCACGCGTGAAATCTCCCTGTCGTCTGACCTGACCCTGCCGCTGCCCTCCAGCGAACTCGACGGCGAATTTAGATTCGATCGCGAATACATCCAGATCAAAGGTACGCCGCTGGAGGTCAACACCGACAAGTACGACGCGATTCTGAAATACAAGTATTTTTTGGCCGATACGCCGTACTACCTGTACCTGTCACCGCGCATGCGGCACGACCGATTCGGTTTCTATCAGAAAGCCCAATCGGTTCGCTCAGGGGCGGGGCGCAAGTTCGGTTCCAGCACGGCGCTGGAGTACAGCCTGGAACTGGGTAGTGGTTATCGCGAGGCCACGCTGGCTGGCGGCGGTGAAGTCTCTGAGATCCTGTACATCGCGTCCATCAAGGGGAAATGGACCGCGAGCGAGACGGTGCAGGTGAAACTCAACTGGGTCAACGAGTGGAGCAGTCGCGAGTCTTACACCACGCTGACCCTGGGTGTGAGAAACAAACTCACAGAAAAATTGGGCTTGAAGTACGAGTTGCTCTACCGTCGGGCCTTCCCGTTTGACTCAAAAGAGAAAAACGGGGAATGGCTGTCAGAAGTGGGGCTGAGTTACAGCTTCTGATCAACCACGCAGACGCGCCATCAAGGCTTCGGTTTCCATGCCGGCCTGTTTCATGGCTTCGTCGTCCGACACCATGGCCAACTCTTGCAGCGATGCGCTCAAGTTCAGCAAACCATCACGCAGCTTGATCAGCATGGCCTGCATGTCCATGAACTGCTTACGGGCCAGATCGGCGCTGTTGTCTTCGTTCATGGTGGACTCCTGCTGCATCCCGTAACTGCTGCTGAACACCGGTTCGGGAAGCTGGGCACCGGGTCAGTGAGACTGGAATCAACTGTACCCGGCAGGCCTGTTTTGGACTAGCCGCCTGATTGCGGGGGGGCGATCAGGGATTCGTGACGAATGTCTCGTCATCCAAAAAAATGGCCAAAATGCGGCGGCATCAAATCGGGTTTGTGCGCTTTTGCAGCCAGTCGCGAGCGTCGCCTTGCACCAAGGGGCCGACACGACGCCACACCTCGGCGTGATACGCGTTGAGCCACGCAATCTCATCGGTGCGCAGCAAGGAGAGGTCGATGCACCGGGTGTCGATGGGGCACAAACTCAGGGTTTCGAACGCCAGGTACTCGCCGTATTCGGGCGTGCCGGGTTGGGCGTCTGGCACGGCTGGCGGCGTGACCACATTGAGCACAAGGTTTTCAATGCGAATACCCCATTGCGCAGGGCGATACAAGCCGGGTTCGATGGACGTGATCATGCCGGGTTGCATGGCCATGTTCAGGTCGGGAATGGCTTTGGAGATCGATTGCGGCCCTTCGTGAACGTTGAGGAAGTAGCCCACACCGTGGCCGGTGCCATGGCCAAAATCCAGCCCCTGTTCCCACAAGGGTGCGCGGGCAATGGCGTCTAGCATCGGGGCCAGGGTGCCGCGCGGGAATCGCATGCGCGACAAGCCCAGCGTGCCTTTCAGTACGAGCGTGAAGTCGCGCTTTTGCTGGGCGCTGGGTTCGCCAATGGCCCACACGCGGGTGATGTCGGTGGTGCCACCCAGATACTGAGCGCCAGAGTCGATCAGCAGCAGGCCCTGTGCGGTCAGGCCCTCAGCTGTGCTGATGATGGCGTGCGCTTGCGGTGTGGCGCGGTAATGCGGCAAGGCCCCATTCGCATTGAAGCCCGCAATGGTGGGAAAGCTCAAAGACACGTAGCCGGGTTGGCGTTCGCGTGCGGCGGTGAGCTTTTCATCCACCGTGATTTCCGAGATGAATTCGCGGCCCAAGGCGAGTTCGAACCAGGCATAAAACTCGGCCATGGCCGCGCCATCGTGCGCCATGGCTTCGCGAATGAAGCCGGCCTCCGCATCGGTCTTGCACGATTTGGCCAAGGTTGTGGGGTTGATGGCTTCGATCACGCTGACCGATTCAGGCACCGCCTGGCGCAGGCCCCAGGTGATGCGTTTCGGATCGATCAGCAAACAGGCCTGGGATGGCAGCGTCTTCAACGCCGGCAGTGCTTGCTCATAGGGTTGAATTTGAATGCCATCGCGCTGCAACGCCTCTTGCAAGGCGGCGGGCACCTTGCCTGCGCCTACGAACAAGGTGGCTTGATCCAGTCCGATCAGGGCATGCCCCAGGAACACCGGGTTGTAGTCCACATCGGCACCACGCAGATTGAGCAACCAGGCCAGATCGTCCAGGGTGGCGATCCAATGATGTGTGGCACTCATGTCTTGCATGGCTTGCCTTAAGGCTGCGAGCTTTTCGGTGCGCGGGGTGGCGGCGTAGGGGGCCACGTGCTCGAACACCGTGGCCGAAGGTAGCGCGGGGCGTTCGGCCCATACCGCGGCCAGCGGGTCTTCTGTGGCTACCAGGGTCCATTGGGCGGCTGACAGGGCTTGTTGCAACTGCTGGGTCTGGGCCAGGCCCAGCACCGCGCCATCGACAGCCAACTGGCCTGCGCTGGCTTGCAGGAGCAGCCAATGCACATAGGCTGGAATGGCAGGGCCTTCCAGCTTGAACAGATCCACTGGGGTGTCGGACAGTTCCGCCTCGGCTTGTTCCCAGTAGCGACTGTCGGTAAACAGCGCAGCCCGGTTGGCGGCCACGATCAGGGTCCCCGATGAGCCGGTGAACCCGCTGAACCATTCACGGCCTTGCCAGTGCGCGGGCAGGTATTCGGACAGATGGGGGTCGCTGCTGGGAATCAGAACAGCTTGCCAGCCTTGCGCAGCCATGTGGGCGCGCAGATTCTGGAGTCGGGCAGGAACGAGTGCGGGCAGTACGGGCATGGACGGGCAAGCATGGGAGAACGAACACGCTCCCATGTTGCCATGTTCGCCGGTTACCTGCCGCCGGCGAGGGAGGCTGTCGTGTTATTGGGCCGGTGCGGCCTGCCCCCCTGTTGCGCCGTTGCTGCCTGGGGCAGACGCGACGGCCTGATTGGGCGCCGTAGCGGACGGGGTGGCTGCGGACACGCTCACGGGTGGCGTGGACGGTGGCGTTACGCGCACCACCATCGCATTCGGCTCCAGTGCGTGCGGGTCGGGGAACACGCGGGCGTGGCGCTGCGAGGTGAAATAGGCCCAGGCCCAGTCCATCAAGACCACGGTGCGGTTACGGAAGCCGATTAGGAAGTAAACGTGCACAAACAGCCAGAACAGCCAGGCTGAGAAGCCGCTGAACTTCACCCGCTTGTTGATGAAAGGCAAATCGAGCACGGCCACGGCGGCACGCTTGCCGATGGTGGCCAGGTTGCCGTAATCAAAGTAGCGGAACGCTTGGGCTTCCTTGCCTTGCAGGCGGCGCATGATGTTGAACGCCGCCTTGCGTCCCATTTGTTTGGCGCCGGGGCTCACACCGGGAACCATGGTGGGGTTGTCTGGGTCGAGATAGCTCTTGGCGCTGGCCAGATCGCCCACCACGTAGATGTTGGAGTGGTCGGGAATGGTCAGATCTGGCTGCACCACCACGCGCCCGGCGCGGTCCAGTTGGCAGCGTGTGCTCTTGGACAGTGCGCGTCCCAACGGCGAAGCGGCCACGCCAGCGGCCCACACCACAGTACGGCTGGGCAGGAAATGGGACACCGGTTGTGGCGTGCCGTCGGGGCCGGGCTCCATGGTGTCGTAGTGAATGCCGAATGCCGTGATGTTGGTGACCTTGGCTCCAGTCAGCACTTCCGCGCCCAGCTCGCCCAGTTGTTCCTTGGCGCGTTGCGACATGTCATCAGGGAAGGTGCCCAGCACGCGGCCAGCGCCTTCCAGCAGGATCACGCGGGCGCGGCGCGAGTCAATGCGGCGGAATTCCGAACGCAGGGTCTGCTGGGCAATTTCAGCCAGGGTGCCGGCCATTTCGACCCCTGTGGGGCCTGCGCCCACGATCGCGAAAGTGAGCCAGGGCTCGCGCTTGGCTGGGTCGGTTTCGCGTTCGGCTTGCTCAAAGGCAGTCAGCACGCGGCGGCGAATGGTGAAGGCATCGCCCAGAGTCTTCAAGCCAGGCGCGTACTTGGCCCAGTCATCACGCCCGAAATAAGAGTGGGTGGCGCCTGCGGCCACGATCAGGTGGTCGTAGTGAATGTGTTCGCCACCGTCAATGACGATGCAGCTGGAGGCGGCGTCGATCGACGTCACTTCCCCCATTAGCACCGTCAGGTTGCCGCGGGCAATTTGCTTGCGCAGGATGTGGCGAATCGGGCCTGCAATGGCAGGCGCTGGCAGACCGGCGGTGGCCACCTGGTAGAGCAGGGGCTGGAACAGGTGATGGTTGGTGCGGTCAATGACCACGATTTCCACTGGCGCATGCGACAGGGCTTTGGCCGCTTCAAGGCCTCCGAAACCACATCCAATGATGACGACACGAGGCTTGGGGGCGGAGGAACGGCTAGCGTGGGACATGCGTTGCGTGAAGTGAAAAATAGTGATGTGACACCGTCACGAAACGTGCCAGGTGAATTTTCGTGGTTTATACCAGTACACGTGTCCTGTGTGTGGTTTTGCACCGGGGTGGTGCGCCCCTTGATCAAGGGGGCTCAGGGGACACTAACTGGTCTATCAGGCTGCGTCCAGCGCTTTTGGGGTCAGCAGCAGGTCCAGCGTGCCACCTTGCGCGGCAAAGGCATAGCGGTCTTTGCCGGCGCGCTTGGCTGCGTGCATGGCCTTGTCTGCACGCACACACAGCGAACTGGCCGTTTCCCGGGCTTCCCACAATGCCACGCCCACGCTTGCGCTGATCGCTACGGCGTTGTCGCCCAGATCAAAAGGCAGGCTCAGGCCATCCACCACGCGCCCGCAGATGCGTTCGACCTCATCCAGCTGCCCGGCTTCTTCCAGAATCAGGGTGAACTCATCCCCTGCGAGCCGGCAAACCGTATCGGTCGTGCGGGTGAAAGCACGCAGGCGATTGGCGGCCTCCACCAGCAGGCGGTCTCCCGCTTCGCGGCCATGCCGTTCATTGACCCCCGTGAATCCGTCCAGATCCACATACAGCACGGCCAAGGTCTGCTTGCTGCGGCGGGCCCGTTCCACGGCCTGATCCAGCCGCTCTTCGAAGGCCTTGGTATTGGGCAAGCCCGTCAGCGCGTCGTGACGAGTTTGCTCCACGTGCTCACGCTCGCGGGCTTTGGCCACGCTCACGTCTTGCATGACGCGGATGTGCTGCACGATTCGCCCGGCGTCGTTGCGCAAGGTACTGACCCGCATGAGGATGTCGAGCGTGTCGCCGCTTTGTGTGATCTGCTGCGTATCCCCCGCCCAGCGTTGATTGGTTTTCAGCGCCAGGTCAATGCCTTGCAGATGGCTTTCGCGCAGCGGCATCAGTCCGATCAGCTCGGCATTGCGCCCAGTTACTTCGCTGGGGCTCATGCCACTGAGTCGGCAGAAAGCGGGGTTGACCATCAGGATGCGGTCCAACGCGTCGCTGATCACAATGGCATCACCGGTTTCTTCCATGACTCGGCTGGCCAGGCGCCATTTGTCGGCGGCCAGGCGGTGCTCGGTCATGTCTCGGGTGATGGTCAGGATGTGGTCGATCTGCCCATCGGCGCCTCGCACCGGAGACTTGATGACGTCAAAGAGGCGCTCACCCTTAGGCGTGCGCATGGGCACGCTCTGGAAGTGGTGCAGGGTGGGGTTTTGCTGCAGCAAAGCATCTTGCTGCTCGTTGCGGGTGGCCAGTTCGTCGGGCATGACCTCGTGCGTGGTCTTGCCCAGTACACCCTCGACAGGCAGATGCAGGGTGTCAGATGCCGCCCTGTTCCAAACCAGAATCTGGTCCTGACTTTCCGGCCGCACGCTCTTGGCCGTCACGGCAATGGGCAGGCTGTCCACCAGGGTGCGATAAAACACTTCCTGCTGCTTGATGTCCTGCAGGGCCTGGTGCGCAGCCGTGGTGTCGCGCGATACCAGGGCAACCCCTTCGGGAATCGGGATCATCTGATGGTGCAGCCATGCAGGGGCCCGTCCTGACTCAGCCAAATGCAGTGGCGCGTACAGGTGTTCTTCGGCAATGGCCGTCCGGGTTTTGCGCGCGCGGTTCAGGCGCTGGAAGAACAGCGAATATTGCGGCTGGGGAAACAACTCAGCCAAATCCTTGCCAACGAGACTCTGATCCCCTTGCGCAAACCACTGTTGTGCTTGCTGATTGGCTCGGGTCACTTCATAGCCCAGGCGTTTGCCCATGTCGTCGCGGCGAACGCGCACCACCATCACGGCGTCCTGGCTGCCATCCAGCAGTGCCTGCCAGGTCGATTGGGCGGACTCGGCCACACGCACGTGGCGTCGCCAGCGGTTCATGAACCACAGAGGGGTTCCGGATGTGGTGGCCAGCACGGCCAAGCCCAGCCAGTGCAACAATGCGTGCGAGGAAGACGTCAGCACCAGACCCAGCAACATGCCAGCTGCCAGCAACACCGGCCAGGCAGCCATGGGCACGCGACGTATCAGAGTGCGCGCCCTCTTGAACATCAAAGCAGAGGACATGATCACCCCAGGCATAAAAAAGTGCAGTTCACACCTTTTTCGGACACCCCTGAGGCGAACTTTATACCGATGGGGCTGAAAAGTGGTGACGGCTGTAACGAGCTGTGAATATGGCTTCGTCTGGCGAAATGCGGCCCAGGCCCGCTACCATGCGCACTTGCATCCGTATTGATTCGAATTTGCTCATGAGCCCTTTGTCGTCTGTTGCAGCCGCTTCTGTTCTGGAAGTGGCCGTGCTGCAATTCAATCCCACCATTGGTGATCTGGCTGGCAATGCCCGCAGCATCGTCACTGCAGCGCGCCAGGCTTACGCTGATGGCGCACGCCTGGTGGTGACGCCCGAAATGGCGCTATGCGGTTACCCGCCCGAAGACTTGCTGCTGCGCCCCGCCTTCATGCAAGCCTGCGAACAGACCTTGCGCCAGGTAGCCCAAGACCTGGCTGATCTGACTGATCTGCATCTTGTGATCGGTCATCCTGAAATGGGGCCGGGCGAAGACCTCCGAACCCGTTCCTGGTCTGTGCCGCGCCGCTTGAACGCGGCCAGCTTGCTGCGGGCCGGGCGGGTGGTGGCCACCTATGCCAAGCGTGAATTGCCTAACTATCAGGTGTTTGACGAGCGGCGCTACTTCATTGGCGGTCGCGAGGCTGGCCTGGGCCCCGTGGTGGTAGACGTCTTGGGCTGGAAAGTGGGCCTGCTGGTGTGTGAAGATGCCTGGTTTGACGAGCCCGCGCAGGCGGCGCAAGCCCTGGGCGCCCAAGCATTTGTGGTGCTCAATGCCTCCCCCTTTCACGCAGGCAAGCGGGCTGAGCGTGAGGAGCGCATGGCTCAACGCGCCCGCAGTTTGGGCGTGCCATTGGTCTACGCTCACTTGGTGGGTGGACAAGACGAGGTGGTATTCGACGGCGCCTCGTTTGCTGTTGACGCGCAAGGGCAGGTGGCGGCACGCGCGCCCAGCTTTGAAGTGGCCACGCTGCGCCTGCGGCTTGAGCCACAAGGCGGTGTCAGCGGAGAGTTGGCCGCCCCCCCCAGCCATGAAGGTGAGATCTGGGCTGCCCTGGTGTGTGGCGTGCGTGATTACATTGGCAAGAACGGTTTTCCGGGCGCCATCATTGGCCTGTCGGGCGGCATTGACTCAGCCCTGGTTCTGGCCATTGCGGTCGACGCCCTTGGGGCCAGCAAGGTGCGCACCGTGATGATGCCGTCACCCTACACAGCCGACATCTCCTGGATCGATGCCCGCGACATGGCCGACCGCCTCGGGGTGCAACACGACGAAATCTCGATTGCCCCGATGTTCGACCAGTTCAATGCGGCCTTGGCGCCGCTGTTCGTGGGCCGTCAGCCCGACACCACCGAAGAAAACATCCAGGCGCGCATTCGTGGCACTTTGCTCATGGCCGTGTCCAACAAGACCGGCGCCATCGTGCTGACCACCGGCAACAAGAGCGAGATGGCCACAGGCTACTGCACCTTGTACGGCGACATGGCAGGCGGGTTTGCTGTCATCAAAGACTTGGTTAAAACGCTGGTGTACCGTCTGGCGCGCTGGCGCAACGCCGAAGCCCTGGCACGCGGCGAGGTGGAGCCCATTCCCGAGCGCATCATCGTGCGCCCGCCTTCTGCCGAGTTGCGCCCCGATCAGAAGGACCAGGACAGCCTGCCCGAATACGATGTGCTCGACGCCATCCTGGAGCGCTACATGGAGCAAGACCAGTCCATCGAAGAGCTCGTGGCGGCGGGCTTTGCCGTGGCCGACGTGGAAAAGGTGACCCGCCTGCTCAAGATCAACGAGTACAAGCGCCGCCAGGCACCGGTCGGCATCCGCATCACCCACCGTGCGTTTGGTCGCGATTGGCGCTACCCCATTACATCCAAGTTCCGCGCCTGAGTGGCCTCAGACGTGATTAAATATCTGCTTTTGGAGAGCCCTTTATGAAACAGATCACTGCCGTCATCAAACCGTTCAAGTTGGAAGAAGTTCGTGAAGCCCTGGCCGAAGTGGGCGTCACCGGTTTGACGGTGACAGAGGTCAAGGGCTTTGGTCGTCAGAAGGGTCATACCGAGCTGTATCGCGGCGCCGAGTACGTGGTGGACTTCCTGCCCAAGGTCAAGATCGAAGTCGTCGTCAAGGGTGACGATGTCGAACGCTGCATCGAAGCCATCATCAAGGCTGCCAAGACTGGCAAGATTGGTGACGGCAAGATCTTTGTCACGCCTGTGGAACAGGTCGTGCGTATTCGTACAGGCGAAACCGACGAAGCCGCCGTCTGACTCTTGATTGTGTCTGCCTGGGGTCGATCAGATCCCCGGAACCACGCCGCCAGGGCCCGCATCGGGGGCTTGAGGCGGCGTTTGTTTTTGTAGCCTCAGGTGCTCGGCTTCGAGCCGGTCCAGCATTTGGGTGACCTGAGTGTCAACCAATAGCAACTCCTGCACATCGGGCCACAGAAATCCGCTGTCGCGGCTGCGATCAATGAAGGCCAGCAAGGGGTCGTAGTAGCCTTCTACATTGAGCAGGCCCAGCGCTTTGCGGTGGTAGTCGAGCTGGCGCCAGGTCCACACCTCAAAAATTTCTTCCATGGTGCCGATGCCGCCTGGAATGGCTAGGAAGGCATCGGAATGCATTGCCATCTGGTGCTTGCGTTCGTGCATGCTGCCGACCACCTGCAGTTCGGTAACGCCGCCGTGGCCCAGCTCGCGCTGAATCAATCGTTCGGGAATCACGCCCACCACTTCGGCCCCTGCGGCCAGTGCGGCGTCGGCCACGGCCCCCATCAGGCCAGTGCTGCCACCGCCATACACCAGACGCCAGCCCCGTTCACCAATCTGGCGGCCCACTTCTCGGGCGCTTGCTTCAAAGGCTGGCGAGGAGCCCATGCGGGAGCCGCAATACACGCACAAGGAAAGACGAGTCACGGCAAATTCAGCTTCGGTTGTCAATCACACGCGTGCCCACAACCGCGTCGTGCCAGAACTGGCGTTGCGGATGCAGCAGGCTCAACAGGGCATACATGCCAGCCCATACCAGCATGGTGCCGTACAACAGCTTTGATTGGTGCCAGCCAGCTAACCAGGCTGCGCCCAAAGCGGGAACAAACCACACCCAGGACAACAGAAAACGGGTCAGGGCCTGGCGCAGCGTCAGGGTCTGGCCATTGCTGGACACCAGCCGCAACTGCCACGAGCGCATGGCCAGCGTTTGGCCGCCATGAGTCCAGAACCAGATGAAATACAAGGCCAAAGTCAGGAACAGCACGGCTTGCATGCCATGGCGGCCATGCAATCCATGGGTTTGGTTCGTGCTGACCGAATAGATGCCTCCAACGGTCATGACCACTCCAAACAGCACCACGCCTTCGTAAACAAAGGCCGCCATTCGACGAAGAAGGGATGGAGCAGGGCTTTCAGCCCGCTGCGCATACTGGGCTGCGGTCAGGCCGCCCTGTTTGGGAGGTGAACTCTGGGTCATGGGGCGAGAATCTAACAGCAACTGACCTGCGTGGGCCGGTGGTGCGGCAAATGGCGCACCGATTGGTCAGTGCCGATAGTGCGGTGAACTGGGGCGAGATGCCCCTGACTCAGGCATGCTGGACATGGCCGCACCCTGTGGGCCCTTTCGGGGCAGCAAGGTTTGGGGGTCAACAAAGCCCTTGGTTGCGGCAATTTTGGGCAACCCGGTTTGTTGATGCATGGGCGGCGTGGTGCGTTCATTCACCAGCGTCGTGGTGGCGCCGCGACTGGCTTTGACCAAGGAGGGCGATGCCGATGTCGGGCCAGGTGCCGAACTCAGGGTCGACGGGACCACATTCGATTTTTTCTCCTGAACCTTCGCCACAGGGGTGCGGCCACTGAAAACCTGGCTCTGCTCGCGAGGGCCCGCTACGTCGTCGGCCAGCAAAACAGGGTGCTGCTTACGGCGAGCCTTTTGTGCCAGGGCATGACGGTCTTCTGCAGACAAGGCCTGGTAAGCCTCCCATTTTTGCTGTCGTTCCTGCGAGGGGAGTTGTCGGGTCTGCTGGAATCGTAAGCGGGCTTCGCCGCGTGTTTTGGGGGGCAGCTTGGCCCATTGGGTCATGCGATCTTGAACACGCGCCTGCTCCAGCGGGGGGAGTTGCGGATAGCGGCTCGCCACATTGAGCCATTTGTCCTTGCTACCCGGCTCCAGCGAATTCCACTGAGCGGCCAAAGGCTTGAGTGCCTGCTGCTGCGAAGGGGTGAGTTGGGTCCACGAGGGGTTGGCGCCCACCTCTACCGCACTCACGGGCGGTGGCAAGCCAGCACCGCTGCCGGCTGCCAAGGGGGCCGAGGCGGCCAAAACCAGCAGCGAGCCACCTAGGGCCAGAGACAAGCACTTCTTTGCCAGCTTCATCAGGTCGTTTCGTGTGTTGCCGGGGCGTTGCTGTCGGTTTCTAGCGGCGCTTCAGTCGCGGGAGCAGCTTGCGCGTCATCGTTGGAGCGCAGGAACTCTTCAAATCCGGGGTCGGAGTAAGCCGAAGGGGGGAGGTCGTCGGTCAGCAAAGCAATATCGACTTCGGTCGCTGCCTGCAACTGTTCCAGGCTGTACCAAGTGTGAATACCCCACAAGCCGGCCACCAGTGCCACCACGGGCAAGGCCGAAGCCAGACGCCAGCCCCAACCCAGTGGCGCGTCATCCAGACGGCGACCGTGTCCTGCGGCGCGAGCAATCGCACGACTCCACCCAGCCAGACGACCGCCCGAGTTGGACGCGCCAGCCAATTGCAAGCCCAGCACGGGCTGCGCCACTTGCACCGGTTTGACCACGTGCGCCTTGCTCGCTCGTGCCTGCGCAATCGACTGCTCGCGAGCAACGCGCAAGCGCTCGGAAATGTCGTGTGGCAGGCGTTGAGCGCCCGCCTCGAGGTGCGCGCCGATACGCAAGGCAATGCGGGCTTCGAGAGACTCGCGTTGCGCTTCGTTCAGCGGGTGACGGGGTGCATTTTTCACAATGAGATACCGCGAGAGTGAAGGGCTTTAGACAAAGCCTGTACTGCACGAGAGCAGTGCGTTTTCACGCTGCCCTCGGAACAACCCATGGCTGCAGCGGTTTCTGCTACATCCAGTTCCTCCCAGTAACGCAGCAGGAAGGCTTCCCGTTGACGTGCTGGCAGTTTTTCGACTTCGGCTTCGATTGCTACGAGAATTTCGGCGCGACTGGCCGTGTCTTCAGCACCTTCCGTGCCGGGTTCATCAATTCTCAGTGCTTCGAGCAGGTCGAAGTCACCGTCGTCGTCTGACGAAGCGTGGGCTTCCAGGTCGCCGATGTTCTGAAACACCGCATTGCGGACCTTCTGGCGCCGAAACCAGTCCAGGGTGGCGTTGGAAACAATGCGCTGGAACAGCATGGGCCATTCGCTGGCCGGTCGGTCGGCGTAGCTGCTGCAAAGACGGATCATGGCGTCTTGCACGATGTCAAGTGCCGCATCTTCGTCCCGGACAGCATAGACCGTTCGCTTGAACGCTCGGCGTTCAACGCTTTTGAGAAACTCGTTGAGTTCTTCTTCGGTGGACGGACTGGGCAGAGGGGTCAAGACCAAGCCTTGAGGGGAAAACTTGAGGGGGAAAGGGGCGACTGAGTTGCGGGCGAATTATGCATCCCCCTGGCTTCCGTGCTTTGTTACATGCGGTTTTGTGTTGGCGACATGTGTAATGAGTGTGATAATCGCAGTCTTTGCGCCAATTCCGATCTGGTCTGGGTTTGAGTGTCAACCGACCTCCGATTCAGTCCGCGCAGGCTCCAAATCCGCCTCACAAGGGCGAGCGCACGGCCATCCGTGGTCGCAGCGTTGCTGGTTTATCCCTTTTGGGATGAGCTGGTGTAGAGGGGCACCGATCATTTTTCGTTAGAGAAATTTCGAAAGGTTCTTAGTCATGGATATGTCTAATCCCACCACACCTGAAACCCTCAACGGTTCAGACATCCTCGTTCGCTGCCTGCAGGCAGAAAACGTCAAGTACATCTGGGGCTACCCAGGCGGCGCCGTCCTGTACATCTACGACGCGCTGTACAAGCAAGATTCCATCGAGCACGTGCTGGTTCGCCACGAACAGGCCGCTGTGCATGCCGCCGACGGCTACGCACGCGCTACGGGCGACGTTGGCGTGGCACTCGTGACCTCGGGTCCTGGCGTGACCAACGCGATCACTGGCATCGCGACGGCCTACATGGACTCGATCCCCATGGTGATCATCACCGGTCAGGTTCCCACTCCCGCCATCGGCCTGGATGCCTTCCAAGAGTGCGATACCGTCGGCATCACCCGCCCCATCGTCAAGCACAACTTCCTGGTCAAGGACGTGGCCGATCTGGCCGAGACCATGAAGAAGGCCTTCCACATCGCCCGCACCGGCCGTCCAGGCCCTGTGGTGGTCGATATCCCGAAGGACGTTTCCCTCAAGACCACGGCATTCAAGTATCCAGAATCCGTGGAAATGCGCTCGTACAACCCCGTGCGCAAGGGCCACGGCGGCCAGATCCGCAAGGCCGTGAACCTGATGCTCACAGCCAAGCGCCCTTACATCTACACCGGCGGTGGTGTGATCCTGGGTGAGGCCTCGGCTGAACTGCGCGAATTGGTGAATTTGCTGGGCTACCCCAGCACCAGCACCCTGATGGGTCTGGGCGCCATTCCCGCCTCTGACAAGACCTTCCTGGGCATGCTGGGCATGCACGGCACCTATGAAGCCAACATGACCATGCAGAACGCTGATGTGGTCATCGCCATCGGTGCCCGCTTCGACGACCGTGTGATTGGCAACCCCAAGCACTTTGCTCAGGTCGAGCGCAAGATCATCCACATCGACATCGATCCTTCTTCGATTTCCAAGCGTGTCAAGGTTGACATCCCAATCGTCGGCGACGTGAAGGATGTGCTGCAGGAAATGATCGCTCAGATCAAGGAAACCACCCAGCGCGTTGAGCCCAAGGCGCTCGAAAGCTGGTGGAGCCAGGTCAACGAGTGGAAGAAGCGCGAGTGCCTGAAGTTCAAGACTTCGACCGAGGTCATCAAGCCTCAGGCTGTCGTCGAGAAGCTGGCTGAGCTGACCAAGGGTACCGACTACTACATCACCTCCGATGTGGGTCAGCACCAGATGTTCGCGGCCCAGTACAGCAAGTTTGAAGAGCCTCGCCGCTGGATCAACTCCGGCGGGCTGGGCACCATGGGCGTGGGCCTGCCTTACGCCATGGGCATCAAGCTGGCCAAGCCCGATGCAGACGTGTTCTGTATCACTGGCGAAGGCTCGATCCAGATGTGTATTCAGGAACTGTCGACCTGCAAACAGTACAACACCCCAGTCAAGGTGATCGCCTTGAACAACCGCTACCTGGGCATGGTGCGCCAGTGGCAGCAACTGGACTACGGTGGTCGCTACTCGCACAGCTACATGGATGCACTGCCAGACTTCGTGAAGCTGGCCGAGGCCTATGGCCACATCGGTTTGCTGATCGAGCGCCCGGAGGACGTGGAAGGCGCACTGCGCGAAGCCATCAAGCTCAAGGACCGCACCGTGTTCCTGGACATTCGCACCGACCCGACTGAAAACGTCTGGCCGATGGTTCAGGCAGGCAAGGGCATTTCTGAGATGCTGCTGGGTTCCGAGGAGCTCTGATCACTGATTGAGTACCCGACGCGCCGGACGGCGCGGCAACCCGATCCTTGCCGGGATCCGTGTGAGCCGTGACTGAAACGCGCGCGGGAATCGATTCCAACTGATTCATCGAACCGCGGGTCAAGCTGCCTGGGTTACCGCCCAGAGCAAGGAAGAGCCCGCCAGGACGATCACCATGAAACACATCATTGCACTGTTGATTGAGAACGAAGCCGGCGCTCTGTCGCGCGTGGTGGGCCTGTTCTCCGCACGTGGTTACAACATCGAGAGCCTGACCGTGGCGACGACCGAAGATCCTTCGCTGTCGCGCATGACCATTGTCACCACCGGCTCTGACGAAGTGATCGAACAGATCACCAAGCACCTCAATCGCCTGATCGAAGTCGTCAAGGTGGTGGACTTGTCCGAAGGCCCTTACACCGAGCGTGAGCTGATGCTCATCAAGGTGCGCGCTGTGGGCAAGGAGCGCGAAGAGATGAAGCGCATGGCCGACATCTTCCGCGGCCGCATCATCGACGTGACCGACAAGACTTACACCATTGAATTGACTGGCGATGCAGCCAAGCTCGATGCTTTCATCGAAGCCATTGACCGCGCCGCCATTCTCGAAACCGTGCGCACCGGGACCAGCGGGATCGGGCGCGGCGAGCGCAT
>ERZ724505.374-NODE-374-length-29306-cov-7.041640_pt1 | contig 29306 bp, 26 predicted proteins | sample MGYA00376038_ERZ724505 | MGnify/ENA primary metagenome ERZ724505 (study PRJEB28724, sample SAMN07190884) | wastewater metagenome | isolation source: effluent of sewage treatment plant in Hong Hong | place: Hong Kong | collected 2016-03-17 ...
CGCATCGCGCCACTGGGGCGTCGACTTGGCTGCTGGGTATTTCAGCAGCCTGCTAGAGGCCTGGAGCTGGACATGAATTTCTCGCAAATCAAGATTGGCACGCGCATTGCCATCATGGCGTCGGTGTTGTTGACCCTGTTTGTGATGTTGGGCGGCTATGCAGCGCGAGTCATCCAAGCAGACACTGATCACTTTGTATCCACCAACGATCAGGCTCGCGCCTTCCAGGAGGGCGTTGATCTGGCGCGCAGCACGCAGGTCACCTTCAAAATTCAAGTGCAAGAGTGGAAAAACTTTCTCTTGCGAGGCGGTGACCCCGTTGCGAACGAAAAGTACCGCAAGGCTTTTGTCAAGGAAGGTGAAGAAACCCGCAACAAGCTGCAGCAACTCCAAGCCAAGATGCGCGACATGGGCTTGGGAACACAGCGCGTGGATCAGGCCCTGGCTTCGCACGAACAGCTGATGAGCAAGTACCGAGAGGCCATGGGTCAATATGATCCGGCCAAACCCGCAGAGAGCGCCCACGCCGTAGACAAGCTGGTCAAGGGCATCGACCGTCCCCCCACCGAGCAGATCGATGCCATTGTGGCTGACGTAGTCGGTGCATCGGTTCGTCGCCACGAAGAAGCCGAGGTGGAAGCGCGGGCAGCATATCGCCACGCTCTGTGGACCTTGGGCATCATCATGGCCCTGGCCGCAGCCGTAGGGGTAGGCTGTTCCTGGTGTATTTTGCGAAGCATCACGGGGCCCTTGAAGCAGGCCGTGGCTGTGGCCACGGTCGTGGCTGATGGCAACCTGACCCAGCGCATTGACGTGCAAGGCGCCGACGAAGCCAGCCAGGTCATGCAGGCCCTGGGCCGCATGAACGACAGTCTGGCCAAGGTGGTGGCGCAGGTGCGGGAGGCATCCGGCTTCGTGGCTGAAGCATCCAGCGAAATCGCCACGGGCAACCTGGACTTGTCCAACCGCACAGAGCAGCAGGCCTCGAATCTTCAGGAAACTGCAGCGGCCATTGAGCACCTCACCACCAGCGTGCGGCACAGCGCTGACAGCGCGCATGAGGCCTCTCGCCTGGCATCAGACGCCTGTTCTGTGGCAGAGCAGGGGGGCGCAGTGGTCAGCAATGTGGTGGCCACGATGAACGACATCAATGACAGCTCGCGCAAGATTTCCGACATCATTGCCGTGATTGATGGCATTGCTTTCCAGACCAACATCCTGGCCTTGAATGCCGCAGTGGAAGCGGCTCGCGCAGGTGAGCAAGGCCGTGGTTTTGCCGTGGTGGCGTCTGAAGTGCGGGCCCTGGCTCAGCGTAGTGCCAACGCAGCCAAGGAAATCAAGACGCTGATCAGTGCCAGCGTGGAGTGCGTGGAACGTGGCTCGAACCTGGTCAATGACGCCGGCACCACCATTGCCTCGGCCGTGGCGGCTGTGCAGCAAGTGCGCGACATGATTGCCAGCATCACGCAGGCCGTTGAAGAACAATCGTCTGGCATTTCGCAGGTCAGTCAGTCGGTGTCAGCCATAGACCAAACCATGCAGCAGAACGCGGCGTTGGTGGAGCAATCGGCCGCCGCAGCGGCTTCACTCAAGCAGCAGGCCGACAACCTGGTGCATTCGGTTGAGTTCTTCAGAACCTGAACCGCAACAGCCCACAGCCCTGACGGGCGCCGAATCCACTTATCAGCCGATTCGGCCTAACAAAAGGTACTCCATGAGTACCTTTTGCACGTGCAAGCGATTCTCCGCCTCGTCCCAGACGACGGATTGGGGGCCGTCGATCACATCGGCTTCCACTTCTTCGCCACGGTGGGCGGGCAGGCAGTGCATGAACAGGGCGTCGGGCTTGGCCACGGCCATCATGTCGAGGTCCACGCACCAGTCGGCAAAAGCCTTCTTGCGGGCTTCGTTTTCCGCTTCGTAGCCCATTGAGGTCCACACATCGGTGGTGACCAGATCGGCACCACGGCAGGCATCCATCGGGTCTTTGAAAACCTTGTAGCAGCCGGTGTCAGTGATGCCCGCCACAGCTGGGTCGATCTCGTAACCGCTGGGTGTGCTCACATGCACCGTGAAGCCCAGGATCTCGGCTGCCTGCAGCCAGGTGTTGGCCATGTTGTTGCCGTCGCCCACCCAGGCCACTACCTTGCCCTTGATCGAGCCACGGTGCTCGATGTAGGTGAAGATGTCTGCCAGGATCTGGCAAGGGTGGTATTCGTTGGTCAGGCCATTGATGACGGGCACGCGCGAGTTCGCCGCAAACTTCACCAGTTTGGACTGCTCATAGGTGCGGATCATCACGATGTCGACCATGCGCGAAATCACCTTGGCGCTGTCCTCAATGGGCTCGCTGCGGCCCAGCTGGCTGCCGTCGGTGGTCAGGTGCACCACCGAACCGCCCATTTGATACATGCCCGCTTCGAAGCTCACGCGGGTGCGGGTGCTGGCCTTTTCGAAGATCATGGCCAGCGTGCGGTCTACCAGCGGTGTGTACTTTTCGTAGTTCTTGAAGCGCTTCTTGATGATGGCTGCGCGTTCGAACAGGTATTCGTACTCGGGTGCCCGCAGGTCCTTGAACTGCAGGTAATGCTTGATCAGGCTCATTCCGGGTTTCATGTCTCAGGCCGCACTTTCCGACAGGAATTGACGCACCAGCGGAGCCAGAATGGCCACAGTCTGGTCGGCTTGTTCGGTGGTGAAGATCAGTGGAGGCAGCAGGCGAATGACCTTGTCCGAAGTCACGCTCAGCAGCAGGCCCGCTTCCATGGCGCGCGTCAGGATGACACCACAGGGGCGGTCCAGCTCCATGCCGATCATCAGGCCCTGACCGCGGAACTCGACCACGCCAGGCAAGTTGCCCAATTCCTTGCGCAGCGCCGTCATCAAGTGGTTGCCCACACGTTCGGCATTGGCCAGCAATTGGTCTTCTTCCATGATCTTGATGGTTTCCACCCCGGCGCGCATGGCCAAGGGGTTGCCACCAAAGGTGGTGCCATGGTTGCCGGGTTGCAGCACATTGGCTGCTTTGGGGCCGCACACCACGGCGCCAATCGGCACGCCCGAGCCCAGGCCCTTGGCCAAGGGCATCACATCGGGCTGAATGCCGGTCCATTGGTGGGCAAACCATTTGCCGGTACGGCCCATGCCGCATTGCACTTCGTCGAGCATGAGCAGCCAGCCTTGCTTGTCGCACAGGGCGCGCACGGCTTGCAGGTATTCGGCACGGGCGGGATTGATGCCACCTTCACCCTGAATGACTTCCAGGAACACGGCAGTCACGTTCGGACGCGTGCGTGCCACTTCTTCCAGGGCCGCGATGTCGTTCAGCGGCACGCGCACAAAGCCTTCCACCAGGGGCTCGAAACCGGCATGCACCTTGGGGTTGCCGGTGGCCGACAAGGTGGCAATCGAGCGGCCATGGAAGGCCTTCTCATAAACCACCACCTCGGCGCGGTCGATGCCCTTGTCGTGCCCATACTTGCGGGCAATCTTCAAGGCCGCTTCATTGGCTTCCAGGCCTGAATTGCAGAAGAACACATTGGTCAGGCCAGAGCGTTCCACCAGCAAGCGGGCCAGTTCCTCCTGCAGGGGCACTTGGTAGTAGTTGCAGCAGTGAATCATCTGGCTGACTTGCTCTTGCAGCGCAGGCGTCAGCTTCGGGTGCTTGTGCCCCAACGTGTTCACCGCAATGCCCGACAAGGCGTCCAGATAACGTCGGCCTTCCGTGTCCCAAACGTAGGCGCCTTCGCCGTGCGACAAGGCAATCGGCAGGCGACCGTAGGTGGGCATCACATGGGGCATCGACACGGGAGCATTCATGGCAGGAAGGGTCTTATCAAAAATGAAAAAGGCGCAGGGCAGAGCTGCGCCATCACCATTCTATGTAAAAGGCGCCCCCGAATCGACCCCGCTCGTGGCCAAATGCCTGAACAGCCTGACTGCGGGGCGGGTGATCGTTCACGCTTGGTCTTGATTGGTGCACACTGTGTGTCAAGTTGGTGCGGCATTTGACGAGATGCATACCGGGTGCGGCAGTTTTTTGCCTGTCATCGGTGCGCCCGTACGGGGTGCGCCGAGGCATTGAACTTGCTTGTCTTTCCAGGGTCAGCTATGAAAAGGAGCTGTCAGGTATGGAAGCGGTTGTAGAGGTCGAGTCCATTGCCAACAATGGGCCAACGGGTCACCATCCCGAACTCCCTGTAGATTCACGCGGCGCGCAGACACAATCTGCCGCCGCAACTGTCAATGCACCTGTCATTGCACAGCCAGCCAAAAGCAGCACCGTGACCACTTTTTCCCGTATCAAACCCAGAGAAGTTTTCATTCAAGGCATCAACAGCAACGGCAGAACGTTTCGCCCCAGCGACTGGGCTGAACGTCTGGCTGGTGCCATGGCCAGTTTTCGCCCAGGGGGTGTGGCCATGGGGGCGGCGGCCCACCTGGGTTATTCGCCGTACTGTGTGCCCACGAGCATGGGTGATGTGAAATGCGTGGTGGTCAGCGAAGCGCTGAAAGACGTTGAGCCCATGGCTTGGGATTTCGTCATGAACTTCGCCAAGGACAACGACTTGCAAGTGGTGGATGGTTGCCTGTTGCCCTGAGGGGAATCTGATGGGGCTCTATTAGGGGCGCCAAATAAAAAAGGCTCGCAGTGCGAGCCTTTTTTGCGACCGAAGTCTGGGATTAGGCAGCCAGGGCCTTGATCTTGGCAGACAGGCGGCTCTTGTAGCGAGCGGCCTTGTTCTTGTGGAAGATGCCCTTGTCGGCGATCGAGTCGATCACGCGTTGAGCCGACTTGAAAGCGTCGGAAGCCTTGGCCTTGTCGCCAGTGGCAACAGCCTTCAGTACGCCCTTGACGGCTGTGCGGAACTTCGAGCGCAGAGCCGAGTTGGCAGCGTTCAGCTTGACGTCTTGACGAGCGCGCTTACGGCCCGAGGCAATACGAACGGTCTTTTTTGCTTTGGAAGCAGATGCCATGATTTTCTGGCCCTGTAGATGCCTGGCGCCAGGCAAAAACCTGGCAACCAATTCGCACCCCACAGGGCAAAGTTGGTTAGAGAGCCTGACAATATAGCACGACTGGGCCGTTGTGACTAGAGCTTGGCCGGGGCTTCCTATAATGACCGGATGAGTTTGCTGAAATCTGCGTCCATCGTATCCCTGCTGACCTTGGCGTCACGCATCACCGGTCTGGTTCGGGAGTTGCTGATCGCTGCTGCCTTTGGCGCCAGCGCCACCACCGACGCCTTCAATGTGGCATTTCGCATTCCGAATTTATTGCGGCGTCTGTTTGCAGAAGGGGCGTTTTCTCAAGCCTTTGTGCCCATCCTCGCGGAAAGTCGCACCCGCAACGGTGAACAGGCCACCCATGATCTGGTCAATGCCGTGGGCACGGTGCTGTTCGGCGTGCTCGGTTTGGTCTGCGTGCTGGGGGTGATTGGCGCCCCGGTGCTGGTGTGGGCCATGGCCTCGGGTTTGCAGGAAAGCGGTGGGTTTGATGCCGCCGTGGTCATGACCCGCTGGATGTTCCCCTACATCGGCTTCATGTCGCTGGTGGCGCTCAGTGCCGGCATTCTCAATACCTGGAGTCGATTTGCCGTTCCGGCGGTCACGCCTGTGCTGCTCAACCTGTCCACGATTGGGGCGGCCCTGTTTGTGGCGCCGCTGTTTCGCGACCATGGTGTCGAGCCGGTCTATGCCTTGGCTGTAGGCGTGATGGTGGGCGGTTTGCTGCAACTGGCGGTGCAGGTGCCTGCCTTGCTGAAAATTGGCATGGTGCCGCGCATTGGGGTGACGCTGTCGGCTTGGCGCAAGGCCCGCGCGCACCCTGGAGTGGGTCGCATCCTCAAGCAAATGGCGCCAGCGATTTTGGGCGTGTCGGTGGCGCAATTGTCTTTGCTGGTCAACACCCAGATCGCCTCGCACCTGGGGGCGGGGGCCGTGTCCTGGCTGACCTATGCCGACCGATTGATGGAGTTTCCCACCGCCATGTTGGGTGTGGCCTTGGGGGTGGTGCTGTTGCCCCAGCTGTCGCGTGCCCAGGCGGGTGGCGACGCCGCGCGCTTTTCTGACTTGCTGGACTGGGGGCTGCGCCTGGTTTTGTTGTTGGCCTTGCCTGCAGCCGTGGCTTTGCTGGTGTTTGCCAAGCCTCTGGTGGCGGTGCTGTATCACTACGGCCGCTTTACGCCCAATGATGTGCAGCAAACCGTGCTGGCCCTGTCGTGCTATGGCGTGGGGCTGATGGGCTTGATTGGTGTGAAGGTGCTGGCACCAGGCTTCTACGCCACCCAAGACATCAAAACACCGGTTCGCATTGGCATCACCGTGCTGGCCATCACCCAAGGTTTCAATGTCATCTTTGTGCCCGTGTTGGGGCATGCCGGTTTGGCTTTGTCGATTGGCTTGGGTTCTTTGGTCAATGCGACTTGGTTGTTGCTGGGGTTGCGTAAGGCCGGCCGCTATCAACCGGCCCCCGGCTGGGGGCTGTTTGCACTGCGTGTGGTGCTGGCCACCGCTGTGCTGGGTGTGGGGCTTTGGTTGGCCACCACCCATATTGACTGGATCGGTCTGCACGCGCAAAAAATGGTGCGTGTCGGTGCAATGGCCGGTTGCCTGGTGGGCGCGGCTGTGCTGTATTTCGGTACTCTGGCGGCCACCGGCTTGAACCTCAAAAAGGCGATTCGGCGCTGAGTCAGAACAACGGGCTCAGAGAAGCGAGCGCACCAGTTCAATGGCCTCTTCTACCCGTTCGACGGCGTGAATGGTGAGGCCCTCAACGGGTTTCTTGGGGGCATTGGCCTTTGGCACCACGGCGATGGAGAAGCCGAGTTTGGCGGCCTCTTTCAAGCGGTCCTGACCACGCGGTGCAGGGCGCACCTCTCCCGCCAAACCCACTTCCCCAAAAGCGATGAACCCCTTGGGCAAGGCGCGACCGCGCAGGCTGCTCTGAATGGCTAGCAGTACGGCCAAGTCGGCAGCCGGTTCACTGATGCGAACCCCGCCCACGGCGTTCACGAATACATCCTGGTCAAAGCAGGCCATGCCGGCGTGACGGTGCAGCACGGCCAGCAACATGGCCAGGCGGTCGCGCTCCAGGCCCACGCTGAGGCGGCGCGGGCTGGGGCCGCCGGAATCGACCAGGGCCTGAATTTCCACCAGCATGGGGCGCGTGCCTTCCAGGGTGACCAGCACGCAGGAGCCGGGTACAGGCTCGCTGTGGGTGGACAGGAATATCGCGCTGGGGTTGGTGACCCCTTTGAGGCCTTTGTCCGTCATGGCAAACACGCCAATTTCATTGACCGCGCCAAAGCGGTTCTTGATGGCGCGTATCAGTCGGAAGCTGCTGTGTGTGTCGCCTTCGAAGTACAGCACTGTGTCCACGATGTGTTCCAGCACGCGGGGACCGGCCAGGGCGCCTTCTTTGGTCACGTGGCCCACCAGCACCATGGTGCAGCCGCTGGCTTTGGCCACGCGGGTCAGGTGGGCCGCGCATTCGCGCACCTGGGCGACGGACCCGGGCGCGGAGCTGAGTTGGTCCGAAAACAGGGTCTGAATCGAGTCGATCACGCAAAACGCGGGGCGCTCGGCTTCCAGTGTGGCCAGGATGTTTTCCAGTTGGATTTCAGCCTGCACGCGCACTGCTGAGCCGTCCAGACCTAGGCGGCGGGCCCGTAGAGCCACTTGCGCTCCGCTTTCTTCACCGGTCACGTACAGCACCGGCATCTGACGCGACAGGGCGTCGAGCGCTTGCAGCAGCAGGGTCGATTTGCCAATGCCGGGGTCACCCCCAATCAGTACCACGCCGCCGGCGACGATGCCGCCCCCCAGCACGCGATCCAGTTCTTCCAGGCCGGTGGGGGTGCGTGAAACCTCAGCCGCTTCAATGTCTGCCAGCGTGGTGACCGGCTGGGCAGCATTGAGTCCGCGGGCCAGCCCCTGCATGCGGTTCTTGCCAGGGGTTTCAGCCCGGGTTTCTTCGAGCGTGTTCCATGCATTGCAATGAGGGCACTTACCCAGCCATTTGGGGCTGGTTCCGCCGCATTCGCTGCAGGTAAAAACGGTTTTCTCTTTGGCCATGCGCTAGAAGGGAAGGGGCAGCAGGCCCCTTGCCGGCGCAGTAGGGTCAGTTGCCTGGATGAGCGGAAATTTCCTTGAACCGGCGTTCCAGTTCCTGGCGCAATTGTCGGCGTAGTTTGGCAGCTTCAAAGCGGCGCTTTTCGTCGGCGGTGTCAGGGGTCAGGGCAGGCACGGCTGTGGGCTTGCCATCATCGCTGACCGCGACCATGGTGAAGAAGCAGCTGTTGGCGTGGCGCACCACTTGGGTGCGAATGTTCTCGGCAATCACTTTGATGCCGATTTCCATCGACGAGGTGCCGGTGTAGTTCACCGACGCCAGGAAGGTCAGCAACTCGCCCACGTGAACCGGTTGGCGAAAGGTGACCTGGTCGACCGACATGGTCACCACATAGGTGCCAGCGTAACGACTGGCGCAGGCGTAGGCCACCTGATCCAGCATTTTCAGAATGGTGCCACCGTGCACGTTGCCGGAAAAGTTGGCCATGTCCGGCGTCATCAGCACGGTCATGCGGAGTTGGTGGCGTTGTTGATCAATGTCCATGTACAGCTCGCTCAGCGTATTAGTTATAAAGGCAGGGCGCTGGCTATGCAAGTTCCATACCGATGGCCTGGTCGGTTGAAGGATCAGGCCGCGCTGTCCACAACCTCAACTGCCACGCGTGGCGACAAGGCGCACATCAACTCGTAGCCAATGGTGCCGCAATGCTGGGCCACTTCATCAATAGACAACAGGGTGGTTTGGCCATTGATTTGTGGGCCATGGCCCCACAGAGTGACTTCGCTGCCGATCTGGGCTTGGGGCGCGTCGGTCAGGTCGACTTCCAGCATGTCCATGGACACGCGCCCCACGATGGGCACCTTGATGCCGTTCACCAGCACAGGGGTGCCGTCCGGCGCATGGCGCGGGTAACCGTCGGCGTAGCCGCATGCCACCACGCCAATGCGCATGGGTTTCTTGGCGGTGTAGCGGCTGCCGTAGCCAATGGTGTCACCTGCCTGTAGGTATTGCACACCGATGAGGCGCGAGCGCAAGGTCATGGCAGGTTGTAGTTGCCAGTGGCTGGCATCGTGCTCCGGGTAGTCGGGGGAGGCGCCGTACAGCATCACCCCTGGGCGAATCCAGTCGCCACGCACGGCAGGGTCGTGGGCGTGGCGCAAGGTGGCCGCGCTGTTGCACAGGCTGCGCTCGCCACTGAGGTCTGCTGTATGGGTTTGAAACACCTTGGCCTGCTCGGCAATGCCCTTGGGGCTGTCCGCATCAGAAAAGTGGGTGACCATGGACACCTCATCCACCTGGGGCAGCGCGCTCAATCGTGCCCAGGCGCTGCGGAACGCCGCCGGTTGAAAACCCAGTCGGTTCATGCCGGTGTTCATTTTCAGGAACACGCGGTGCGGCCATTCGGTCTTGTGCTGGGCGATCCAGTCGATCTGTTCGTCGCAATGCACCACGTGCCACAGGCCCAGGCGCGAGCACCATTCCAGATCGCGAGCATCGAACACGCCTTCCAGCAGCAGGATGGGGCCGCGCCAGTCCATTTCGCGCAGGCGGCGTGCTTCGGCAATATCTAGTAGGGCAAAGCCGTCGGTGGACCGAAGGCCTTCAAAGGCGCGCGGCAGACCGTGTCCATAGGCATTGGCTTTGACAACCGACCAGATCCGCGCATCGGGGGCGCACTCTCGGGCGCGTTGCAGGTTGTGGCGGAGGGCGTCGACGTGGATCAGGGCTTCAAGAGGGCGAGGCATGGCGAGATTTTGCCAGCGACCGTGCTATAACCGGCCACCGCTGTGGTGATCGACCTTTTTTCGCGCCAGGGCATTTCTTAGAACGAATACGATTTCACCTTCGCGCGCGCATGAAAAAAGGCTTTTTCACCATCATGGCGGCCCAGTTCTTCAGTTCGCTGGCCGATAACGCGCTGTTTGTGGCTGCGGTAGAACTTTTGAAGTCTGGTGGCGCAGCCGAATGGCAGCGTGCGGCCCTGGTGCCCATGTTTGCGCTGTTTTACGTGGTGTTGGCGCCTTTTGTTGGTGCTTTCGCCGATGCGCACCCCAAGGGGCGGGTCATGTTCCTGTCCAACGCCATCAAGGTGGTGGGTTGCTTGATGATGCTATTTGGCACGCATCCGCTGGCTGCGTATGCCATCGTCGGTTTGGGCGCGGCGGCCTATTCGCCAGCCAAGTACGGCATCCTGACCGAGTTGTTGCCGCCTTCCCAGTTGGTCAAGGCCAATGGGTGGATCGAAGGCTTGACCATCATGTCCATCATCCTGGGTGTGGTACTGGGGGGGCAGTTGATGGGGCATGTGGTTTCGCCGCATTTGCTGGCTTTTGATCTGCCCGGCTTCGACACCGGCATTGACACCCCGCCCGAGGCAGCCATTGCCACCTTGGTCATCTTGTATGTGCTGGCCGCTGGCTTCAACTTGCGTATTCCCCGCACCGATACGCCATTGCAGCATTTCCCCTCGCATCCCTCCACCTTGGTGAAGGACTTTGTTGAGTGCAATCGTCGTCTGTGGATCGACAAGCTGGGGCAAATTTCGCTGGCCACCACCACCTTGTTCTGGGGTGTGTCGGGTAATTTGCGCTACATCGTGCTGGCCTGGGCTGCCGTGGCGCTGGGTTATGACACGACCAAGGCGTCTTCTCTGGTGGGGGTGGTTGCAGTGGGCACGGCCGTGGGGGCAGTGGTCGCCTCCATGAAAATGCGCCTGGATGCGGCTACCAAAGTGATTCCCTTGGGGATCAGCATGGGCATTTTGGTGCTGGGAATGAACTGGCTGCGCGATGTCAGCCTGGCCATTCCCTTCCTGATCTTGTTGGGGGGACTTAGCGGCTTTCTGGTGGTGCCCATGAATGCCTTGTTGCAGCACCGGGGGCATAACCTGATGGGGGCCGGGCGCTCGATTGCCGTGCAAAATTTCAACGAGCAGGCCTGTATCCTGGCCCTGGGCTTCTTGTACAGCGCCTGCACCAAGGGCGGCTTGTCAGCCTATGGGGCCATCACGGCGTTTGGTCTGACCGTGGCAGGCTTCATGTATGTGATCAAGCTGTGGCACGCGCGCAATTTGCGCGACCATTCGGAAGAAGTCGAGCAACTGCTGGCCATTGCCCGAACAGACGGCCATCACCACCATCATTCGCACTTCCCATCCCACTCGCGTCTCTGATCGAGTGTGATCGGTGCTCGGCTGGTACGTTTCAGCCGAGCCTGATGCCGTTCGATAAACGGCTTAGCGGCGCCGCCGGCTTGAGCCTGCCCCACCCAAAATCGAACCCAGCACGCCACGGATGATTTCTCGGCCCACGGTCGAGCCAATCGTTCGGGCGGCCGATTTGGCCAGGGTTTCCAGAATGGAATCCTTGCGGCCGTTGCCTCGCATCAGGTCGCCAGCCGCATCAGCCGCATCACCCAGCCAGCCACCACCTTGCTCGGCGCCACGCTCAACCCCGCGTTCCGCGGTTTCGCCTTTCAAAACCCGGTTGGCTTCCTCGCGGATGGAGCCCGGTTCTGAGCCTCGTGGGGTTTGGGTCGGGGCGGCGCTGGCGCGGCCCTTCAACCGTTCGTAGGCCGATTCGCGGTCCACGACTTTTTCGTACACGCCGCTGACCAGCGACTGCGCCAGCAAGGCCTGACGCTGCGCGGGCGTGATGGGGCCGATCTGGCTGCCGGGGGGCAACACAAACACACGTTGTGTGACGCTGGGGCGCGCCTTGTCGTCCAGCAGGCTGACCAGGGCTTCACCCACCGCCAGTTCGGTGATGGCGGTGGCAATGTCAAGCCCAGGGTTGGCGCGCATGGTTTCTGCGGCGGCTTTCACGGCCTTTTGGTCGCGAGGGGTAAAGGCGCGCAGGGCATGTTGAACCCGGTTGCCCAACTGGCCCAGCACGGTGTCAGGCACGTCCAGCGGGTTCTGGGTGACAAAAAATACGCCCACGCCTTTGGATCGCACCAGGCGCACCACCAGTTCAATGCGCTCGATCAGGGCAGACGGGGCATCCTTGAACAGCAAGTGGGCTTCGTCGAAGAAAAACACCAGCTTGGGTTTGTCCAGGTCTCCTACCTCGGGCAGCGTCTCAAACAACTCCGACAGCATCCACAGCAGGAAGGTGGCGTACAGCCGCGGCGAGTTCATCAGCTTGTCTGCCGCCAGGATGTTGATCACGCCCTGGCCTGACACGGTCTGCATGAAGTCTTGAATGTCGAGCATGGGCTCGCCAAAGAACTTGTCGCCCCCCTGTTGTTCGATCTGCAGCAAGCCGCGCTGAATGGCCCCGATGCTGGCCGCGCTGATGTTGCCGTACTCGGTGGTGAACTGGCTGGCGTTGTCGCCTACGTGCTGCAGCATGGCCCGCAGGTCTTTCAGGTCCAGCAAAAGCAGGCCGTTGTCGTCGGCGATCTTGAATACCAGTTGCAGCACCCCGGCCTGGGTGTCGTTGAGGTCCAGCATGCGGGCCAGTAGCAGGGGCCCCATGTCTGACACCGTAGCGCGCACAGGGTGGCCTTGTTCGCCGAACACGTCCCACAGCGAGGTGGGGCAGGCCGCCGAAACGGGGCTGGGCAAGCCACGTTCCGCCAGGATGGCTGCCAGCTTGGGCGAGACCGAGCCTGCCTGGGAAATGCCCGTCAGATCGCCTTTGATGTCAGCCAGAAAGACCGGTACGCCCGCCTTGGACAGGTTTTCAGCCAGGGTCTGCAAGGTGATGGTTTTGCCCGTGCCCGTGGCCCCGGTGATCAGTCCGTGGCGGTTGGTCAGGGCGGGCAAAAGGTGACATTCGGTGTCGCCATGACGGGCGATCAGGATGGGGTCTGCCATGGATCAGGGTTCCCGGACAAAGCAAAAGGTAAAATCACAGTATCCCTGCAATTTAACTATTCCGGAGCACCGCATCATGGCCGGTCATTCCAAGTGGGCCAATATTCAGCACCGCAAAGGTCGTCAGGACGAAAAGCGCGGCAAGGTCTGGACCCGCATCACCCGTGAAATCATCGTGGCCGCCCGCCAGGGTGGGGGTGATATCAACATGAATCCCCGCTTGCGCCTGGCTATTGACAAGGCCAAGGCGGCCAATATGCCGGCCGACAACATCAAGCGCAACGTGGACAAGGCCACGGGCAACCTCGATGGAGTCACCTACGAAGAAATTCGCTACGAAGGCTACGGCATTGGTGGCGCGGCCATCATTGTCGACTGCATGACCGACAACCGCGTTCGCACGGTGGCCGAAGTGCGCCATGCTTTCAGCAAGCACGGCGGCAACCTGGGCACCGAAGGTTCAGTGGCCTTCCAGTTCAAGCACGTGGGCTTGTTCCTGTTTGCCCCAGGCGTGAGCGAAGACAAGGTCATGGAAGTGGCCCTGGAAGCCGGCGCGGAAGACGTCATCACCCACGACGACGGCTCGGTCGAGGTGCTGAGCGCCCCGGGCGACTTTGAAACCGTCAAAAATGCCTTGGAAGGCGCGGGGCTGTCGGCCGAGTTGGCTGAAGTGACCATGCGTGCCGACACCCCCATCGAGCTGAGCGGCGATGATGCTGCCCGGATGCAGAAGCTGCTGGATGTGCTGGAAGACCTGGATGACGTCCAGGAGGTCTATCACAACGCCGAAATGAACTGATCGAAACACTATGAAAATTCTTGTCATCGGCTCAGGTGGCCGTGAACACGCTCTGGCCTGGAAGCTGGCGCAATCGCCCAAGGCCCACAAGGTGTTCGTGGCCCCCGGCAATGGCGGCACGGCGCGTGACCCTCGTCTCACCAACATCGCGATCACCGATGTCAAGGCCTTGGCTGATTTCGCTGAAAGCGAAAAGGTCGCCCTGACCGTGGTGGGCCCTGAGGCCCCCCTGGCTGCCGGCGTGGTCGATGAGTTCCGTGCCCGTGGCCTGCGTATCTTTGGCCCGACCAAGGCGGCTGCCCAGCTGGAAAGCTCCAAAGCCTTTGCCAAGGACTTCATGAAGCGCCATGGCATTCCCACGGCTTTCTATGAGACCTTCAGTGACCCCGTGGCGGCGCACGCTTATGTGGATAAACATGGCGCGCCCATCGTCATCAAGGCCGATGGCCTGGCTGCGGGCAAGGGCGTGGTCGTGGCCATGTCCCTGCAGGAAGCACATGAGGCCATTGACTTCATGCTGCTCGACAACAAGCTCGGCGTGCAGCACAACGAAGGCGGCGCCCGTGTGGTGATCGAAGAATTCCTGCAAGGCGAAGAAGCCAGCTTCATCGTCATGGCCGACGGCAAAAACGTGGCCGTCATGGCCACCAGCCAGGATCACAAGCGCCTGCTCGATGGCGACGAAGGCCCTAACACCGGTGGCATGGGTGCGTACTCGCCCGCACCTGTGGTCACGCCCAATGTACATGCCAAAGCCATGCAGGAAATCATCCTGCCTACGCTGGCAGGCATGGCCAAGGATGGCAGTCCCTTCACTGGCTTCCTCTATGCCGGCTTGATGATTGACGCCCAAGGCAACCCCAAGACCCTGGAGTTCAACACCCGCATGGGTGACCCCGAAACCCAGCCCATCATGATGCGACTCAAGAGCGATCTGATCGACGTCATGATGCATGCCACCGATGGCACGCTCGACCAGATCGAGCTGCAATGGGACCGCCGCTTTGCGCTGGGTGTGGTGATGGCCGCTGGCGGCTATCCCCTCAGCCCCAAGAAGGGCGATGTCATCACCGGATTCCCAGCAGATGCCGATGACGCCATGGTGTTCCATGCCGGTACGCAAGAGGTGGATGGCCAGACCGTGACCAGCGGTGGCCGTGTTTTGTGCGTGACGGCTTTGGGCGAATCGGCCAAGCTGGCGCAACAAAAGGCCTACGAGACCCTCGCTGGCATCCAGTTCGACGGCATGCAGTTCCGCAAGGACATTGGCTGGCGCGCGATCAAGCGCTGATGGCCACAGCCATGACCACTCCCATGACCGATACCTTGGCAACACAAGTCGTTCGCGACTACCTGCTGGGCCTGCAAGACCGCATCATCTCCACTTTCGAGGCGGCTGACGGCAAACCTTTCATCCGCGATGCCTGGGTGAGGGGCCCTGAAGAGCGCCTGCAAGGCGACGGCTGCTCGCGGCTGGTCGAAGAGGGGCATCTGCTGGAGCGAGGTGGTTGCAACTTCTCGCACGTCAAAGGTCCCAGCCTGCCGCCATCGGCCACCCAGCACCGTCCAGAATTGGCCGGTTGCCCGTTCGAAGCCATGGGCGTGTCCCTGGTTTTTCATCCCCGCAACCCCTATGTGCCGACGGTTCACATGAACGTGCGCATGCTGGCCGCCCACAAGCCCGATGGCTCCGTGGTGGCTTGGTTTGGTGGCGGCATGGACCTCACCCCCTACTATGGTTTTGAAGAAGATGCGAAGCACTTCCACCAGGTGTGCAAAAACGCCCTGGCGCCGTTTGGCGAAGACAAACATCCCCGCTTCAAGAAGTGGTGCGACGAGTACTTTTTCCTCAAGCACCGCAACGAAGCGCGTGGCGTGGGCGGTATCTTCTATGACGATCTCTCGGAACTCGGGTTCGAAGGCGGTCTGGCACTGACCCAATCGGTGGGCGATGCCTTCATCGACGCCTATCTGCCCATCTTGCAGCGTCGCAAAGACACGCCCTATACCCAGCACGAACGCGACTTCCAGGCCTTCCGCCGGGGGCGTTACGTCGAGTTCAACCTGGTGTGGGACCGTGGCACGCTGTTTGGTTTGCAGTCGGGTGGCCGCACCGAAAGCATCCTGATGTCGATGCCCCCCATCGTCACCTGGCGCTACAACTGGCAACCCGAAGCCGGCACGCCCGAAGCGCGCCTGTACACCGATTTCCTGCACCCGCGTGACTGGGTCTGAGCTAACTCGTCGCCGCATCGGCATCATGGGCGGCAGTTTCGACCCCGTCCACGCCGGCCACGTGGCTCTGGCCGAATCCGCCCTTCAGTATCTGCAATTGGATGAAATCCGGTGGGTGCCTGTAGGGCAGGCCTGGCAGAAAAGCCGAGACCTGGCGCCCGCCGAACACCGTGTCAACATGGTCAAGCTGGCGGCGGCGCACGAACCTCGCTTCGTGGTCGACCCCATTGAGGTCAACCGAGCGGGGCCGTCTTACACGCTGGACACGGTTCGTGCCCTGCAGGAGCAGGCCGGTTCGACCGCGTGCGACTGGTTTCTCATCCTGGGGCTGGACCAATATCGCAATCTGCCTACCTGGCATGGGTGGCAGGAATTGCTGGGGCGAGTGCAGTTGGCCGTGGCTTGCCGCGATGCCGATGCGCTACCCGAATTGAAGCTGGGGCGAGCAATTGCCCTGCCCATGCCACCCCTTTCTGTGTCTTCCACCACCATTCGCCAACAAATATTGGCAGGTGCAGACCCTAAAACGCTGGTGCCCACCATGGTGTCCGACGCCGTGGCGCGCTATATTGCCCAACATCAACTCTATGCCGACAGGCACCCTCCGCTGAATGGACATCCGTAAACTGCAACGCGCCATCGTCGATGGCCTCGAAGACGTCAAGGCCCAGGACATCGTTGTCTTCAACACCGAACACCTGTCGCCCCTGTTCGAGCGCGTGATCATTGCCTCCGGTACGTCCAACCGACAAACCAAGGCCCTGGCTTCCAGCGTGCGTCAGGCCGTGAAGGCGGCTGGCTTCCAGGTCATGCGCACCGAAGGCGAAGACAACGGTGAGTGGATCATCGTGGACTGCGCCGCAGCTGTGGTGCACGTGATGCAGCCCGCAATCCGCCAGTACTACCAACTGGAAGAAATCTGGGGCGAGAAGCCCGTGGCCATCCAGGTCAAGACCGGTCGCAAGTCGCTGGTGAAGGCTTCTGAGCCCATGGACGAAGACGAACCCGTCAAGCCCAAGAAGGCCGCTGGCAAGACCACGGCAGCCAAGAAGGCCGCCACCACAGTGCCGACGCGCAAGGTGGCCGGTAAGGTGGCTGCCAAGAAAACGGCCAGCAAAAAGCCTGCTGTCGTGAAGGAAACGGCGCCCGCCAAGGCCCCGGCAGCCAAGAAGGTCGCCGCCAAAAAGGTGGCTGCCAAGAAGGCCGCCGTGAAAACCGTGGCGGTGAAGAAGGTGGCGGCCAAAAAGGCCTCCGCCAAGAAAACTTCGGTGAAGGCGCCGGTGCAAAAGGTCTTGGTGAACGCCCCAGCCAAGAAGAAGGCACCAGCAGTCAAGAAGGTCGCTGCCCAAAAGGTTGTGACACGCAAGGTTGCGGCCAAGAAGGTGGCAGCCAAGAAGGCCCCCGCCAAGAAAACCGCTCGCTGAGACTGAGTTGTTGGCATGAAACTGACCGTGGTCACCATCGGTCATCGGCTGCCGGGCTGGGCGGACGAAGCCTGCGAGGATTACCTCAAACGCTTCCCGCCCGACTGGAAAGTCGAAGTCAAGGCCCTCAAAGCCGAACCTCGTGAGGGCAAGCCCGTGCCAGCCATCATGCAGGCTGAGGCCACTCGCATCGAGGCGGCGCTGGAGCGTGGCGTGCGGCGCGTCATCCTGGACGAACGGGGGACCCGTTTGACCAGTGTGCAACTGGCCGAGCGCTCTGAAGCCTGGCTGCATGATGGGCGTGATGTGGCGCTCATCATCGGTGGGGCCGATGGCATTGACCCCACGCTGAAGCAGACCGCCGATGAAGCCATTCGCCTGTCTGACATGACCTTGCCCCATGCGCTGGCGCGCGTGCTGTTGCTTGAGCAACTTTACCGGGCGTGGTCTTTGCGAAACAACCATCCCTATCACCGTGCCTGACACAGCCAACACGCCATTCATTTACCTGGCTTCTCAAAGCCCGCGCCGTCGCCAGTTGCTCGATCAACTCGGGGTGGCCCACCGGCTCCTGCTGCCGGACGCGCAGGAAGATGCCGAAGCATTGGAAATGGAGCGTGAAGGTGAAACCCCTGAAGACTACGTGCTTCGGGTCACCCAAGCCAAATGGGAGGCGGCGGTGGCGCGGCTGGCGCGCTTCCGTCAACAAGGCGGTGGCATGCCTGATGCGCCGATTTTGTGTGCCGACACCACCGTGGCGTTGGACAACACCATCCTGGGCAAGCCGCGCGACGAAGCCCATGCCGCGCAGATCCTGTCCAGCCTGTCCGGGCGCAATCACCGCGTTCTGACGGCTGTGGTGGTCAATGGCCACGCCTTGGTCAGCACCTCTCACGTGGTCTGGCGCACCTTGGCTGCTGATGAAATTGCGCGTTACGTGGCCAGTGGCGAGCCCATGGGCAAAGCCGGGGCCTATGCCATTCAAAGCCGGGCCGCAGCGTGGACCGTTCGCATCGAAGGCAGCTACAGCGGCATCATGGGGCTGCCCTTGTACGAAACCGCCGAACTCTTGCGGCCCCTGGGCTGGCAGTTCTGAGCCCCCCGATCGACTGAATTCAACCCTTGCTTTCCTTGTCATGCCAAGCACCCAAGACATCCTTGTGAACTGGACTCCCCAGGAAACCCGCGTGGCCATCATCGAAGGCGGCGCGGTGCAGGAATTGCACGTCGAACGCACCCTGGAGCGAGGGCTGGTTGGCAACATCTATGCCGGCAAGGTGGTTCGTGTTTTGCCGGGCATGCAGTCGGCCTTCATCGACATTGGTCTGGAGCGCGCAGCCTTCCTGCACGTGGCCGACCTGCATCGTGAAGACCCATCGGCCAAGCCAACATCGCGTTCGTCTGAGTCGCAAACCCCCATTGAAAAGCGGGTTCACGAAGGCCAGACCTTGATGGTGCAGGTCATCAAAGATCCGATTGGCACCAAGGGCGCGCGTCTGTCGACCCAGATCAGTGTGGCGGGTCGGTTGCTGGTGTTTCTGCCGCAAGACGATCACCTGGGCATTTCCCAGAAAATTGGCTCGCCTGAATTGCGTGATCAACTGCGTGAACGCATGATGCGGCTCATCGGCGAAGCCGATAACCGCGAAGGCCGTACACGCTCGGGTGGTTTCATTCTGCGCACCAACGCGGAAGACGCCACTGACCATGAATTGGCGCTGGACATTGCCTATTTGCGCAAGACCTGGGCCACGGTGCGCGAATTGGGTTTGAAGTCGCCCCCCGGTACCTTGCTGTACCAGGAGCTGAATCTGGCTCAGCGTGTGCTGCGTGATCTGGTCAACGAATCCACCAACAGCATCCGCATCGACTCTCTGATCCAATTTGAAGCCCTCAAGGCCTTTGGTCAGGAATTCACGCCCACGGCGGTCGATAAGCTGGCCCATTACAAGGGTGAGCGCCCCATTTTCGACCTGTACAACATTGATCGGGAAATCGAAAAAGCGCTGGCTCGTCGAGTCGATCTGAAGTCGGGCGGCTACCTCATCGTGGATCAAACCGAAGCCTTGACCACCATCGATGTGAACACCGGTGGCTATGTGGGCGCGCGCAACTTCGACGACACCATTTTCAAGACCAACCTGGAAGCCGCGCAAGCCATTGCTCGCCAATTGCGCCTGCGCAACCTGGGGGGTATTGTCATCATCGACTTCATTGACATGCTGCGTGAAGACCATCGCGACAGCGTGTTGGGTGAATTCCGCAAGCAGTTGCTGCGCGATCGCACCAAGGTCACCGTCAGTGGCTTCTCCGCGCTGGGCCTCGTCGAAATGACCCGCAAGCGCACCCGCGAATCACTGGCGCACATGCTGTGCCAGCCGTGCCCTACTTGCGATGGGCGGGGGCAGGTCAAGACGGCGCGCACGGTGTGCTACGACATCCTGCGCGAAATCTTGCGCGAGGCGCGCCAATTCAACCCGCGCGAATTCCGGGTGGTGGCCAATGCCACCGTGGTCGAAATGCTGCTGGACGAAGAAAGCCAGCACTTGGCCGGGTTGAGCGACTTCATCGGCAAGCCGGTGTCGCTTCAGGCCGAGCCCTCGATGTCGCCGGAACAGTACGACATCGTTCTGCTCTGAGTGCAAATTTACATAACTTGACCTGATTCCGGGGGGGAATTGGCCGTTTTGGCTATTCCTGTCATCTGAACGGGGCACAATGTCGCCTGTTTTTCGAAAACCACCCTTTCTGATCCCGTTGATGTCGCTGCTAGATCGCCTTTCCTCGCGCCGCGCCTGGTTGGTTGCTGCCGCTATGGCTGCTTCGGCCCTGGCTCCCGTCACAGGGGCCCTGGCGCAGTTTCGGGTCGAAATTTCCGGGGTGGGGGCCACCCAGGTACCGGTGGCCATCGCCAAGTTCAAGGGCGAGGGCCTGGCGCCGCAAGCCATTTCGGCCATCATCAAGGCCGATCTGGAGCGCAGTGGCCAGTTCAAGATGCTTGATGTGCCCGGCGAGCGCTGGGACGACGCCAATCACCCCAATCTGGCCGAATGGAAGCCCAAGGCCGATGCCATGGTCGTGGGTTCGATTTCCATGCTGGCCGATGGCCGCTACGATGTGCGCTTCCGTCTGTGGGACACCCTCAAAGCCGCCGACCAAGGTGGGCAAAGCCTGGTGGTTACGGCGGGTGATCTGCGTTTGGCAGCGCACCGCGCCGCAGATTTCATCTATGAAAAACTGACGGGCGACAAGGGTGCTTTTGCCACCCGTATCGCTTATGTCAGCAAGGTGGGCAAGCACTACACCCTGAATGTGGCCGATGCCGATGGCGAAGGCGTTCAGGCCTCATTGACGAGCCCAGCCTCGATCATTTCGCCCGCTTGGTCGCCCGACGGACGGCAATTGGCCTATGTGACCTTTGAAGGTGGCAAAGCCATCGTGGTGGTGCAGGAAGTCTTGTCAGGTCAGCGCCGAATTTTGGCCGCCTTCAAAGGCACCAACAGCGCCCCCGCCTGGTCACCCGATGGGCAGCAACTGGTGGTCACCTTGAGCCGTGATGGCGGGTCGCAGTTGTATGTCATCGGCACCAGCGGTGGCGCGGTTCGCCGCTTGACCCAGTCTTCGGCCATTGACACCGAAGCGGTGTGGGCACCCGATGGTGCATCGATCTATTTTGTGAGTGATCGTGGGGGTGGCCCTCAAATCTACCGTGTCCCCGCGTCCGGTGGGGAGCCCACTCGTGTCACATTCAATGGCTCTTACAATGTGAGCCCAGCCATCAGCCCAGACGGCCGCCTGTTGACCTACATCGGTCGGGTGGGCGGGGCTGATCGGGTTCACTTGATGGAGCTGTCGTCCGGCAGCGTGCGTGTTTTGACCGACACGAGCGACGACGAAAGCCCCAGTTTTGCACCCAACAGCCGTCTGATCGTCTATGCCACCCGACTCAATGGTCGGGAGGTGTTGATGACCACGTCGCTGGATGGGCGCATCAAGGCCCGGTTGGCCACCCCGGCAGATGTTCGTGAACCGGTCTGGGGTCCCCAGGCGGGCGCGGGCCGCCGCTGATTTTTGTTTTTTTGATTAGATCGTTTTCGGAGATCCATATGAAGAACGTTCGCACTCTGTCTCTGGCTGTCCTGGCTGTGGCTTCCGCTGCATTGCTGTCTGCTTGCGGTTCGGCCGTGAAGCTTGACGAAAACCAAGCCAACGCCAACAAGGCCGCCCCCATTGCCAATGCTGGTTCGGGTAACGCTTCCGGCGTGAACAACGGCGGCGCAGCCACCACCACCGTCGCTCCCGTTGTGGTCGATGGCAAGGGTGGCGCTGACGCTGGTCTGGCCACCGTGATCTACTTTGACTTCGACAGCTTCGTGGTCAAGGACGAGTTCAAGCCTGTCGTGGAAGGCAACGGCAAGGCCCTGATCGCTTCGGGCAAGAAGGCCGCTGTGGAAGGTCACGCTGACGAACGCGGCAGCAAGGAGTACAACCTGGCCCTGGGTCAAAAGCGTGCTGAAGCCGTGGTCAAGTCCCTGACCCTGATCGGCGTGAAGGGTGAGCAACTGGAAGCCGTGAGCTTCGGTGAAGAAAAGCCAGCCGTGTCGGGTTCGGGCGAAGAAGCCTGGGCCAAGAACCGTCGCGTCGAGCTGCGCACCAAGTAATCTGATTCCAAGGAAGTGCGATGCGTGTGTTGACCCCTTTGCAAAACCGGTTGCGCCCTCTGGCGCTGGCCCTGTTGGCCCTAACCGGCTCTTCGGCGGCCAGGGCTGGTTTGTTTGAGGACGAAGACGCACGCAACGCCATTCTGGAATTGCGGCAGCAGCGTGTGCAGGATCTGGACACGCAGGCTGCTCGCCTCAAAGAGCTTTCGGCTCAAATCGATGGCCTCAAGCGCAGCTTGCTGGACATGAATTCCCAGATTGAACTGGTTCGCAGTGATCTGGCCAAAGAGCGTGGGCAAAGCGAAGTGCTGGCTCGCGATCTGGCGGAATTGCAGCGTCGCCAGAAAGACATGCAACAGGTTGCAGACGAGCGTGCTCGCAAGTTGGAGCCTGTGGGGGTGAACCTGGACGGCAAATCGTTCAAGGCAGAGCCCGAAGAAAAAAAGCAGTTTGACGATGCATTGGCCAAACTGCGATCGCAAGATTTTGCGGGTACTGCTGCGGCATTGAATGCCTTCCTGCAGCGCTACCCATCGACTGGCTACAGAGAGTCGGCGTATTACTGGCTGGGCAACGCCTATTACGGCGCAGCGCAGTACAACGAGGCCATTGGTGCCTTCAAGCAACTGGTGGCGGCGGCACCTGACCATGTGCGCTCGCCTGAAGCCATGTTGTCAATTGCCAATTGCTACAGCGAGCTGAAAGATGCGAAGCAATTGCGCAAGAGCCTGGAAGATGTGGTGAAACGGTATCCGCAGTCCGAGGCTGCTCAGGCTGCCAAAGACCGCATTGCCACCACGGCAGCCTTGAAGTCGCCCGAGTCTGCTGCGTCGTCTGGCGCTTCGTCTGGCGGCAAGAGCAAGCCGCGCAAGTAAACCCAGGTGGTTTCGTGAGTGAGGTGAGTGCTGCCATGCACGACTCGGCTGACCTTGAGCGCCGGTTTGGTGGCTTGCGTCGCCTGCATGGCGTGGCTGGCTATGAGCGCCTCCGCCAAGCTCGTGTGGCCGTGATCGGTGTGGGCGGAGTGGGGTCCTGGGCCGCTGAAGCTCTGGCCCGTAGTGGCGTGGCCGCGCTGACTCTGGTCGACCTGGACCATGTGGCTGAATCCAATATCAACCGGCAGGTGCACGCGCTCGAGTCCACCTTGGGCCAGGCCAAAGTGTTGGCCTTGAAAGACCGCATTGCCCAGATTCATCCCGGCTGCGATGTGAGCGCGGTGGAAGAATTCATTGAAGAAGACAACGTGACCACGTTGCTCCAGCCCGATTCTGTGGATGTGGTGTTGGATTGCTGTGATCAAGTCAAGGCCAAGGCGGCTTTGGCTGCTTGGGCCTGGGCACACAAAAAGCCATTCATCACGGTGGGTGCCGCTGGCGGAAAAACCAGTCCGCAGTTGGTGGAGGTGGCCGATCTGTCCGAGGTCACACACGACCCTTTGCTGGCCAGCTTGCGCCAGCGTTTGCGGCAGCGTCATGGTGGGGCACGCAAAGGCAAGATGAACGTGATTTGCGTGTTCTCACGCGAGGCCGTGCTGCCGCCTCAAGATGCCTGTGAGGCAGATACAACAGGCGATGGCTCCTTGAACTGTCACGGATATGGATCTTCGGTCACCGTGACCGCCACCTTTGGTCTGGTAGGGGCGGCTCAGGCCACTCAACGAGTGATTGCCTGACAGGCAAACCTTACATTATTCCCCTTAAGCCCCTGTTCACGTTATACCTTATGGTTTACCTCAGGCATTTCGTGCGAACGGCCGTGGCACATTGACTCCAGAAGAGGGGTGCTCAATGCATGCGCCAACAGGCGCGTAGCAGTTGCAGAAGATTCCCTCCAGACGAAAAGGGAGGGGGCAACGTGCGTTGCATTTGTTCTTGTGTCGGGACGATTCATGCCAATCGGAGGCAGCCGTGTCAGCCCACACGCCACTGAGTACTGATCTGCAGACGCCGGGGCTGGAGTTGCTGGCTCGTGCGTTCAATGCCGCGCCCAATGGATTCCTGATCGTCGATGCCTCGGGCACGATTGTGGCGGTCAATACCGAACTGGAGCTCATGTTCGGCCTCCGCGCCGACGAACTCATCGGCCAACCTGTTGAGGTGCTGCTGCCTGAGAGCTCGCGAGGCGCTCATGTGGGCTTGCGGCAAGGCTTCTTTGACAAGCCTGATCGGCGTCCCATGGGGGGCGGTCGCGTGCTCTATGGGCGTCGGGCCAACGATGTCGAGTTCCCCGAGGAGATCGGGCTGAACCCCGTCGCGGGTGCACAAGGGGCATTGGTCTTGGCGTCGGTGGTGGATATCAGCGAGCGTTTGGCGCTGGAGTGGGCGTTTCGGGGGCTCTTCGAGGAGTCCCCTTATGGCCTGTTGATCGTCAACGATCAGGGCGACATCGTCATGGTCAACAAGGTGTTGGCTCAATCTTTGGGTTATGCGGCGGCGGCCCTGGTCAACCAGCCTTTGCAGATGTTGTTGCCTGAGCGGTATCGACACGGGCACGGGGGCTTGATGGCGGGCTACACCAAGACCGGGGAAGCCCGCATGATGGGCCAGGGGCGAGATCTCACGGCGCTGCATCGCGATGGCAGCGAGGTGCCTGTGGAAATTGGCTTGAGCCGTGTGCGTTGGCAGCAGCAGGCCATGACCTTGGCGGTCGTCAGTGACATCAGTGTCCGCAAGCGGCTTGAGTTGGCGCTCAAGCAGGCGAATGCCAACCTGGAAGAGTTCACCTATGTGGCTTCGCATGATTTGCGCTCGCCTTTGCGTGGGCTGGCTGACTTGATGGAATGGATCGAGGCCGATCTGGGAAGCGAGGTAGCGCCTCCGGTGGCTCGAAATCTGGCTCGTATGAAGCAACGCATTGAGCGTATGGAGCGCTTGATCGATGACCTGCTCAGCTATGCGCGAGCAGGGCAGGCCGCCACCAACTACACCACGGTCGATGTTCGGCACATGGTGGGCGAAATCATGGAATTGCAGCCCTTGCCACAAGGCTTCAGCCTGGAACTCGACATGGCTGTGTCACCCTTCCATGCCACGCGCACCCCATTGGAAACGGCCTTGCGCAATTTGATTGCCAACGCTGTCAAACATCACGATAAGCCCGAAGGTGTCATACGGATCGAGGCTTATGAAGATGACAGCTACGCCGTCATCAGCGTCATCGATGATGGCCCCGGCATACCGGCTGCCTCGAAAGACCGCATTTTCAAACTCTTTCAAACCCTGACCGCCAACCAGCGAGGTGGCTCTGGCATTGGCTTGGCCCTGACCAAGCGCGTGGTGGAGGTACATGGCGGGCGCATCGATGTGGTGTCGCCTGTGGCCAATGAGCGAGGCGCGTGCTTTCGCTTCTGGTGGCCGCGTTTTCCAAGGAGAGGTCAAGATGAATCGTGACGTCACGCCTACCATCTTGCTGGTTGAGGACGACGACGTGGCTGCGGAGTCGGTCGTTCGAAGTTTGCAAAAACATGGATGCAATTACCCTGTGGTCTGGGCCGAAGACGGACAGATCGCGCTGGACATCTTGCGCGACAAGGATGCGGACCGCGTTGTGCCCAGGCCTCGGGTGATCTTGTTGGACCTCAACATGCCACGCATGAATGGGTTCGAGTTTCTTCAGCAGATTCGCTCTGATCCTGACTTGCGTGGTGATGTTGTGTTCATCTTGACCACATCAAATGCCGACTCGGACCGTACCCGTGCATACCATGAGTGCATCGCGGGCTACATGGTCAAGTCTGCCGTTGGACCTCAGTTTGTGAAGCTGGTGTCTTTGCTCAATAGCTACCAGGACGCGGTGCGACTGCCCGGATGAATGTCATGATGCCCTCAGCCGCCCCTGACAATCTCAAGATGCTGGTTGTGGACGACGACGATGTCGATCGTGAGCGTGTGCGGCGCTTCCTGAATCGCAGTGCCCTGCAGGTGGAAATCACGGAAGCCGAATCTGGCTTGCAGGCGTTGCAACTGTTGAAAGGCAGCCAGTTCGATTGCATCGTGTTGGATAACCATCTGGGTGACACGACTGGGGCCGAGTTGATTTCGCAAATTCAGGCCGAAGATACAGCAGCCTGTCCAATCATCATGGTCACAGGGGCGGGCAGTGAGTCATTGGCCGTGCAAGCCATGATGGATGGTGCATACGACTACCTGCCCAAAACGAATTTGTCGGTGGATGTGTTGCAGCGTTCCGTGCGGCGGGCGGTGGAGATGCATCGCGTGCGTTGTGAACTTCGGCAGGTGCATGCGTCGCTGGAGCAACGGGTTGACCAACAGGCCGCCACCATTCGCCAAAGCGAGAAAGACCTGCGGGCGCTGGTGGACAACGCGCCCACAGCCATGGCGTATTGGGATCGCGACGGGCGTTGCCGTTTTGGCAATCTGTGCATGGGGCAATGGTTTCAGATTCCGAGTGCTCAGCTCAAGGGCATGCCCTTGTCTGATGTGCTGGGACCGGTTCATTATTTGTCGGTAGCAGATCACGCGGCGAAAGCCTTGCGAGGCGAAGAGCAGACTTTCGAGCAGCGATTCGTGAGTTCGGACGGCGGGCCGTTGCGGTGGGGCTTGTGGCAGTTGCGTCCCGATATCGGGGATGACGGAGCCTGCCTGGGCTTTTACTCATCGTTGTCAGACATCACCGTTCGCCGTCAGATACAAGAGCGCGTGGAAGAACTGCTCCGCTTCAGCGACGCTGTCATTCAACATTCACCCATCGGCATAGCCGTTTTCCAGGCCGATGGCAGCTGCACTCTGAGCAATCAGGCATTTGCCGATGCCTGTGGCGATGGTCTCGACTGGAAGCAGTCGTCTTTGTGGCCGCACATCGAATCGACCTTGCGCGAAGGCTTGCCGCGCCGGGTCGATGTGCCGCTGATCCCAGCCCACGGCATGGAGCGGCAGTTTTCCTGCTCGCTGGCGCGATTCGAGCGGGACGGTTGGCCTCAGGTGCTGGTCATGGCTCGAGATGTGACGGAGCAACTTCAGGCTTATGACGCGCTGGTCATGGCGCGTGACTCGGCGGAGAGCGCCGCTCGGGCCAAGAGCGCCTTCCTGGCCAATATGAGTCATGAAATTCGAACCCCGATGAATGCCATCGTGGGGTTCTCACGTCTGGTACTGGAAGACGAGTTGCCTGTTTCGGCGCGGAGCTACATCGAAAAAATGCACACCTCAGCTCTGGCGCTGATGGACATACTGGACGATGTGCTCGATTACTCCAAGATCGAAGCAGGCTACATGCATCTTGAGCACACACGCTTTGTGCTGGAAGAAACCATTCAACGCCTGGCAGACTTGTTTCAGGCTCGAATCGAGCAAAAGAACCTCCTGTTCATTGTGGATTTGGCGCCGGACCTGCCGCGTGTGTTTCTAGGCGACCCTTTGCGCCTGTCGCAGGTGTTGACCAATTTGGTGGGCAATGCGCTCAAATTCACTGAACATGGGCACATTCGGCTCAGGGTTCAGGCGCAGCCCTGTCCGGATCAGTCTGGTCGGGTCGAATTGGCCTTCTCCGTTCAGGATACGGGCATTGGGGTGTCGCCGGACAAGCAGGCAGGGCTCTTCGAGGCATTCATTCAAGGTGACGGGTCGATCACACGGCGTTTCGGGGGCACGGGGCTCGGGCTGGCAATCAGTAAACGGCTGGTCTCGCTCATGCATGGCCAGATCGGCGTGCGTAGTGTGCTGGGCCAGGGCAGCGAGTTCTGGTTCCATGTTCAGTTGGATGTGGCCGATGAGCCCGTGTTGCTCGACTCGTCCGCTGATGTGGCGGGCCAGCGGGCTTTGGTGATCGATGCCAATGTTTTGTCGAGCCGCGCTTTGCAGCGGCAGTTGCGTTCGTGGCACGTGGTGCCGCACGCGGGCATTGATCTGCCTGCGGGCTTGGGACAATTGGAGCGACTAAAGCGCAAGGGCTTGTGGGTTGACACCTTGCTAATCGACTTCGCCCAATTGGATGCAACGGGCATGAGCTATTTGGCCCAATTGATTGAGCGTGCCAGCGAGGGGCGCACGCGTCCCCTGAAACTGATTCTGACGACCACCCAAAGCGAGCGCGTTCAAGCGCAGCGATTGCCGATGGTGTCAGAGCCGCACTCCGTTCTGGTCAAGCCTGTTCTGGCTTCCAGACTGTTGGAAGCTTTGCGAGTTAAAGAGGGGGCGGAAGCCCTGGTCGATGCGGCGCGTGCGCAAGACTGGCATTCGCATTCCAATCGATTGCGTGTGCTGGCGGCGCCGCTGCATGGCGCGCGAATTTTGCTGGCTGAAGACAATGAGCTCAACCAGATCGTGGCCCATGAGTTTCTGCGTCGGTGTGGCATGCAGGTCACCATCGTGGATGATGGCGTCAAGGCCGTTGCCGCCGTACGAGAGCTAGGCGCGGTGGGCTTTGATGCGGTGCTGATGGACATGCACATGCCTGTAATGGACGGCCTGGAGGCGACTCGGCGTATCAAAGCCTTGCCGCAGGCGGCCGACTTACCCATCATTGGCATGACTGCCGCCGTGTTGCCCGAAGACCGCATTCGGTGCAAGGAGGCGGGTATGGTGGATCACATTGCCAAACCCGTGATTCCTGAAACAGTGATTGAGATTTTGCTCAAGTGGGTGTCCAAGCAATCGGTCAAATCGATCCAGACACCTGTTTCTCCTCAGGCATCCAGTGACGTCGAGTTTGACCTGGAAGCCTTGCGCGCCCGTGTGCATGGCAACGATTCCCTTGTCTGGAAACTATTGGCGGCCTTCGTGCAACAAGAGTCGGGTGCGGTAGCAGTCGTGAAGCAACTCGTAAGCCAGTCAGACTTGGAGTTGGCGCGCAGAAAGGCGCACGACCTCAAAGGCAGTGCGGCCAACTTGGGGCTGATGGCCTATTCCAAGGCCGCTTCGCAATTGCAGGACGCCCTACGTCGGGGGGAGGGGGTGGATGTTGCTGTGACTCAGTTTGAGTTGGCGCACCTGACTTGCATGAACACCTTGCAAGTGCTGTTGCTGCAAGCTGGCGCCTGATGACCGTGGTGTGACGAACCGCTTGCGTAGACGCGCAAAAGCGGGTTATACTTTACGTCTTTGCTGGGGGTCGGTAGCTCAGTCGGTAGAGCAGCGGACTTTTAATCCGTTGGTCGCGAGTTCGAGTCTCGCCCGACCCACCAAAAAAGTTTTAAAAGACTTCGTTAGGACACAAATTTTGTGTATATAATGTGAGTCTTCGCTAGATAACCATTTCTAGCGGTCTTCGAAAGAAGATTCCAGGTGCGGGCTCTTAGCTCAGTTGGTAGAGCAGCGGACTCTTAATCCGTTGGTCG
>ERZ724505.375-NODE-375-length-29298-cov-5.788018_pt1 | contig 29298 bp, 29 predicted proteins | sample MGYA00376038_ERZ724505 | MGnify/ENA primary metagenome ERZ724505 (study PRJEB28724, sample SAMN07190884) | wastewater metagenome | isolation source: effluent of sewage treatment plant in Hong Hong | place: Hong Kong | collected 2016-03-17 ...
TCATAGTGCGGAAAGAAGAGTATCAATCTTCTCTCAGCTAGTCATGAGCCTAATTGAAAACGGAGAATTGACCAGCCTTCGTCAGCTCCGGCTGACTATGGCCGGCAAGAAATTGATAATTTAAAATTGAAAATTGTTATATTTTTTATGGGACATAATTCTTAAAAAGAGAAATTATCCTTGCACAACCAATATACGTACGTTAGAATGTACGTATGTCTAAAACTATGACAGCAACGGAAGCGAGAAAGAACTTCTATACTGTTTTAAAATCGGCGGCGAAACCTGGCATGGCTATTACGATTACGCTTCAGGGGCAATCACCAGTTGTGATGATGTCGGCAGATGAATTTGAGGGATGGATGGAAACTCTGGAAATTATGTCTGATGTATCTTTGGATAAAGATGTGCGAGCAGGTATTAAAGAAATGAAATCGGGTAAGCGTCCGAAAGATACGATTGATCTTGATACACTTAAAAAGGAGCTAAAACTCTAAAATGTATCAATTGGAAATCAAAAATAAGGCGAAGAAAGAATTGCGTACGCTTCCGCAAAAAGATCAGGCTCGTATCATTGCTGCATTCGACATCTTGCTCAAAGATCCTTTTGCCGGAAAGAAGCTAGAAGGAGAGTATGACGGTGCTCGATCATTGCGTGTGTGGCCCTATCGTATTATTTATGTTATCTATCAAGACATTGTGACTGTTGTCGTTTTGAGGGTCGCGCATAGACAGAGTGTGTATAATAAATAAATTGCTATCGACGAATACTGGATTCCCAGGAGAATTTGTGTAGCATGAGCGCCACTATCCTTTTTCTTTTCGCGTATGCAAAACAGTAAAATGAAGAAACTTTCTGCGGATCTCCAGAAGCACATCGTGCATGAAAAGCCGACCAAGGCCAAAACCGAAACTATTTCATCGGTGGTGAAAAAGAGCAAGACGCCGGTGACGACCTTTGCCCAGAACACGCTCAAGCATTGTAATGGCGGTTCGACGCTTCAGGCTGCCTTGTGGCTCAAAGATCACGTCGATAACGGCGGCAAACTGGTTGTGACTGTCGCAGGTGCACTGAGCTCCTTCCAGATCGGCGTCACTCTCGCCCAGCTCATCCGCGAAGGCAAGGTACATCTCGTATCGGCAACAGCTGCCAACCACGAAGAGTCGTACTACCGCTACGTTGCTCATTCGCACTACGCCAATATTCCGCGCTACACGGAGCTCACGCCAGATCAGGAAGCCGAACTGCGCGATGCCGGGCTGCGCCGCATTACCGATACATTTTTGCCGGAAGACGAGAGCGTGCGCATCATGGAGCCTCACTTGCTCAAGATGTGGAAGGAGGCTGCCCGTACCGGCGAAAGCTATTTTCCTCACGAATACTTCCGTCGCCTGTTTGCCGAAAAGCGCATCAAGCCGGATCCGAATGCCAACGAGAACGATTGCTGGACACTGGCTGCCTACGAGAAAGATATTCCCATCGTCATCCCAGGATTCGAGGATTCCACCATGGGTAACATTTTTGCCAGCTACACGTACGGCGGTCAGCATCGCAAGAAGAAAGATCCGCTCCTGCCAACGAGTATCATGAAAGGAGGACTCGATTACTTTACCTATTTATACGACTGGTACATGGAAGCATCCAAGGACGCGCCTGTTGCGTTCCTGCAGCTGGGCGGCGGCATCGCTGCCGACTTCCCGATTTGCGTGGTGCCGTCTCTCAAGCACGACTTGCAGCACCACAAGGTGCGCGACTGGGCGGGTTTTGTGGAAATCGGTTCCTCACCTATGTCGTACGGTTCGTACTCCGGTGCCGGTGGTAAAGAGAAGATCACCTGGGACAAGCTGTCGACCAAGAGTTACTTCCAGATCATCCAGAGCGATGTCACTGTGGCGTTTCCGTGGATTGCGGCGGTGTTGTTAGGGCTCTGATATCGGAATGGATTTCGTTCTTCGATGGAAAACCGAAGATCAAAGAACTAAATCCGAGACAAATCCGATTATGGAAATTTTGAAATTCGTACTCGTTTAGTGTTTGGTTCTTTGATCTTCGTATTTTCTTCACTGTTTCTATCGTTCATTTTCCAAAAAAACTCTTTACACTCAGCGCTCACTCTCTATAATTCGCATCTGTATTCTTTTATCAACTGAATAGAAATGGGCAAACGCCCGATTAAGACAATCAAGCAAGGCACTGCAGATCAACCCGTCCGTCATCCGGTTTCTGCGCGTTACATGCGCGACAGGTGGGAGAATTTTTTGTCGCAGGACGACAGGGGAATGATGATGATCGAAGGCGTGCCGGTCGATTTTCTGGTGAAGAAATACGGAACGCCGACCTATGTAATGGTCGAAAGTGAGATTCGTCATAACTGCCGACGTTTCAAAAAAGTATTTGGGAAAGATATTGGATTACAGTTTGCCGTTAAATGTTCCAGTAACTTAGAAATCCTGCGCATTGTGCGCGAGGAAGGTTTCGAGCTGGATTGTTCCAGTATCGGTGAGCTTATTTTGGGTCTGCTCGCCGATTTCAAGCCGCGCCAGATGACGCTCACGAACCTGTATAAGACCGAGCAGGATCTGCATTTTGCGGCCAAAGTCGATATTCAATCCATCACTGCCGACTCCATCGAAGAGATCGAGCACATTGCGGCGACGGCGATAAAACTCAAGAAGCACATCCGCACCGTCATCCGCGTGAACCCGATGCTCACGGTCGGTACGTATACGACTCGTGGCAATAAATATGGTATTCCGATCGGCTACATCGACCGCGCAGTGGATTTGGCGGCCAAGAGTCCTTATGTGGACTTTCGTGGTTTCCACTTTATGGGTGGCTACGTCTATCAGCCGCGTGTCTACAAAGCTGCTGCACGAACGTTCGTGAAGCTCATCAAGCGCTGCGAAGATCGTGGCGTGCGCATTCGTACTCTGTCGCTTGGTGGTGGCTTTCCAGCTGCTATTGGCGAAGATGTCGCTTTTCCGATTGAGGCGATGAAAGATTTCCCGGAATACTTTAACCGTTTGGTCGAGCGCTCTGGCCTCCGCTATCCGCTCAAGCTCTTATTCGAGCCGGGCAAGAGCATTGTGATGAATGCTGGTATCGGACTCATGAAAGTGATTGCCAAAAAGCGGCTCGGTAAAAACAAGCGCATGGTCAACGTCGATGGCTCTACGTATAACTTTATGCCGGACGCCCTGGTGCAGACAGATGTGAAGTACGATCTTCTGCCTGCTTCCAAACTTAAATCGCCGCGTATTCACGATGTGTTTATCGGCGGCAATACGTGTGACTGCTGGGACATCATTGTCAAAGATATCGAAATGCCCAAGTTGCGTGCCGGCGATCTTATCGCTGCGATGGACGTAGGTGCCTATACCTACGTGATGGCCAGTAACTTCAATACCAACAAGCGCGCACAGATGATCATGATTGCTTCCGATGGCACTACGCGCCTCATCCGCCGTCGCGATCGCTACAGCGAAATGTTCGGTCCCGAATTGGATGTGCTCAAGATGGCAGGGCCAAACGAGCTGGAAATCTACAACAACTTATATCGTGTGAATATCGACAAAATCTGGCGTGAGGGTGGTATGAAAAAAGCTGATGAGAAGAAGCCGAACGGAAATGGAAGCGGTCAGCAGCAAAACGGGGACAGTCATGCAGTGCGCATGGTCAAAGAGACCGAGCAGGCATCGGATCTGAATGCGAGCTCATAAAGAATGAATAATTGACAATTGATAATGTACAATTATTGGAATTTTTTAGAGAGCATAGATTTTTTATCGCTGCAGTAGCGCCCCTTCGTGGGCGCGGCGATTGATGATATTTATCCGCAGCAGTAGTTATCAAGCCGCTGTTTATAGAATATTTTTCCCAATCGCATAGATCCCATATTTGGCTTCTATAGGACGTTTATCGATGTTATGAGTACTTCGCATCGTTCATTTATACCGCTCCACTCACTTGCGCAGATAATAGTGTCACTATGGCTATTAACACCCCTACAGCACCGGCAGAAAACAGGAACCAGGAAGAGGTACTCATTCAAAAGACTCGCGCGGAAGCTCTGAAAACAGCAAGCACGGTCGGCGGTTTTCAATCCGACTACAAACGTATGATGAGCGATATGATGGAAGGAAAAATGCCCAAGAATACAGATGGCGCAAGTGCGCACGACAGTATGGTTTTGGATAAGGAAAAGCTTGGAAAAGTGATAGAAAATGAACGTAAGATGATTGATGAAGTCTCAAAAGGAAATGAGGCAGTAAAGATTGAGAAAATGGAAAAAGGCAAACTTGGTCACAATACTATTGGTGGCGGGCAAAACGATGCGGCTCTTGGTAAAGGAATGTTCGAAGAGCTGCAGAAGCCAGAAGATGTAGATATGATTAAACAGGTAGTAGGACATGAAGTGAAAGGTCATGGAGAAGCAGTTCAGTTAAAAGGAGAATTACGTCTGGATGACGAGAAACCGGTGGATCATCTTCTCATTCACGAAGGATTCGCAGAAGGAGAAGGAAATAAGGCTATTGGAAAAGATATTTCGTATCATCGCCCCAATCAGCCAAAAGAAATCTATAGAGAAGGTCAGCTTCTTATGGCAAAGCTTATAGAACGGACAAGTGCTGCAGCTGTACGTAGAGTGATGACTGAAACAGGCGATCTCTCTGAGTTACAAAAGATAATTGATCGTGAAAAGAAGTCCGGACTCTCGCCAGCTCGTAATTAAATTCTTTAGTGGACCAACGATAAGAACTCGGCGCGAGTACGTTGGTCTTTTTTGAATAAACCTTTCATCGAGCTGGTGACAGCTTTACTATGCTGTTTTTCGACTCCACGCATCATCATGCACAAGTGATTCGCCTCGATCACGACACCAATACCTTTAGGCTGAAGCACGCTATCCAGCGCATCGCAGATCTGCTGGCCAAGTCGTTCCTGGACCTGGAGCCTGCGGGCAAAGAGGTCGACAATCCGGGCGATTTTCGATAGTCCGATGACATGCTCGTTTGGGATGTAGCCGACATGCACTTTCCCGAAGAACGGCAGCAAATGATGCTCGCACAGCGAGTAGCACTCAATGTCTTTCACAATCACCATGCCGTCGGTATCAGCTTCAAACAGCGCACCGTTCACGATCATTTCCAGGTTTTGTCCGTAGCCGGATGTGAGAAACTCCATCGCCCTCATGGCGCGCTGTGGCGTTTTCTTGAGCCCTTCGCGGCTAGGGTCTTCGCCGATAGTTTCGAGTAACTGCTTGTAGAGCTTTTCCATAGGCAGGGGATTATAGCCGCATATCTGTGACTGTGCATGTCTGATTTGCGCTTTTCTCTCCAAGCGATCGAATGGATTGCTCCAATGCTGGATGCATCACTGTGGAATCGAGCTCCGTCAGCGGTTCCAGTACAAACCGTCGCTCATCCATTCTAAGATGCGGAACGTAGACCGTCTGATCCATAGGATCATTCTTGGACTTAGCAGCCTGCCACGACGCACGATCAGGCAAGATGAGGTCACCGTAGAGTACGAGATCTAAATCAATCGTACGCGGGCCAAAGCGATGAGGAGGGGATTTATGGAACTGCTGTTCGATAGATTGAAGCGATTGAATAATTGCATCAACCGGTTCTTCTGTTTGAATCATTGCTACAGCATTCAGAAAAGCAGCCTGATCGGTTCGTTCAACCGGTGCCGATTGGTAGACGTGCGAAAAGCGGATCTGTGGCCATTGTTTCCGTAGTACATCGGCTGCTGCTTTCATATTCGTCTGCGCATCGATATTCGAGCCAAGGCCGATTGCTACCTGTGTCATGGTCGGGTGATGGTACAGCGCACGGAGGCAACACCGGGAATCGGGAATTTCTCGATGGTCACCGTTACCGATTGGATCTTCGTATGAGCCAGAACACTTGTTGCAATGTCCTGTGCCAGCCGCTCAATTGTCAGGCGTTCTGTTTTTGCGAGCGCCTGAATCTCCTGCGCAATATCGGCGTAGTTCACACTGCTCTCAATATCGTCGGACACGCACACGCGCCCCAGATCCATATGCATGGTAACGGAGGCGAGAAGGCGTTGCGGATGTACTCTCTCCTCGGCTGGTACACCGATACGGGTCCAGAGCTCGATTGCATGGAGCGAGAGAGTATCCATGGATTACGATTGATGGTGATGGCCGCGTGTTTCCTCCGGCTTCACGCCAAACAGATTATGGCGCTCAGCAAATGCGGACATTGCCAAATGACGGCAAAGCCAGCGGCTGACAATAATGGAGGTAAACAGAGAGAGGAAAATACCGATGGCAAGCGTAATTGCGAATCCGCGGATAATGCTTGTGCCAATGACAAAGAGAATGGCGCAGGTGATGAGAGTGGACATGTTTCCGTCGCGCACACTCGGCCACGCGCGCTTGAAGCCTGTTTCTACAGCGGTTTTCAGCGACTTGCCTTTGCGCAGCTCTTCCTTGACACGTTCAAATGCGAGCACATTGGCGTCCACTGCCATACCCATACTCAAGATCATACCGGCGATACCGGCGAGCGTGAGCACGACGAACTGATTGGAGACCAGCAAGATCGGCAGCTTCATGGACGCGATGAGCAGCAAGACGTAGAAGAACAAGGCAATAGCTGCCATCACGCCCAGCATGCGATAGATGATGATCATGAAAGCACACAACAGGAGCAGTCCGATTATGGCGGCAAAGATGGATTGATGAAGGGCGGTAGTGCCGAGCGTCGCTTCGACAGTAGATTGGCCTGCAAGGTAAATAGGAGCTGGAATGGCGCCTGTATTCAGATCCTGTGCGAGCTGACGCGCCTCTTCAAAGTCGCGGCTTCCGGTAATGACAGCTGTCCCTCCAACGATTTCTGTCTGGACGGTTGGCGCAGAGACAAGATCGCCGCCTACGAAGATAGCGATACGCTTGCCGATATTGGCCTTTGTCAGCTGTTGGAAGAGCTTGGCTCCTTCGTCGTCGAACTGAATCTGTACCATAGGCACGTTGCTCACCTGATCGGTTGTGACAGCTGCTGAGCGGAAGCGCTGGCCGTTAAGCGCTGTGTCGCGCCAGCCGGTTGGTTCCAGGGAGAGGCCCAGAATGCGCACGGTCATCTGATCCTCAACTGTTGTCACTTTCTTGTCTTCTATCTGCTTTTTCCAGCCATCCACCGTTGATTTGGCAGCGAGTCCTTTGATGCTCACCAGATCGTAGGAGGCAGTTGTCGGCGTGGTACGGGCGGTGTCGTCGGCGCGGATGATATGAAAGCCAAACGGCGTTTCAACGACTGACGAGATCTGACCCTTTTTATTGAGGGCAAAAGCAGCTGCTGCATACGATGGTGCCGGCATAGCGCTTTTGCGCAGCGTACCCAGGCTGCCGCCCTGGGATCTGGAGGTTCCATCGGACTCGGTCTTTGCCAGCGTCGTGAAGTCCTCACCGGCATCCAGGCGCTTTTTAAGGTCGCTTGCACGGGCTTTGGCTTCATCTTTCGTACGGGTGACCGTAGCGGCGGCCTGAGGTGCGCCTTTGTACGATACGAGGATGTGGCTTGTGGCCATTTCCTGTTCCCCGTCAATGCGACTGCGCAGGTTGATGAGTCCGTATTCGCTGTTTCCCAGATCGACGGTGGCCAGTGCGCCGAGAGTGGTGGTGCGCACGGCTTTCTGCACATTTTCTGGCAATGAGGAGATATCCACACCGTTTTTTTGAGACAAAACGGCGCCGGACATTTTTTTCGCCAGGATCGGCAACGCTTCGGTCGGATCCGCAACGGCATGCTCGCTTGGCTTCTTGTCTTCCAGCACTTGAGCGAAATAGATGCCTTTCAGTTCTTTTATTTCCGGCTGTCCTTGTGCGTTTTGCACCACCTGCTGCACGGATCCTTCTGTCCTGAACACAGCGTCACCTTTCTTTCTCGACCACAAGGATTTGAGTACAGGAGGAAGTTCATTTTCATAGATCGGACTCGCGTCTTTGTAGGTGACGCCCAGTTCGGAGCTCATATCCTGTCCGATTTTCTGAAGACTGCCGGTAGCCGTTTTCAGCAGTGCATCAACGCGCGCAGCTTTGGCACGTACGCCTTTGACATAGTCGTCCGACGGACCGCTGAATTCTTCTTTGAATTCCAGCTGAATGGTCTTGCCGACTGTGGCGATGCATTTGTTCACGTCAATCACCCCGGGACATTCGACCAGCAGGTGTTTTTCGCTGCCGAAATAAGATGGTGTGATGGTGGCTTCACTCACTCCCAGAGAGTTGATGCGGCGCTCAAGAACGGCCCGGATGGCTTCTACGAGATTGCTGTGTTGTGACTGGATACTTTGCAGTTCGACCTGCTTGCGTAACACATCCTGGTCCTTGCGTTCGGCTTTCAGTGCGGCGATGTCGTCCTGAACTTTCTTTTCACGTGCGTTGATCTCGTCTTCGGAGATGCGGAAATCCAGCTGCGTACCGCCGGCAAGATCCAGACCCAGATGGAGACCTGGCTTCAGGAAACCCGGAAAACCCGGTTTATACGCATCGGGCAGAACGATAATGAAGCAGAGGATGGCGACGATGATCGTGACAGCGGGCCAAAAGGAAAGACGGGACTTTGAAGCCATGGGAGCGGTCTAGAAGGGGATAATTAAGGATGGGGGACGAAGTGCGCGTGCAAACCGACATTCACATCATCGGCGAATACCTGCGCCATTGCTGGCTTGGGAATGCCGGTAATGATCACGTGTGAGTCGAGCTTTGTGCCGCTTGGCGTCAGAGCGGAAACAAGCACGCCGCGGACAAAGATGCCGATGTTGAGTGAAGCCGGATTTGCAGCCGTCGGCGCCAGTTTGGGGATCGACGGTGCCAGGCGATTGTTTGCGGCTGCCAATTCGGTAAAGACTTTCTCAAATTTTTTGCGGCCGTCAGGGGTGAACTGCAGTTCAACGCCGATCTTTCCTGTCGCCTTGTCACCGATCACCTGAATCCATTCGAAGTCATCGTTGCCGACAGCGCTCATCTTCCAGTTGGAACCGGTTGGATCATCCTGCTTGAAGTCGGTCAGCGGCTTCACCTGCGTCCGGATATCGATGGTAAACGGTTCGGCAAAGAGTTTGGCGATTGATTCAGCGGCCTTTTTGTCGGGGAGGGTGAGATTCAGTGTCGCACCTGTTTCCGCTGGTACGGCCTTGGCGGTTCCTTTGATGGAAAGCGCGGCAAGCCGCCGCGTGGCCACACGTTCGGCTGCATTTACCAGTTCCAGACGATGCGTATTGCCGATCTTGGAAAGGCTGATGTCATACGTGACGGTCCTGGGCGTGCTTTTGCACGATGCCAACAGAGCGCAGGAAAGAATTGCCAGTGCGAAAGCTCGATTTTTCGTCATACTGTGGCAGTGTATATATAGTTGAAAGGGGAAGCAATATGAGGGGGCTGGGGACGTAAAAATTGCGTCGCATAAGAACGTAGAACACGGAACAATAGAACACGGGAAAATACTATTCAACGTTCTACGTTCTCAGTTCTACATTCTACGTTCTTGCAAAACCGTTTCTCTGCGCAGCATTTTTCTCGACAAATCCACGCCTTCCAAATGACAGTCTTCGTCGATAATGCAATCTTCCAGCACGCAGTTATCAATTGTCGTATTGCCAAACACAATACAGTCGGTGAGCGTACTGTTGCGGACAGTTGTCTTGGGGCCGATGGCAATACTTCCTTTTAACTGGCTGTCAGCATCAATTTTTGTATCCGGATGAATGACATGTTTGGTGCCGACAACCGCTTTGTGCGTCGCCAGATAGGAATCGAATGACCCGATGTCGCTCCACAGTTCCGAGAATAAGAAGCAATCAACGGTTAAGCCTTTGCGCAGATATTCCTCAAAAATCCCTCCTATGTTGTCCGGATGTTCTTTGGCGAAGGCGAGGAGAGTGGGAAAGGTGTTTTTTGGCAGGATGTAGCAGCCGGTTGAAACCCACGTTGATTGTGGATTCTTCGGCTTCTCTTCAAACGCTTTGATGGTTCGATCCACAGACGCAGTTGCATCGTTTAAAATGACAGTTCCAAACGATCTGGCGAGTTCGAGATCTTTGATGTCGTAAGCGGCAAGCAGCGGATTGCCGCGATAGTGCCGGCAGAATTTCTGGAGATCGAAACTGATAAAGTTGTCGCCGGCAATCAGCAGAATATCATCATCGATATTGTTCTGATTGATCCAGGCCGCAATAGCGCCGAGTGCCCCAAGCTTGTGATCGTCATGACCGGCATCTTCAATAAGGATGTCGATATTCTTGCGATCCAGCGTCTTAGCCCAATTGCGCATATCATCCCCAAACAGGCCATTGGTACTCACGGTGATGTTCATATCCGCCGGCACTTTTTCGACCAAGTGCGTAAGAAGCGGTTTGCCGGCAAGCGGCAGAAGCGGCTTTGCCCGTTTTTCGGTAAGCGGCCACAGACGAGTGGCGAATCCGCCGGCGAGGATAAAAGATTGCATTGATCAGAGTGTAGCATGAGAATGTCATTCTTTTACCGATAACGAATTACGAAGTACGAATCAAGAATTACGAAAGATGCTTGCCGTACTTCGTAATTCGATATTCGTAATTCGTGTCCTAGCCTACCATAATGACCGACTGGCCCTCTATCTGCTCATTCTTTTCATTCACTCCCACAATACCCAGTACCGATGGCAGCAGCAGGTATGTCAGTTTATGAGCGCGGCAGACGCTCAGCAGATTGATCGTATGCTCAATTTCGGCACACTGCATCAGGTGCGTGATACGTTTTTCCCTGATTGTCTCTTCCAGTTTATGCAGACGGCCGAGTACCGGCACGCCGGCAATCTCTTTGGCGGATGTTCCACGGCTGTCGAGAATGGCAACCGGCTTGAAAACCGACTCGCGATCATTCAGTAATTTGATAATGCGTTCGGTATCGCGGTTGATGCCAATCAGCAGAAGAGGGTAAGCAGGCGGATCCTTGCGCAGGACTTTGCGCTGCCAGACATCGAAGACAGTGTGCCACAGGGTTGTGAGGAGAAAGCTGAATGTTCCCACGTATACCAGCAACAATCGACTGACCGGACTCTTGTCGTTGAGAAAATAGAAAGCGAGCGTAAAAAATGATACGCCCATGGCGCAGGCGAACAGAATGTGCAGAATGTTTTTTCTCGATTGCTGGATGCGCGTGAGGGTAAAGACGCGCAGCGAAACGAGTACCAGCAGCCAGAACGGTGCAATAATGACAACCGTACGCAAGTAGCTGCCGATAGGAAACGGCGCCCATGTGAATGTTTGCACTTTTGCCAGGTACCCAAGTGTGTAGGCACCGACGAACAGAACATAATCGGCAATCACCCAGCAGACGAGAAGGAAGGTGCGGCGCATGAAGGGAGCATACAGGAGACTTTAGAGGACTCAAAAGACTCAGACGACTCAAACGAATGAAATCATGAGAAATACAAAGCGATAGTCAAATCATTATAGAGTGACTTGAATCAGGAAAATCAGCGATCCTTTGAGTCTTTTTATTGCATCCACTTGTACGGGAGCTTGGTCACATCCCACGCGAGCTGTGTGCGTTTATAGGTACTGGTGGCCAGCACAGGCGTATTCTGGAAGACGTGCTCGGCCAGCCAGGCATATTTGGCTGCCAGTGCCGGATTGCGTTGGGCCAGCCGCAGGAATTCCTGCTGATGGAAAACATAGAAGGCGAAACTTTCGGCAAAATCCTCGAACATATCGGTTTTGGCGTAACCCGATACGAAGTCTTTGTCGCTGGATCCCGCTTTTTTCTGGCTCGCACTCGTCCAGCTGATCGCGTAAAAGCCGATGCTCGGATCATTGGCGTATATCGGCTGTTTACCGTCAAAATATGCTGTCTTGCCGCTGTCCGGCGTTCCCACAAGAGCAGCCAGATCCACGATATGGCCGCATTCATGCGTCACCAGAGCACGTTTTACAGCGGCAGATTCATTGCCGGTAATCATCATTGTGCCGGCGGCACCGCTTAGGCCGCGAGGCGCATTTTTGGCATAATTGACGTAAAAGTTGGTTACATGATCGCGACAGAGGGCTGGCAGCGCCTTAAACGTTCTGTCCAGCAGCAGACGGTCCGACAGCAGAATGTCCTCGTGGTTCACGATTTCAAGAATATCGCTGTCCGATGCGGCTAAATGACCGTATTCCGGGCTTTTTAGCGGCTGAGTGCCAGTCTGAGCGGTTTCTATGGTGAATGTCTGGGAAACCGTTATGGCAGGCTTGGAAGCCATTTTTTCCCTTGCCAGATGAGGCTGCGCTGTTACAATTCCGGCAACCGGGAGGCTGACAGACAGTATTCCGATCCCTGCGGTTATCAGTCCGATTTTTGCCTGGCGGATGACAGAGAAGACGTTCTTTCGCATGGCGTAAGAGGTGGGAAACAGAAAGTGTTAATTTATACTATATAATTCATTTTATGTCAAGTACTGAAAGCGGCCTCAAAACAGGCCAGCAGTGCACGGTTACCATCGAAAAATTTGCCCATGGAGGAGCCGGATTTGCGATGGTCGGGACGACGCCCGTATTCGTGACAGGCGCTATCCCGGGCCAGAAGGTGGCTATTGTTATCACCAAGCACAAAGAGAACTATGCAGAGGCCAAGGTGCAGAAAGTTCTTCTGAAATCGAAAGACGAAAGCATGGCCAAATGCGTGCATTTTGGCACGTGCGGCGGCTGTGTCTGGCAGAACGTGCCGTACAACAAACAGATCAAGTATAAGGAGGATATTGTCCGCGAAACGCTCGAGCACCTTACGCCTGTCGATGCTGCTGTCCGCAAAACACTGGCCGGCCGTGTTCTCGGCATTATTCCAAGCCCGCAGGTCTTCAACTACCGCAACAAGCTGGAACTGAGTTTTGGCTACGGCACCATGCGTCACGAAGACAAGCCGGCACCAACGCCGGGTGCCAAAGGCCAGCGTATCTATTTTGACGAAAACCCGGGTCTTGGCTTTCACCTGGCAGGCGAGTGGTCGACTGTTCTGCCGATTACCGAATGTCATTTGTACGATGAACAATTGCCGGCGCTTTTGGCTGATGTGAACCGGTTCATGAAAGAGACAGGACTTCCTGTCTATAACCCGAAAACGCACCGTGGCATGCTGCGCAATCTGCTGCTGCGCAGAGGCGTGCATACCAATGAACACATGATTGCGTTTATCGTGCAGGCCCGAAAAAAAGAGCTGGAGCCGCTGTTCCAGAAATTCATGCGCTTTGCCGGGCGGCCGAACTTGAAATCACTCATGATCGTGGAGCACTTCGGCCTCAACGACAAGCCGGAAAATCCGAAGATCCATACGCTCGTCGGCGAACCGTTTATCCGCGAGCGTCTGTTCGATCTCACATTCGAAATTTCACCGTTCTCGTTCTTCCAGACCAATACACTCGCAACTGAAAAGCTCTACAGTGCGATTGCGCAGGCAGCGGATTTAAACGGTCGTGATACAGTGCTGGACGCCTACTGCGGCATGGGAACAATTGGTCAGTATCTGGCTCGTTTCTGCGAGAAAGTCGTGGGCATCGAATCGCATCCGTCGGCTATAGATGACGCTCTCAGGAGTGCGGGTCAAAACCGCATCGGCAACATCAGCTTCTACAAAGGCCGCGCGGAGCAGGTGTTGCATCAGCAGCTCAAGCCGGGTGGAAAATATAAATTCAATGTGATTGTCGTCGATCCGCCGCGCGTGGGTTTGCACCCGCAGGCACTCGATTCGATCATCACGCATCGGCCCGAGAAAATCGTCTACGTGTCGTGCAATACTGCGACATTTGCGCGCGATCTTGGCACACTCCTCAAGAGTGGCTACGAGCTGCGGACAGTCCAGCCAGTCGATATGTTCCCGCACACGGCGCACATTGAGTTGGTAGCACTTTTACAACGTAAATAGGGCAGCCAGGATCGATCGGATTTGGAAAACTACCAACAACCAATTTCCAACTCCCAAGATCTGATTCTGATTGTTAATTGGCAGTTGGGATTTGGTAGTTACACTGACGTTATGCACAAAGTCCGCCTCATAGCTCTTGGCAAAATCAAAACCGATTGGATTGCTGATGGATGCAATGAGTTTATCAAGCGTTTGGCTCCGCTGTGCGATTTCGAGGTCATCACCCTTAAATCCGGCACACCTCAGGAAGAGCATGAGCGCATTGGGCAGTGGATGGAGAAGCAATCGCAGCCGTGTATTCTTCTCGATGAGCGGGGCAGGCAGCGTACATCACAGGAGTTTTCGGAGTGGATTGGATTGTTTCGCGATCGAGGCGAGTCGATGAACTTTATTTTGGGTGGCGCGTATGGGTTTTCCGATGCGATCAGATCGCAGGCTTCTCACAAAATTGCCCTCAGCGGCATGACGTTTCCCCACGAATTGTGTCAGCTCGTCTTTCTGGAGCAGCTGTACCGCGCGCATTTGATTGCACGAGGGAGCGGGTATCATCATTAATGAAGTACGAATCTCGAATTGCGAAGTACGATTGCAGTTGATCAATATTTCCCGCAGCCGGGACGTCGCGTCCCGGGCGTTTGCGTTAATATCGCTTGATCGAGGTACGATGCCTCTCCTACGGATTTTTTTGAAAGACAATCATCCAATCTGCGTCTTAACACGCACTTCTTTTCTTTTTCCTCTTTTTTTATGCGCAAGCTTTTCGTTGCTCTTCTTATCGCGGCGGTTTTCGGTGGCGGCTGGGGCCTTTTGTACTTCGTGTTCCGTTAAGAAGGGGTTCATCATCATGCGGCACGGCTGGCTTGTGCCAGAATCGGTCGATCCCGCCGGGAATGATGTAAAACGGCGGGATAATGATAAAAATGATGAGGCTGATCAGCGGATGTGCAAAAGAGATGAGCAGTGCAATGACTGACGCGACAGGCGTCACCAGGATGCGTTTCTTCGTCAGTTTCACCAGTTTATTGCTGATACTGTGATCGACCAGCCGGTGGTGAGTGGTGGCGTAGGTCCAGTTCCAGTAATTGATGAGCCCCAAAATCGTCAAATGCGTGCCGTACAAAATGACGGCAAACTGTTCGGTGCCATAGCGCCCCATAATAGCCGCTGAAAAGGGAAGGAGCGCAATGAACATGAGAAAGAGCAGATTGATCCACAGCATCGGGCGATCGACGAATTTGATGTAGTTGTACTGGGCATGCAGTCCGACCCAGAAAATGCCCAGGAGCGTGAAACTGCCGAAGTAGCTGAGGATAACAGGCCATTGCTCCAGCACGTGACGGGCTACATCGCCGTCTGCCAGCTCGGGTATTTTTATTTCCAGGACCAGCAAAGTCATGACAATGGCAAAGACGCCATCCTGCAATGCTTCGATTCTGTTTGGCTTCAGGCTGTCCTGACCGGCCTCTTCGTCTGTAACGTGCGTGTGCATGGTGATAGAGTGCGGGCTGCGCTCTCAAAGGTCAATTGTTTCCGGATGACGGCGGCTTGGCAGAGCATGACCCGAAATTGACAATACGGTCCGGAAACCCAATAATGCAGCCCCGACACGAACAGCTCTTTCTCCACCGTCGTATTTTGAATCCTGCATACATACTTCAGTATTCATCATTCTCCAAAGGCCCCATCGTCTATCGGTTAGGACACTTGGTTCTCATCCAGGAAAGCGGGGTTCGATTCCCCGTGGGGCTACCACTTCTTTATCATTGTTTTAGCGTCCGTTTCGACAGACTGAATACTGGATTCGGTCTTATCTTACATAGTCCGCCCATACGTAGCCTTCGCGTCCGTCTGACGTGCGGATGTGTGCCCATTTCTTGTGCACGATTTCCAGTACTTCTATCTGTTGGCCTTTCTGTGCGGTCCAGAGTAAAGAGGCGTTCAAGCGCGAGTCCGAGCGGACATGCAGGATCGGCGTCTGTACCGTACGCATGTCTGCGCCGGCAGCCGGCTTCAGCGTGACATTCTTTGTCGGTGTCGTACCTGATGAGAGGGCGGAAGATGAGAGCGGCGTCTCTTTGGGGATAAATTTTGTGGAAAGCAGATTCAGGATCTTGCTGATTTCCGCCCGGTTGACCGGAGCGTCCGGACGAACGGTGTGCGTCGTATCATCACCGTTTATTATCCCCACAGCCGCTGCAGTGAGAATATCTTTGGCATATGGATGATTCGCCGGCAGGTCGGTAAACACAAGCTGGGATCTGGCGCCCACGCTGATGCCGTACACTTCCAGTATCGTGCGTACAACAGCGCCTCTTGTTGCTTTGGCATCAGCATTCAGTAATGGGCTTTGATAGACAGACAGCCCCTGTGCTTTTGCCTCCCGTACGTAGGGTTCAGCCCAATGCGTTCGAAAGTCCGGATTGGAAGGGGGCCGCTTTGTCACGCTCAGAATCATCTTCGCAAACTGGCCATAGGTGACATCGTCGGCAGGGCCGTACATTTTTGTTTCCTGGCCGCCTGTGTTCTTGTAGCCGGAAATCACACCCTGGACCCGCATTTTTTCGACAGATGCATGGAACCATGCAGAGGGAGGTACGTCTTTGAAGTAGCCGGCAGCAGCGGAGGAAGAGGATCCGCCCCCGGCGCCACTGGATGAGGCGGTGCTGCCGCCGAACCGCTGAATGGCTGCCTGTTTTTTCATTTCAAGTGTAATGACCCGTGAGCCTCCGCCATGATGCTGAACATTTTCCTGCGACGAGGACGAGCTGGAACTCGACGACGGTGTTGCAATGATCACGTTGGTATTCGTGGTGGTCGAAGCAGGATTGCTCAGATAATCCTGATAAGAGAGTGTAATGCTGTACGTTCCGTTTGGAACAGGGCCGGTGGTGCTGACCACGTGCGACGATCCGGCAATATCGGCGAGATCCAGCGTAAAACTTGCACTCGCAGTGTCGTTCAGCGTGATAGTGGTATTGGTGCTTCCTCCGTCGCTGAAATTCATACTGACTGATCCTGCCGAAGCGGATTCGGGCAATGTAAAGGCGATAGCCAGAGATCGCGTATTGTTGGAAGACGAGAGGGGAGAGGTGAGTATCGGTGACTGCGTTGCAAGGTCGGCTGTTACATCGGGTCCGATTGCAATGCCCTGCGGATTTGAGCCTACCGTTATTGTTCGTACGACAGTGTTGGTTCGGCTGTCGATCACCGATACCGATGCGCTGCCCGAGTTCACGATGTATACACCCGTACCGGTGGCATCGATTCCTCGCGGAGCACTTCCTATTGATACGGTTTTTACCACCGTGCTCGTGCGAATATCGATAATGGAAGCTGCGCCGGTGCTGAGCGGCATGTAGGCACCCGTTCCGTTTATTGTCACGCCGTACGGTCCCGCGCCCAATGATACGGTTCTTGCCACCGTATTCGTGCGGTTGTCAATAATAGAAACGGATTGACCGTTTAAATTGGCCACATACACCCCTGTACCGCTGACGCCGATATTTCCTCCGGGTGCTGCACCCACCGACAGCGTTTTCACAACGGTGTTTGTGCGGATGTCGATAATGGAGACGTTGTTACTGTTCGTATTCATGATATACACGCCCGTGCCGCTCGCTCCGCCGCCAAAAGGTGAGCTGCCAACTGATAGTGTTTTTACAACCGTATTGGTGCGGGTGTCGATAATGGATACAGAGTTTCCCGTAAAATTGATAACGTAGACGCCCGTACCACTCGTGGTGATCGTATCCGGCGTATTGCCAACTGATACGGTTTTTATAACGGTGTTCGTTCGCGCATCAATAATCGAGACGGTATTATCGCTGGCATTAGTGACATACACACCCGTGCCGCTTGTTACTGCTGCGTAAGGATGGCTGCCCACGACAATGCTTTTTACGACGGTATTTGTTCCGGTATCAATCACTGAAACGGTATTATTGCTGTAATTTGCGACATAGCCGTATTTCGCCGCCTCCGCCGTGTGTGGAAATGCAAAAAGTATGACAGGCAACAGAAAGAGCGGAAGCAGGGCTGAAAATTGTCTGTATCTGCGCATATTCAAAAAACGGCTGAAATAAAAAATATGAGATATATCATACCAAGATCCCTGTTTTTTTGGTGCTTTTGCTATTGCGCGTCTACGGCAACATTGCAACGTGCATGGAATCCGGCTGTCAGTGCTTATGTACAATCAGGCGGCTTGGCACCATGATGATCTGCTGTTGCGGCCAGAACAGCGTCCAGGCGGGCTCTGATTTCCGCAAGTTGTGCGGCCAGCTCGTCTTTCTGATGTTGTAATTCACGGTTTTCTCCATTGCGCAGACGAAAGGCATACGAACGCGGATCTTCGGCTTCCAGACGGCGCAATGCTGCTTCTTTGTTTTTCTTCTGTCTGACTTCGGCAAGATCAATTGTTCCCTGGATGATTTTTCCGCGCAGACTCTGAAAGCTTTCGTGTGCTCCATCCAGGTCGTGATCATCTCTCTCCGTTGCCCATGCTGTTCCTTCGGCGAGTGTCGCGCCTCCGCCCGCCACGGACGGAATGAATTTTTCCGGCAGAGAGCTGCGGATGTCGGCAAGTTTTTGTTTTTGCTGTGCTTCGGTGAGCTGTGCAAATGCTTTTCGATGACTGCTGGATGGCAATCCGTATGTTTTGATCACTCGCTCATCGTCAAAATCCAAAAATGCCTTGAGTGTGCGACTGGAGGATATTTCTTCCTGAAAAGACGTGATAACCTTCTCAATATACGCAGGAGTAAGGGGTATCCGGCTGTGCATATAGAGTACAAATTCATCACCTCCGGCCGCCATAGTGATCGCCTTCACGCCGTCTGTGCGCAGCATGCGATTTGTCGATCCGTTTTCGTCTACGAAAATGCATACCATCTGCCGCAAGAACTGGGTCGTATGTTCATGTGACGTGCAGTCTTTAAATGATCGCAGTGCATTGACATCGAACATGATCCATCCGAATTGGCTGAGGCTGTCGGCAGAGGAGTTTTCTGCCATAAGCATGCGCAGATCGTAGCGGAACATGGATGTGCCGTAGGTGGCGGCATGAATAGGGCAGTCGGGCGTCGACAGGGTGGATTCAAACCAGTGTTCCCGGAACATATCTTCCGTAACACTCTGCGTCATCGTCCGCACTGCCTGGTCCAGCTGCTCATCGGACCAGCTATCCTGCATTGCCAGTGCGGCGAGACGTTCCGTTTCCTGTGCTATGAGAGCCAGGTGAGCCCGTTGGGTGGTCTTGCCGATAATCAGGCTGCTCATTCCGTCGAGAATACGCTTGTCGTCCGGCGTGTCGGTAGCGGTTTGTGCATACAGTTGCTTCATCCGGGCAAAGACTCTGTCTCTTGATTCAGGCGGCCGTTGCTGAGGCGTGGAAATGGTTTCGGACATGGTATGGATTCCGTAAGCGCGCCAGTATAGACAAAATGTATAAAAAAATCATGAGGAATGTAAAAATGCAGCTACCAGCTTTTGCGCAAAAATCAGGATTTTACTACATCTTCTTGTTTTTCCTTGTACACTCTCTTCATCATTTTTCGTCCCTATCAATCATGAACATTCATCCTCTCTTCGTTCACTTTCCCGTTGCCCTGCTGACGGTCTACGCTCTTATGGAGTTGTTGCGTCTGCCTGTTCTTATCAGGCAGCAATGGTATGTCCCGACCAAAGCCGTATGCTTGTTCGTCGGACTGATTGGCGGCTTTGCCTCGCTTCAGACCGGAGAGATGGCGGAAGAGATATACAGAGGCACCACCACCATGGAACTGGTCCGCCTCCATTCGTCTTTTGCCTGGTATACGGTGTATGTGTACGGCTGTATTTCGTTGTTATATGCCATTGAATCTTTTCACAGAATGAATGTGTCGGCATATCTGCCTCAGGGGTTGCGCGGCGTGTGGACCGTGTTTCGTCGTCTGCAGCATTCGCTGTTTCATGCGCTCTTGCTCGTTCCTGCTGCTGTAACAGGTCTCATCCTGCTTACCATTACCGGCGCTCTCGGCGGAGCTATTGTGTACGGGCCGGAGGTCGATCCGGTTGTATCGGTTATCTATCATCTCTTTTTCTTACAATAGCAGTGATGCAGGAGCAGCAGCCGTTTCATTTTTCCTACCCGGCCATGGGAACTCAGTGGGCGGTAACTGTCTGGGATCATGTTCAGAAAAAAAACTTGCTTGCATTGCAGGAAGAGGTGATCCGGCAGACCCGGTTGTTTGATGCAACGTATTCGCGCTTTACGTCCGCATCGCTCATTTCGTCGCTTGTTGCCAGGCGGGGACGTGTGCGGGTGCCATCCGATTTGGTGCAGATGCTCCGTCTCTATAGCCGCCTGTATGATCTTTCTTGCGGCAAATGTAATCCGCTTATCGGTTGTACGCTCAGCGATATGGGGTACGATGCACAGTATTCGCTGGCACCGAAACAGCATATTCGCACCGCACCCGATTTTCATGATGCACTCACCATCGTCGATGACGAGACCATCGATCTGCATCAGGAAGTATCCATCGATCTTGGCGCGCTGGGAAAAGGGTATTTTGTTGATGTTCTGTCTGCATTTTTGGCAAATCAGGGAGTCGAGCGTTTTCTGGTCAATGGCAGCGGGGACATTTATTACCGTGGTGCAGGTGTGCCGATCCGCTGCGGACTCGAGCATCCGGGCGATGCATCAAAGGCAATCGGGGTTCTGACGCTTACTGAAGGCGCCTTTTGCGCCTCCGCCGGCAACCGGCGCAGATGGGCGACGTACCATCATACGATTGACCCGCAGACTCTCGTTTCGCCGCAAACAATACTTGCCACCTGGACTGTAGCCAGGAATGCCGCGCTGGCCGACGGGCTGTCAACGTGCCTTTTTCTGGTTGAGCCTGAACGATTTACGCATGCTTTTCCATTCGAGTATTGCATTCTCAGTGACCGGTATACCGTCAATCGCTCCGCCGGATTTACGGCGGAGCTGTTCTAGGATGCTGTGCAAACGGCACTATGCTTTTGCCTGCGCCTTGATATTTTCTACGGCGTTCATGAACCCTGCCGGCGTGAGCGAGGATCCGTTTACCACCGTGAGTGAGAGTTGGTCGATCGGCTTGCCGATGACCGCTTCCTTGAATCCTTCGGAAAACTTTTTCTGATACTCCCGGCTGCGGGTACCAACGGCATTGCCCTTGAATGTCGCATCCGTGATGACGTTTCCTCTCAGAGTAATGGTTACATCTTCGGTTTCGGGTCCTGCTGGCGATGTATATTTGCCTTGAGCGGAATAGGTGCCATCGGTATACGTGCTCGTGGGTACGGACACGCTGATCGAGGCGTCCGAAGAGTTCATGGCAACCGGCTCAGACGAGGTTTCATGAGTTGTGCCCGTTACGCTGTTGGCAGAGCAGCCCGCAAGAAGAACGCCCAGCGTTGCTATGGCAAGCAGGCGATACATATGACCGGAAAACGTGTGAGAAGAATGTTTCATGGCAAAGGTGTGTAAATCGGAAAGAGGTAGAGTGAAAAGAAGTATTGCTCTTCGTGCTGCAGATTACAAGAGTGACATTAAGAGGAGATTATAATCAATCCTTCTTGTCAGCCATGGAATCAAAAAAGACAAGAAATGATCCCGTTGCCGGTTTTTTGCGGGTAGTATCGTACATGCATGCATCTGACCCGCCGAACAGTATCGATTCTGCTGCCTGTGTTCATCGTGCTGTGCGCTCTCGGTGTACGCAGCTGCGCTCATCGTGCATCGTCGCCGGACACGCTGAGGATTTTTACTGTCAGTCGAAGCGCGTCTTTTGAAGACATACGCGAAAAACTGGCCAAGCAGGATTTTATGAAAGGCCGCTGGTTCTTTGGGCCCGCGTTGCTTTTGCATGGCGGCTACTGGCGCGTGCAGCCTGGTGGTTACAAAGTTGATCCGGCTATGAGCTCGTGGGCGCTTGCGGGTGTGCTTACCTCCGATCCGCCGTTACATTGGGTGGTGATCCCCGAGGGGCTGCGCAAAGAGCAGGTGGCAGACAGGCTTTCTGCGGCACTTAACTGGCAAACGCAGCAACGCGATGCATTCCTCAGTGCACCGATTGCAACGCCGTACGATTTAACGGACGGCTTCTATTTTCCGGATACGTACCTCATTCCGGTTACGGAAGATCCGGCTGCGGTTGCCAAAAGGTTCGTCAATCGTTTCAATGATGCATTCAATCCGTACGTACAGAAGTTCCGTGATGCGAATATCAAGGCAGACACCGCCATCAAGCTGGCATCGATCATCCAGCGTGAGGCGGGCGGCAAAACAGACAAGCCGCTGATTGCGGGCATTCTGTGGAATCGTCTGCTCATTAAAATGCCGCTGGAAGTGGATGCGACGCTGCAGTACGCAAGAGGGGATACGGGCAGCGGCTATTGGGCGCCGATTACAGTTGCCGACAAGAAAATCGACTCGTCGTTCAATACCTACAAAAATGCGGGTCTGCCCCCGCAGCCGATTTCCAACCCTGGCATCGATTCCATCGATGCTGTTCTTAATTCCACTGAGACGCCCTGTATTTTTTATCTACACGATAACAATCGCCAGATTCACTGCAGCGAGACGTACGACGGACATTTGCAGAATATTCAGGTGTATCTGAGGAATTAGCAGAGCATGCTATTTCGTAATTAGAATATTGTAGCCCGACGTCTGTTTTTCCGAGATGCGCCGCAGTGCGGGAATCGATATATCGAGGAGTCGTGCGGTACCTCGAAAGAGGCCGACTCTATGCAGCGGCAGGAAGCGCAGGAGTGTTTCAAAAATGCCGCGTACCGGACAAATTTCGACACTCGCGCAGTCGCGAAACAGATAGCTGATGCCGTCTTTGGAGTAGCGGAAATAGTCGCGATAGTCGTTCTGATGTGCATGGTACCGATAAATATAGGGCACGTATATGACAGCTTTGCCGCCCTTTTTGAGGACGCGCACCATTTCCTCGGCAGCGCGCTTCGGGTCATACACATGTTCCAGTACCGCTAAGCAGAACATGCCATCGATGGAATTATCGGCAAAGGATAGCTTGTGAATATCCTCCACAAAATCAGGTTTGTACTGAGCAGTGTAATCAGTTGTTTTGTAGTTCACTCCTTCCTGGCTCAGATACGGATTGAAGAGGGCTTGGCGCACAGGATCGACTCTGTCGGATCGAGTCGGATCGATACGCAGTCCGCCGCCGATGTCGATGATGGTTCCTTTGGCCTGAAAGACTGCATGCACCCATTCGTGAAACACCTCATCCCAAAACGGCTGAGTAAGTCGCTCTGCAAGGCCGCGTGTATCGCGGCGCATTGTTGCTTCCCGAAAGGAGTAATCGACGATATCGACCGGCATGACGACTACTGTAGCATAGCTTAGCGATTGCGAAACATCAGGCAATAACTATGGTCGCCCATAGCTGATGGCAATGCGGTTTTGGTATGACAGAAAATGTATTCCCGTTCGAAGAATAGAATCTCGGAGAGCTCTGCCGCAATATCCCAAGCCAGGGGAGTTATCGGCCGGCCATCGCCACTTATATTGGCGACTTCTAGTATGACGATCGCATCGGGCTTCATAATCTGTTTTATTTGTGAATAGATGTCGCGCAGTTGTTCCAAATATTCACTGTAGCTGCCCTTCTCGCCGTAATTGGTGAGTGGATTTTCCGTGTGCCAGTACTGCATGTACGGCGGCGACGTGAGGGAAAAATCACAAAGAGGAATATCGTGCTCATTCAGTTTTCGTGTATCGCTGTGAATTACCCGTGTCGGCGCTTTCAGTTGCTTGCTGATGAATGCCGCGCGTTTTGAATCGTACTCCACGCCAATGCCTACTCGCTTCAGTTTCTGCGCAGCGATGAGTGTCGTGCCAAATCCGGCGAACGGATCAAATACGGTATCGCCTGGCTTGGTATATTCCAGTATCCATTTCTTTGCGAAATTCTCGGGATACCGAATGCCGGTTTCATCTTTGATGGCGATATCTTTCAGAACATACGGCATCGTAAACCACGTCTTGGATCGATTTTTCGATGATTGTTTGGATGCGAGCATAGAACAAGTCGCAAAGTGTATCAGCAATTATTCTACTCCACCCACAGCAGCATGCTCTTTAGGTAATCTCCTTCCGGGTAATACAAGTTTACCGGATGATCGACTGCGAGGCGATGACGATGAATGATGCGCACAGCGCGATTCGCCTGGCGCGCAGCGTGGAAGACGACGGTCTGGAACAGTGTCGGGTCCATTTGATATGAGCACGAGCAGGTGAGCAGTAGTCCGCCTGGTGGCAGAATCTGCATTGCCATGCGGTTTAAGTCGGTATAAGCCCCTTTAGCCTGATCGATATCACTCGAGCGTTTGGCAAAGGCCGGTGGATCGAGAATGATGAAATCGTAGGATTTGGCCGGCGGCTTACGACGCAGGAAATCGAACGCATCTTCCGTGTACGTTGTCAGTCGGTCACCTTCTATATTGTTGAGCGCCACATTCTCTTTGGCGCGCTTGAGCGCCTCGCCATCATAATCAACTGCATCGGCCGACAGCGCGCCACCCGCAAGCGCATTGAGCGAAAATCCGCCGACGTAGCTGCAAATATCCAGAACCGTTCGACCAGCTGCGTATTGCTTCACCAGCGCCCGCATATCGCGCTGATCCAGAAACAGTCCTGTTTTCTGGCTGCCTTCGAGCGAGATTAAGTATTTAAGACCGCGTTCTTTTATTTCGATTGTTGGGACACCTTGTCCGCTCAGCCAACCTTCCTTTGGCTCGAGGCCTTCTTTTTTACGGGCCTGGCTTGTGGATTTTTCGAAGATCGCTTTTGGCTTACACACTTCCCAGAGTGTATCGACGATCCAGCTACGCAACCTGTCCATGCCGAGAGTCGTGATCTGTACCACAAGTGTATCGCCATATTGATCGACAATGAGACCTGGCAGCGTATCGCCTTCGGCATTGATGAGACGGATGCCGGTTGTCTCTTCGCCCATAAACAGTTGCCGGCGCATATCGACAGCACGCTTGATGGTCCGGCGCATGGATTCCAGTGGATCACCCGACTCAAATGACACCGCCCGCAGCGCGATGTACGCTTTGGCGTTGTAGGTGGCGTAGCATAGAAACTTGTTATCATGGCTGCGGATTTCAGCAATTACACCGGTTTTGACATCAGGCTTGCCGGCAATCGCGCCAGAGAAAATAGCATGATGACGGTTTTTGACATGGGCTTCACGGCCGGGCCGAAGGGTGAGAACTGGGTAGTCTGGCATAAGGATGCCGTACTGTAGCATGTATTTCCTCCTCCGGCACATCCATTTATCCTCATTTCTGCATCGCCTTGCCAATGTATTCCATCAGCTTCGGATCCGGTCCAAATTGTGTAGCGTAGTCCGGGTTTTCCTCGTAGCGCTTTTTGAGCTTCGCTTCGATAGCAGGGTTACCGCCGCTGAACATGCTTACCAGTTCTTTCCAGCGCTTGGCATAGGCCTGCATCACCGGATCCGCCGGATCGGTACCTTTGTCCATTTCAGCTTTTACATTGGCCATCAGCTGTGGCCATTCGTTTTCGACGGACTTAATGCCGTCTTTGCCCAGTTTGTCGCCCTGGGCTTTGATGGTGTTCATTTCATCTGGTGTAAAGGTGTGATCCATAGAATTCATGAGGGAAATAAATGAAAGAAGTTCGGCGCTGGTTGGATTGTCGTTCTGTTTGTATTGGAAGAAGCGGATCATGCCATCGAGACGCTCAGTCATTTCTGTCATGGATTGCATCTGCTTCGTAAGTTGCGTCAGTTGCATCTGCATGATCTTGATCGGCGAGAAGTCCGGTTTCTCCAGGCAGTCTTTGATCTGTTCCAGCGAAAAGCCAAGTTGTTTGAGTGACACGATCTGCTGCAGGCGCTGAATATCGGCTGCGTTATACAGACGATAGTTACTGTTCGTTCTGTCACTTGGCACCAGTAATCCGATTTTTTCGTAGTGATGCAATGTGCGAACCGTAAGGCCAGTAAGATCAGCCAGTTGCCCGATTTGGAGGTTGGAATGTGAGGTAGTCATGAGCCAAGACTACAGGCTGACGTTACGTAAGGGTCAAGAGAGAGAACGTAGAATTGAGAACCTGGAACGTAGAATGATGCCTTAGAATTCTACGTTCTATCGTTCTACGTTCTTTATTCTCCCTCTGTAATCCGACTAAAAACTCTGCTATAATACTATCCATATGCACACAACTACCCAACTCCCGGACGCTATGCCAGATATCGAGAAGCCAACGCTTCTTGTCATTTGCGATACACATCACTGCCGCATCATCGATGTAGGCGGTAAGACAGTTATGACCCACGGTCAGGTCGATTCAAAAGAACATGCCACAACCGACAGGCCCGATAAAATGGGCTCTCCGACAGGCATGACACACGGAGCCGTTGAAATGGACCAGGTGGAAGGCAACCGCCTCCACGAGTTCTCGAATGTCGTCTCCAAGCATCTCGACGATGTTGTCCGCGATCAGAAAATCGAAGAAATTTACATTGCTGCTCCAGACAAGTTCTTGGCAGAGTTCAAGAAGCATTTGAGCAAGCACACCATGAGCATCACCAAGAAAATAATCGACGGTAACTTCATGCACGAGTCTTTGCATCAGATCCTCATCCGTTTGCGTCCGGATTTGGAAGAGGCGATCAAGAAGCTGCGCGCACAGGAAAACTACAGCGAGAAGAATCACTTACCTCAATAAGAAGTACAGCGTACAAATTGCGAATGACGAGGTGGTACATCTCATCATTCGCAATTTTTCTATACCGCAGCTGCGGGACAAATCGACCGGTACGGACACCGCTTGCACTTCTCCACCGTCGGCTTTGGCGTGAAATCCTGCCTCTCGATGCCATCGATTGCGTCGCGGATCGTGATCATTGCATTGGCTAGATGGACTTTCGATCGCTCTGTCTGTATTTCCAGTGTTTGGTCGTCCCGCAGAAAGAGTAAGCTCAAACTCGCAATCGGCTCATTCCATAGCGTTTGTGCAGCTTTGGCGTAAATAGACAGCTGTAAATCTTCATCCACATGCTCCTGCTCTCGTGGCGCTGACGATTTGAAATCGATGATGTGCAATCCCTCTGATGCCCTCTCCACACGATCAAGACGGCCGCTGAGCCTGGAAAGAGGGGAATCTGTATGAGCGACTTCGACAGAGAAGCTTTTTTCAATGCCGACAACCTCGCGCTTTTTGGCTTTCCACCAGTCAAAGAAATGCGTGAGCGCTGCTTTGCCTTTGGCAAAAGCGGCATTGGCGTCATCAACTGATGAATAGGTATTGTTGATAAAATTCTCGTTCCAGAGCTTCAGCAGACTCGGCAAGTCGAGCGTGAGTAGTGGCGTTGGAGTTGATTCCAGAAAGAGCGTGAGCTGATTGATTTCGTTCGGCTTGCTTATAGTCATTTCCAGCTCACCCCAATACTTGAGCGTGTTGTGCAGACTGGAACCGTAACTTTCTGCCGGGGATATCGGCCTGCCGATTTTGCGAACATACGCAAACTCGTACTGCTTGGGGCAGCGCTGGTAGGTGGAAAGCTGGGAGTAGGAGAGTGGCATGTGTGCCTATTCTACTCCGTTTACGGCTTTGGTGCTGGAGGTGTCACTGGAACCGAGGCTGCGACCGATTCCCAATTACCATTTTTAAATTCCCACTTTTTTGTCGTATTCGTTATATCAGCATTCGAGAAAATGGCAAATGCTGCTGGGGGAATATTTGCATCGGCAATGAGCATAGTTGACGTCTCAAGTTTTGCGATATTGATACCTGGTGTCTCGGGTGCTTTCGCTAGGCGCAAAGTAGTAATATTCTTATGAATCTCTGGCTTATCAAACAGTTCATCCATTTTTCCAAGTATCTCCGGTGTCAGATTCGTCGGGATGCGCATTTCTTTCGCTGGCTTCCAGGCAAGCTCCGTTGGCTTACCTGCATCTATCATGCGAAGAGAATCAACTTTCTTTATTGTCGCGAGAACCAATTTCAAACCTTCAGCTTGAGATGCTGTAAGGGCAACTCCGTCTTTGAACTGACTGGCATCGACATTGATGTTCCACTTATCAGCTGCTTTAGTCGCTCCAATTTCATTGCTTGTATTCAGCGTGACGGATCCCAAGTGTGGAATGCCAGACTTCTCCGTTATATCTTTGACGATAGCTGCTTCCTTGGCCTTTTCTTCCGGTGTGGCGTTCTCCATCCGCTTTGCATTCAAGAATGCGGATGGATTGGCAAAATCAGCAACAGTGATCGTAATTTCAGGCAAATTTTTAAACTTCTGACAATCAACAACTAGCTGCGCAGCAGTTTTTTTGAGCGCTTCCGGATTGATTGTTTCCAGCTCCAAGTCCGATACTTTTTCATCGAAAATAATCTTTGGCTGCTGGCCTGGCTTATTGGCTTTCTTGATCATGTTACTGATGTCGCGAATGACGATTTTCTTTTCTTTGGTGGCGATAAAATTCTTGGCGTACTCACCGATAAACGGCACATCTTGCATCTGCTTGGCGATAAAAATGGTGACTTGATCCACAAAATTCGAGAGAGCCGACAGTGGCAGTTTGCTGATAACCGATGCCATCATAACGCCTGTGGCATTCTTCGAATTCGTCAGAAATTTTACGACTGCGTCTTTTCCTTTGCTGAAGTTTCTCTCCAGAAAATGTTCAGCTGTTGGAATCTCTCCGGCACTATTGTCGGGCGCTTTTTTAGAAAGTTCTTGCAAGAATTCCACGCGTGCATTGAGGATTGCGAGATCGCGATCGACTTTTTTTGCATGCTCGACATCATCGATGGCATTTTCTGCTTTCTCGCCTATCGTTCGTATGGTATCTGTTTTCAGCTTTTGCAGTTCTACTGCCCAATTCTTCAGCGTTGGTGCGTCTATATTTGCCTGGCTTTTCGTTACGATCACTTCTTGGGCAATCTGGCCATGCTCCTCTTCGGTCTTTGCTGCATCAATTCGTTTACGTAATTCATCAAGTGTCAGCGCTTTTGGCGCCTCTGGAGGAGTTGATGGCGGAGATGCTGATGGGATTTCTGCTGGATTTGTCATACGAGTGGAAAGAAGGAGTGCAAAGTGATTGGCTTACGCTGCAATAGCTGGCGTTGTAGCAGCAGTTGTCACGTATGTTTCCATATCACTGTTCCATGGCAGGGCGGCCGCATTTGTCAGGATAGTTGCCAGCTTTGTGCGTTGAGTTTCAGTCATGCTAGGAATGATTTGAAGCCAATGGGCTTTTTCAGCATCTGTCAGCAAGCGGGATAGGCGAATCCCTTGTTCTAAATTGGTGATGATATTTGTTTGAGACATTCTGCTTATTATACCTTAAAAAGCCGTTTTTTGGAAGCAGTGGA
>ERZ724505.377-NODE-377-length-29278-cov-4.823803_pt1 | contig 29278 bp, 40 predicted proteins | sample MGYA00376038_ERZ724505 | MGnify/ENA primary metagenome ERZ724505 (study PRJEB28724, sample SAMN07190884) | wastewater metagenome | isolation source: effluent of sewage treatment plant in Hong Hong | place: Hong Kong | collected 2016-03-17 ...
ATTCCTGTCGTGCACTATGGAGATGATCTTTATTGGTTGCAAGTGTATCTTGATGAGAAGCATCCGTATATTGCTCTCGGTGGTGTGCCTTCAGGTAAGCTACATTTGAAAACACAAACACGGATGCGGGTTTGGTATCGTGATTGGGCAGACACTGCATTTTCTATGATCTGTAATACACCTGATCGCTTACCACAGTGCAAGGTTCATGGATTTGGTGTAACTCAATTTCGACACATGCGGAGATACCCTTGGTTCTCAGTTGATAGTACTGCGTGGATTATGAAAGCCGCGTATGGGCAAATAATGGTTCCGCCCTCGAGAATGGGTGAGTTCGTGTTTGACAAGCCTTACAGGCTTCTCTTTATCGGAGAAGACTCTCCGTATTCAGATACTACCAAATCGAGCATACCTAAACCTAAGTCACAAGTACGCAATTTGCTAACGCATGAGGTGCACCGACGGACAACACATAAGCATGTTAGTTCTATCAAAAAACATTTCTTAACCTTGGCCCCAACTATTGAGCGCCAACGCGTTTTGGATTGGCTTAAAGAAATCGATGTTCCTTTGGGTCGTTCAAAGAAAAGTGGAAAGGTTTTAGAGCCTGGAGTTTCGAACTGCATACTACAACGAGCTGCAGCAAATATCCGTTATTACCAGTGTTTAGTGGCGTCGTTACCTGAATGGCCTTGGCCGTTTAATCCGACACAACGCCGAATAACATTAAGAGAGGCATTCTCAAAATGATCTTGTTCTACGCGGGAGTCGACAAACAAAAAACAAAGGATCCTCGTCCGATGGTAAAGGAGGATCTGCCAATTATGACCACGTTCTTCTCGTTGCGAAAGTTGAAGAAACAGCGACTACTCAACGAGATCACCAAGCATCGTAAACGAATGAAAGACAAGAACTCGAAAAGGAGTAAAGCATGACCATAAGAATCAATCGAACTGAATTACTACACGTATTAGAGCTTTGTGGAGCTGGTACGGCGTCCCGTGAGGTGCTCGAGCAGTCGGCCTGTGTCGTTTTTCGTAAAGGGCAACTAATTACGTTTAATGATGAGATTAGTTGTCGGGCAAAAGGGTATGACGGCCTTAACGGGGCCGTTAGGCACGCACCGCTGAAGAACATTTTAGGTCGTATGGCTGACGACGTACTGACCGTCGAACAAACGGACACGCACTTGATGTTTAAGGGTAAGCGTAGTCGATTAGGAGTCGTGTGCGAACAAAAAATCATGCTTCCACTAAAGCATCTCGAGCGACCGACCGAATGGCGTAAACTGCCGCCAGCCTTCATCGAAGGTATCAAGGCAGTTAAGGATTGTGCAGGAACTGATGACTCGAAGTTCGCCTTGACGTGTATCCATATTCATCCACAGTATGTTGAGACGTTCGATGATTACAAGTATGCCCGATACTTGGTTAAGACGGGCATTAGTGAAGCGGTCTTGGTACGGCAATCGTCAATTAAGCATATTGAAACGATGGCCGCGGATCAGATTAGTGAAAGTGATCGGTGGATTCACTTCAAGAACTCAACGGGCTTCGTCTTGTCGTGTCGCAAGTACAGCGAAGAGTACCCGAATTTGGATGTCATTGCGAAGGCCTCGGGAGCTCCGGTCACGTTACCAAGTGCCTTGGCGGAAACGGCCCGCCGAGCGGGTGTGTTTTCGGTTGACAGCGAAGACAATCAAGTCGAAGTCACGTTGCAATCCAATCGCATTGTTCTCAAAGGCACTGGACAGTTCGGTTGGTATTCGGAGACGCATGAGTTGAAGAAGTATCGTGGTCCGAGTTTTCACTTCAAGATCTCGCCACAGATGCTTGAGGAACTGTTGACGAAGTACCGTGATTGTCAAGTGTCAGACAAGGCGCTGATTGCTGGCGACCAAAAATTTAGGTACGTCACGTCAGTCATGGATGTGCCTGACGAAGTTGCCGAAGCAGCACCTAAAGCAGAAACTAACGGAGCGGCTCGCAAACGTAAAGCCAAGGCGGAGGTCGCATAATGCCCTTCTTTGGTGGTTCGACGTTTACAGGAGGACCCAAGACGAGGTCCTCCTTGCCGCAATGTGGGGCTTGCGGCTTGTATAGACGATGCAAGACGCCCAAGATGCAGCCTACGGGTGGTGGCAAACGCAGCATACTCGTCATTGCCGAGTCCCCCAGCACGGACGACGATGAGGCCGGAACCCACTTCGTGGGGCAGTCTGGGCAGTTCCTCGAGGAGCGTATGGCTCGCGTAGGGATCTCGTTGCGTGACGATTGCTGGATGCACTACGCGGTGATCTGTCATCCGACGACACGTGACGGGAACCGACGAGCAGCGAATGAGAATGAACAAACCTACTGCATGCCAAACGTCAAGAAAGCCATTGATGAATTGAAACCGAAAGTCATCGTGACCTTAGGGCACTACGCCTTAGGCTCTGTTGTCGACGGCATTTGGACGGAGCCTTTGCAATCGGTCGCTCGTTGGGCTGGTTGGCAGATTCCTTGTCAGAAGTATAATGCTTGGATTTGTCCTTTGTACTCACCAGGCTACGTGATGACCGAGCTTGCAATGGCCAAAGGCCGCCCCGTGGCTGTTTCTGGTATGTTTGACCGACACGTGAAAGCGATCAAACGTCTCAAGGAACGCCCTTGGGTTGCGGTACCCAATTACAAGAACGAAATTGAAGTGATCTTTGATGAAAAGCAGGTAGTCCAGTATCTACACAAGTTTACCAAACGTGGTGGTCCGATCTCGTTCGATTACGAGACGAACATGCTCAAGCCCGAGCACAAGGATGCTCGCATCTATGCCGTGTCCATTTGTTGGCATGGCCGGAAGACGATTGCGTTCCCATTTGGAGGTCGGCCCGTGCGTAATGCCTTACGCAGGCTACTCACGGCGGGGCATCCATTGATCTCACAAAATTTGAAGTTCGAGGATCGGTGGTCGCGAATCAAACTCGGAGTCACTCCAACAACGTGGGCTTGGGACACGATGAACCAAGGGCACGTGTTAGACAATCGTGATTGGGGGACTGCGTTGGATTTTCAGACGTTTGTCCATTTGGGGTTTGGTTCGTGGAATGCTGGTATCAGTGAGTTTCTGGAGGCAGATGGCTCGTACAAGAAGAATCAGATACATAAGATTGACTTCGCTTCATTGTGCTTGTACTGTGGGACTGACTCGTACGTGACATATCTCCTTGCCCAAAAGCAGCGTAAGCTGATGAACTTGGAGCCTTTATGAAAGCTCCCCGCAAAGCCAAATTGAAACTCTACAACATCAAGTATACATTTGATTGCTGTTACTGTGGCGGGTTGAACTTTATTGATTCCCACAAAGAGGACGATCCACGGGTACTGGTGGTTACGTGTTACCGGTGTGGACGTCGACGAGGTGCGACAGTCACTGACGACTGGTGGACGCCACCGACAGGTAAGTTACGAAGACTATTAGCTAAACTGCAAAAGCGTTTCTTTGCGTCTCTGAAGAAAGGTAAACCGCGACCACTCAAACGAGCATTGTAAGGAGGCACGATGCTAAATTTCTTTATAGGTTTTATTACTGCGTTCGTTGTTGACTGTGTCTTGTGTATGGTTCTTGAAAATCGACAAGGACGACCACGGCGTAAACGGTCAAGGAGATAGTGATGTTGGGCGAGACGATGTTTTGGAAAGGCGTCTTGACGGGCATCGTTGGCACGTACGTCATAACCTTTATTCTTTGTGTTATCTTAGGCGTAATGTACAAGGGAGAATCGTCAGATGAATAGTGTTGACTTTATTCGAGATGCCGTGCGGACAGAGGCCCCGATCACCGAGGAGACAGAATACCGCATGACTCAGGCTGCTCGGGCGTTGCATGGAGCGATGGGTCTATGCACCGAAGCCGGCGAACTCATGGACGCCTATAAGAAGCACATCTTCTATGGCAAGGAACTCGACGTGACCAATGTCAAGGAAGAACTCGGTGATGTTCTGTGGTACGTGGCCGAGTTGTGTGACGTGTACAACTTCACGTTTGAAGAAATCATGGAGCTCTGCATTGCCAAATTACGTAAGCGCTACCCACAAAGGTTTACATCGGATGCAGCACTCAATCGCAATTTGATAGCGGAACGGTGTGTACTCGAACAAGACGAGATGCAGAAACACACAAAAGAAGAAAATGAAGAAATCATCAATTGCCCAGTATGTGGAGGCAGTGGGTTTTCAGGGCAGGGTACCGGCTATGACGATGTCTGTTCCAATTGTATCCATGGGCTTGTCTTACGGGAATCGCCTGGTAGTATTCAATTGCCTGGCATTCCATTGACCACACCCGTACCACCAATTGTTCACAAAGAAATTCCTTACGATCCACGTGACTCAGAACCATTGAAGGTGGTAGGGTCGCCATACAAAAATCTGATTGCTCTTTTTGGTGAAGACGTCGTATTTGCTGAACGTCGAAAGTTTGGTGAAGATTTCTTCAACAACATGAAGCGTTCTGCGAGTATCGAAGATGTTGAGATGTTTTACTTTCGTTGGTGGAAGAGTGAACTACGAAAGCAGGAACGACCAGAAATAAGGGTACGGTAGTATGGACATTCAAAAAGAAATCGAGGTGTACAATCGACACCATACTCGGAAACGCCTTGACGAAGTTGACGAAGCTTTAGGTAATGTTATTCGTGTAGTCGAGAATTACCAACAAGCATTTCCAACGTGCGAAGAGCATAAACCAAATGGAGGTGTTCGTACTGAATGTCTTGAGTGTCATATCATTAAACTTACCCATGCCCTGTCTCGGATCTCTTACTTATGTGGTGAACCAAACGAGATGCAGGTGAGTGAGTACGATACGCATTGTGATGCAGATTTGGTTGTGAACTCCGTTAAAGAACGCTTGGAAGGCGCTAAGAATCTACATAACGCACTCACGACCAGCACGTGGTTGTTGCGGAACATCAAATCACACGTCCACATGTATCCAGACCAAAGAAATATAGTTGCAAACCAAATCGACGCCAACGAGGTAACAATGAAAGGTAATGGGTGATGAGTGAGCACAGCGAAGATTTGGCCAATCACGGTCGCAACTGCGGCTATTGGCACGGCCACGACGCCAGCGAATGCACCTGCGGACTACAGAGGAGAATATACTTAGCCACCGAACGCGAGCAGCACAACGCATGGCGGAAGCGTGCGGAGGAAGCGGAAGCCGAGAACAAGCGGCTACGCGAGGCGTTGGGGGTGTACGCGGACAAAAAGAACTGGGGGCCAACGGTTTTAAGTGCACGGCCCGCAGTGTGGTTGCGTGGTACGCACGGCTACGAACTCGCCCAGCAGGCACTAGAACCACGAAAGGGAGAACATGAAAAGTCAGCATGAACGAATCACGATTATTGACGGCCGGAAAGTGGAGGTTGTGTTGTGCGAGGGGTGCAAGCCACTCGTGCTGGCAGCCACATGTGTCAAGGGCGAGTTGCAACTTACTGGCCACATATGCGTGCAACTTACCGACCGCAAAGGCCGCGAAGCGTTGCGCATCGCCACTGAGTGCTTTGACCAGACCGGAGAGTTTACTGGTTTGGCCACCGACAACGCGATTCCGTTCGTGGGCAAGTGGGTGCGAATGGAAGGCCGTGACAACCCACTGATAATTGCCGAGGTTGGAAAATACTGGGTGCGATTTGCTGGGTGGTCGGATTCGACTGGCGTAGGATCACTCCTACCCCTTGAACCACCGGCCAAGAAGTATCGGAAGATGACGCCAGCGGAGGCGGTGGGGCTATTGGGGGAGAAAGTAAGACACACAATGAGCGGTCGGCTGTACGAGTTGGCGGGTATCCGCAAAGACCACGCGGAACTTACCTCAAGAGAGCACAGTGATGTATCGGTGAGTTTGGATGTTCTTTGCAGCGACTACATGTGGTCCGAATGGGCGGGAATGGGCAAACCGTGCGGAATTGAAATAAAGGACTAATGTCGATTTAGCTAGAAGTAACCTTTCTAACCATAGGAGTTGTATCATGCGAGAGTTGACCAGCCACAAAGTTAACGGATTGAACGAAGTGTTAAGGATCACCGTACTCGATGAGCCGGGGCAGGGTAACGCTTGCCACCGTTACAACATCACACCAACAGTCGGCAATGCGGCGGGTGTCCTGATCGAGTTTCAAAACGGACCACTGCAAGAAACAGGCGGATTGCCTAACGGGTTGAGCAACGAAGCTCTGCTTGCTGTTGTTGAGGATCGCTTGCTCGGATTTCAGTCAGGCCAATTTTCTTGCCGAGAAAACGCAATTGCCCTGACTAAGTTGCAGGAAGCGATGATGTGGTTGCAAAAGCGAACGCGAGATCGCATGGCTAGAGGAGTTGAAGGGACTAACCAAAAGTAGGAGTGAGTAGACCACTGGCTGCGGCGTGGACACGAAAGTGCAGACTGCAAATCTGAGGACACGCGAACGGCTTTACGACACGATACCCAGTCGTTAGGGGTGCCCTGGGTAGCTGCCCCTAGCCGGTACTCAAGCCCGGCCAGCCAGTGGTTTTTTTAGAAAGGTGAGCGATGGTCGTAACAATTGACTTGCTGTGGTGGCTAAAGGCGATGGGTGTAGTTGCTGCCGGCTGCCTTGCTGCCCTTGGGTTTCTGGTTCTTTTGGCGGACTACTTAGAAGAGTGAGCGATGGACATTGTAGTAGCACTCGGTTTGATTATCGTAGTGGCGATTTTATATTACTTGTTTGCAAAGGCATTTTGGGACATATGGAGGTGAGCGATGAACCCAGTTAGTGAGCGAATTGTTCGGAAGTTTAAGCAGCACGACGGAAGCGTGTGCGAGAAATGCACGGCCGACGCCGCAGCCATCGAGCGGCTGGTGCAGGCTGCGGAGGCGATCCACGATCACAACGGTGAGTGCCCATGTGTTTACGCAGACGATAAGTGGAACGAACTTAACGCCGCACTAGCCGCGTTCCGGGAGGTAGAAAATGCTTAAGGTAGGTACAAAAGTTGAAAAGGTCGTGGGTGACTACCCGTTCACAGGAGTAGTCGTGACATCTTTCGTTAAACTCGATGGTCAGAGTACTCGTGTTGTTGTCGAAAACGGTGAAGGTGTCTTACACATCTTCAGTGAGAAGCAGTTGATGCCTGTTGGGCCTGTGAACAAGGTTAGTGCATTGTTGAGCAGGCTCTCGGAGTGGTCGTACGATCAAGCCCTCGGTGCTAAGGACGAAGAAGGTTATGATACCAATGGCATGGACGCGGTGAACTTAAAAGAAGCTTCTGATAAGGTTCAGCGTCTATTTGCTGCGGCCAACGCTTTTCAAGAAGTAATGCATAACAAGGGTATGATAGTTCCAGTTGGGTTTTGGGAAGCTAACGCTGAATTAAAAGAAGCAGCTAACGCCCTCGGAGTGGAGGTACGCGATGATTAAACTCCCCTTCAGGCTCAGGTATTGGGTCGTGCGACAGACATGTGACTACGATATAAATATAATGGGCAAGTACAAAGTCGTACGGCAGCGCACCGGGTTGATGGCGGCATGTGTAGAATTAGTAGACGGACCATTCGATTATCAGGAAGATGCGGCCAGGGCATTAGCGTTCTGGTACGCACAAGATGAACGCAAAACCACAAGGAGAACGACAAGATGAATTTACTAAACCCTGTTTCTATTACGCGTGAGTTTACGATTGATGCGGGTCACCGAGTGTTCAATCACGAAGGCAAGTGCCGTTCACTTCATGGGCATCGCTACGTGTTTGAAGTCACCTGTACAGCGCCTGCTCTTGACACACTAGGACGTGTCATTGACTTTTCGGTAATCAAGGAACTTGTTGGTGAATGGTTGGAAGTTCATTGGGATCATGCGACGATCCTATGGGAACTCGATCCGATCATCTCGGCTTGGGGACCTAGCTGCTTTCTGCACGGTCATAAACTGTTTTCGATTCCGGCCAACCCGACGATTGAAAATCTTTGCCGGTTCCTTGTAGATGTTGTACAACATCTTCTCAAAGATACGGAGATTAGTGTTGTGTCGATCAAAGGTTACGAGACAGCCAAGTGCTCTGCTGAAGTTCGCGTAGTAGGGTAACAAATGATTTACGATATATTATTAAGGGGACATAGAAAGGAAACTCAAAATGAATTTGGATTTAGACGAAGCAGTCAAGAAGCAAGTCATGGCAATCATTGCCCAAGAAATCATTGATAAGCTTTCGACGGACTCGCGGGAACAGCTTCTCGCAAAAGGGGTAACTGAACTCTTGGACAACTACACGTTCAGGCGTTCGGTAGAATCACTCGTTGAAGATGCTGCAAGAGAAGCTGCTGGTACGTTATTGCAGACGCCTGAGTGGCAGGAGCGTATCTTGCGTTGCGTTCGTGTCGCCTTGTGTCGGCTGGAAGCGTTGTTACCTGCAGCCGTCGAGAAGGCGCTCGCCGAATGTTTCTTTGGGCGTGATGGTGATGCCTACAGTCGGCAACCATCTCCAATCAGAAAATACTTGAATCTCGATAACGAATCCAAGAAAGAGAACGCATGAAACCCGCGACACCAGAGGCCATTGAGTTAATGCACCGTAGTACGGTCGCGTTAGCACAAGTTGAGGCAAACGGTATCAAGATCGATACGAAGTACCTTAAACAGGCTATTGTGAAAACTGATCAGCGGATTGCTGTCATCAATGAACGCCTACGATCTGATCCAATCTATGAGATCTGGCGTAAACGATTCGGCGAACGCACAAATCTCGGTTCGGATCAGCAGCTCGCCACGGTCATCTTCGAGGAGCTCAAATACGAAGAACGCAAAGAACGCACGAAGACAGGGAAGATACGAGCAGGCAAAGATGCCTTGGAACATGTGGACTTGCCTTTTGTGCGAGACATTGTGGAAGTCGAACGCTTGAAGAAGGCCCGTGGTACGAATCTAAAAGGACTACTCAATGAAACGACTGCCGTGGGTCGTGTCCATTCAAACTTTCATCTCAACACGGCAGTCACTTTTAGATCATCGAGTCGCGATCCAAACATTCAGAACCAGCCGATCCGTAATGAAGATATTAGCAACCTCGTGCGGCGTTCTTTTATTGCCCCGAAAGGTTTTCGTATAGGTGAACTCGACTACAAGCAAATCGAAGTCGCCACTGCTGCTAGTCAAGTTCGGGATCCTGTCTTAATGGAGTATGTGGCAGACTCAACGAAAGATATGCACCGCGATATGGCCATGCAAATCTTTAAGTTACCCGTGGAAGAGATAGCTAAGCCAGTTCGCATAACGGCCAAGAATGGTTACGTGTTTCCCGCGTTTTACGGTAGCTACTATTTACAATGCTCAAAGTCAATTTGGGAGACCATCGATCAGTTCAAGTTGAAAACAGTGTCTGGTGTTCCATTAAAGAAGCACCTCAAGACGCAAGGTATCCGAGCTCTTGGTGCGTGCGACCGTAACGTCAAACCTGAGCGAGGTACGTTTGAGTATCACCTGAAAGAAATTGACGAGGACTTTTGGAAGCGTCGTTTCAAAGTTTACGCCGAATGGAAGAAGTCATGGTGGGATCGTTTCCTTCGCGTAGGCTCCTTCCGCATGATGACCGGCTTTGTCTGCCGCGGTGAATTGGATCGCAAGCAGGTCTGCAATGCTCCCATCCAAGGGGCAGCATTCCATTGTTTGTTGTGGTCATTGATCCATTTACAAGATTGGCTAAATGAAAACCATATGAGAACACGTATCATTGGGGAGGTCCATGACTCGATGATCTTAGAGTTCCACGAACCCGAATTGGAACGTGTGCTACGCAAGGCAAAGAAGCTAATGACGCAAGACATTCGCCAAGCGTGGAAGTGGATTAAGGTACCCTTGGCTGTGGAAGCTGAGATTGCACCTCTTGGCGGTTCGTGGGCCGACAAGAAACCAATGGAAATCCCTGCCTGATATTTTCAAAAGGAGTTAGGATGGATCTGCATCTTAAGTATCGACCGAGAGAATTTGCCGACGTAATCGGCCAAGACAGTGCGGTGAGTACGCTTGAAAAGCTACTCGAGAAGAACACCCTGCCCCATGCACTGATGTTCGTTGGTCCGTCGGGTTGTGGTAAGACGACATTAGCACGGATCGTGGCTCGCAAGGTCGGCTGTCACAAGAACGACTTGCAGGAGAAGAACTGTGCGATTGACCGCGGCATTGAACTCGTGCGAGAAATTCGCAAGTGCCTCATGCTGAAACCCATTGCGGGTGATTGTCGTGTGTATATCTTGGATGAATGTCATCAGCTCACTGAGCCTTCGCAGCAATCACTATTGAAGATGCTTGAAGAAGCACCTTCGCACGTGTACTTTTGCTTGGCCACCACCGACCCACACGACCTACTTTCGACGATTCGCACACGGTGCACGGACATCCGTGTTGCCTCGTTGGCAGATCACAAGATGGAAGAGCTTCTGCAAGCCGTATGCAGACGAGCAAAACTCGATGTACCCGAAGCTGTTCTGGGACGCATTGTGAGCACTGTTGATGGGTCACCTCGCAAGGCACTCGTGGTATTGCAGCAAATTGCTCACCTTGAATCCGAAGAGATTCAATTACAAGCGGTCGAAGATCAAGATTATCGTGAGGATGGTATCAAAGTGGCCCGAGCGCTGTTCGATCCGTCGACTGATTGGAAGAAAATGTCAACCATCCTAAAGGCGTTGAAGCCAAAAACCGATGCGGAAGGTTTACGGTACTTAGTATTGGGTTATGCCAACACAGTCATGCTTAACTCGGGCAAGTTTCGTGCGTTTGAAGTCATCGAGGCGTTCCATCAGCCGCTGTACTCGTCAAAGCTTCCGGGTTTCAACGCCGTTTGTTATGAACTTGTTGCACTGAAGAAGAAAGGGAAATAACTTTGTCCCGTCGAAAATCTCGGAACGATATAAATGGGAGGATGCTATGTCCGATGAATTGAATGAAAACGAACTCGACATTGACCGCACGCGATTAGAGGACGAGTGGCTGCGACAGCCCAAGCTGTTCTTGCGTTACAGCCGCCTGCTCGCGGACGCGAAGGAACGGGTGGATCGATTGCAGGGTATGATTGACGTGGCCGAGGGCGAGTTGTTTATGCGAGTCGCTGAAGACGCCGACAAGCTCCCCAAGGCAACCGATTCGATGATTAAGCAGGCCGTGGCTATCAAGCTCGCCAAGAATCCGTTGGTCAAGAAACTGCAATTGGCAAAGCACAAGGTAAACCTGCTGCAGGCGTTCGTTAGTGCCTTGGATCAGAAGAAACGTGCCTTGGAAAGCTTAGTCACATTGCACGGTCAAGGGTATTTCAGTGATCCCAAAGCAACGAGTGACGCGGGCCGGCAGTGGATCGAGGAACAGCAAGAGAAGCAAGTTATGAAGTACAACCGACGCAAGAAGGCGGCGACCAAATGAGCACTTTCTTATGGGTAGCCGCGTTCTCAGTTTGGGCGTTGTTCTTTCTGCCCTTCCTGTCGTACGGCGTGACAATCGGAATCATGGTTGGTTGCAAACGTGCCAGTATCTATCACAAGGAGAACCAGAATGCGAGATCGTAGTGAGAAACGTCAGCGGATCTCTGCTGACTCGTACCTCGAAAAGGATCGTGGAGCATTTGAATCCACGATGGTGGACATACCGGAAGGTCTTCCCCGATTCAAACTGGAGTCGACGAAGACGCGACTCATTGACGTAATTCCGTATCGCGTTGGCAAAGTGAATACGATGGCCGACGAAGGGGAGCCTTATTGGGTGCTCAACTACTTCGCCCATCGTGGCATTGGTGCCGACAACAAAGGCTCTGAGATCTGTCATGCAGCGACGTTAGGTAAGCCTTGTGCTATCTGTGTTGAGGCAGAACGGCTGATGCACTCAGGCGCCATTGATCTCGAGACGTACAAAAAACAGCGCAAGACGTCAAAGCGTCAGCTCTTGTGCGTTATCGACACCGAGGATCCTGCTCGCACTTTGCGGATTTGGGACGTACCACACTTCTTCTTTGGTAAAGCTCTGAAGAAGGCTCTGCAGGCAGCCGCGGAAGATGAAGAAGACAGCGACTTCAAGTTCTTCGCTGACCCCGAAGGGGGATACACGTTGAAACTCTTAGTTGAGGAGGACAATTATCAAGGTAAGTCGCAGTTCAAGGTAGAACGTGTCGACTTCAAGACTCGCAAGAAGCAATACACCGAAGACATTATCGACAAATCACCTTGCTTAGATAAGTTGGTCGTGCGACGTTCGTACGACAAGATTCGCAAAGTGTTTTTACAATTACCAGACGACGACAGTGAGTCGGAGTCAACCACAACGAAAGGAAGTTCTGAGATGGCCACGAAGAAGACAAAGAAAGCAGCCGGCAAGTCCTCGAAGGCAGCCGTTGAAAAGCCCGCGAAGGCAACGAAGACCACCAAGAAGACGTCGGCCGAAAAGCCAGCCAAGGCAGCGGCCAAGTCGAAGGCACCCGCGTTCAACAAGGGTGACAAGGTGGATGCTGACGACCTGGGCATCTGCCGCGTGCTTCGCGTCAGCGACGATGGCAAGAAACTCACGTTGAAGGATAGCGACGGCGAGATCCACAAGAACGTGCCTGCTATCGACGTGACGGCAGTGTCCAAGCCAGCCAAGGCGGAAAAGCCGGCCAAGGAAACGAAGCCGGCGAAGAAGGCGCCCAAGAAAAAGAAGCCGGTCGTCGAGGAGGAAGAGGACGAAGAACTCGAAGACGACGAGGAAGAGGGTGACGAAGGTGACGACTCCGAACTCGAAGATGAGGAAGTCGATCTTGAAGACGACGAGGAAGAGGGTGACGAAGGTGACGACTCCGAACTCGAGGACGACGAAGAAGAGGGTGACGAAGGTGACGACTCCGAACTTGAAGATGAGGAGGAGTACGAAGACGACGACGAGGGCGAAGACTCCGAACTCGAGGACGACGAGGAGTACGAAGACGACGAAGAGTAATCCGTAGCTCTCCTTTGTGGTACGTCGCGGGTGGTATGGCTTGTTAAGGTGTTCTACCAGCCACCCGCGACGGTCTTACTTCTTCGATTTTAAGGGCACACAAGATGGTATCGGTCAACCAATTAAAAAGCAAGCTCAATCGCAAACCCAAGCCCAAGCGACGTATCACGTCGGACATGTTGCTTAGTACCGGGAGTACAATGCTCAACTTGGCTTGCACGGGTCGCCCTTTAGGTGGGCTTATCAAAGGCAAGTATTACTTGTTCGTGGGTGACAGTGCATCAGGCAAAACCATTCTTGTGCTAACGATCTTGGCGGAGGCTGCAAACAATCCCCACTTCGACAATTATCGACTAATCTTTGACGATATTGAGGGTGGGGCATTGTTTGATATGGCCAAGTTTTATGGACGCAAAATGGCCTCGCGATTGGAACCTCCTCGTGTCGACAAAGACGGCGCTGCGGTATACTCGGAGAGCGTCGAAGACGTTTACTATAACATCGACAACGCCCACCAACAGTGGAAAAAGGATGGACGACCATTTATTTACTTCGTTGACTCGATGGATTCCTTGATGACGGGCGACGACGAAGAGCACTTCACTAAGAAAAAGAAAGCCCACGAAGCAGGTACTCAGGCTAAAGGCTCATTTGGGGCGGCCAAGCCCAAACTAAATTCGATGTATCTGCGACGATTGATGACACCGTTGCAGAAATCAGGCAGTATTTTAGGCATCATCTGTCAAACCCGTGACTCGTTTAGCATGTTTGAGTCAAAAGCTCGCAGTGGTGGTCATGCGTTGAAGTTTTACGCCACGCTTGAAATTTGGACTGCTCGCAAGCAAACACTTAAGAAAGACTATCGTGGTGAGAAGATCCCGATTGGTATTCTTTCGCGGATGCAAGTCAAGAAGAATCGCGTACAAGGCAAAAATCGTACCGTGACGATTCCGATCTTTGAGCAGTTCAAGAACGGGGGTGGCGGGTTCGACGACATTGGCTCTTGCATCGATTACCTGGTTAAGATGAAGCACTGGGAAAAGAAGGCGGCGAAGATTACGGCACCTGAGTTTGAGTTCACCGGAGTGCGGGATAAGTTGGTCAAACAAATCGAACTCGATGGTTCGTACCAACAGCTACAAAAGATCGTCGGTGGTGTGTGGTCGGCTGTGGAAGAGGCATGTGCGGTTGACCGCCAAATGCGGTATCAATAGGATACACCAAATAGGAACCTACGTCGTGCCCGTTCGTCATGCAGTGTGCTGAACGGTGAAAAGGATAGATGGATGTGCGACAAACCGAGGAGGGTGGTGCATGGATGTTCCGTTGTCACTAGGAATGGAGAAGGGGCTTATGCGTGGCGTGGAACAATTTGGTTTGTGGAAGTTGCTTAGGAAGTAAAGGGTCCTCGAGTCACGTTGACTCGACCACGCCACGCATTTTATTACCACAAGGAGAATCAAATGGCCGCGACGTTCCAAGAAGTGCTTGAGTTCGTCAAAACATGCACCGAAGGAATTCAATTACATCAGATCATCGAGCTCGCGGAGTCCCGCGAAGAAGATCTTGAAGAAGGTTTCGAGGACGATGATTGGGAAGACGAAGACGAGGACGATGAGGACGAAGACGATGGGGACGAAGACGATTGGGATTGTGCCTACGAGAATGATGAAGATGACGACGAAGACGAGGATGACTCACAACTGAACGGGGGACCTGACGAAGGTGACCAACACAACCTATACTAGGTAATCACGACACGTGAGCACCTCGTCACCAACACCTGGGGAGCCGCAGAACTCTTTAACAGTTCGCGTCTCCCATCGTCGTTTATTGCAACTCATCCGTACCGATCTAGAGTCTGGCCCGTTGTCACAAGTCGAGATCGTGGCACAGTATTTAGGATACTCGATAACACCGGTACAGGACGCTTCCTCAAGTAAACAGTATTGGGATATTGTTGTACGTCCTGTGCGAACTATCACAAAGGAAAAGTAAGTGAGTACCGAAAGAACATTACCAGAAACAAAGACATTCGCTTGGAATGTCGTGGCGACCGCTTTAACTGGTCGCAATTGGTGTAACTTTGGCGATATGCAGGAACTCGCCGAATGGGTCATGGGTCACTCGATTTTTACGCACGAGTTCGCTCGCAAGAAAACATGGGACGACCTCAAAGAAGCGATCTTCGTGCAACATGAGACGCTCCGAGTGACTGATTGGGGGGCGTTCAATGATCGTGAACCAATCCTGCGTGATCTGCATGATATTCCTAAGTGGACTTTCACACGAGGTACGGGACAACGTACGCAGTCGCCTATCGAGACGTTGCGTGAGATTGCCCCAGACAAACCAATCATCGTAGTAGCGCCAGTACCGAAAGGGGACGCATAACATGAGTACACGACATCCAAAACGCTCTCGACCCAGTCCCTACGCCAGTAAGAAAACCGTGTATGTGAAAACGCAAGCCGAACGGGCAGGCGGCTCATTACGCAACGAAGGCAAACCATGGACGGCCCCCCACCGCAGAAGCTTACTCACACGACATCTTCGTGGTGAGGGAGATCTGACGATTGGTCAGGCACTTGGACGCTCGGCAAAGGCTGTCGAGGAAATCTTACGACGACTTTACAACGGAATGTGGACCACCATGCCTGCGATGCCCGTACAGACGGGCAAACTCTATACAGTAGAAGAAGAGAAATTTATTCGCACGATGCGAACGAAAGGACGACCATTCGCATATTTCTCACACGTGCTGGGACGCAGTCCTGAGGCCGTCGAGAAATACTGGTCCGAACAGATGCAGCCTAAGAAGCGCAACACACTAAGTGAGTTACTCAAAGAAAGTAAAGTCGTTCGTAGCGGAAACGACAAACCTGAGCTACTTGACAAGTTGCACCTGCGCTTCGGTGCTACATTAGAGAGTATGTCCACTACGAAGTTGTTTTTGTTCAACGAGAAGTACCATGAGATCATGGGCTCCCTGTTGGATCGCCTCGAGTCGATCCATGAATTAGAAACCAATTACACGGTCAGGATGCAATGAAAATCACATGGCTACTACTTGATGCGACCCAGTTAGCGTGGGCTGCTTTTCACACAACCGGTGGGCTGCAGTATAATAGCACGCCCACCGGTGTTATCTACGGCACATTGGCGATGGTCTTGCGTATTCAACGCGAGTACCCCAATTCGCAGTTGGTGTTTTGTTTCGATCATGGAAAAAGCTTTCGTTATGAACTGTTGCCGACGTACAAAAGCAAACGTAAAGAACGCCGAGAGTCATCTGAAAAGGAACGCGCTGCGTACGCCGCGGTATGTCAACAGATCAGTGAGTTGAAGACAAAACACCTCGCTGCCATTGGTTACAAAAACATCTTCTTCTATAAAGGCTACGAAGCCGATGACTTAATTGCGTCGATTGCCTTCAATTTACCTGAAGGTGACCACGGGGTTATCGTGTCCTCTGACCACGATATGTTCCAACTCTTACGCTCAAACGTGTCGATCTACAACCCCTATAAAGATGATTGGTTGATGGAGCACACGTTCAAAGAAAGGTACGGCATCTCGCCCAAGCGATGGATCGCGGTGAAGGCATTGGCCGGATGCAACACGGACAACATCCCAGGCATTACTGGCGTGGGTGAGGCGTCGGCCGTCAAGTACTTACGAGGCAACTTAAAGGAATCATCGATATATTATCGACGGATCGAAGAAGGCATTGCTCAAGGCATCTTACAAACAAACCGAGCCTTGGTCAAATTGCCATTTGAAGGTACACCGGTCCCTGAACTTCGCGTAGACGACGATCTCAATTGGGGACCGACCATGAAACGCTTAGGAATTAGGACACTCGATCCTGAGCCGGGCTACTACAAAAGGAAGAACAATGGCCAAAAGAAAACCGCCTGTTAAGAAACGCAGAGCAAAGGGCAAAGGTAAAGGGGGTGCGTTTGAACGTGCCATTAGCGATCAGTTAGGAGAATGGTGGTGTGGTCGAACTGACGTCTTTTGGCGTTCGTCAATGTCTGGTGGACGGGCCACGGTTCGAGCACGCCGAGGCAAAGTCACTAAGACGGCTCATGGGGATATCTGTGCCGTTGACCCCATCGGGGCACCGTTACTGCGTGTAATCACGTTTGAGTGTAAGACGGGGTATAAAGGCACGTCAGTGCATGATATGGTCGACGGAAAACGTGGCGGTGGTGTCGATCAGTTCTCGAAGTGGGTTCAGCAAGCCTGTGGTGCCTATATCAATGCGAACTCACTTGGTTGGGCCTTGATCGTACGACGCTTCGGCAAAGTGCCTGTGATCTTCTTGAGTAGTCGGTTGTACTTGCGGCTAACTAAGATGAAGACGGGCATCGACAAAATTAGTAGTCAGATTCACGTCATCACGCGAGTCCCTGATATTTACCACAAGAAAAAGTTAATCCACATGGCTCGCAAAGTGAGCTTCACCGGCATGCCATTGCAATCGTTCTTGTCGACAATCAAGCCACAACAGATCAAAGAGATTGCTAAGTGGTGGCGTGAGGAGTGCAAGAGGCCCTAAGGAGTCATTATGTCGCGTTACTTCATTATCCGTGGGACATATCCAGAGAATCCACGGGCTACGTTTTTCTTATCGGGTCCGCAAGCAGAAGAGCATGTTCCTCCCGAGGTTGCTGCTCTGCTAAAGTCAGATCTTACAATCAGTCGGGTCGTGCTGTATCGAGATAAGAGTGAACAGCAAGTAGTCCCGGAGATAACGATCTACCAACGAATGGATTAGGAAGCCATGACCATACCCAGTAAAAAACTTACCGAAGAAAGAATTCGCAGAGCGTACTATCAAGACATCGTGTACTATGTGTGTAATGCGTTGGATCGCTTTTACAACAGCAAAACAGTTTGTGGTACGTCGGCACGCCCAACGACTCATGTCCAAGAACGCTTGAAAGAAGTACTTGCAAAAGCACACAGTTACACAACACGAGAACGCATAATACATCTTGCAGAACGCGGTAACGTGGGTGTCTGGGTGTGGGGCAATGACGAGCACGACCATCTCGAGTCATTGACGTGCCCTATACTAATCAGCGCGGACCACTTACGTGAATTATTAGCAAAGATACCCAAATAAGCGAGGAGTTAAATGGAAGACCATTTAGATGAGGATGGTTGTGTACGAGAAGACTGGTATCAGGACGGTGAAGGTACATGGCTCCCTGCCACAGGCGATGCGTGGGAAGAACTGATTGAAGACGCGGAACAGTGGCATCGAGAACGAATACCTGGCTGGGACTCAATGAACGAGCAGCAACAACTCGCTGCAATGGATCAACTACACGAGCAAGAGTTAAGTAAGCCTAACCACAAAGGAGAGAACGATGGCCAGTGACCAAGAAATCACATTAGGTAAACCTATCACGCACGAGAACCCTACGCGGGACGCCATTCACATTGCGATCTACCCGGCGGTGGCTGCTCATTCTTTGATACCAGGACAGTGTGTCTCATTCTGGGCAAAAGACAACCTCGAACTAATGGGCATCGTAGATTACGACGACATAGACAACCCTCCGGTTGGTATCGTCGATCCATTCTTGTCAGGTAAGATCAAGAAGGGTACGCGGTTTTGGGTGTTCCTGTTCCCTAATACTATTACGGCCTTGCGTCACGTGTGGACGCACCCGCGCTTTACTGAACAGTCGCAGACCGTTCGAGAACAACTCAAAACACCACCAACCGAAGATCTTGAGGCTCTTAAAAAGAGAGCAGTAATGTGGATTGAGAACTTCGCTGAAAAAATGAGCATCACGCTCGTTGACTTAATGTCAGCAGCAGATGATTATGTCCGGGACGGTGAGTACACTCGTATGGACAGTGAGAAGTACAAAGACGTGTGGAAGGAGTTCCCTGAATTTTGGAAGCACTACGAGGTGTTGCGAGGACCCCTCAATTGGGATAAGACGACCTACGTAGATGCCCCGTTCACCTGCTGTTGCTAAGGAATCAAGGCAGCCCACATGGGAGGTGAGATGAATACGATAAGTAAAGAGTTGAAAGTGTTGGCCGGTTTTCTAGAGGACAATGAGCACATAGACCTTCACCCTGATTGGGTGGATGATCTGAATGAGTATGCAGAACTCGTCGAGCGCTTGGTAAAGGCGGCAGAGGCAGTTATGGAAGAACGTGCGGGAGCTATTGCAGAGTGTCGGAAGTCGTTTGTCAAACTCCATGCAGAACTCGCCGCGATTGAAGAAAGTGAGAATGAAGATGCCAAAAGAAATGGTTAATCACCCCGATCACTACGGCGGGCAGACAATCCGTATGAGGCGATCAAAGTAATTGACGCATGGGATCTTGGGTTCAGCCTTGGCAACGTCGTAAAGTATATTTTACGGTCTGATAAGAAGGAAAAGAAACTTGAGGACCTCAAGAAAGCTCGATGGTATCTCGATCACTGCATCCAACAACTCGATACCCATTTGAAAATGATAAGTGACGATCCTAAAGCTATCGATGCAACAACCGCCTCATTGGATGCTTTTTGCTATAACGGTAGTCGCATCCGCATGAGTGATATTCGTCGCTTAGTACTAGTGCCTCATTGGATTCGCAAGGTCGCGGGCATCGACACTGGACGATACCACCACTATAAAAATGGTCCTGGGTGTAATGCAATCTGTGGCGCTGCAAGCATCCCTGATAAATATCGCAAGATACTGGTTGCATGTGAGGAGATGCCTACACCTGAATGGGCCCGTGAAATGCTATGCACCGCTTGTGTGCTTGAACTGTTTGAAATTTCTGAACGAAAGGCAAAGGAAAGTCATGCGACCGTATAAAGAACAACCAGTCAACTTGTCCCCCACTGTGATTGCGTGCCTCGAGGCAATGGCCAATGAAAATTACACACTCGATCAAGTCATTGAAGGGTATTGTAATGCTGTGCTGAAAGAGCACTTACAGAATCGAACTCATGCAGCAGATCAATTAGGTATTTCAGTACGAACATTTCAGCGTTGGCTACGCCGTTGGGCGTTCAAGAACAACAAGATGCCGCAACAGTTACCAACAAGTAACATGACGGTGCTCATGTGATTGAATCCATCGATCTTTATAACTTTCAGCGCTTCAAGAAATTGACCGTCACATTTTCTCCTACAGTGACAACGCTTATAGGAGATAATGATGCGGGCAAGAGTGCTGTACTACGAGCGTTGCGTTACAACTCAATGAATAAGCCTCGTGGCGTTGCTCACGTGCGGCACGGGGCTACTTTATGCAGTGTGACGATGAAGATCGATGGGCGTCGTGTGAGACGAATATCAGGCAAGAAGAACGTGTACTCATTGGATGGTAAGAAGTTCAAAGCCTTTCGCAACGAGGTGCCTCGTGAGATTGCAAACTTAATCAATGTAACCGAGATCAATTTCCAACGGCAACATGACCCAGTATTTTGGTTGTCGTTATCTCCAGGAACACTGGCCCGTGAATTGAACCGCTTAGTCGACCTGCAGACAATCGACGCGGTGCAGGCGTGGGTTGTGAAACGGTTACGCGTCACGTCGGTTGGGATCGACGTTTGCACGCGACGCAAAGAGCAGGCCGAGGCGGTTCTGCGTTCGCTAAAAAATGTCAAAAATCTAGAGAAAATCCTTACAAAATTAAGAAAATTGCACGAAAACGAGCTACCGCAGCTGCTCAAGCACGCCGGTGGCATACGCACTGCCATAGAAAACGTCGTAGAATTACGTGCCTCTATTGCGAACGCGGGCAGGCTCGCAGCAGACGAGCAGGCCTTGAGCACGACGCACGCCCAATTGACCCGTGAAAACATGACGATTGCCGCACTACGACGCGTCCTGACCCACTGTGCTGCGTGCCACAGGGCCCTGCGTCGTGTCGTGAATCAGCCAGCCCTCGACGCCCTCACACGGCATGCCCACGCGATGCAACAAGGGACCACACGTCGGACCGGCCTACGTCAACTCGTTGTGCAGGCCAGTCACATTACGAAGGAAATTGAATTATGCAAACAGCACGAGATAGAGCAAAAGCAAATAATCGAAGAAAAGCTGAACGGGCGCTGTCCACTGTGCTACGGAATTCTAACCGATCAAAGTCCCGTATGAAGCCAGTCGCGATTGCCGTTGCCGACTTGCATCTCAGCGATAAACCCCCGACTGCTCGCTCAACGGAAAAAGATTGGTATGGTTACATGCAATCATGCCTATCCAAACTGCGGGAAGTTCAGGACGAGATTTCACAGGAGGCCAAACAAAAAATACCAATCCTGTACGCGGGTGACATCTTTCACACGTTCAACGAACCCGCGGCCGTCATCAATATGGCAATGGCCGAACTGCCTCCTGGCTTAGCGATACCAGGCCAGCATGATCTTGAACATCACCAGTATAAGAACATCAAACGTACCGCCTATTGGACGTTGGTCGAAGCGGGCACACTGACTAACCTTGAACCCTACGAGCGGGTTGCCATCGGGGACAATGTTCGTGTAACTGGTTTTCCATGGGATACAAAACCAAAACCAAGCAAACCAAACCCTGAAAAAATTGATATTGCATTGATCCATCGCTACGTTTGGTCGAACGCACTGAACTCGTTTATCGGGGCGTCTAAGTCACGAGCACTCCCGGTAATTGAAGAAAGTCTGAACGGATACAAGTTCGCGGTGTTTGGTGACAACCACATAACTTGGTGTGCAAGTAAAGGTGACCCAATTACACAAACAGTTATCAACTGTGGTTGTTTTTTGCAGCGTCGTATAGATGAACGATTCTACCAAGCACCGCGAATTTGGATTCTCAACAGTGATGGTTCCGTACACTTTACAGAATTGGATACGTCAGTTTATAGCTGGAACGACGCGGAAGATAGTAAAGAAGAGATCAAGAACACCTTCGATGCAAGTTCCCTGATGACTGAGTTTCACAAGTTAGCGTCGACGGGAGTTGATTTCTTAGAGCAGATTCGACGATTCGCGGAGCACTCTGATTTAACAACTCGCACGAAGGAGCTACTGCAGGACATACTCAAGGAGTTTAAGTCGTGACGACATTAGAGAAGTACACAAAGCTCAAAAAACGCCTCGACGCAATTGAACGTCAACGACAGCAGCACGTAGGTGCCCTCGACCAACTCCTGAAACGACTAAAACAGGAATTTGGTTGTGTGTCATTGAAGGAAGCCAAGATTAAGCTAAGGAAACTCACACGTGAGCACCAACAAAAGGAAGCTGAGTTCGAGAAGCTCTTCAACAAGTTCTACAACGAACACCGGGAACTTCTTGAAGAAGAGTCAGACGAAGATTGACTCTCTTGTTAGGCAGTATCAGGCCGCCGAAGCTTCTCATGCCATCGAGCAAGCCAGTCTGCAAAGTCTCCACGACGATGCCGCTGCTCTGCGTGAAGTTCAATCAATCGTGCAGCGTATCTCGCAAGAGCTTCAGCAGACAGTGCATCAGCAAATTTGTGCTGTCGTGACTGCATGTCTCGCCGCCATCTTTCCAAATCCCTACGCCTTTCGGATAGATTTCGTGAGTAAGCGTGGGCGTACTGAAGCCGTCCCAATTTTTGAACGTGATGGGTTGACGGTCGATCCAATAGACGCTGCCGGCGGCGGTGTGGTCGATATTGCTGCATTTGCATTGCGGTTGGCATCGATTGTAAGCTCCATGCCTCAGTGTCGTCGGGTACTTGTTCTTGATGAGCCGTGGCAAAATGTTGCTGTAGCTCTACGCCCCAAAGTAGCCCAGATGCTTGAGACGCTATCTGAAAAGATGGGGGTGCAGATCATCATTACTACACACTACGTTGAGTTCGAGTTAGGCCACGTAGTGCACATTGGCTAATTGACGTTCAATTACCAGGATCTGTCTTGTGTGATTCTCGATTGATGATTCAATCGTCTTTAGCATGTGGGCGTGCTCCTTACATATTTTCTCTATGCGACGCTGACCGGCTTCATCTCGTTCCTGCAGTTCTTTCGAGAGCAGTTCAATTTGGTGTTTGTGGCGCACAAGTTCATCTTCTAATAGCCCACGAGTCATCTCAATTCTCCTTCGCCTGATAATCAACACAGTGAGTGCCATCTATTAAGTGACACAATTTGAAAATCGTCGCTTCGTGTTCAAGTTGGGATATATCCCATGGACCTTTGAATTTGGGTAAGCATCGCTTGTATAAGGCGCATTTGGCAATTGGTGAAAACTGTACTCGTTTCTGCCCTTCCAGGCAGCGAACTTTTAAGTATCCCATAGGTTGTTGTTCGTGTTTACATTTAGGCATTTTCTTCATAACAAATACCTTGACCTGAATCAACGGCATCAAAATCAGTGTAAGGCCACCACATTTCTCGGTGTTCAATAACCCAACGATAAAGTTGTGTCGTAACTTCTTCGTCGTCATCTGGGCAATGGATCAGCTCTAACCAACTACCTTGTTGTTGCCAGGCGTGCCATCGCCAACCAGTTGGATCAAATCGAGCTTGAATTAAATGCCAATCCACACTAGGATAAGGGCCACCTCGCACACCTAAACCTTGGGCATAGTCAACAGGCCAGTCAGGGTGCCAATATCCTTCAGGCATATCTCCCATGCCATCCCAACTTGGTGGGTCGTCGGATTCGCGCCACCACACGTATTGCGGCAATTGCGTCAAAGCATCACTGTAACCTCGTGGGATAACATAGTTTATATGAGACCATCGAGTACTTTCATCATTTTTATCTAGGTTGAAAATATCTCGTGGCCGCATTACCGCACCAATTTGAGCGCCAATAAAAGCAAGTATTTCAGGATCGTTGGGTTTGGCGGTTTCAAAGTCAGAGCGGTATGGAGGTGAAGGCCATTTTGGTGTTGCACCATTGTCTGGGGCATCGGGCCATGCAGGTGCTTGAGAAGTAGGACGCCACAAAACTTCTATGTGTGGCATAGCATTTTTACCATCGTCTGAAATGTTCCACGATGAAATTCTTTGTGACCAACGCCCTAAGCTTTTAGTGAAATAAACGAATGTTTCTTTATCCAAACCGTGTTTATTTTTGGGGAATGTAAAAGAGTCTTTGTCCAATGGGTCTTCAGTGGCATCTCGAATCGCTGCATTAGCCCCACGAATTTGAATACCGGTTTCGATTGGCATTATTTGAAATGCGCCCCACCTTGGGTCATCAATAATATCGTTTGAAACCCAAGCTATGTTAGGGTCAAGGCATGGTGGTTCTTGCTCTATGTTCGTTGTGGCCGTAAATCTCACGTAACCATTGCCTGACGCCCCATTGAAAGGAGGACCACCAAAAGATTCATCAATATAGTCATCACCATTGTCGTCAATGAGTATACGACAAACGTAATGAGGGTTACCATAATAAATTCTGCCTTGCCGATCCATTGTGATAAAATCAGGAACTGTGCGGCTTGTCCGCTGCTCATCTATAGTGGTATCATCTTCGTCATCCTGTTTTTTCCAAGCCCAATACTTTGCTTGTCGTACTTTTCCAGCAGCATAAAACCAACGCTTTTTTGCATCAACATCATCTGAAATCAACACTAGAGGAAACACAATATCATCAAGCCAAGTTTGGAGTTGTCCATTGACTTGCCATACTTGTTTTGTAGTCCAAGATAATGTATGAGTTCCGGCAGAAAGAGTAACAGATACGTGTCTCCACGTATAGTACCACGCTTCAGTGTTATTGTTGTCGCTGGGTACAAAGACGTTATCAATTCGGCTGGTGTTATAAGAATTGCCATCAATCGTAATTGGTATAAGATTACCGTCTACTCTAAATTCAAATACATTGTCCACTTCCGGAAAATTTGTCAAAGATGTCCACGGCGGACCAGTTTGATGATAGCCGTACCGTCGATTGTCGTGCATATACCAAAATGTTAAGGTGCTGTTATTATTAACAACGTGCACTGAAAGACGCATGGAGACTTCAGCGTTTTTTGTAACATCTTGAAATGACGTTTTGGCAGAGTACGTACCGTTCTTTTTGTAATCGGTTGACGGGACCCAAATATCAAGTTCAGCTGTGCCGCCATTTATAAAGTTGAACCCATCGGGCAATCCTGAATCAATACCCCCTTCAAAATCTGCTGTGGGTATTGCTGTTTTTTCCGAACCCGCTGAATTTGACGTAAAGAGCAATAAATCTTGACCATCAATATGATTGTAGCAGCGCACTCTAATATCATCCCAACTTTCGCCGGGTACAGGTTGTATGTGGTGTTGAGAAGAGTTGTCAAGATTGATAATCCAATTTTCAACTTCTGTTTCACGCAAGGTGCCGTCAGCAAAACCATGTTCTTCCGTACCATCACCATATTCAATTGAGTAATCTTTGTTCAGCCATCTACCTGTTGCTAACTTAGGAATACCATTATTATTGGAAATAGCTACAACCCAACATTCATCTGGTTGTAAGGCATCGGATTTGATAAACACTCGACAACTGGGCAAGGTGATAAGTAACGGATTGACGTACTGTCCAGTGCCAACAGTTAAAGGACGTGAACTAAAAAATTCAGCACTAGGAGTAACACCTAATCTAGTGCCTCTGTATCTTATTCTACCTATCAACCAGCTAGCACCAAATGTAGAATTTGGATTGTATGAACTAGCAAGCAGGTATTCCTGACCATAACTGATTGCTTGGGCAACGGGTTGTTGGGAGTCATCATAACCGAGTTGACTGTTGAAAGTCCCTGGCGAATCCAACAGTATAAAAGGAAAACCATACTCCATTTCAGTTTGTGTACTTTGATACTGTTGTAAATTACCATCAATAGTGTACTCGGAGAACGTCGTATCAATACTAATTGGGATTGTTTGTTGCTTGATGTCAATAACAGAAAATGTACCAAATACTTCAGCACCGGGTGTGGCTTGGAACACAGTGAGTCCGAAATCTGTGTGTTTTGATGAGAACCGATATACTACAAATTTCTGTTCCCAATCAACATAAATTGCACGTGACTGAAAAACCCATCTCCAGTAATCTATTGTATCCTGTTCGTTATGTTCGCCATGTTCGATTACTGTTTCTAACTCAACGGACCAAGTACCATCTGCTTTACTGCTGTCTGGAGTAGAGGTGTGGTTACAGCTCCCGTAGGGGTAAGATGATGGGACTTTAGCTGCAAACATTGGCCAGGATGTTCCACCACTAACTCGTGGAAATAAATCCGGCACAATTTTAACTTGTCTGGGCTCAGATCCTTGGTGTGTATTTGCTTGAGAACCATACAAGTCATAAGAAAACCCAATTGCCCAGGTTTGGATCGGCCCTGGTTCAATCATGTATGGTTGGATACATGGGGCGTTAATAGAAATACCCCAAACGTCAAACGGAGGGGTACAGCCGGACTGATACCCTTTGAGACCATTTTTCATACTACTTTGGTATTAGTTTTGGTGGTGGTAATGGTTTGCACAACCCGACAACCAGAACACTGTTAATAGCAATACCACGATACTTACGATTGAAGTATGTATCACTCATCTTCTGATACGTTCCAGTACCGTCAGGAGGGAATTGTTCATTCTCAGGGTAATCGGGATAGTCAAGTCTTTTATATGTACCTACTTTGAAATCTTTGCCATCGTCATAATAAATGGTGGTCAACGCATAACGGACAATCTTACGCTTATTTGCATCATCACTAATTACGTTCGTTGCGAGTCGGCGATGCCTCGATCTTGTCAGTGTGTACGATGAGTTGTTCTTTTGAGGTGCGGTTGTCCATGACGTAGCATCTACCGTGACTTTTCGTGTGGAACCATCGTAAGCAATCACAGTACCGACTTGACCATCGCCTGGGCCGTCGGTGATCTCAATCGTATCGCCTACGTATTCACCCGTAATGGCAGATGAATTGTTTATTTGTAGATACACCGTTGTAGTTGTTCCGTTCGACGAGCAAACACCACTGAGTGTTAATTCTTCATTCTCAAAATACTTAAGTTCGACAGCTCGCCCCGTGTAACCAAACAAATTGAACTTCGTGAGATGATTCTTGTTATAGTCGTTATCCATGGGGTCTTGGAACACAACAGTCCAAGGCGGACTCGCTGCGCGCTCAGCGTCTGACAAAATGCCTTCATAGGTATCTGTCATAAACAAAGTTGGATCATCTTCAGTAACACCTTTAATATCCGCCTCGAGTAAGACATACTTAATATCAAGTGACGCTCCAGGAGCAACTACAGCACCCCCAGAGTGCATCCGTCGGCGACGCTGAGCAGCAGGAAAGATACGACCACGGGCTACAATAGCATCCCGCATCGATTGCAGGGCCTGCTGATCTTGTTGTGTGATCTCGAACGCCATGATGGTTAGAAGATATTGTAGTTTTGATAGAACTTAAGAACTCCCGTGAAGTCGGGTGTCAGTCCAGCCCTCCACGGAATCAGCATTCCGGTATTACCACCGTACAGCACCTCGTCCAAAAAACGGTAATTGATGTAACTTGCCACGGGAGGATAATCCCAACGAGGATCCTGCTGAACACCATCAAGATTCAATAACTGTGGTTCAGCCGCATCCACCCGCGTACGAGATGTGGGTGACGCATAGACTTGACACGGGAAGACGGCTTTGATCTTCTTTGCGTCCTCAGTTTGGATATGTCCATCACCTTTGTACGCATTTAATTCATCACAACCAACATTCAGCAAAAATCCTGCATTTGGCCCCGACGCCAAACCAAACTGACTGGTTGGATAAAAGCCCTTAGTGTACTTGTACGCCACCATGCCGTTGTTGAGTACCTTCGAGTCCCATGTTTCTTTACGAAACTGCAACTTCACCGTAGTCGGGTAATAGAAAATTGTGACATTCCGCTCTATCGGATTTTCCTTCAATGGGTACTTCAGCGTGTGCTGCTGACGACGATCACTCGTGGCCATCAAAAATTTCCAAGTACGAGCGTCGTCGCCTAAAAACCTATCTACATTCTTATAGGCATTTACATCAGGATCATGGTCGCCGTTGACCGTATTACCAAACATACGGTTTAGGTAAGCAGCGTCGAGGTATGTTGGTGCATTAAACACGGCACAGACAATAGGACGGATGATCGTGGTCATTAACGGATCAATTGTCTGTTGACCGGCTGCATTGACAATGGGACCTGGTTCGTTCGTTTCGTTCCCATACGTGTTGCCTGGCAAGAAACGAGGCCCACGACGCAATTGCTGCATCTCGGTGTAACAGTACGCCCGTTCAACAGGGATCTGTTCTTCGATCCATTCGATCCAATACTCAGGAGCCCAGTTCAATGGGTTGGGGTCTTGTAGCGCAGAAGTAGTTTCAGTAGGTTCGGGTGGTACGTAAGTGGCCGTGAATTGCCACAAAGTACCGTCGCTGTCGACATCTTTGATACGTCCACCAAACTCACGTGCAAACGAACCACCATCCTCGAACCCATTGAATACGTACGTGTAATTGTAACGAGCAACGGGATTAGGGCAGGCGGACGACACTGCCACCGAACGGGCCATCTCCAGAACGACGGGCCCTGCCAGTGAACCGTCGTCCACTTTCACGTCCCACATAAGTTCATACGTCGCCCGTTCACCACGACCGTAGCGAAAGCCCCGATCCACATTTTCAGAGAACTTGCAATAGATGATGCTAGCCATTACTTACCACCAAATATAGGTTTGGGTCGATTTTCTGGTGACTCGAGCGCCTTCCGTAACACGTCGCGAACTTCCTCGAGGGTCTTGTTTGCTTTTTGTTCTTCCTTGTTGATCTTCTTTTGTTCTTCAAGCTGGCGAATAGATGTTGGGTCAGCCTTTTGATAAGCAAGGCCTGCACGATATGCTTCAGCGCTACCACGTTCGGCCGCGTGCCACGTGCGATCTTTGCGAGACGACTCTCCATCAATCTCTTTCTGTAAACTTGTCTTACGGTCAGCTATATCGACGACTCGCTCTTGTGCGTTCTCGACACGTTTCTTGTCGCGTGCAATTTGCGCTGCTCGATGCTTTTTATACGTCTCATCACGTTCGGCTTCTGCTGCAGCACGCTTTTGATCTTGCAGAGCTTGCCGCTTCTTGCGTTCTTCATCGCGGACAAGTCGCTTCTGTTCGGCTTCTGTCAGCGGAACGTTCTCTTTGCCACCAACAAAATGTTCAGGTGTCGATGCCCCATACTTATACTGCTGTACACCAGCACGCTTCATCACTGCTTCGTTGGCTTTATTGGAACGTCGCGTGTTTTCAGATTCCAAAACTGAGATCCAGTCTGAACCAGAGTTCATTTTGGACAATGTGTCACGCCCAATACCCATCTTA
>ERZ724505.378-NODE-378-length-29273-cov-23.386851_pt1 | contig 29273 bp, 33 predicted proteins | sample MGYA00376038_ERZ724505 | MGnify/ENA primary metagenome ERZ724505 (study PRJEB28724, sample SAMN07190884) | wastewater metagenome | isolation source: effluent of sewage treatment plant in Hong Hong | place: Hong Kong | collected 2016-03-17 ...
GTAGACTGGCCTCCAGCAACAAATGTAATGGACGAGCCTTATTCTTGCACGGAAGCTGGTGTAGATACTGAGCGTGCAGGAGGTACTAAAAAAGAAGATATCAATGGACGTGAATACTGTGTGACAAAAGTTTCCGATGGCGCAGCAGGCAGTACATACACGCAATATGCTTATGCTACAGCTGAAGGGAATGATAAGACAAAAATATTTACATTTACATTGCGCTTTGTACAATGTATGAACTACGACGACCCAGAGCAAGCAGAATGTCTGTCCGAACGCGATAATTTCTCCCCAGATTCTTTTTTTAGGTAAAATTTTCTATGTAAAATTGTTCGGTATTATTTTTTCTGGGTCAGCCAAATATAGATGTCTTCCAATGCTTTTACTGCGTCGCCAGCAGCGATATTATTTTGGTGATACAAGCCGTTTGTTATGTCGCCCGCAGCCCAAATACCTTCTTTGGATGTACGGCCGTTCATTGGGTCTACTATCACTTTTCCTTCAGGCGTCAATGATACAATTTCCTTGACTGGGTCGCTATTAGGTATCTGGCCTATTTCTACGAATATACCGCCTGTAGGAATTTCATGTGTCTCACTGGTAGCTTTGTCTTTGTATACTAAAGTTCGCACCATCTTGTCGCCGGTTATTTCTAGGAATTCTACGTTTTTAATTATTTTCATCTTAGGGTTAGCAAGGACTTTTTCTACAGTTATCTTGTCTGCGCGAAGGTTGTCGCTGCGAAGCAGCATAGTAACGCTTTTGCAGTATGCCAAAAGTTGTGCCGCAGATTCAAAACCAGCGTTGCCTCCGCCTATAACTATTACATCTTGGTCTGCAAATATTGGCCCATCACAAGAAGCACAATAGGTGATACCTTTGTGTTCAAGTTCGGCTGCGCCTTTGACATCTAGTTTGCGGCGGCTGGAACCCGTGGTAACAAGTACTGACATGCCTTCAAATTTTTTGCCGCTTTCAGTTTGGACTGAAAAACCGCTTTCACTTTTTTCTACTTTAGAGACTTTCTCCATTTCTAATACATCTAGAAATTCTCCTTTGTACTCCATCACATGCTTTCTAAATGCTTCAGCAAGATCAAAACCAGAAATCTCTGGCGTACCAATCCAGTTATAAATCTTCTCCGAGACTACCGACTGCCCACCCCACTCAAACGTGATAAAAAGCGTTTTAAGACGCTTGCGAGCTGCATATACGGCTCCGGCAGTTCCGCCAGGTCCGCCGCCGATGATGATCAAATCGTATTTCATTCTTACATTATAGCAGACGAGTCAAGCAAACAAAAAACCACCATTGCGATGGCGGTTTTTTGTTTGCTACTTTTTCTTGGAACGGAAAATAGATGGCACAGCGGACCAGTCATCGTCTATCTCTTCATCATAAACTTCTTCTATTATTTCTGTCTTTTTAGCGGGAGTATCTGTCTTGACTGTAAAGCTGCCTGATGCTGGTTGTTGTATGGAGTTGTGGATTTCTTTGCGTGTTGGGAAGACGTCTTCTTTGGTTATGGAAGAAATGCCTTGTTTGTCTCCGAAAGTTTGGGAAGGACCTTGGAACAAAGATTTCTTAGGAGAGTCAGTAGGGAAGCCTGTAGCGATAACAGTTATCTTTATCTCGCCCTTCTTTAGTCGCTCATCCTTTATCGTGCCAAAGAAGATTTTTGCATCTTTATCTACAGAATCTGTGATAACTTTTGATGCTTGCTGGATCTCGTTGAGTGTCATGTCATCGTTGCCAGAGATGGCATAGAGCACGCCCTTCGCCCCGTTTATAGAAACTTCCAGAAGAGGGGAGTTTATTGCCATTATAGCGGCCTGTTCTGCGCGATTCTCACCGGAAGCGTATCCTACACCCATTAGTGCTGTACCTGCATCCGAGATGACGGCTTTTATGTCGGCGAAGTCTAGGTTTATTGTTCCCGGAGTTGTTATAAGTTCAGATATGCCTTCAACTGCCTGCCGAAGGACTTCATCGGAAAGGGCAAATGCTTCCTTGAATCCAGTATCTTTGCTTGCGATTGCCAAGAGCCTGTCGTTTGGTATTACGATGATCGCGTCTACTTCCTGTTCAAGCTCTGCCAAGCCTTGGTCTGCAAGACGCATACGATGATTACCTTCAAAGAAGAATGGACGTGTTACTACAGCTACAGTCAGTATCCCTTGTTCTTTTGCTGCACGAGCCACTATAGGTGCGGCGCCTGTGCCTGTGCCGCCACCCATACCACAAGCGATGAATACCATGTCTGCGCCTTTTATTACATCTTGTATTTCAGATTTTGTTTCTTCTGCTGCCCGCTTACCAACATCTGGGTTCATGCCTGCACCCAAACCTTTGGTTAAATTTTTCCCAATATGGATTTTTTTGTCTGCAAGAGAGTTGTGCAAGTCTTGCGTGTCAGTGTTCATATTGATAAACTCCACTCCCTTGACTTTGGAGGTTATCATGTGGTTTAACGCGTTTTTTCCGGATCCACCAACCCCGATGACTTTGATCCGCGCGAATGTTTGTACTGGTGTATCAACTTTTGGCATATAAATAAAGGTAAAATTGCTAAAGCGGCCTAAATGCACTTGTATAGTACAAAAAAAAGAAAATCCCCGCAAGGGGGAGCAAGTTTTGTATTTTGGGAAATTTTGACTAAGGTAACAGCTGCTTTATGCCGCTTTTTACAGACCTTACCAGACTTGTCCAAAAATCTTTGAGCATATTTTCTCCTGTGTCTTCACCAGACTCTTGGTTTCCTCGAAAACAGAGTCCGTAGACGTTGAACCAAGTAGAGTCTTTTATTTTATTTTTAGTTTGTGCAAGTATGTCTGCCGTGCCAACACGAGCTGGAAGTTCTAGAGAAGATTTCGCTACGCTCGTTATGTTGTGTGCATGTGCTCCGCCGCCGATGATGATAACACCTGCAGGAAGAAGGCCATTTCTTTTTATTTTTTTCAAATAATTCTCTATAAGTTCAAATATATCTCCGAGACGTGCATTTACTACGTCATCCAGCTTCTTTTTTGGGAAAGATGGTATCAAAGAACCTATCTTATAACTGTCTGCTTCTTCCAATGACACTCGGAATACAAGGGCAATGTCATTTGTTATCTCTGCAGAACCGACTTTGAATATGTGCAAGGATACTAGGGCGCCATTTTCAAATACAGATGCTGTAACTGTCTCATGGCCTATGTCTACTAAGAGACAGCCGGCTGTTTTTTGTGTTTCAGACAGTGTTACAACACTGCCGGAGAGCGGGGAAGCAACTACATCTACAACGTCTACCCCAGCTTGCGAGACTACCTCTACTAGGTCATCGAAGTGTTGCTCAAGGACGGTGATAAAAAGCACTTTAGCTTCCAGTTTTACACCCTTCATGCCTTCTGGCTTACCCATGACTTCCTTGCTGTCTAGTTTGTATTGTAAAGGCATGATGTGCAATATTTTTTTGTTAGTTAGAGGAATACTTTGTTCGGCTTCAGATATGGACTTTTTTATATCAAGTGCGGTTACTTGTCCGTCTGCGCGAGAAATGACTGCGACTCCGGTTCCAATCTCTGAAGCGATGCTTATGCCCCCTATGCACAGTATTGCGCGTTTTACTTTTATGTTTGCATTACGTTCTGCTTCACGCAAAGCTTTTTGCAGCGAAGAGATGGCAAGCTCTGGGGCAACAACATATCCGCGACGCAGGCCTTTTGTTTCAGCTATGCCTGTACCTATGATATGCGGACCTATATCGCCTTTGGAAAATTCTGAAATAGCCACGCGTGTGGCATAGGTTCCGATATCTATTCCGACTGTGATGGTGCGCGACATATGGAAGTGCAAGGAATAACGCTAAACGCCAAAATATTTTGACCATTTAGTCTCCTTGCTTTCCATTGTACTACCATGTTCCATTCCTTTCAAATGCAGCATTCCGTGGATAAGTAGGAAGCCGAAGAAAGTTTTGACGGATTTGCCGAAAAGCGGGGCATCTTTAGTAACTTTCTTCAGATTGAAGACAAGCTCGCCGGAATTTTCAGAAAGCGTGAAGGAAAGGACATTTGTCGGGTAGTTTTTGTCGCGAAATTTTTTGTTCAACGCCTTAGAGATCTTATCGCTGACGCAGGCTATGCTAAGCTCGTAGTTTTTGCCGAGGATTTTTTCTTTCATCATGGCGATAGTCGCAAAAGGCAAGCGCGGAAGCTTGCCTTTTGTTGTGTTTATTATTGAAATTTTATCCAAGGGAGACATTATGATATCTTGCCTAATTTGCGAAGTTTTTCATTCGCCTTTCTCTTCGCTAGGCGTTTTAGGGCCTTGTTCTTAAGAGAGAGTTTGGAGGCGCCACGCTCACTGTAACGCTTGCCTTTAACTTTTTGGATAATACCAGACTCCATGATTCTCCTAGAAAATCGGCGCAATAAACTCGCGTTATTTTCGCTTTGGTTTTTTGTAACTTGAATGCTTGTTGTTGACATGAGTAGATAATAACACGAAAGGTTTGCACATGCAAGCACTAAAGTATATTTTCTGGGTCTACTTGAACTTTGAAGGACGGCGGCAGGCTTTTCAGCAAGTTTTCCAGTTTGTGGTCAAAAGAGCCATCCATGGAAAGCCCTTGACGGGTCCAGTTTTTAGACGGTATACGGATTAATGCATGCATTATGTACATGCCTTTGATGCGTTTTATAAATGCGTCCATTATGTCCGGCTTGTAGTCTTTGAAAGTTTCCTGCAGATACGATTTTGCTTTTTCAGAATTTTCATAAGTACCTTGATATGAGATTTTTATGAGGACAGAAAATGGCGGATAAGAGAGCATCTTGCGCTCTGAAATCTCGTCTCTATAGAAGCCGAGCAGTGTGCTGTTCTTGAATGCCAGTAGGATTTTTTCATCAGGATTTTTAGTTTGTATTATAAACTGCTTATCCGCAAGGTCTCGCAATGCTTCCAGTATGTGTACGATGCGCTCATTTATCCGAAATGTTGGCAAAGAAAAAAGTGAGTCAAAAGAAATGATGGCCGCTGTTTCTACTTTTTCTTCCATGTAGTACAAAGCAAGTTCTGTGCCGACTAGAACAGCTTTGGGTGTGGAATAAAATTCACTCAACGCTTCCATGGCTTCTTTCTCGCTCTTTATTGTATCTTTATCAAAGACTATAACCGGGCGGTCTTTGTATAGGGCAAGCACTTCGTCTCGCACTAAAGTTGTGCCTATGCCAAGCGGTATCAAGTTCCAGCTGCCGCAATGTCTGCAAGTTATGTCTGTACTGTCTTCGTATTTGCATTTATTGCATACATATATTCTATTTTCTTCAGAATTTGTTTTGTATAAAACCAGGGGGCTGTCACACCGTTTACAAAGCACAGTAGTACCGCAGTCCTGGCAGACTGTTATAGGCGCCAAGCCTTTGCGCAGAGCAAAAAGAAAAGTTCTTCCGCCAGTGCTGTTGGAAAATTCTAAAGCATCTTTGACTTCTTTGGTAAATACACTAAACACAGCAGACTTGCCATCTTTGTTTTCCCGCTTCATGCTTGCTATTTCTTCTTTTATATTTTGAGGTATGCGGTAAGAAACTGGTGAGACTTCCTGCAGGTCACCCGCATCTTTCCTATACAAAGTCTCCATACGCAGCAGTGAGTCCGCAAGTATTATTTTACTTTTATTTTCATATGCAAAAAGTTCTGCAAATATGCGCATGTCTACATACGGTCTGCTGGGTACCCTATATGCGACAGAGCTTTCGTGTTCTACTATATATGTAGCAATGTCGTTTCTTGGGATAAAGAGAAATGGCGCAGTAGCTACGATGAGTACTTGGTGTTCTTCAGCCAGGCAGCTATTATAAGCAGAAACAAATTGCTTGTTGGACATGTCGCTATGAAATACAAATGTATGTTGTTCTATGCCTTTTTTCAGCTCTTCTTTTAACTTTCGTATCTCTTGGATTGTTGGCACACATATGAAGACAGACTCTTTTTTTGCGAAAGATTCTCGTATGAAAGTTTTGTAAAATGCCACACGATCTTCGTATGTACTTTGGAACGCAAGTTTTTCAGGCATGATTCTTGCCCCAGGCTCTTCTTGTTTTGTTTCTTTTAGTTTGCCGAAATTCTTGAAAAGGAGAGATGGAAGCATTGTATCTAGTACCGCACCAAGCATGCCGGCCTGGTAGTGGCTAGCTTCGCGGCATGCGCGTATGAATGTTTTTCTAAACGGTGCGCCGCCTTTCACGGATGTTATTTTTTTCAGCCCGAACGTAGCTTCTTTAAGTGTAGTTTTATCTTCTATTGCTTCGCCGACTTCTATAACCATAGCATCTACACTTTTGGAGCGTATCGGCACTGTTACAATGTCTCCTGCATTTATTTCGCGGGCAGTAAAGTAAGTGAGGTGGTCTTTCTGTATGGAGGAGACTAGCGGGATGACTTTGGCAATCTTTATCATACTTGTAGATTAGCATAAATTAGGGCTTTTATTTGGAAGAATTTTTTATTAATGAAAGGTATTGACAAATCAGTATTATATCTGTTATTATACGATAAATTTAAAAACAAAATAAGAAATGAGGCAACTAAAAATTACAAAATCAATCACAACTCGTGATGCCTATTCTATAGATAAATATCTAACAGAAATAGGACGTTTTTCAATACTTTCTGCTGAAGAAGAGGCTCTTTTGTGTCAACAAATAAAACTGGGTGATTGTAATGCAAAGAACAAACTTATTAATTCAAACTTACGTTTTGTTGTGTCTGTTGCAAAGAAGTATCAAAATCAAGGCCTTAGTTTGTCAGACCTTATCAGCGAAGGCAATATTGGACTCATAAAAGCAGCTGGACGGTTTGATGAAACTAGAGGATTTAAGTTTATAACTTACGCAGTTTGGTGGATCAGACAATCTATAATGAAAGTGTTGGTTGAAGATCCTAAGATGATTCGTGTGCCAGTTAATCAACTTGGAAATAAGCGAAAGATTATAAAGTTTGCCACAGCATTTGAACAAATAAATCATAGAGAACCTACTGAAAATGAACTAATACAAGAAGGTGAATTTGCCGAAGAAGTTATTCGAGATGTGTCCATGTTTTCTCTTGGTGAAAAGTTGATACAATTAGACTCTCCTTTTAAAGATGGAGAAGAAACATTGATTAAAGACCTAATACCAGATATTGCTGTTGCTCCGACTGATTCATTTATTATAACAGAGTCTGCTCGCAAGGAAATAAAACGAATATTTAAAAAGGTATTAAATTACAGAGAAAGAGATGTGATTATAAAATACTTCGGTCTTGATAGTAACCTTCCGGTAACTCTTAAAGAAATCAGTATTGAATATGGGTACACTAATGAAAGAATTCGTCAAATAAAAGAGAGAGCTCTTAAGAAGCTTCGGACGAGATCTATAAGTCAAAGAATCCAAGAATCTATTGGTTAATGATTGTCAAACTTCTATAGCCACTTGTTGTATAACAAGTGGCTATTTTTCTTCTGATGGTTTTTCTAGGATAATAGTTTCAAGTTTTGGAGAAGTTCCAGTAATACGTAGTACATCTTTGTCTACTTTTTTAAGTTCCTTTCTTGATGTGTTGTAGTGATTTACCACTGTGGCGATAGAATTACCGAGCTTGGTATTGTGTTCATCAAAAGCTTTCAAGTGCTTACCTAACTCTTCAACTCTTTTAACTATGTCCTTTGCTGATTCTTCTATTTGTAGTGCTTTCAAGCCTTGAAGTACTGTTTGTAGATATGCTAAGAATGAAGTTGGTGAAACTATAATAACTTTATATTTATTGGCTGCGCGTTGGATAAGGTTCTCTGTGTCTTCTTTTAATGCTCCGATTTTGTTTACTAGTAGGTCATAATATATCGCCTCGTGTGGAATGAACATAAAAGAAAAATCCATAGTATTTTTTTCTGGACGAATATATTTTGAAGTCTCAAGTATCCTATTTTTCAAATCATTTACAAAAACTTTTTCCAAGCGCTCACGCTCTGTATCATCTCTTTCTTCTGCCACACGATTGTAGTTTTCTAATGAAAATTTAGAATCTATCGGAATTATTTTATCTTTTACAAAAACCACAGCGTCTGGTATGAGTTCATCTCCATCTTCGTTTTTACCTAATTTATACTGCATTTCAAAACTCCCAGGCGGTAAAACATTTTTCAAAAGAGTTTCAAGATAGTATTCACCAAGAATACCGCGCTGTTTAGGATTTTTTAACATATCACCCAAGGTTTGTAGTTGGTCTGCAAAAGAAACGACTTGTTTATTTGTCTCGTCTAGACGCGTCAACTTCTCTGTAATATCTCGAATGATTTCTTGAGATTCTCTAGCTTGGTAGCGCATGGTCTCGGACACCTCTTTCTGTGAGTCACCAAGCTTTTTGTCCACGGTGCGGGTGAGCTCGTTCATTTGTGCAAGCAAAAGCTGTAAAGAACCATCGTCCTTCTTTTCTTCCGGTTTTTTGCGCAAGACTAAGAAAAGTACAATGCCGACCGCCATACCTACAGCTACACCTATCAAGATTTGCATTGACTTATTGTAGCATGGAGTATACACTTTTTCATTATAACTAGCTTCGCGGGGATGCCTCTGCGACAATCGTTTATGCTTAAAGAATTCAAAGAGTTTGCAATGAAGGGCAATGTTATAGACTTGGCAGTCGGTGTGATCATCGGTGCAGCATTTGGCAAAATAGTTGACTCCTTGGTGAAAGACGTTATTATGCCGCCTATTGGCTTGCTTTTGGGCGGAGTGGATTTTTCAGATAAAATAATAGTCTTGAAGGCTGCTACAGCAACAAATCCAGCTGTTACTCTGAACTACGGCTTGTTTATAAATGCAGTTATCAGCTTCCTCATTATAGCGTTCTCAATCTTTATCATCATAAAGCAAATGAACCGCTTCAAGAAAAAGGAAGAGACTGCGCCTGCTGCAACTCCGGAAGATATACAGCTGCTTCGCGAAATCCGCGACAGCTTGAAAAGATAAGATTTCTTACGAAAAATACCCGCGATGCGGGTATTTTTTATTGGCCTAAAAAGTGTCTGAGTGTGTAAATCCAATCTTCATCTTCTGGGTTGTTTTCAAGCTTAGACTTCAATAGCCACTCAAGGTATCCTTTGTCTTCATTTGCAACATTTTCTACTTTTTGTCCGTTATATTTACCAAAGCGAAAAGTACGGATTAGTGCTGGCTCTTTGGATATTCGCATCATTTCTTCTATCGCAGTATTTTCGTCTACCGCGTTTTCTTTCATTATTTTCTTTAATAATCTCTCAAAAAGTTTTTCTAGTACAAGTACATCACCGAGGGCGTCGTGTGCTAACCCTTCTACATCCAAATCCAAAAAATAGCGCAAGTATTGCAGACGATACGAAGGTATTTTTTCTTCTGGATCAAGCGAACGGGCTACACGCAAGGTGTCTATCCAGCGTTCTATCAGTATTCCTTCTTTTTTAAGCATATCTATATCAAATAGCGCATTGTGTGCTACGAGCACTGTGGTATCCGCGTGGAGTTTCTCGTGAAGTTCTTTATATTCCAGACTAAATTCAAAAGCTGGTCTGTGTGCAACCATTTTTTCTGTGATATGGTGCACAGCCATAGACTCTATGGATATAGGGAGTGGCGGTTTATACAAAGCGCTGACGCGCTTTGTGCCGTCACTGTATGCTATCTGGCAAAGCCTGTCTTTTGCTTCATTGCCGGTTGTTTCTGTGTCTAGAAATAAGAGTTCATATTTCATATATCCATTTTACCATCTTGTGTTATACTATGGAATATGTTGCAAGAACAGATAAAAAACTCAATAAAAGAAGCGATGCTTGCCAAAGATGCCGTGCGCTTAGAAGTTTTGCGTGGTATGTCCGCAGCTTTTATGAACGAACTGGTGGCCAAAGGAAGAAAACCACAAGACACTTTGACAGATGAAGAAGCATTGGCTGTTATAGCTCGCTTATCAAAACAGCGCAAAGACTCTATAGAGCAGTTTGCGAAAGCAGGTAGGGAAGATTTGGTAGCCGAAGAGCGTGGCCAGCTTGAAGTTCTAGAGAAATATCTGCCAAAGCTTATGGAGCGTGGAGAAGTGGAAGTTTTTGCTAAGAGCAAGCTGGCAGAGCTAGGTATTTCTGACCCTTCAAAAAAAGGCATGATAATGGCGGCAATAATGAAAGACCTGAAAGGAAAGGCCGACGGCTCTTTGGTCAAAGAAGTTGTAGACAGTTTGTTTTAATTTATAAGTAATTTAAAAATATTATGAAAATACTATTGCATTGGATCATACTTACGCTTGCCGTACTCGCATCTTCGTATGCAGTACCAGGGATAGAGGTTTCTAGTGTGCTGACTGCTGTTATCGTGGCAGCTGTACTTGCGGTTATCAATCTCATTGTGAAGCCAGTGGTGAAGCTTTTGACTTTGCCAATAAACATTCTCACTCTAGGCTTGTTCTCTTTGGTTTTGAACGGGCTCTTTTTCTGGTTTGTGGCTTCTATTATTTCCGGATTTAACATAGCAAATTTCAAAGCAGCATTTATAGGTGCGCTCATTGTCTCTATCATAAACTGGCTTGGAGGCAAGCTTATCGGCAGAGATGAATAATAAGATGCAGGAGTTTAGAGATAAATTTTTTCAGCTTATTGTTGAAGCTGAGAGAGTGCTTATAACATCGCATATTTCTCCGGACGAAGACTCTTTCTCTTCGGTGCTTTTTGTGTATCACATGCTAACTGTAAAATTTCCAGAGAAAAATATCCGCATGGCTTATACAGGTGAACCAGTGCCAAGATTTTCCAGTTTTAAAAATTATGACAAGATAGAATTCTTGCTGGATGTTGCAGACGTATCGAGCGAATCAGACTTGCTTATAATGCTAGACGGCGGGCAGTATAGCCGCTTTTCTCGCAAGCCAGAAATTCTTAAACAAGTCTCTAAAAGCATAACAATAGACCACCATGCTTCTGCGCTGGATGATTTTATGCTTTGCTTTGTAGATACAAAAGCTACATCCAATGCAGAGCTCCTTTACTCTATCTTTTCTGGTGATGTTGCAATACAAAAAGAAAATGCAGAATATATTTTGCTTGGCATACTGGGAGACACTGGAAATCTGCTTTTTGTAAAGCCGGAGCAAATGCAAGTCTTTGATATAGTAAAGAGGCTTTTGTTGATAGCCGACACTTCCATAGAGATGTTTCAGTCCAGGTATAGAAGCATCTCGTTGAGAGAGTTTGAGCTTATGAAAATCTTGATAAAAAACACTACATTTGCTGATATTTCCGGCTGGCCAGCCGTGCATTATACTTTTATAGAAAAACAAGAGGCAGAAAAATATACAGATGTAGAAGTATCTTCTGCCACTGCTATGTATGTGGCTAGATATCTGCGTATTATAGGTCAATACAGCTGGGGCTTCGCGGTTACGCCTCGCACAAGTGGTGATTTTCATGCATCATTTCGGTCATTGCCAGGCTCTGTGAATGTGAGAAAAATGGCAGAGCAGATGGGCGTAGGCGGTGGACATGACAGGGCTGCCGGCTCTAGTTTCAAAGAGGTTGACGGATATGGCTCAGCTAGTGCTGTTATAGAAAAGATATTAGACTGGATGAAAGAAAATAAGCCTGTGCTTGACTCGCAAGATCAAATCCTTAATTTTTTTAATTACTAATTATTAATTACCTCAGTGGCTTTTATAGACGAAATACAATTTACAGCTAAAGCGGGCGCCGGAGGCAACGGTGTTGTTCGCTGGCGGCAAGAGAAATTTATACCCAAAGGCGGTCCAGCTGGAGGAGATGGAGGCCGTGGTGGTGATGTCTATGCAGAGGCAATACGAGATGTGCATATACTTGCTCAGTATCGTAATAAAAAGGAATATCATGCAGGCAGAGGCGAAGACGGCGGAAGCAGAAGCTTTCATGGAGCAAACGGGGAAGATTTAGTACTAAAGTTGCCGATAGGTTCAAGGATAAAAAATTTAGAAACAGGCATGGAGTATTCACTGGAAAAAGAAGGCGAAAAAGTTCGTATATTGAAGGGAGGTGCTGGCGGCAGAGGAAACGAACATTTCAAAAGCTCCGTAAATACAACTCCTAGGAAACAGACGGACGGGAAGCCGGGTGAGGAAGCTGTGTTTACCGTAGAGCTTGAGCTCTTTGCCGATGTTGGTTTGGTTGGGTTTCCAAATGCCGGAAAAAGCTCGCTTCTAAATATGCTTACCAATGCCGAGGCAAAAGTCGGAGACTATGCCTTTACAACCCTTGATCCAAACTTAGGCGATTTTTACGGATTTATTATTGCCGATATCCCAGGTCTTATAGAGGGCGCAAGTGAAGGTAAGGGCTTGGGTACAAAATTTTTAAGGCACATAAAACGTACAAAGATATTAGCGCACCTGATTTCTTTTGAAAATCTTTCTGCTGGTAGTACGGGGATGATCAAAGCATATAAAGCTATCCGCAAAGAACTACAAACGTATGGAGGCGACTTAGATGAAAAAGAGGAAATTGTTATACTTACAAAAACAGACGTACTTGAGAATAAAAAAGTTATAGAACGCGAAATCAAGAAATTTGAAAAGCTTGGCAAGGCGGTTTTGGCAGTCTCTTTGTATGATGATGCATCTGTAAAAAACACTCAAGATGCTCTTGTAAAAATCTTGAGGAAAAAATAGCCCTTGGTAAAAAACCAAGGGCTATTTTTAGATCAGTATTTGATGATCGGCATCTTGAGCAAAAACTCTTCTGCCCATTAAAAATTCAAACGGAACCTCACATCTTTCCAGAGGCGGCTCGGCTAGTATGTTAGTTTTTTGGCCGCATTCAGAACATTTTTTATATTTGAGACGAAAAACAGTAAATTCTAAAGCAGAATGAGCTGAGTGCAGACGTAATGTTCTTTGGATTGAATGAGCGTCTCGGTTCAGGATATGTTTGTCTCCGCACACTCTACTAATATAATCCAAACCATTCCTGAAAATATTTAATTCACTGGATTCTTCCAGTGGTTTTTCCATAAAATTCTTCGTAAAATTTAAATTTTTAGTATTCGGCTCAAAATCAAATATAGTCTCTAAAAATTCTTTCATTCCGCGTGGATGGATAGAAAGGAAGATAGCAGAGCTTCTCATATCTGTAATTTTGGCGGCATTCCAATCAAACAAACGAAAAGCTTTTTCGGGTTCGTTCGTTGCTCCGCAAACAAGGAAAGGCATCGAAGCTATATGCGTTGGTGACAAATTATTATTTTCAATAAAAGAATCAAAATTAGATATATTGTTTATATCCATATACTCTTTTATACATAAAGCAGTGATCGTTTGAAGCAGTTTTTCTTTATTCATTTTTTTGTTTTTTCAAATTTTATATCTAAAATAAAATATTGTCAAGTATTTCAAAACAAGCTTGAAAAAGCTATACTCACTAGTGTAATTATGGATAAGACTTACTACACAACCATAGGGCTGGAAATTCATGCGGAGCTAAAAACTGCTACCAAGATGTTTTGCGCTTGCAAGAATGATCCTGATGAAGCTCGCCCCAATGTAAACATTTGTCCAGTGTGTATGGCACACCCAGGAGCATTGCCAGTCATAAACAAGCAAGCACTGGAGCATGTGATGCGCGTTGGTCTTGCGCTTGGCGGCAACATTGCTGACTTTACAGAGTTTGATCGCAAAAACTATTTCTACCCCGATATTCCGAAAGGTTATCAGATATCTCAATATAAATACCCTATAGTTTCCGGTGGTGAGCTTGCTGACGTGAAGATAACACGGGTACACTTGGAGGAAGATACCGCAACAAGCAAGCATGATAAGGGAGATTATTCTCTCGTAGACTTCAACCGCGCTGGTGTTCCTCTTATGGAGCTTGTAACAGAGCCTGTTATACATAGCGCCAAAGATGCTGGCAACTTTGGCAGGGAACTCCAGCTTCTTTTGCGCACACTCGATGTTTCCGAGGCAAATATGGAAAAGGGTGAAATGCGTGTAGAGCTTAATATATCTGTTTCTGGTGACCCAAATAAATTTGGCACAAAAGTAGAGGTGAAAAATATAAACTCTTTCCGTGCAGTGGAAAGAGCAGCTGAATTTGAAACCAAGCGCATGATTGATCTTTTAGAAAAGGGCAAAGGAGGTGAAATAGTGCAAGAAACTCGCGGCTGGGATGAAAACAAAGGAGTAACTTTCTCTCAAAGGACAAAGGAAAACAGCGAAGACTATCGATATTTTCCAGACCCAGACTTGCCGAAACTTAAACTTAAAGAAATTTTTGGACAGAATTTTGAAAAAGTGAAGGCGTTGCCAGAACTCCCTTTGGCGAAGCGTGCGCGCTATAGCACTGACTTCGGCATAAAGTCAGAAGACATAGAAAGTTATATAAGCGATTTTGGCCTAGGTATATGGTTTGAGGAGATTGCAAATATATTGAAGAATAAGGAAAAGGTTAAAATTGCTTCAAACTACATCACATCGGATTTTGTTGGCTTGAAGAAAAATAATGCTGAAACAAAAATGCCAAGCGCTGCGAACTTTGCCGAGCTTATTGACCTGCTTTCTGGCGGTAAGTTATCATCTCGTGCAGCAAAAGATATTTTGGCAATGATGGTTGTCTCCGACAAATCTCCTCTTCAGATTGCTACAGAGAAAAATCTGCTTCAGAAAAACGACGAGGGTGCACTGAAGGCTATAGTAGAGCAGGTGCTATCGGAAAATACCGAAGCTGTAGAAATATATAAAAGCGGAAAAGAAAATGCGCTTATGTCTCTCGTGGGCAAGGTCATGAAAGCTTCCGGTGGCAGCGCCAACCCTCAGCTTGTGCAAAAGATGCTAAAGGAGATGATAGGGAAATAACAAAGCCGCCCGAGGATACGGGCGGCTTGGGCGGTTTTTTGCAAGCTTCAAATTTCTGCGGTCAAGGGCGTTACTTTTTTCACGCTTACTCTGTGCTTCAGTTTCCACTTTATCGTGACAAGTACTCCTGCGAGGAGGATGGATAACAGGGAGGGTATTATCATAGCCTCCATGTATCCTGCAAACAGCATGCCGACAATAGGTGCGAACAAAGCAATGCAAAATAAAACTACTACTCTTTTTGCCATAGTCAATATATTTACAGTTTTTACATATTTCAGTCTAATTATATCATAATAGAAAAATAAGTCAAGCACTAAATCTACACCCATGCCGGCTTGCTTTTTGCTATAATAAACACATACAAGTAATAAATTTTTCCATATGGATAAAAAAATAAAAGTAGCAATAAACGGTTTTGGGCGTATAGGGCGAGCATTTCTAAAAATAGCTTGGCTTCGACCAGATATAGAGGTGGTAGCGGTGAACGACCTTGGTACGCTAGAGTCATTGTCCTATCTTTTGAAACATGACACTGTATATAGGACTTGGGGTCATGACGTGGAAATCAGCGGTACCGACATAGTTATAGACGGCAAGACGGTGAAGTTTATTTCCGAGAAGGATACTACAAAGTTGCCTTGGGGTGAGCTTGGGGTAGATGTGGTGGTAGAGTCTACGGGCCTTTTCACTTCTTATGACAAAGCCAAGTTCCACTTGGACTGTGGAGCAAAGAAAGTCGTTATTTCTGCTCCAGCGAAAGACGACCTTTCGGCGAGCTCAGGGCAGGTGCTAGTTAAGGGCGAGACTATCCTCATGTCTGTAAACGAAGACAAGTTCGGTACTTGCGACATTACTTCCAATGCTTCTTGCACTACCAACGCCGCATCTCCACTCATTGCTATATTGCACGAAACTCTTGGTATAGAAAAAGCTATCCTAAACACCGTGCACGGGTATACAGCCAGCCAGTCTCTTGTGGACGGGCCAAGCAAGAAAGATTTGCGAGAGGGCAGAGCTGCCGCGATGAACATAGTGCCTTCATCTACTGGTGCAGCTATCGCCGTGACAAAAGCTTTCCCGCAGCTTGAAGGACTTTTTGACGGCATATCCATCCGTGTGCCGGTGGTAGCTGGGTCCATAGTAGACGTAACTTTCATCTCAAAGCGCGAAACTACAGCAGAGGAAGTGAATGAAATATTGAAAAAAGCTGCACAAGACCCACGCTGGAGTAAGGTCTTTGCTGTAACCACCGAACCGCTAGTTTCTAGCGACATCTTGGGGGAGTCACATGCATCTATTGCGGACCTAGAAATGACCCGTGTTGTCGGCGGCAACCTTGTGAAGGTCATGGGCTGGTACGACAACGAAATGGGGTATACGCATACTTTGGTTGAACATGTGATCAAAACTGGTAAGACGATCTAAAACATGGAACAGTTTCCAAATCCAACAAAATTACCTGAACAAATTGAAGCACAACTTCAACAGAAAATTTCTTTTGCAAAAGAGCATGCGTTGACGCATGAAGCAGAAAAAGAAATTTCTGAAAAGAAGTTTGAGATGGAAGCAATTTCAAGTCAAAGAGAGCTTACTGATGAAGAGGTAGAACTCTTCTACTCTTTCCGTGAGAAAATGAATGACGCGACCATTCGCGTCGAGACATTACCAGAAGCACGGAGAGTGATGGAGGTGCTTGGCTTCAATGAAGCTGATCTCATTGATACTTTGGCTCATGAAAATGCTCATGGAAACAAAGCTGAGCAGTTGGGTGCAAATCATCATGGATACAGCTTCACTTTGTCGGAAACTGCTGATGGTAAGTTTGCAGTTCAACCGCAGGCAATCACTTCAATTCCTGATGAGTGGTCGACAAAGAAAGCAAATGAGGTAGATGCTCAAATTCTTCAAGCTCCCGACGAATACGGCAATAAAATGTCTGATTCGGACAAGAAAAAGCTTGAGGAAATATACCGACAATGACATGGTATGATAATGAAGACGCATACACTTATACGCTTGTGGAGCATGTGATACGAACGGGGCAGACAATTAAATAAAAGTCATGGAAAATAATTGGGAAAATACGCGAAGGATTAACATTTTTTTAATGCTACACTTTTAAGATATGAAAATCTACATCGGGAGTGATCATGCTGGGTACAATCTGAAGGAACATTTGGTTCCTTATATTCAAGGTCTTGGCTTTGAAGTTGTGGATGCCGGTGCAAAGCAGTACGATATTGGAGATGATTATCCTACATATATCTCAAAAGTTGCAAAAGCTGTTTCGAATTTTTCTCACAGCAGAAAGGGCATAGTGCTTGGCGGCTCGGGTAATGGCGAGGCCATGATGGCAAATCGCTTTCCGGGAGTCCGCGCGGCTGTTTTCTATGGTGGAGCATTACCTGTATCTTCTGTAGATGCAGAAGGAAAAGAAAGTAGGGATCCACTAGAAATTGTGCGCTTAAGTAGGCTTCACAATGATGCAAATGTGCTTTCCATCGGAGCAAGATTTGTTTCTGAGGACGAAGCCAAGCAAGCAGTAAAAGTTTGGCTTGAGACAAAGTTTGAGGGCGAGGACAGGCATATGCGTAGGGTGCGCATGCTAGATACTTTGGCTCCGCATGGTAAAGTTTTAAGGTATTTTGTTTTACTTTTGCTCGCAGTTCTTGTTGTTGTGTTTCTTGTTTTATATCGCTCCTAATTTTTTATGAAAGAAATAATACCGGCGATACTGCCGAAAAATTTTGAAGACTTGAAGAAAAAGGTAGGGCAAATGCGCGGCATGGTGCCGCTTTTGCAAGTGGATTTGTGCGACGGCGTTTTTGTTCCAAGCATTACTTGGCCGTTCAATGACAAAGATGCAGGAAGTGTGGACGACATTCTGAACGAGCGCGAAGGTATGCCGTATTGGGAAGATATAAATTTTGAATTTGATCTTATGGTTTCGTCTGCTGTGGAAGACATAGAGAAATACGTCAGACTTGGCGCAAGGCGGCTTGTTTTCCACATAGAAGCCGTGGGAGAGATAGCGGAGTTTAAGGAGTTTCTGGAAGGTATGGATATGTATTTCAAAGAAAACTTGGATATAGGTGTGGCTATAGGTAACGATACAGATGTATCTCTCCTAGATGAAGTAGTGCATGAGATAGATTTCATACAACTGATGGGTATAAGAGAGATTGGTAAGCAGGGTGAGCCATTTGATGCGCGGGTTCTAGACAGAGCAAGAGAGCTTAAAGCAAAATATGCAGACATGGTGCTGTCTGTAGACGGATCTGTAAATGAAGATACAGCGCCTCTTTTACTGGAAGCTGGTGTGGACAGGCTCGTCGTCGGTTCGGCTATATGGGAGTCGGAAGATGTAATCGGCGCTGTGGAATACTTTAAACAGCTTATCCAAAAATAAATGTGATATAATATTTGCGATGTTAACTTTGCAAGGAATAAAAAATTTAGAGATTAAAGCAAATGAAATCCGCGAGAGTATCATCTCCATGTTACTTGAAGCAAAAAGCGGACACACTGCAGGACCTCTCGGTATGGCAGATGTTTTTACTGCCTTATATTTTTATTCTTTGAAGCATGATCCTAAAAATCCAAGTTGGGAAGAAAGGGATCGTGTCGTTCTGTCCAACGGACATATTGCTCCGATACTTTATGCAAGCATGGCTCACGCAGGGTACTTTCCATTGGAAGAATTGCAAACTCTGCGCAAGTTTGGCTCGCGTCTCCAAGGCCACCCGCACAGGGAGTACTTGCCAATGCTGGAAACTTCTTCTGGCCCGCTTGGGTCTGGTCTTTCGCAGGCAGTTGGCATGGCAATCGCAGACCGCATGGACAAGGGTATTACTACGGACAGAACTATCTATTGTCTCATGTCAGATGGTGAGCATGACGAAGGTAATACATGGGAAGCTATACTGCTTGCCGGCAAAGAAAAGCTGCGCAATTTGATAGCTATAGTAGATAGGAACAATATACAAATAGACGGATACACAGAAGATATAATGCCACTTGGTGATATGGCAAAAAAGTACGAAGCGTTCGGCTGGCATGCTCAAGAGATTGATGGGCACAATTTTGAGGAAATAGTAGATGCGATAAACCAAGCGAAAGCAGTATTTGAGAAGCCGTCTGTGATAGTTGCGCGTACTATCCCGGGGAAAGGCGTGAAAGAGTTTGAAAGAGATTATCATTGGCACGGCAAGGCGCCAAACAAAGAAGAAGCTGACATGGCGTTGAAAGAACTTCGAACTTTAGTAGGGAAGATTGTGAGCGAGCACGAATAAAAATATGGAAATCAAACCAGGACAAATATATAGACACTACAAAGGCAAGACTTATAAGATTATAATTCTAGGGAGACATTCAGAAACCCTGGAGGATCTGGTTGCCTATCAAAGACAAGAAGATGGTAATGTGTATTTCAGACCAAAAGAGATGTTTTTCCAAAATGTAGAATACGAAGGAAAAATTGTGCCCAGGTTTGCATTGGTTAGCGAATAAACTCCATGCTTAATAAAAATCTAAAACTAAATGAAAAAATGTTTGACAAGGATGTTGAGCAAATCCCTATCCGAAAAGGTTTCGGAGAAGGTTTGGTTTTAGCTGGTGAGGCGGATGTAAATGTAGTCGCACTTTGTGCAGATTTGACGGAAAGCACTCAAATGCATTTGTTCAAGGAAAAGTTTCCTGAACGGTTTGTAGAGATCGGTGTTGCCGAGCAGAACTTGGTTACAGTAGGCTCCGGCATGGCTGCCATGGGTAAAATACCTTTTGTTTCAAGCTACGCAATGTTTTCCCCTGGAAGGAATTGGGAGCAGATCCGCACTACTATTGCCTACAATGACCGCGGAGTTATTATTGTCGGAAGTCATGCTGGGGTATCTGTCGGTCCAGATGGCGGGACACACCAAGCGATAGAAGACATTGCCATAATGCGTGCCATGCCAAATATGATGGTTGTTTCTCCATGCGATGCTATTGAAGCTAAAAAGGTAACTATGGCTCTTGCAAAAATGAAGCGTCCAGCATACTTACGTCTTGCACGAGAGAAAACTCCGCTCATGACTACAGCAGACACACCTTTTGAAATAGGTAAATCGCAAATTGTTTGGGATTCTGATAGACCGGTAGTTGGGATGGTTGCAACAGGTGCACTTCTTCATAAAGCATTGCTCGCTGCAAAAGAGTTGGAAAGTGAGGGCACGCAAGTTCGTGTTGTAAATCTTGCAACTATAAAGCCGCTAGACGAAGCAGGTGTTTTACTTTTGGCGAAAAATACAGGTGCGATAGTGGCTGTAGAGGAACACCAAATTGCTGGTGGGATGGGAGGTGCTATTGCTGAATGTTTGGCAAAGCACTGTCCGGTGCCGATGGAGTTTGTAGGCGTAGAAGACAAGTTTGGACAGTCTGGCACACCAGAAGAACTCCTTGCACACTATGGCATGAGCGTTGAACATATAAAAAAGGCAGTGCTAGCTGTGCTTTCTCGTAAAGAGAAAGGCAAGAATGAAGAGATTTAGTTCTCTTTAACCTTACGGAAAAATTGCAACGCCTCTTCTACTTCTTTTTTATTACTTTCTATTTCAAGTATTTCTGCCTTTAATTTTTCAAAATCTTCTTTGTCGCCAAGGATGACTACATCTTTATCCATGTCTTCTCTTAAGATGTTGTAGTATGATTCCATATATTTATATAGCTCTTCTAGTCGTGATTTAGATATATTTAAAACTTCAATACTATCCATAATAGCCTTACCTACATCTGTTGGAGTGTCAAGGTTTTTTTCATTAAACATTTTTTCAAAAGTTTTTTGTTTTTGTGTTGCAGATAATAAAGATTCTTTTTTGTTTATGATTTCTTCATTTACCATATGAAGTTCGCCTTTTTGGTTTTTAAGGATACTTTGAAATATTTTGTTTTCTTGTTCTGGTGACATCATATATTTATTTTATCTTTTTAACCTTATAATCGATTGGTGCACTAGCCATGTACTTTTCCATTTCTTCCATAGCTAAAAGACCTTTTTGTGCGCCAATATCTCGCACTACTGACATGGAATTTATTGGTGCGTAAGCCAGGGCTTCTTTTAGTGTTTTATCTTTAGCAAGCATAGCAACTACGGTGGAAGCAAAAGCATCTCCAGCACCAGTACGTTCATACGGGTCATGCGGATATATAGGCATAAAAAAAGCTTCAGTACCATCATAAGCGTATGCACCGTTTATTCCGTCCGTAATCACTACTATTTTGGGTCCAAGCTGGTTAACTTCTTGCATTAAATTTATTATCTTTTCTTCTTTAGAAACTACAACATTATCGCGTTTGCCTAATATTCTTTCAGCTTCTTCTACGTTGCAGAAAAATATATCGCTCCGTTTATATATACTTTTCAATTTTTCTTTCCCAAGCTTTATTTGGAAAGTTCCAGGCTGGAATGCAAGCTTTATTTCTGGATGAACTTCTAAGTAGTTTGCAATTTCTTCATGATATTCTACAGAATTTTCTCCCATAGATGAAAGGTAGACCCACTTTGGTAAACGGATGTCAGGCAGTGAGTATGGGAATGGAGCATGTTTTACAAGTATTGTGCGCTCCACTTCATACCAGAGCACATAGTGGTAGTTGGTAGGGAACTCTGTATTTGTTTTTATAAATTCCGTAGATACTTTATTTTTCTCCAGTTCTATCAAGCAGTCTTTGCCATTCTGGTCGTTTCCGATTGTAGCAATAAGAGCTGTGGAAAGTCCAAGTCTTGCGCCAGAGACGGCGGCATTTGCGCTATTGCCGACAGCCTTTACTACTTCCACGAAGTCATATGGAACTTTGTCTCCAAAACGTACAGAAAGCCTACAGTTTTCGTTATCTATATCACAAGTTGCCTCTGCATCTGAAAGTCTTATAAATGCGTCTGTTACAATGTCACCGATAGCTAAAATATCATAATTTTTCATGGATATATTTTAGCATACGAGAGTGGGGAAAAGAGAAGAAAATACCAATTGACAAATTGGATTGGGTAGTGTAGAATGTAGCGAAATTTAAAAATTCAAAAGAAAATGGAAAAATGTAAAAGAAGTTGCCCGTTATTTATCGTTTTGGTGGTTTCTCTATTCGCTTTCGCAAGTTGTTCAAAAAAGACTTCATCGTCTTCTGGTGGCAAGAAAAACACTTCTGCCTTCAACTACATACCTGTCCGTAGTGATACTGTAAATGTACAGAAATGGACACCTGAGTATATAAAGCATGTGCAGTTTTACCTAAGCAAAGCTTTTGATCTGACAGGTGCCTACAAGACAGGTAGCAGGATGGTCGGACCTGAGGGTGAAGTCATTTACAAAGACTCTTTGGTTCGTCCGCTGATACATTTCCCTGCGAAATGCAAATGTATAGTGGTAGATGTAAACAGCACCAACAAATGGCTTGTAGACTGCGATGAAAAAAAAGAAGGGAATATACCGCAGATAGTATTTCAAGCCACAAGTTCTGGGCTGTACTACCTGGCTACCAAGCAAGACGGTACGATACCTTATGACGGAGTAAACTACACTCCCAGCAACACGGATGTTTTCCTTAATATTAAAGTTATAAATGAAAAAAGCTTGATAAAAATGGAAGAAACAGCCACTGGGCGCAGCGTAAACGGAAAGTAATTCCAAGACTGAAAATCCTCCCATGTTATGAACATGCGGGGGATTTTTTATTTTGGTATAATCCGTGTATGACACTCAAAGAATGTATTGAGAGGGCGGGAAGTGAAGGCAAGGCCGTGGGGCACTTCAACTTTGCAACTATTGAAGGATTGCACGCTATTGCAGATGCTGCGCGAGAACTTGGCGTGCCAGTCATTGTCGGTAATGCCGAAGGAGAGGAGAATTTTGTCGGCACAGAGGAAGCAGTAGCCCTTGTAAAAACTATAAAAGGAAAATACAGCCAAGATATTTTTCTAAACGCAGATCACCATTACAGCTTTGAAAGTGTGAAGAAGTGCATAGATGCTGGCTACGACATGGTCATTGTTGATGGTGCTAAACTTTCAAAAGAAGAAAACATTGCACTGACGAAGCAGTGCGTAGAGTATGCGAGGGCACACAATCCTGAAGTTGTAGTGGAAGCAGAGCTAGGCTACATAGGCCAAGCTTCGCAAATACTTGATTCTATACCAGAAGGCGTAGGTCTGTCAGAAGCAGAGTTGACAAGCGCTGAAGATGCGAAAAGTTTTGTGAAAGCAACGGGGATAGATGCTTTGGCGCCGTCTGTCGGCAATGTACATGGCATGTTGCGCAATGTTCCAGACCCAGATCTGAATATCGCGCGAATAAAAGAAATATCCCAAGCTGTTTCGGTGCCGCTTGTACTTCATGGAGCCTCTGGCAATTCCGATGCTGATATAAAAGCCGCGATAGAAGCTGGCATATCTGTGGTGCATGTGAACACTGAGCTTCGTCGAGCTTGGAAAGATTCGCTGGAGAAACATTTATCAGAGCATCCGGACGATGTTGCTCCGTACAAAGTACTGAAAGAATCTGCCGAGGCGATTCGTGAAGTTGTAAAAGAAAAGTTAAAAATTTTTAATGGATTAAAATAGGAATGGAAAATTTATCTTCTCAAATAAAAAAGTTTTTCCGCGGTGATGTAGCAGACGATGAAGAAACGCTGAAGAAATATTCCACCGACGCCAGCATATTTGAAGTGAAGCCGAGACTAGTCGTTTTCCCCATGGACAGCAAAGATATTTCGGTGCTTATAAAGTGGGTAGAGGAACACAAAAAGGATGATCCGACACTTTCTGTCACTGCGCGTTCTGCTGGCACTTGCATGTCGGGCGGTTCTTTGAATGAATCCATAATCATGGATTTCACAAAGTATATGAACAAGATAATCTCTGTGCGGTATGTGCCAGAGTATAACATATTGCCGAAGTTCTCTGGTGCAAAAAATGACGTCGCTATTTCTGGTGAAGCAGTGGTGCAGCCTGGATGTTTTTATAGAGATTTTGAAACAGAGACTTTGAAATACAATTTGCTTTTGCCTTGCTACACAGCTTCCAAATCTATAAACGCTGTAGGTGGCATGGTCGGTAATAATTCTGCTGGCGAGTTGGCGCTCCGATACGGAGCAACCGAAGACTATGTGAAAGAACTGAAAGTCATTCTTTCAGATGGCAATGAATACGTTGTGCGCCCGCTGACCAGGAGGGAGCTTTACAATAAAATATCCGAATCCACAGTAGAAGGGCACATATACAAACAAATATTTGAACTGATACAAAATCATAAAATGATGATAGATACTGCAAAGCCAAAAGTTTCCAAAAATGCTGCTGGCTATCGTATCTGGAATGTTTTACAAAAAGGTGCAAGTGAAGCAGAAGACATTTTTGACCTGTCGCAGATCATAATAGGCAGTCAGGGGACTTTGGGTATAGTCACAGAGATCACTTGGCGTTTGGTGGAGAATCCAAAAGTTTCAAAGCTGACAGTCCTGTTTATGAATGACTTGGCTCCGCTTGGTTCTGTCGTTGCGGAGATAGTAGAAACAAACCCGACAAGTGTTGAATCGTATGATGACAAAACCTTCGGCTTGGCAATGAAATTCTTTAAAGATTTTGTAAAAGCAAAAGGTCTTTGGGGTACTGTACGCTTCAGCTTATCTTTCTTTCCAGAATTTTGGATGGTACTAACTGGTGGCGTTCCGAAGCTGATAATACTTGTAGAATATTCCGGTGTGGACGAAAAGGAAATACAAATAAAATCTGAAAATCTATTGAAAAAGATAGCACATTTTAACTTGAAAGCACGTATTACAAGCAGTGAACAAGAAGCAAAAAAGTATTGGGACATGCGACGAGATAGCTTCGCGCTTTTGCGAAAGCATGTGCAGGGCAGAAGAACTGCTCCTTTCATAGATGACATTATCGTCCGGCCGGAATTCTTGCCGGAATTTCTGCCGAAGCTGGATTCTATTTTTGCAAAGTATCCCGAGCTTATCTACGCCATTGCTGGTCATGCGGGAAATGGGAATTTCCATATAATACCGCTCATGGACTTCAACAATCCAAAGACAGCAGAGATTATTTCAAATTTGTCAGATGAGGTGTACGATCTAGTGCTTTCTTATCATGGTTCAATAGATGCCGAGCATAATGACGGTATTATCCGCACGCCTTACTTACCAAAAATGTTTGGCAGCGAAGTGTACGACCTTTTTGGGCAAATAAAGAAAATCTTTGATCCGCTGTTTATGTTCAATCCAGGCAAAAAGTGGGGCGGTACCAAAGAATACGCTGCAAGTCACCTAGCAAAGCCGGAAAAATAGCATATATTTTGACAAAAATGCAAATCTGTATATAATGGAGCGCATGGTTACACTTATAGCAAAAAATAGAGAAGCGGGTAAAAATATAGATGACCTAAGGTCAAGCGGCGGCGTACCGGCTGTCTACTATGGCAACAAAAAGCCAGCAACTTCTATCACTGTGTCTGCAAAAGACTTTTTGAAAGTTTGGAAAGAAGCAGGAGAGACTTCAACTATCGTTCTGGAAACAGAGGGCGGCAAAATAGATGCCCTTATTCACGATATACAGATGGACCCGGTGAGACACATACCTGTCCACATAGACTTCTTGGCTGTTGATGCGAACAAGGAGATTGAAGTGAAAGTTCCTATAGAATTCACAGGCGAGTCTCCTGCGGTGAAGTCTGGCCTTGGCATGCTTATTAAAGTTATGCATGAAATAGAGGTCAAAGCTTTGCCTAAAGATTTGCCGCACTCTATCGCTGTAGACATATCAAAGCTCGTAGACTTGCACAGCTCGTTCCATGTGAAAGACCTAGCGCTTCCGAAGGGTGTTCTGGTTTCTCTCCATGAGGACGATATTATAGCTTCAGTATCAGAAATGAAAGAAGAAAAAGAAGAATCAGCGCCTGTAGACCTTTCTTCTATAGAAGTTTCTGTAGAAAAAGGCAAGAAAGAAGAAGAAACTGCAGAATAAGCATAAAAATACTATCCACACAAAAGCCGCGTCACGACAGACGCGGCTTTTTCGTTATGCTATAATAGTGAAGTATATGAAAAACTTTGTTCAAAAATCCGTGGCATTGCTTGCAGTTTTTAGTTTGGTTGTCGGTTTTAACATAAATGCACATTTCGCTAGTGCACAATCTCCCACTGCTGTTTGTGATGACAATTTTACTGGTCTTTCTCAGGATGAACTTCGTCAAAAGCTGGCAGTGTGCCAAGCAGAGCTTGCAGAGCAGGAAAAAGCGTTAGATGGCCAAAAAAAGCAGTCGGGTACTTTGAAGGGTGATATTTCTATACTTCAAGCAGATATATCAGCAAAACAAACAAAGATTAATGCTCGGTTGGCTCTTATAAAAAAACTTGGAGGAGAAATAGACCAAAAGAATCAAAAGATTGCGGTGCTTTCTGATAAGCTTGGTCTGCAGAAAGAATCTCTAGCACAGCTTATCCGTAAAACCCGCGAGCTGGATAATGATTCAGTGGTTCAATTACTTTTGACAAAGGGAAGTATTTCTGATTTTTATAATGATTTAGATTCAGTATCTAGTATAAAGGTAGAACTGAAGACTTCGGTTGATGAGCTTCATGGTATTAGACATGATACTGAAGAAGAAAAACAGTCGCTGGAAGAGAAGCAAGATGCCGAAGCAGATGCAAAAGCAGAACTTGAGCAGGCTCGCAAAAAAGTAGAAGAAAACAAAAAACAACAACAACAGCTTCTTTCGATAAGTCAGAACAAAGAGAAAGAATATCAGAAGGTCATAGCTCAGCAGCAGGCAAAGGTGGCAGCAATAAACGCAAGACTGTTTACGCTTGCTGGTCAATCTCAAGCTATTCGTTTTGACGCAGCACTGGCATTTGCCGAGCAGGCTTATACAAAAACTGGCGTAGAACCATCTCTCGTTTTGGCTATTTTAACCCAAGAGTCAAACCTGGGTGCAAATGTCGGCAAGTGTTACCTGTCAAATACTGAAACAGGTGCCGGTGTTGGCGTAAATACAGGAAAAGCTTTTACCAATCTAATGAAGCCAAGCAGGGATGTGGGGCCATTTTTGGAAATTACAAAAAAACTTGGATATGACTGGACGAAGACTGTGGTGTCTTGTCCGATAGCTGGGGTTGCCGGTTGGGGCGGAGCAATGGGCCCAGCGCAATTCATACCGTCCACGTGGAAAATTTTTGAAGATCGTCTTCAGGCTGATCTTGGACACTACCCAAACCCTTGGATGGCAGAGGATGCCTTTATGGCATCTGCCCTATATTTGGCAGACCTAGGAGCCGTTGGTAACAGTTATTCTAGCCAAATCAAGGCTGCCTGTAAATATTATGGTACTGGCGGTTCAAGCTGTTCATATGGCAAAAGTGTGATGAACTTAAAAGCAAAAATTCAGGACGACATAGACTATTTGAAAGAATATGGAGTCTCAAAACGCTAGATATTGCCAATTTCTATAAAATCTGCTAAAGTACCTTGGTATGAAAAAAGACATTCATCCTAAAAATTATCGCCCAGTCCTATTTGTGGACGCTTCCAGTGATGCAAAGTTTCTGATCAACTCTACAGTGGAGACTGAGGAAAAAGCAAAATGGGAAGACGGCAAGGAATATCCGTCTTACCGCATAGAAATATCTAGTGCCTCACATCCTTTTTACACTGGTACAGAGAAGGTTATGGACAACGCTGGCCGTATCGAGAAATTCAAGGCTCGCCGTGCTACCGCAAAGAAGAAATAGATTTCTAAAAAGAGCGGAAAATTTTGCTGAATAATCGCAAAATTTTCCGCTCTTTTGATGTATAATAAAGCCATGTCTTACAATCTAGAAGAACTAAAGAAAAGCCATAAAACAAGTTTCCTGGCCGAAGGTTTGGAAAGGCTTGCCCGCGAAGAAGCCGAAGTCCGCGAGATGCTGGACTCGGATGGTACTTTGCATGATATGGCACAGGAGGAGCTGAAGAATATCTATATGCAAAAGGAAGCATTGGAAGAGCAGATCAAATCTATTCAAGATGCTGAAAAAGAGGAAGAAGAATTTCCAAACGAAATAGTCCTTGAAGTTCGTGCCGGAGCCGGTGGAGACGAGGCGTCGCTTTTTGCTTATGAGCTTGCTGAGATGTACGAACGCTATGCAGATAAGCGAGGTTGGTCTTGGAAAACAGTGGATGAATCCAAGAATGATGTAGGCGGGTATAAAGAAGCCTCTTTTGAAGTGCATGGCAAGGACGTGTATCGCTTGCTGCGCTATGAGACTGGTGTACACAGAGTGCAGCGTATCCCCGCCACAGAGAAAAACGGACGTGTGCATACTTCTACTGCATCTGTGGCGGTGCTTCCAATAAAAAAGAAAATTACTATTGAAATAAATCCGGCAGATATAGAGCTTGAATATTCTCGCTCGGGCGGAGCAGGCGGACAGAATGTGAACAAAGTAGAAACAGCAGTACGAGTGATACACAAGCCCACAGGTATAGACGTACGCTCCACCGCAGAGCGCAGCCAGCTGGGCAATCGCGAGCGAGCAATGTCTATCTTGCTCTCCAAGCTCCAACAGCGGAAGGATGAGGAAGAAGCAAAAAAGTATTCCGCAGACAGGAAAAACCAGATCGGCACTGGAGACCGCAGCGAGAAGATACGCACATATAACTTCCCTCAAGACAGGGTAACAGACCACCGTATAAAGAAGTCTTTTTCAAATATTCCAGGTCTAATGGCGGGCGGTATAGACAAGATAATAGACTCGCTGCAGTCAGGCGAAACAGGGGATGCAGAGGAAGAATAAGATATTCACATTGCCATACGTTTGCTTTTATGCTATAAACTACCTGTAGGTCTTTAGCTTTTGTTTGTTGGGTTTCCAATAAAAGTATCCGTGCCTATCCATGGGTACAACGAGCCTAGTCTACGTTATTAAATAATTTTCTTCGCGAACTTGTTTCGCGTAAAAGTATGGCAAAGAAATTGTATGTTGGCGGACTACCATACTCCACTACCGAAGATGAATTCAAAAATCACTTCGCTCAAGCTGGAGCAGTAGATTCTGCTACTATTATCATAGACAAGATGACAGGCCGATCCAAAGGATTCGGTTTCGTAGAAATGTCAAACGATGACGAAGCTCAGAAAGCTATCGACATGTTCAATGGAAAGGATTTCGGTGGACGAAACCTTACAGTGAACGAAGCTCGTCCTATGGAAGCTCGTCCTTCAGGCGGATTCCGAGGAGGAAGATAAGTCTAGGCTAAAAAGCGCCCCGCTACGCGGGGCGCTTTTCTTTTGTTGTTTTATTGCTACAAGTGCAAATTTCTGTTATATTCAAAAGACTATTATGAGTGTGTAGTTCAGTGGTAGAACGCTGTCCTGATAAGACAGAGGTCGAAGGTCCGA